>Ga0111180_1126_pt1 | contig 21510 bp, 16 predicted proteins | sample DeeMarSWOR324_28_FD_80237 | JGI IMG/M metagenome (GOLD analysis project Ga0111180, IMG submission 80237) | Deltaproteobacteria bacterium SM23_61
GCCGCAGGGCGTGCGGCGGTTCCGGATTTCATGACCGCCCCCGCGGACGGTTACACCATTATGCAACACATCGACGACTCCATCACCCACTACGCGGCCGGCAATCTGAAAGAGAATCCGACCGTTGACTGGATCCCCCTGGCGCACACCCAGATTACTTTCAGCCAGCTCTACATCCGCCCGGATGACAAGCGTTTCACCGACTGGCCGTCGCTGCTCAAGCACATCAAAGCCAATCCGGGCAAGATTACCTTCGCCAACGTGTCCGGCGAAGGCACCATGGAGCGCGTGACCATGGCCATTGTGGAGAAGCAGCTGGGCATCAAAGTGAACCAGATCAGTTTCGATAAACCGTCCGAGCGTTACGCCGCCCTGATTGGAGGCCATGTGGACGTGTTGTTCGAGCAGCCGGGCGACGTGCGCCAATTCCTGGCCGCGAAACAGATGAAGCCCATCCTGACCTTCCTGGAGGATCGCCCGAAGGCTTTCGCCGACGTGCCCTCGATCAAGGACCTGGGGGTGAACATTCCCGAGCTTCTGCGCTTCCGGGGCTTCTACGTCCGCAAAGGTGTTCCCAAAGACCGGGTTAAATATCTCGAGGCGGCTTTCAAAAAGGCTTATGAATCGGCCGAGTACCAGAAGTTCAACAAGTCGGTGTACATGGATGTGATCAATAGCTATCGCGGCCGCGAAGGTTCGATCAAGCTTTTGAAGCAGACACTGGCTATCTATCAGAAGACCTATAAGGACCTTGGACTGTTGAAAAAGAAATAGCTTCGAATTTTGGTGCTGCATATCAATCCTTCCACCTTGCCCTCCACCCGCAAGCGGCGGAGGGCAAGCGAGGGTCTCGGACACGTAACCCAAGCGGTTCCCGGCCGTCCGGCGCTCTCAAGGCAAAGAATCGAGATCAAGCGATGGGGCAGGAAAAGCGACGTCTCGGGCTCGAGGTATGCGTGTGGCTGGCGATTGGCGTCAGTGCTTATGCCATGACGTTCCAGTTCGACGATCCCATCCAGGGGTACCGCTTCGGCGCAACGGCGTGGCCGCGGGCAATCATTCTGGGAATCCTGGCCGTCGCCATTTTACAGTTCGCGCTCGCCATGCGGAAGGCGACTGCTGCGAGAGGACCCAGCACGGACAAAGCCGCACAGTCGCAGCCGCAGGCCCTGGAGACCAAAGCGGTCTTGAAGGTCGTCCTCGCCTTCGTGCTGCCGCTTCTCTACCTGTGGCTTCTCCCGCGCACCGGGTTTTACCTCACCACGCCGATGTTTCTATTCACCTACCTGTTTCTGCTCGGGGAGCGCCGCTGGAGCCGGCTTATCCAGGTTACCGCGATCATCTATACAATCATGATCATCGTTTTCACGACCGTCTTTTTCGTGCCGCTCCCAGTGGGTTACTGGCCTTTCTTCTACGACATTAACAATTGGCTGCTGCAGGTCTACCGTTAAGCGGGCAGCCTTCCATCGAGGTAGACATGTTTTGGGATTTTCTGTCCAGCTCGGTACACTTGTTCACCGATCCGACCACTTTCGCAATCTTCATTTTCGGCCTCCTCGCCGGCATGATGTTCGGCGCCATTCCCGGCGTAAACATGCTGACCCTCGGGGCGGTCATCCTGCCCTTCACAGCCTATCTCTCCGCCAGCGATGCCATTATGCTCTTCTCGGTGATTTACTGCTCCGGAGTCTTCGGGGGCGCGATCACCGCGATTTTGTTCAATATTCCAGGCGCGCCGGAGAACGCGCCGACAGCCCTCGACGGCTATCCCATGACCCAGCGCGGGCAAGCGGGCAAGGCTGTGGGCGCGGCCGTCCTATGCTCGTCCCTGGGCGGGCTGGCGTCGGCCCTGCTCATGATTGCAGCCACCCCCATGATCGCCTCCTGGGCCGTGCGCTCGTTCGGACCCCCGGAGGTTTTCTCGTTGATCTTCTTCGGGCTGACAGTCGCCGCTTCGGTGGGCGCCTCCAATCTTTGGAAGGGATTGCTCTCGGTTCTGACGGGCCTTCTGCTGGCGACCGTCGGCTCGGACCCGGCAGGCGCGCTCGACCGCTTTTCGTTCGGCTCCTACTACTTGCTCGCGGGCATCGCTTTCATCCCCATGGTGCTCGGCTTCTTCGCCATTTCTGAAGTCTTCGTCCAGGGCGAGAAAATGGTCATGGGCACACGCGTCGCACCCAAAGTGAACCTTGATTTCCCCTCCTTCCGGGAACTCTGGGGACTTAAGGTCGCGGTCCTGCGCTCGATGATGATCGGTTTCTTCGCCGGTATCCTGCCGGGCATCGGAGCCGTCCTGGCCGCTTTCATGAGCTATAACGAGGCGGTGCGCTGGTCGAAACAACCGGAAAAATTCGGCAAGGGCGAGATGGAAGGCGTGGTGTCATCGGAGACCGCCAACAACTCCGCCACGGGCGCCGCCATGATCCCGCTGCTCGCGCTCGGCCTGCCCGGCGGAGCCCTGACCGCCATGATGCTGGGCGTATTCCAGATTCACGGCATGGAGCCGGGCCCGTTGATCTTCGTCACCAGCAAGGAACTGGTGTGGACTACCTTCGCCGCCATGGTATTCGCCAACATCTCCATCTTCGGGCTCGGATGGTTGCAAACCAAGACCGTTGTGCATCTTCTCAGGATTCCGTTTCGTTATCTCGCTCCGGCCATTCTGCTCCTAGCGACCATCGGCGCCTTCGCGTTGCGCAATCTGCTGGTGGATGTCTGGGTCATGTTCGCGGCCGGCATCGGGGGCTATTATCTGAGGCGCTCCGGATATTCGGTCTCCGGCATCGTGCTCGGCTTGGTGCTTGGCGATCTCGGCGAGGCGGCCTTCGCCAAGACCATGCAGCTCACCAACTACAGTTTGACGACTTTAATGCATCGTCCGATCTGCGCGTTCCTGCTCACGATTGGTGCGTTCACCCTAGCGTGGAACATCTATAGCGGGGTGAAAAAATCGATGATCCAGGCGGAAACCGGCGCCAAATGACCATTGCCCCGCCGTCCAGCGTCTGGAACGCACCAACGAGGAATTTCTCGGCGGACGGCGCGGCAGCGACCCAGCGCTTCCTTCGGCGGGAACAGGGCGGAATCCTCAAAGCCCAGGATAAACCAGTCCCATCTTCAGGCGTGCTCCGCCCCGGCCACCGCGCCCCTAAACGGCCTCAAGATCATTTTTCTAGATGCCGAAAGGATACCCGTTTCTCCATGCTGATCCCATCGCCCAAACGAATTCTCATCCAACGAATCCCGGAGGGAGCATGAAACGACCGGCTGTCGTCCTGGGCGTGCTGGGAGTGGATGCTCATGTGGTGGGAAATAAAATCATGGCCCACGCGTTGGAAAGCGCGGGATTCACGGTGGTGAACATCGGCACCTTCTCTACCCAGCAGGACTTCATCCGTGCGGCTATCGAAACCGCGGCCAACGCGATTCTGGTAGGTTCTCTCTGCGGCCACGGGGAGATGGAGTGCCGCGGGTTCCGGGAAAGCTGCATCGAGGCGGGAATCGGGGGAATTCACTTGGTGGTCGGCGGAAACCTGGTCGTAGGGAAGCAAAATTGGGAAGAAGTGGAAAAGCGTTTCCTGCAGATGGGCTTCAACCGCGCCTATCCCCCCAGCATCTCCCCCCGACAGGTGATCGAGGACCTGAAGAATGACCTGGCCAAGAGAAAAGACGCATAGGGCATAGGGCATAGCGAAGAGGGTCTTTTCGCTATGCTCCATGCGCTATGCGCAAGGTGATTCTATGTCCCTTGCCCTTTTGATCGATTTTGGCAGCACCTTCACCAAGATTCTGGCGGTTGATTTGGCCGCCGAAGAAATTCTCGCTTACGCCCAGAGCTGCACGACCGTGGAAACGGACATCATGGTGGGGCTGCGGCGGGCTCTGGACCTCCTTCCCGCTCATCTGAAGACCGCTTCTTACGAATGCCGGCTGTCCAGCAGCAGTGCGGCCGGCGGCTTGGGAATGATCACCATCGGCCTGATCCCGGAGCTTTCGGCGGAAGCCGCCCGGCGGGCCGCGCTGGGAGCCGGGGCCAAGGTCCTTACGGTCTACTCTTTTCGTCTTTCCGCCCGGGAGCTGGAGGAACTGGAGGCACTGAAGCCGGACATCGTTCTCCTTGCTGGGGGAACGGATGGGGGCAACGAGGAGGTCATCCTCGACAACGCGCGCCTGCTGGCGGCCAGCAGGATCCGGTGTCCCATCCTGATCGCCGGGAACAAAGCGGCGGCGGACGAGGTCCAATCCATCCTGTGCGCCGGCGGGAAAATCACCCTCCTGACCGACAACGTCATGCCGGAAGTGAATGTACTGAACGTGGAGCCCGTCCGGGAGAGGATTCGCAGAGTCTTTATCGAAAGGATCATCGCGGCCAAGGGTTTGAAGAGAGCGGAGGAATTCGTCGAGGGCATCCTCATGCCCACGCCCACGGCCGTTTTGCGAGCTGCTCAACTTCTCTCCCAGGGGGTGGGTTCGGAAAAGGGGCTGGGAGACCTGGTCGTGATGGATATCGGGGGCGCCACGACCGACGTTCATTCCATCGGTGCGGGAAACCCGATTCAAGCCGGGGTGGTGCGCAAAGGACTGCCGGAGCCTTTAGCCAAGCGCACGGTCGAGGGAGATTTGGGTCTGCGCTATAACGCCGGAACGATTCTTAAGCTGTGCGGGGAGGAACAAATTCTCCGGCATGCCCGCTTTTTGCAGAAAGACCTCGCCCCAAGGCTTGAAAAGCTTTCTCAGTGCGTGGAAGTGCTCCCCCAAACGGCGGAAGATCACGACCTGGATTTCGCCCTGGCATCCTGCGCCGCTCGAATGGCCATGGAGAGGCACGCCGGATCGATCGAGGCCCTCTGGGGGCCCCAGGGACAATACCATATACAGTATGGAAAAGACCTGACCGGCATCGAACACCTTATCGGGACGGGAGGAATTTTCATTTACCATCGCCAGGCCGGCGACCTTCTGCGAAAAACGCTTTTCTCTCCGGAAGAGCCCTTTTCCCTCCGGCCAAAAAACCCTACCCTGTACACGGATGCCCGGTACTGCCTTTATGCGGTGGGGTTGCTGGCGGAACGGTATTCGGAACCTGCCCTCCGAATAGCGAAGAAATACTTGAAAAAATGGGACTGAAATACATTCACCGCAGAGATCGCCGAGAGCGCAGAGATATTCATGTATAAAAACAGAGGATTGATTCGGGGCTTCAATAATTTTTCGCTTTTATTCCTCTGCGTTCTCTGCGTGCTCTGCGGTTAAGGATTTTTTATGGAACTGAGCAACAAGCGCTGGTCCGAGGAAGAGTTTTTTGCCGAACGGGAGAGGGTCCTTTCTCTCTGGCCGACCGGGAAAGAGATCGATCTTGAGGAAGCCGTCGAATACCTAAAAACCATTCCTCCCGAAAAGCAGTATGCCCGGGTGATTGTGCAGGCGGAGAAGGAAGGCTGTACCCTGGTCCAGCCCCGGGGAGGGGTCGCGTTGATCGATGACCATATCGCCCTCCTCCGATGTTTGAGGGAAAAAGGAGGGGCCGATCTTCTGCCCACGACGACGGATACCTACACGCGCAACCTGAAATTTCAGGAAGCCCAGCTGGGAATGGAAGAAAGCCGCCGAGCGGGCCGTTCCATGCTGAACGGCTGCCCCATCGTCAACCACGGCTTTCGAGCCGTGCGCCGAATATCGGATTCGGTTGAGCGGCCGATCATCGTCCTCTCCGGGACCGCTTTTCCCCAGCTCACCGCCGAGATGGGGTTCGCCGGGGGCATGACTGCTTTCCTCGGAGCGGCGATTTCCTACACCGCCGCCTACACCAAAGACCTCTCCTTTGAACAGGGAATCCGCAATTACCAGTACCTCGACCGTCTCACCTCTTTCTATGAGGAAAGGGGAATTCGCCTTCATCGCGAGCAACCCGGATTCCTGACGGGGACCCTGATTCCCCCCGGAATCGGAATCGCGGTGGCGGTGCTGGAAATGCTCATGGCCGCCGGCCAAGGAGTCAAGCATTACAGCATGGGCCTCTGCCAGAGCCTCCATATCCCCCAGGATGTGGCTGCCCTCTGGGCTTTAAAAGAGGTGGGAAGACAATACCTCCGGCGATCCGGTCATGAGAGCGTCTTTTTTTCCATCGCCACCCATGAGTGGATGCAGGCTTTTCCGGCTGATGAGCCCCGGGCCTATGCGGTGATCGTCCTGGGGGGGATCATCGCCGCTCTGGCGGGAGCCACCCAGGTCATCACCAAATCCACCCACGAGGCCGAAGGAATCCCCACCCGGGAAGCGAACGCGGAGGGAGTGAAGGCGACCCGGATGGCCATTCAGCTCGTGCGCGCCAATCACTTGCCGGAAAGCGCTGAAATCCTCGAGGAAAAGAACATGATCGCGCGGGAGGCCCGTTCCATCCTGGATAAATGTCTGGAAATGGGGGATGGAGACCCGGTGCTCGGCTCCCTCCGAAGCATACAGGCAGGGGTCCTGGACATTCCCTGGGCCCCCAATCAATTTGTAGCCGGCAAGGTGATCCCCGTCCGCGATGCCCGGGGGGCAGTCCGCTACCTGAACCCGGCCAACCTTCCCTTCGACCGGGAGATCCGGGAATACCATCAGGAGAAAATCAGGGAGAGAGAACGCCGCACCGGGAAAAAGATTGACTATCAAGAAGCCATTTTTGATATCACCGAAGTGAGCAAAATGCTGGAGAAAGACTGAGGCATTAGGAACGAGGTTCTAGTATTGTGGCCCTAAAATAAGCTACTTAATTCGATCCCTGGTGCCGGGAGCCGAGGGCCGGACCGCTGCGCTTGCCAAAATAGGCGCAGATTGCTCCGTCGCCCACGGGGATTTCACGACGTATATTGCAAGGTAGGGGCGATTCATGAATCGCCCCTACGGATCTTACAAAGGGGTAGCCCACTACCCACGTTCCTTTGCGGAACCCCAGGGATGCGGTGGAGGAGGGGTTTCCCCCGCCGGATTTTGGCGGCGCGCATCCGTCCGGCCCTCGGCTCCACTTAAGAATTTTTGCATATATTTTAAGGGACCCAACACTAGGATAGAGGCAGAAATCTCTGGAGAAACAAGGAGAACTGAATCCCATGAATACGATAACCCCGGAAACCATCGACAAGGTCATCGGAACTCTGAAAAAAAACGAGATGGAGGCGGTTTTTTTTCAAACCGCGGCAGAGGCTAAAGAAGAGATCCTGCGAAGGATCCCTCCCAGAGCCAAGGTGGGATTCGGAGGATCCGTCACCCTGAGGGAAATAGGTATCATCGAAGCGCTGGAGAAAAGGGGGGACGAAGTCTACGATCACTGGAAAGAGGGACTCTCCAAGGAGGGACGCCAGGAAGTCGGAAAAAAGCAGCAGAGGGCCGAATTCTTCCTCACCAGCACCAACGCCCTGACCCTGGACGGAAAACTCATCAATGTGGATGCCTCCGGCAACCGGGTCACCTCCATGATCTTCGGCCCGGAAAGGGTGATCGTGATCACCGGAATCAACAAGATCGTAAAGAATCTGAAAGAAGGCCTGGCCAGGATTAAAAAGGTCGCTGCTCCCAGAAACTGTCAGAGACGAAAGGATCCCACTCCCTGCGCTCAGGATTTGAAGGATTTGACCTGCCATAACTGCAAAACCCCGGCCAGGATCTGCCGGGTGACGACCATCATCGAAAGAAGACCCTGGGGAATCAGAGATTTCACGGTCATTCTCGTCGGGGAGGAACTTGGTTATTAAAGCTTGCCGGGATAGTTTGCGAAGGGCCCCTGCGGGCGACATAGGATTGCAGCAATGAAAGTTGAAAAAATCAACCTCTACCGCTTGAAGATCCCCCTGAAACGGCCTTATAAGATCGCCACGGCGGAGATGAAAGCCTTCGATTGCACAATCGTATCGCTTCATTCCCGGGGCCATGAGGGGCTGGGAGAGGCCATGGCCGATGTTCAGGGGTATTTTTGGGAAACTGCGGATCAGGTCTGGCAGTTTGCCAAGGATCAAGGCCCAAAAATTCTCGGCCTTCCGGTGGAAAAAGCCCGGGAGTCCATTTCCAGACAGGTAAAGGAAAAACCCTGCGCGGCAACCCCTTTTTTGACCGCCCTCGAAATGGTGGGCCCGAAATCCCATCTTGCTCCTCCTTCCGAGCTTTTAACGGTGCCGATGCTGGGAATTCTCCAGGCGGCAGACGCGGAGGGAATTGGAAGGGAAGTCGAAGATCTCATCGCCCAGGGGTATGATACCCTAAAGATCAAGGTGGGGTTCGAGGTGGATAAGGATATTGAAAGGGTTAGAATGGCCCAGAAGGTCATCCGGGGAAGAGCCTGTCTCCGGGCGGATGCCAACCAGGGGTACACCCTTCCCCGGGCAAAGAAGTTCGTCCAGCACATAGATCCCCGCAATATTGAATTCCTGGAACAGCCCTTCAAAGAGAATGACTGGAATGCCATGGTGGAGCTTTCCAGGCTCTCCCCCATTCCCCTTGGGCTGGATGAGTCGATCTACGGAATGGATTCCGTGAAAAGAGCCAAAGAACTCGGGTGCGCCCGCTTCGTGAAATTCAAGATCATGAAGATGGGCAGCGCGGAAGCTCTGGCCCAGGCGATCGAGACTTCCCGTCAAATGGGGTTCGGGATCATTCTGGGGAACGGGGCGGCCGGCGAGATCAGCTGTTACCAGGAGGCTCTGGTGGCCGGTCGGATGACGATCCGCGCCGGAGAGATGAACGGGTTCTTAAAGCAGAGAGAGTCCATCTTGGCTCAAGGGTTGAAAACCGCTGGGGGAAAAATTCTTCTGGGCCCGGATTACCGCCTCCGGCTGGATCCACGGCAAGTTGATCGGTTCTCCGTGGACCGATTGGACCTGGGATAAGAAGAATCTTTCCCTCTAAAGGCGCTCATGTTTGCTTAAGTGCACTTAAGTGGCTGAAGTTAAAAGTAATTTAAGTGAGGTAAAGGGACTAACATTTCGAAAACCGGAATTGTGATTCTAATGGTGTGGATTTCATTCCGCAATCCGCATTCCGCAATCCGCAATCGTGAGGTTGGGTTGGACTTTGTCTTTGAACCGCGCTAAAATAAGCTATGATTCGGCTAAAATCCCCATTTTGCAGAAACCTATCCGCTCTTCTGGCGACGATTTTCTCCGTCTCGATCTTCTGCGGCCCGCTGCCGGTCCGCGCCATGACCATCCAGGAAGAACGGGAACTGGGTGAAAAAGTTCTTGAGGAGGTCCGCAAGATCTGGCCCATGGTGCAAGACCCCGCCCCCCGGGAATATATCGCCCGAATCGGGAAAAGAATCCTGGCCACCCTGGAGACTCAACCTTTCAAGTATGAATTCTATGTCCTGAATACCAACGAAATTAACGCCTTCGCGGTTCCGGGAGGAAAAGTTTTCTTCAACAGCGGCCTGATCCAAATGGTGGAAAGCGAAGACGAGCTGGCGGGGGTCATGGCTCACGAAATCGGGCACGTGGTGGCCCGGCACATTGCCCGCCAATCGGAGCAGGGCATGAAGCTGGGCCTGGCCACCCTGGGAGCCTTGCTGGCAGGGATCTTTCTGGGGCCCCAGGCTGCCGCCGCCCTCGGGGTCACGGCCCAGGCCGCCTCGAGCACGGTCATGCTCAAATACAGCCGGGAACACGAAGAAGAAGCCGACTACCTGGGCCTGAAATTTATGAAACGGGCCGGGTATGATCCGCGGGCCATGGCCACCATGCTCAAAAAAATACGCCGCGCTTCCGGACCGGCATCCAGCGATCCTCCCGCTTACCTCCTCACCCACCCGGCGGTGGAAGAGCGGATGGGGAACCTGGAAATTCAGATGATGAATTATCCCGCGGTGGAAAGAAAACGTCCTCTGGAAGGAAATTTAAAGCGTATCCAGACGAAGCTGGTTGCCGAAGAAAAAGACGTGGCCCGTTCGGTCGCCTATTTTGAGAATTGTCAAAAAAGACGGCCCAACGACCCGGAATGCCTCTTCGGCCTGGGATTGTCCCAAAAAAAGATGGGAGCCTTGGACCGGTCCATCGAAAGCTTGTCCCAGGCGGCCTCCCTGGCGCCCCAGGACGGGGAAATCCTCCGCGAACTGGCGGGGGCCTATTTTCTCAAGGCCAACTTCGCCGAGGCCCAAAAATATGCCGAGCGGGCCCGCTCGCTCTCTCCTTCGGATGCCAAGGCCCATTTCTACCTGGGAAGGGTTTACCAGGAGCAGAAAAGGGTGGACGACGCCCTCCAGGCTTTTCTTACCGTCAACAGGCTGGACCCCAATTTCGCGGAGAACTACTACCACATGGCCATGGCCTACGGGGATAAAAACATGCTGGGACCGGCCTACCGGAGCCTGGGAACCTTTTATAAACTGAGAGGAGACAAACGAACCGCCCTGGTTCAATTCCAAAAAGCCCTTCCTTTTTTCAATAACGCACCCCGGGAAAAAGCGGCCATTGAGAAAGAAATTCAGGAACTGACTCCCAAGAAAAAGGATTCCAAAAAGGATTCTAAATGAGTCTTCAGGACTCACCCTTCCTTTTCGAAGACCCATCCGTACCCCCGCAGGGTTGAGGCCCCAGACGCTGCTTTACCGATCGAATCAGGTAAATACGATGAAATGAATCCTGGGCTGTGATAGAATATTCATAAAATCCACCCAGGTTTTTCCTCCAGGGAAGAGGTCCTTCAAAGTTCCTTTTGCCATTCCCCTGAGAATTCGATCCGGTGATGCGAAGAGAGGCCCTCTCCTGGGTGACCGAATGGGAACCCATGATCCAAAACATCCGCAACTTCAGTATCATCGCCCACATCGACCACGGGAAATCCACCCTGGCCGACCGGCTGATTCAGTATGCCGGCCTGGTGGAGGAAAGAAATTTCCGCAACCAGATTCTGGATAACATGGAAATCGAAAGGGAGAGGGGCATCACCATCAAGAGCCAGGCCGTGACCCTCCCCTACCGGGCCGGGGACGGCAAAGACTATCTCCTGAACTTGATCGACACCCCGGGCCATGTGGACTTTTCCTACGAAGTCTCCCGCGCGCTGGCCTCCTGTGAAGGGGTCCTCCTGCTGATCGACGCAGCCCAGGGGGTCCAGGCCCAGACCATCGCCAACCTCTACCTGGCCATGGAGAACAACCTGGAAATCATCCCGGTCATCAACAAGATCGACCTTCCCACGGCCGATGTGGACCGGGTCCTGGAACAGATCGACGGGGAACTGGGACTGGACCCCGCCTTCCACCTGAAATGTTCGGCCAAGGAAAGGGTCGGGATCGAGGAGATCCTGGAGGCCATCGTCCAGAAAATACCTCCTCCCCGGGGATCGCCCGAATCCCCGCTCGCGGCCCTGATCTTTGACGCCCAGTACGACTCCTTCCGGGGGACCATCGTCCACTGCCGGGTCTTTGAAGGAACGGTGAAAAAAGGGGACCTGATCCGGTTTGTTTCTAACCAGGCCGCCCACCAGGTGGAAGAAGTGGGGCGTTTTTCCCTGCGCCGGGAACGGATGGAAGAATTGGTCGCGGGAGAGGTGGGGTACGTCATCGCCGGCATTAAGACCATCTCCGATGTCCGTATCGGCGACACCCTCACCCTCGACACCCGTCCCTGCGAGAAGCCCCTTCCCGGGTTCAAGGACATCAAGCCGGTGGTCTTTTCTTCCATCTACCCCATCACCTCGGATGACTACGAAGACCTGTCCGCGGCCCTGGAAAAGTACAAGCTTAATGATGCGGCCTTCACCTACCAGAAGGACTCCTCCGTGGCCCTGGGCCAGGGATTTCGCTGCGGTTTTCTCGGGCTCCTCCATCTGGAAATCGTCCAGGAGAGGCTGGAGCGGGAATACAACCTCTCCATCATTCTTTCCGTCCCCAGCGTTCGGTACCGGTTTACCCTGAAGGACGGGAGCCTGGTGGATGTGGACAACCCGGTTCATTATCCGGATCGAGCATCCATCCTGAAAGCGGATCGAGCATCCATCCTGAAAGCCGAAGAGCCTTACATCCGGGCCACTATGATCCTGCCCGATAAGTACCTGGGGGGAATCATGAAGCTCTGCACCGACCGCCGGGGGGGCAATTCCAAGATGAACTACCTGGGACCCAGGCGGGTGGAGCTCATTTACGAATTGCCCCTCGGTGAAGTCATCTACGATTTCTACGACCGGTTCAAATCCCTGACGCAGGGGTACGGGTCTTTCGATTATGACCTGATCGATTACCGGGAAAGCGAGCTCGTCCTCCTGGACATTCTGGTCAACGGGGATAAGGTAGATGCCCTTTCCCAGATCCTCCCCCGCGACCATGCCCGGCCACGGGCGCTCCAGGCCTGCGAGAGGTTGAAAGAGGAAATCCCCCGGCAAGCCTTCCGCGTGGCCATCCAGGGAGCCATCGGCGCCGAGATCATCGCCCGGACCACCATTTCCCCCTACCGGAAAGACGTGACCGCGAAATGCTACGGCGGGGATATCACCCGGAAGAGAAAGCTTTTGGAAAAACAGAAGGAGGGCAAGAGACGGATGAAGATGATCGGCTCGGTGACCATCCCCCAGAGCGCTTTCCTGGCGGTGTTGAAAACGGAAAGCAACTAATAGTCACGGGTTTCGGGTTTCGAGTTTTACGTTAAAGCTGCGAACTTGTTTGGATATTTGGATCATCTCCCAATTTGTTGATCAAATATTTTGGGAAAGCTTGCCAAGGGCCCGGAAGGAAAGCCAGATTGCGCCGCAAGCATGGGCGGGATATTGCTTTTTAGAATCTCCCCGCTTGACTTCCGCAAAGCACAGCGGGGGCGGAAAAAGAAAAGTTTGATGAGGCAACAGGCCCCCCCGCCACCGCCGAAAAGGGACCGCTGCCTCATGATTGCATGCAATATGGCTTTTCTTCCGGGCCCCTGGAAGAACTTGACATTTCGCCAATAGCGGCTCTTTGACCCTCAACGAATTGGGAGATGATCCGGATATTTTATTTGTTAGAAAATTTTGAATTATATTAACGAGCTATATAATATAAATTCATAAATAACTCAAAGCCCCAGAAGAACGGTTACGCATCGGGCAGGGGTTTGGTTTTAACCTGAAACTTGAAACCCGAAACTCGAAACAGGTCCCAGGCTATGGATTCTAAAAACCCCGGTCTCTATCTCCACATTCCATTCTGCCTTACCAGGTGCTCCTACTGCAGCTTCTATTCCCAGACCGATGTATCGCTGATCCCTGACTTCATCGGAGCGCTGGAGAAAGAAATGGAAATGGCCGGCGCAGGTTTCTCTTCCCCCTTTGATACGGTCTATATCGGAGGGGGCACTCCTTCGGTTTTGAGTCCCCGGCAGATCGAGAGAATTCTGGCAGGAATCGAGGAAAGCTTCCGCTTATGCCGGGAGACGGAATTCACCCTGGAAGCCAACCCCGGGGACTTGGGCCTGTCTTTCTTACGCTCCCTGAAGAACCTGGGGATTCACCGTCTCAACCTGGGCGTTCAATCCTTCGATCCCCATACCCTGAATTTTCTCGGTCGGCGGCACACGGTCGAAGAGGCCATCAAATCGATGGAAGCCGCCCGCGAAGCCGGCTTTGAATGTATTGGGCTGGACCTCATCTACGGGGTTCCGGGGCAACCTCTAGGCTTATGGCGGGATACCCTGAGCAGGGCCATCGCTTTTTACCCGGAGCACCTGTCCTGCTACGAACTGACCCTGGAGGACGATACGCCCCTGGGAGAAAGTTGTCGCCGGGGCGGGGTTTCCCTTCCTGGAGAGGATGAACTTCTCCAATTCTTCCTGAAAACCTCGGAAATGCTGGAGGATTGCGGATACATTCACTATGAAGTCTCCAATTTTGCCCGGGGACCGAAGTATGTTTCCCGGCACAACCAAAAATATTGGGACCACACCCCTTACCTGGGGCTTGGCCCGTCCGCCCATTCTTTTTCCGGTTCCGCCCGGTGGTGGAATATCCGTTCTCTCCCTGGCTACCTCGAGGCCCTCCAATCTGGAAACCTGCCCATCGAAGGAAAAGAAATCCTGACCCGGGAACAGCTCCGTATGGAAGCCTGGTTTCTGGCCCTTCGAACCCGCAAAGGCCTTTATATTGAGGATTTCAGATCCCAATACGGGGAAGACTTCCTCTCCTGTAATTCGGAGATTTTAAAAACCATGCAGGAGCAGGGACACCTGATTCTCGAAGATGGGCATCTCCGGCCTACCCGGACCGGACTGGCGCTGGCCGACAGCTTGGCCCGAATATAACCCCCCCAAAGAAGACCCTTAATGGCACACGGATGACCCCCCCGTCGGGCCCCAAAATCCCTCTCAAATCATTCAAGCTTTTACGGCTTTCTAACGATATGTAAATTAAGATCGGCTCTCATGCCTTCGGGGATGCTCCGCCTTTTGATTCATATTTAGATTTTCGGAACCCCGCGGCAACCGACGCCCATTTTTATTTTTAACCATTTAAAATTATTAACGATTTAATTTAAGTAAAGATAGAAACCCGCTCAGTCAATACTCCTGGTACCTATGCCGGCAACCAAAGAAAACCTTAAAAAAATTTCCGTGGATGACCTGAGGATGGGGATGTTCATCGTCAGCCTGGGCCGCTCCTGGTTCGCCCATCCCTTCCTTCGCAACAAGTTTAGGGTCACCTCGCCCAAGCAGATTAAAAAATTGAAAAAATATGGAATTCATCAAGTTTATATCGACCCGCGAAGGGGCCTTGATGCTCCTCTCCCCAAAAATGAATTGCCGACCTCCGATTCTTCGCCCAGGACAATATTTGGGAGCCCGAAAGGGACCCAGTCATACGAGCCCAAAAGACCCATCTTCGCCAGTCCCCCGGCAACACCCTTGAGAGGCGAACCTCCGCTGGATGGAGCCGGCCCGGACGTTTCCTTTACCCCACCGGAAAAATCAGATTCCATGGCCTACTGGCAGGAGAACGTGGGAAGACTGCAGGAGAGCCTGCCTTCCGATGCGGGAACTTTCCGGATTCCCTATGACGAGGACTTCCCCTACGCCAATGAAATCGAGTCGGCCCGGGCCATTCAGTGGGAAGCGCAAAATGTCGTCCGCCAGGTCATGAACGATGTCCGCATGGGCAGGAGCATCGAAAGCGAGCGGGTCAAACGGGTGGTAAATTCCATGGTGGACAGTATTCTGCGAAACCCGGATGCCCTCGTCAGCCTGACCCGGATGAGAAGCCTGGATGAATATACCTTCGTCCACTCCCTGGATGTCTGTATCCTCAGCCTTTCCCTGGCCCGCCACCTGAGCCTGTCCCGGGAAGAGATGATGGAGATCGGAATCGGAGCCCTTCTCCACGACGTGGGGAAAATGAGACTTTCCCCCCAGCTACTCAAAAAACCGGACACCTTGAGTGAAAATGAATGGGTAGAGGTCAGAAAACACCCGGTTTACAGCCTGGAGATTTTGGAAGCCTCCCAGGGAATCCCCGAATCTGCCAAGCAGCTCGCTCTCCAGCATCACGAACGCTACAACGGCTGCGGGTATCCTTTTGGCCTTAAAGGAGACACCATCGGTACGTACGGCCAGATCGTGGCGATCATCGATTTTTATGATGCCATCACCACCGACCGCCCTTTCCAGAAAGGCATCCAGCCCCATGAAGCGATCCGACAAATCTACGAAAAGGGGCAGGGCGAATTCAACCGCTTTATGGTGGAACGCTTCATCCAGTGTATCGGGATCTACCCTTTTGGGACGTTGGTGCTTATGGACACGGAGGAAATGGGGATTGTTTGCGGGGTGAGACCCGAGGTTCTTCTGCGCCCCAATGTTCTGGTGATCTACCGGAACTCCCGGACTTTTTATCCCGAGCCTTTCCTGGCCGATCTGACCGAAAAAGCCGATCATTCGTCCTGGTATAAACGCTCCATCATCATGCCTCTCGATCCCTCCAAGTGGAATCTCCGCGTGGATGATTACCTGGGCGACCTGAAGAGAACCCTGCGGCAACAGGTATCCCCGCTACCCGCCATTACTTAGGTTTTCCCCTGCTTCGGATTTCAACTCTGGCGGAGGACTCTCTTTTTTCGGAGGGCTAACCGGAGGTTGGTCTGAATTCGGGGGCCTGCGGCGCGTCTTCCTGCGGTCCATGACTTCGGCCAGGACAGGCAGCAGCAGGGACCCCCCCGGCAGGAGGAATATGATCAGGATGGGAATGTACATGGCCAGGATCTTCAGATTCCGCTTGATTTCCTTTTTTTCTTCCGGGGTCCACTTCTCGTCGGTGTTCCGCTGCTTCATCAGCAGGTAGAGGAAACCCGACATCCGCTGGGCTTCCTGGAAAAACAGGGCCTTGTGTTTGATCAGCATTCTTTTCAGAAAAGCCCGGGTCACCGAGATCACCGAAGCCCCCCGTGGAATTCTTTCAATGCCCCGGACATCCGGTCCATGGCCTCCCGCAGCATCCTGCGCGGGCAGGCGAAATTCAGGCGGACAAATCCTTCCCCGCCCCTTCCGAATTCCCCCCCGTCATTGAGGGCGACGTTGGCCTTCTTCAGGAAAAACTCGAAGGGATTCCCCTGAATCCCCGTATTGCGGCAGTCCAGCCAGGCCAGATAAGTCGCCTCCATCCGGATCATTCGCACACCGGGAAGTTTTTCCGGCACGGCCCGGTAGAGAAAATCCCGGTTCTCCTCCAAATAGGCGACGACCTGAGCCAGCCACTCCTTCCCCTCCCGGTACCCGGCCAGGGCCGCTACCTGCCCCATGATGTTCAAGCCGGGGTTGAGCCCCAGGGTTGTTCTTTTCCAGCCTCTTGCCAGCTCGGGGTTCTGAATCATGGCAAAGCCACAATGCAGCCCGGCCACATTGTAGGTCTTGCTTGGAGCCATGAGGGTGATCGTCCATTTCGCCACCTCCGGGCCTAGAGAAGCAATGGGGATGTGCCGGAAGCCAGGGAAGACTAGGTCACAGTGAATCTCATCCGAGCAGATGATCAGCCTGTGGCGCAGGCAGATCTCGGCCATTTTTTCCAGCTCCGCCCGGCTGAAAACGCGGCCAACCGGGTTGTGGGGGTTACAGAGGATGAAGATCTTCGTTTGCGGGGTGATGGCCTTTTCAAAAGCCTCGAAATCCACTTCATAAGTGCCGTCTTTTTCCACCAGCGGAGGGTCAACGAGGGTTCGTCCATGGTGGACCGGGTCTTTCACAAAGTGATGGTAAACCGGGGGCTGCACCAGGACCCCCTCTCCGGGCCCGGCAAAGGCCTGGACGGCATAGTTCAGCCCGGTAACCAGTCCGGGCAGGTGGTGAATCTCTTCTTCCTGAACCTCCCACCCATACAGAGCTTTCAACCGGTTCTGGATCGTCCCGCATAACTCTCCCAATGCCGTGGCATATCCGAAGAAGGCATGATCCACCCGCGAATGGAGGGCCCGGAGGATGGGATCGGCGCAGACGAAATCCATGTCCGCCACCCATAGGGGTAAGACCTCTTCTCCGTATTTCCTCCATTTCGCGCTGTCGCTCCCCTTGCGGTCCCGGAGGGTGTCGAAGTCGTACTGCATAGAACCCCTTTTCATACCGTGCTTCAGATGTGCTTACGCCTATTGAATCTTCTTCTTTCTTTCTCTGCGCCCTCTTCAAGCGGGCAAGAGAAAAACTTTTGCCTGTCCCAACACCAGCAGGACACGCATCCGATCATAACAACAATTTTCAGGTTTTACAAATAAAAGAAATTGCGGAAAAGATTCGCGGAAATTCGGGGGAATGAGAAATGAAGATGGGCCAATCACCAACCGCGGAGGATTCCCTTGCCCCCCATGGCCCCCAGTGCCATCCGGGCCAAACGCCACGTGAGCCAGCCCTGGGGCAGCCATTTCACCAAACGCCAGGGACGAAGAGCGACCAAAAAAGCCACTACTCCGCCGAGGAGCATGGGGTTGCTCCTCAAGTAGCGCGCCGCCGCGAAACCCTGGTCCGCCAACGCCAGAGGCCGGCGCCAGGATGCCAGGGCCTGCGACAGCTCGGCCCGCTGGGCCGCCGCCCTGGCCACCAGGCTGGCTCGTTGATCGGCCAATTCAATCAACTTTGCGTTCATGAACGGGTAGTCAAATGCTCGCGATCCTTAGCCAATTCCGAAAGGCTGGCGGCAAAGGGGCGGGGTTTCACCCGAACTTTGGCGGCCGCCACCCGCCAGGCCAGAGCCGCAACCAGGAGGAACAGGCCTGCGGGAATACCCAGAGCCAGAAGCGGATGGGTGTCCCAGAGCGCAAACACCAGGAACAATGTGGCCAGCACAATCCCGATGCCCGCGCAGAACATGGCCGCCAAACTCCATGTGACGATGGAGCTGACATGCACCCACTCCTCCTCGAGGTCTACGGAGAAAAGCTCCAGCCGGGTGTGGGCGATGGCGAGGAGGGTGGCCGCCAGTCCTTTCACCGAGTCGAAAAGCCCTCCGGGGTGGCTTGATCCGGAACCTTGGGATGAAGAGGCCATAAATTCAGGTCAGCGACGGGAAATCAGAAGGCCGATCACGAAGCCCGCCAGGGCTCCGATCCCCACGGCCTTCCAGGGATGGGCGTGCACGAATTCGTCCGTGGACTTGGCCGCCGATTTGGCCTTGTCCATCATCTCTTTACCCTCCTCGGCGATCCGGGCTTTGGCCGTCTTCAGCGAATCTTCCGCCTTGGCGCGTACCGAAGCGATCTTCTCCCCCGTCTGGTGAGCGGTGGCCTTCAGCAGTTCTTCCGCGTCGCTCACCACCGCCTTCAGATCTTCCATCAATTTCTCTCTGGTCGCCGTGCCGGTTGCCGTCGAACCTTCTGTCATGCCAACCTCCCCTTCCACCAAAATGGATGTACTCGTTCTCCAGACCCTGCCCCTTCTGGATGCGCTATGAGGGGGCGCTTCTCCACTCCGACCCGAATGCAGAAGCTTGATCACTCTCCTCGGTTATTTTTACCATTTTGTTCTCTTGAAAACAACCTCGAAATAGAGCTTGCTTCCCTCTCTTGCCCAGGCTTCACTTTTTGGCAATTTGGTGTAATCCAGATCGGATTTCAGGCATTGCCCGGCCACAAGATTTCCTTTTGGCCGAAAAGGGAATCAGAAAAGGGCAAGCTTCCATCCCTTTCTTGACATCCCCCTCTCATCAATGTTAGCTTCGGTTAAAAACAAAATGACCTGAGCCTCGGGAGGCGGAAATGACCCCGGAACCGAAAAAAACCCCACTGAATTCCTGGCACAAGTCCCACGGGGCCCACATGGTTGATTTCGGCGGCTGGGAGATGCCCCTGAACTACAAACCGGGAATCGTGGAGGAGCACCTCGCCACCCGCCGGTCCGGCGGCCTCTTCGACATCTCCCACATGGGACGGTTCCGGATCTGCGGGGAGGACCTTTTGCCCTTCCTGCAATATGCCCTGACCAATAACGCCCTGGCCCTGGAGCCGGGGCAGGCTCAATACACCATCCTGGCCAACGAAACCGGGGGGGCGGTTGACGACGCCTACCTCTACCGCTTTGAAGAAGCGGGATACCTCCTGGTGGTCAATGCCTCGAATACGCAAAAGGACTGGGACTGGCTGCAGGAACTGCGGAAAAAGTTCCCCGGGGTGGTCATGGAAAACATGACCGAACGAATCGCCATGGTCTCCCTGCAGGGTCCCCTGTCCAAGTCTATTCTGGAAGGCTTCCTGCAGGAAACCCGGTCCAGGCTGCCGGACCCGGGCAAAAACAACCTGCGGAAGGTCTCTGTCGACGGAATCCCGGTGGACGTGGCCAGGACCGGGTATACGGGGGAGCCCCTGGGCTTTGAGCTCTTCTTCCCGGCCGAAAGAGCGGTCGCAATCTGGGAGAAAATCCTCGGCCGGGGCTCCGCCCAGGGAATCCTTCCTGTGGGCCTGGGGGCCCGTGATACGCTTCGCCTGGAAGCCGGCCTGCCCCTTTACGGGCATGAATTGGGGATCGACGCAGACGGGCAGGAGATTCCGATCCTGGCTCTCCCCCCGGCCAAGATCGCGGTTAGTTTTTCGGAACTCAAGGGGAACTACCTCGGCCGGGAACCCCTTTGGAAGCAGCTCCAGGAAATCCAGGCCCGGGAATACGGCTGGAGCGACCGGATCCCCGCCTCTCCCCTGATTCAGCGGCGAATATGGCCGCTGGCCGTTCTCTCCGAAGGGGTCGTTCGCCAGGGGTTCCAGGCCTTCTCGAGCGATCGCCCCGTTGGGTATGTCACCAGCGGAACCATGGTTCCTTACTGGAAATTCGAAGGGCAGGGAATCTCTTCTTGTCTGGGACAGGAGAAGGGACGCCGCTCCATCGCCCTCGCCTACCTGGACGCGGACCTCAAAGAAGGGCAGGAGATCCGGATCTCCAGCCGGGGAAAATTCCTCACCGGGCAGCTGGTCAAACGGCACCTGAGCGCCGAGGCTCCTCCCTATTCCCGTCCCATCCTCGTCGAGAAAATCGTGGTCAAAAAGCCGGGGCCGAAAGAGTCCCTCCACCTTTCCGTCGAAGCCCTGGTAAAGAAAGCCAGGGAGAACACCCACTGGCGGCAGAGGCAAACCATCAACCTGATTCCTTCGGAACAGAGCCCCTCCCCTCTGGTGAAACTCCTTTCCATCTCCGACCCCTCCGCCCGCTATGCGGAGCACCGAAATTACAAGTTCCTGGGGGAGGCGGACGTTTTTTATTACCAGGGGACGGACTTCATCGAATGGGTGGAAACGAAGCTTCAGGAAGAGATGGAGAGGTTCCTGGGTTGTTCAGTCGTGGAGACCCGGATCATCAGCGGCCAGATGGCCAACGCCGCGGTCTTCAGCGCCTTCGTGGATTATCTGAACCGGGCGTACCGCCGGATCAATCCCCGGAAATTTCGTAAGGTCATGAACCACCATCTGGGTCGGGGCGGGCATCTCAGCTCCCAGCCCATGGGAGCGCTGCGGGACTTCATCGACCTTGCCCCGGACCTGGACCGGATGGCGGCGGTCAACTTCCCCGTGCAGGAGGAAAACCCCTACCAGATCGACCTGAAGCAGGCGGAAGAATACATCCAGCGGCACAAGCCCGAGCTTATTATCCTGGGGAAAAGCATGGTCATTTACCGGGAGCCCATCGCCGAGCTGCGCCGGATCGTGGATGGGATGAAGGAGAAGACCTGGATCATGTACGACATGGCCCACGTTTTGGGCCTGATCGGCCCCCATTTCCAGCAGCCCTTCCGCGAGGGGGCAGACATCGTCACCGGGTCAACCCACAAGACTTTCTTCGGCACTCAGAGGGGGATCATCGGCAGCAACCTGGATGAAACCTCCGAGTATTATGACCTCTGGAAGGCCATGACCCGCCGGACCTTCCCTGGAAGCCTGAGCAACCATCACCTGGGAACCCTGGTGGGCCTTCTCCTGGCCGCTTACGAGATGAACGCCTTTGCAGATGAGTACCCCAAACAGGTCGTGGCCAACGCCAAGGCCTTCGCCCGGGCGTTGAAAAATGCCGGCCTCCAGGTGGAAGGAGACCCGGCACTCGGCTACACGGAAACCCATCAAGTCCT
>Ga0111180_1047_pt1 | contig 21423 bp, 14 predicted proteins | sample DeeMarSWOR324_28_FD_80237 | JGI IMG/M metagenome (GOLD analysis project Ga0111180, IMG submission 80237) | Deltaproteobacteria bacterium SM23_61
GCTCCTGGCGGTGACCGGGTACACTTTCCGGCCCGGCGATGAAACTGCCGCCTGGGCTTTAAAAGACATGAAATCTGCCCGCCAGAGGCACCGGGAGTTTAACGAGGCGGCCAATCAGGCAGATGAGGCTCTGGAAATCCTCAATCTCTACGCCTCCGCCTTAACCATACTCACCTCCGATGACTTTAATACCTCCTTGGACGAGAGCGCCACGGCGGTAGGGAAGTCTCTCGACAAGGCGATCGCGGCGTATAACGATTCCTACCAAAAGGACTTTTCCCTGATTGGCTCTGCTGCGGCCCAAATCGTTCGCGGCGCCGGCGGCGTTTACCTCCGTTACAAGCAAACGGTGCTCTTGAAGGAGTATGTCGGGCTTGCGGATCCCCTCATTGGGGCTCTAACCAAGGATGTGGAGGACATGATCCAAGACAAAATTTCTCCCAATCTTAAAAACCTCATGACCAGGGTGGAGCGGGAGTTCATAAACTCAGCCAACCACCATGGAAGGCTGGACCTGGGTACCGTGGTGAGAATCAACCAGATTTTTTACCGGCTGGAAGGTGCGGAAAGTCTTGCCGAGGCGGCGGTTTCCTCGGCCAAAAGGTACCGGGAAGCCCACCGGGCTCTGAAAGAGGCCTTAAGCAAGAAGCAGGATTTAAAAGGGGTGATTGAACAAATAACCGTACTCGCCGATGAAGTGAAGGCGGCCCGGAAACTCAAGAAAAATTTTGAGTAAACCTAAACGTTCCAAAAAAATACTTGCTGGAGATCACCCCCACCCTTCCCTCCCCCCTCCCCGTCGAGAGCCTCCGGGTCGAACGAGAGGGGGAGGGTTAGGGTTGGGGGGGCCAGAGGGGAAATCACCAGGATGGGGGCCCGGTTATGAATACCGAGATCAAGAATGCATTGATCATGGTACGGGAGGCGGAGAAGCGGGTCGACGAAGCCCGGCAGGACCCGGATTTGACCGTAAAACAACGCAATAACCTGCAATCCATTTACGCCTTATTGCTGGACATCGATGACCAGCTTGTTTTGGAGGATCTTCAGCAGGGCATAGATAAGTTGAAAAAGGACTCGAAAAAGCTGGAGACCTTGGCCAACAAAATCCCGCAGGAGGTCGAACGTTGGAAGAAAGTCTCCCAGGCCGTTTATAAAGCGGCCAAAGGGGTAGGGACGCTTGCCGACATACTGGCCAAGGCCTCGAGCGCAGGCCTGCTCTGACCCAGGCGAAGCTCAGGAGGCGACGATGGACAAAAAGAACCAAAAGGAACCACGGTTAAGAAACGAAGGCGGGAACAAGGTTATGGGACTTGGACGAGTGAAACCCGTGTCCTGGTTCTCCATACTTCTCATTGTCCTCTTACCTTCCTGCGCCACTTTGGAACATCTCCTCTACACCTATGATCCCCTCAACTTCCACACGCTCAAGGAGGGGATGCTATACCGTTCCGCGCAGCCATCGGGCAGGGATCTCCGCCGGGTGGTGCAAGAATACCAACTGAAAAGCGTTATTAACCTTCGCGGCTCCAACCCTGGAGAATCCTGGTACGATATCGAGAAAGCCGTATCCGATGAACTCGGGCTGAAGCGGGTGGATATTGGCATGTCTGCGGCCCGTCTCCCTCACCGTGATGATCTGATCCGGCTTCTCGACGCTTTCAAGGAACTTCCCCGTCCCATACTTGTTCATTGCAAGGCCGGCGCGGACCGAACCGGCGAAGCTGCCGCTATTTTCGCCATGGATCACCTCAAATGGTCCAGGCGTGAGGCGGCAGCGCAACTTCACCCGTTTTACGGGCATTTTCCGGATTTCACCCCGGCAAAAACCTATTTCATTCGTGAAGTTTACCAGGGAGAAGATTGGGCCAGGAATACCTATGACCCCTGCCGGCAGGATTATCAGTATTACGACAAGGAGCAGTACTGCGGCATTCCGCCGGAAGCCCGGCCCTATTCCTTGGAAGTGGATGATGAACGGTAGAAGGCGAAATGAGACAACCTATCGGTTCCACGGCCACGACCCGGACAAGTAAGGAAAAATAAGCAAGCCTACTGTTTATGGTGAATGCCGGCTATTCCGTGGCTGTGCCGATTGCTGACAAGGGTTAGCGGCGGAGCTGCGGGAAGGTGTCAAGAAATTCTTTTGGAGTCACAATGCGGATGCCCATATAATTTTGTATTCCGGTAAGCGCCCTGTCGCCGGAAATGATGATTTCAGCGTTCAAAGCAACGGCGCACTCGATAAATTTGTCGTCATCCGGATCTTCTTTAACCACGTGCAATTCGGGCGTCTTGGCCGTAAATTGGATGTTAACGCCCCGCGCGAAAAGGGCCAACAATTCACCCAACTCCCGTTCGTTCTGCAGGCCAAGACGTCTCAGAACCTCTATGTATTCCTCTACGATCGCCCTGGACAGGCAAAGGGTAATTTCTCCGGTTTTCCAGAGGTCCACGATCGTCCTGGGATTCCCACCAAAGAAGGAGGATGCAAAAACGTTGGTGTCAAGTACCACCCGGGTCATTTTTTTGCTCTTACTTCCTTAATGGTCCTGCGAAGGTCTTTTAGGGTTACCCCTCGTGAACTTAATTTGCCGCCAATTCGGGCCCATAGATCATCGACATACGACCCAACATCTCGATCCCGGACGTAACCCTCCAACAATTCCCTTACCACTTCGCTAACCCTTTTCCCCTCTGCTTTGGCCAGATTGCTTACTTTGCTTTTCAGCTCAGGGTCGATCCTCAAGATCATTTGGGTTGTCATTTTCGGGCCTCCCCCCTGTTGCTATAATGTATATACAGTATAGCAGATAAGCCGTCGGAATCAAGAATAAATTGAGGGTGCGATGATCAAAGGATGTTTTATTTGAGGTAGAAAACCCGGCCTATTCGGTTATAACCGGCGGGCCAGGTCGAGGAGCGTGGCCACGAGGAATTGCTGCAGGAAAATGATGATCAGAATGGCGATAAAGGGAGAAAAGTCAAGGCCGACTCCCCGGAGGGGGATGTACCTTCGAATCCGCGAGAGCACCGGATCGGTGATCCGGGAAAGACCATAGGCCAGGGAATGAAGGAAAGGGCCTGGCCGGAATGGCATCACCCAGGAAACAATGACCCTGGCAATGATGATCCACATGTAAAAACTCAGGGCCAGATTGAGAATGACGGCGAGAGCCATCAACAAATTGGCAACGGCGAACATGGGGTCTCCAGGTCGATTTTGTTTATGGGTAATTCGCCTCCGGGGAAAAGGAAAGCCAATTTAGATGGTCTCGTCAAAAGTCCTTGTTCGCCCTTTTGGGTCATTCCCGCGCAAGCGGGAATCCAGATATTTTCAATGATTCTGGACTCCTGCTTTCGCAGGAGTGACAGCTTTTCCGATTTCTTTCGAAGTCATCAATTTAGTGCCCAATCAGGATAATACGAATCTGCCAGCCCTGTCCAGGCAAAAGTTCAGCTAGTTTCCTGAGTCAAAAGTTCGCTACCGAATTCAAGGGGGGAGCGATGGCCCGGGCGAAGGCTCGCTGGGCTTGCCAAAATGAGGCGGTGGTCTCTCTTAGGATAACGGCGAACTTATTTCGACTCTTCCTGAATGGAATATTATTTTGTTCTTACTGGGCCTATCCCTAAGGGCTAGCGTCTCCTTGAGGAATACAGGGAAACCCGATTGATTCGGGTTTGCTCCCGCCGATTTTGGCGGCACCCATCGATCCTCCGCCCGGGCCATGAGAAAATTATGAACCGAATTTGTGACTCAAGACACTAGTGTCGTTTCCCTTAAATAATAGGCACAAATTCTTAAGTGGAGTCGAGGGTCGGACGGATGCGCGCGGCCAAAATCCGGCGGGAAAAACCGCGCTTCCACCGCATCCCCGAAATTCCGCAAAGGAACGCGGGCATAGAGGCTATGCCTTCGTAAGGGCTCGGGAAACAACCCGTTTGGCAGCATCCACCGTAAAATCCCCGTGAGCTCCGGAGGAATCAGCGCCTATTTTGGCAAGCGCAGCGGTCCGACCCTCGGCTCCTGGCACTGGGGATCGAATTTAGTAGCTTATTCCCGGGACAGGACACTAGCTCCTTTTCCGGGAAAGATTGACATGTTTATAATCCATGAGGACTTCAAATACCGCGCGCAGCGCGGGAACGTAGGGGCTCTGGGGAGCGGGTTCTCCGTTGATGGTTTCGACGGCGATGCGTCTCACCGGTTGAAACTTTCGGTTGAGAAGATGTCGCAAAGCGCCCAGGTACCGGGAAAGGTTGGGGTCTTCGGGCGAGGCATGGAAAACCAGCTCCTTCCCCAAGCGTTTCGAGACCATCACCAGCCGGGTCCCATGGTAAACCAGATGCGTACCGGCCACACGGGGCGGCAGTTTTCCTTTGAGAACCTCCAATGGAGTCCCGCAGAGAGAAGCCGGGTCAGCGGCGTTGATCCAAAAGATCGATTCCTCCGGCGGGGTTCGCTGCAGGCGGCGGAAGGCCTGGGGGGAAATGAACTGGGGGCCGGGAATGCCCACGAAGAAGTATCCTGCCAGAACCTCTCCGGATAACTCCATGATCCGCAAGGATCGAAAGACACCCGCCCAGTTCAGGGCGGGGAGTTCTCTCTGGAGAAGTTCCCGGAAAAGAATTCCGTACCGATCCAGGAGAAGCCTGACCCGGTCCTTCCTGCGCTCCTCGGTTTCCAGCAGGTCATCGGAAAGCTCTGGATGGGGCAGCAGGTGCCAGTTTCCGGGGAATGGTCTTCTTTCTTTCTCCTCTCGAAGGCCGGCGCGAAGGCGGCTCCACCGCGCGGGAGTCCTTCTTTCCCTGGGAGCTCGCTCGGGAAGTTTAAATTTATTCACCAGCGCCCGGCGAAGCACAATGAAGGTATCATTCGTCAACTGCCCCTGCCAAACTCCTTTCCATAATTCTTCCGCCAGGGCCGCGGGGGAACGGGGAGACCGGGTCAACAAAGCGCTGAAGTGATAGCGCCCTCGCGGGTCGGGAAACAGTCCTGCCAGGAAATTCTCCTCCGCGGCACCTGCGGGAGACGGCCTCTCATTTGTGCCGACCGATTCCGGTGGATCCTCCCTCATCAGGTCCAGGTCCGATTCAAAGCAGAAGGCAACCCGATGGCCTTCGCTCCCCACCCACTTCAGGTCCCCCTCCTGCATCAGGGTGTCCATCCAGGAAGGATCGTAAGGCTGAAGCCTGGCAGGAAAGATCTCTGACTCCCACAATCCGGCCTCGGCCGGATAGCAGAGAAGCTGCTCGATCCGCCCGCGAAGTCCTTCGAGGTCACCCTTCGGGCTGGTGATCCCCTGAAAATCGGCCAGGAACAAAGGGAGCCGCTCGATTTCCAGGGGTTCGAAAACCGGCTGGGCTTCGGCCCGGGCCAGACGGACCAGGATCTCGAAATTTTCGCTGTCGCAGATATCCTCAGCCCCGCTCCCGCTGACTAGCTCTCCTTTGACCAGCTTCCGAGCATCCAGCAGGTCTTCCAGCGCCATCCACAGCCGATCCCGGTTAAGGCCCAGGGTTCTTTCGGTGAAATCCGCATTCTTCGGCCCGTAATATTGAAGCCATTGGCCGAGAAACCAGGAGAGGTCCTCTCCCTCCTCGTTCTCCTTTGTGGATCCCTCCCCGGAAAGGGGAAGCCCTTCCCAGGATTCGGCCCCCACCTCTTTTTCCCGGCCGTAGCCGTGCGCCAGAATGAGGGGGAGAATTTCCCTTGCGCCAACGAGCGTATCATCGGCTCCCGGATGGTGTATTCGAATAAGCTTACCTCTCAGTTCCTCCATTACAGAGTTCAAGTCCAGGCCATGGTCCCGCTGCATCCCTGCTAGGAGTTGTTCCCATTCTCCCCGGGGGATGAGCAGCCGTTCCTTGACCCAGTCGAGGAGTTCGCGGCCCGTGGCCGGAGAATAACCGGGGCTCAGCCTCTGCCGCTTGGCCTCGAATCTTCTCACCAGGTCAGGGGAGACCGTGGGCCGCAAACCCGGCTGAAGTATGACCTCGCGGATAAGGCCTTCCTGCAGGCGCGAAACCCGGTCCGAAAACGGCCGGTCGTCCATGTACATGTACTTGGCCACTTGCCGCCACCAGTCGCTCCCGGCGAAAGGGCTGGGATGGGCCGTCTTCACCCCGCTCCAGGCGATGATCCCTGACGCCAGTTCGTTCAGCAGCTTCTTCAGGTTTTCCAGGTCAAATTCATCCTGCAGGCAGGTGCGCCAGGTTTCCAAGAGGATCGGGAAATCCTCGTACCGGAGGACCGCGTTCAGAAGCTTCTGGGATTGGAGGCGGCTCATCCAGAGGGGCATTCGCTCCCCCCACCGGCTGCGCTCGATGAGCAAGGCCCGCCCAGCACACTCCCGGAACCGGGCACCAAAAAAACCCGAGCCCTCCAGCCGTTTCCTCAGAAGATCATTTATCCGATTCGCATCCAGGAGGGAAAGCAATTCCTCCCCGTCGATCTCCTGCGGAAGAAGAATAGCCACGGTGTCGTTCCCCACGAAGAACTCCAGCCGGTGGCCGAACCGCTCTTCCCAGGCCGAATCCAGGGCCATGGCCAGGGGCCGGTTCACCCGCCCTCCCCAGAGGGTATGGATCACCACCATGTTTCCCGGGGTAGCCCCCGGCCCGCTGCTGACCGACTCCACCACCAGATGATGCCGGTGAGGCAGGCTGCAGCCGGTCTCCTCCCTCTGCCTCTTCAGGAAATCGACCAGGCGGCCGGCTGCGGCTTCATCCATGCGGCGCTCTCGCTGCAAAGAAGGAGGGAAATCGGGATCCTCCAGCCGTCCGTCGGCTTCCTCCAGGAACCTCCCGATCCGCTCCGAAAAATGGAAGTCCCGGCCGCTTTCCTCCCCCTTCCAGAAAGGAGCTGACACCCCCCCGGACTTGGCCGGCAGGACGAGAACATCATTGTGGGTGATCTCCCGGATCTGCCAGTTCTGGGCCCCCAGGGAAAAGCGATCCCCCACCGAGGCTTCCCAGACAAATTCCTCGTCCAGGTCCCCGATCCTGGCCCTGGTTTCCTGGTGGCGAAGCTGGAAGTACCCGCGGTCGGGAATCACACCGCCGGAGGAATAGAGGGCCTGGAGCGCTCCTTTGCGAGAGGTCACGGTGCCCTCGATGCGGTCGACGGAAACTCTCGGTTTCATCTCCCGGATCAGGGTGCGGGCGTAACGGCCGGACAGCATGTTCAGCACGAGGTCGAATTGTCCGCGGCTTAAATGGTGGTATGGATAACTGGTCTTCAGGGCGGCAAAGAGAGCATCCGTCTTCCAGGCCTCGACGCCCGCCATGGAGACGATCACCTGGGACAGGACGTCGAGGGGACAGAGGATGGGTTTCACCTCTTCGATCTCGTGATGGAGGATCGCCGGAACCAGGACCGCGGCCTCCAAAAAATCCCGGGGGTGAGTGGGGAAAAAGGTTCCCCGGCTCACTTCCCCCACCCGGTGGCCGGCCCGCCCCACCCGCTGGATCGCTGATGAGACGGAAAAAGGGGATTGAATCAAAACCACTTCGTCGATGCTCCCGATGTCGATTCCCAGTTCCAGGGAATGCGTCGCCACGATGGCCCTCAACTCCCCGGCCTTGAGCCTGCGCTCCACTTCGCTGCGGATCTCCAGGGAGAGAGAGCCGTGGTGCGAATAGGCCAGGGGCTCTCTTTCCCCTTCGTTGATCTTCAGGGTCAGCGTCTCGCAGAGACGCCGGCTGTTGACGAAGATTAGAGCGGACCGGTTCTGAAGGATGATGTTTTTCACCCCGGCGACCATGGGCCCCCATACGTCTCCCGGATCCTCATCCGACACCACCGGGATATACCGAAGGTGAAGATCATACCGTTTAAGGAGGGCGGAGCGCACCGTGGTGACCCGCCGTGGCTCATAGCAGGGGTTTTCAGGAGATCCTTGAAGGCGGAAGCCGCCCACGAATTCCGCCACCATCTCCAGGGGCCGGAGCGTGGCCGAGAGGGCGATCCGCTGGAATTCTCCGGACAGCCGGACCAGCCGCTCTACCGCCGTGATCAGAAGAACCCCTCGTTTGTTCCCCACGACGGAATGGATCTCGTCGAGAATCACAGTGGAGAGACGGGTGAGGATGGCCCTTGCCGCAGGGGAACTCAGGATGAGGTGCAGGCTCTCGGGGGTAGTGATCAGAATTTCCGGCGGATGGCGGAGCATCCGGCGCCTTTCTTGCTGGGGTGTGTCCCCGGTCCGGGTGAGCACCCGGATCTCCGGGAAAGCCTCTCCGGCTTCCTCGTAGATCTTTTCGAGTTGGTCCAAAGGGCCAAGAAGGTTTCGCTGAATATCATAGTTGAGAGCTTTCAGGGGAGATACATAAAGCACGCTGGTGTGGCCGGTCGCCCACGCTCCGGTAATGAGCTGATTGAGCGCATAAAAGAAGGCCGCCAGGGTCTTCCCGGTTCCCGTCGGGGCCGAGATGAGGACGTGCTCCCCCGCGGCGATTTTCGGCCAGGCCTCCTGCTGCACATCGGTGGGAGGCCCGAATGTTTCTTCAAACCACCGGGCGATGAGAGGGTGAAAATATGCTAAGCTTTCCGGCTTTTTAGCCATGACTTCCAATATTTATCGGGGGTTTAGGGTATTTTAAATAGCCCTGCCCTACAGGTCAAGAAAGAAGCCGAGGACGAAATCGCTGAAAGGGCGGGAAAGGATTTCTATAACAGGATGCGGAAAAACTCCGTTTTCCCGTCACTCCCGCGAAAGCGGGAGTCCAGACGTTGTCCCCGCGGAAGCGGGGAACCAGTAAAGAAAATCTGGGTTCCCGTTTTCACGGGAAACCCTGGATTCCTGCTTCCGCAGGAATGACGACCCAGAAGGTCAAAAGAGTTTTTCAGCAACCTGCTAACCCCAGAAACCCGGTCTCAATGAAGGCATTTAAGGATACTCCCCATCGCTGGGCAGTATTTTTTCACAGGAATTCAACATAAGGACTTAAAAAGATACTGGAAGTTGCATAAGTTATCTTTAACTATTGTATATGAATAGAAACCTCTCCCCATTTTTAACTAATTGTTTCCATTAGTTTATTTTTTACCGATCTTTTTTTACTTGACAATAAGCCAATTTATAGCAATATTCTCATTTAGACTTTCCTCCCCGTTTAGCCCAATAATTTCCGCAGGATAACCTTCAACCGCTTGGAGAAGACCATGAAAAGCTGGGTTTTTCCAAGGTGGGGCTATCAAAAGATGATCCTATGAAACCTCCAGGAGAGCCTAAACCTCTCTTGGAGGTTTTTTTATTTCTCCAGTAAACCTGCGTTCTGGTTATATCTGATTTTGATCTCTCCTGAAGACCGGCTTCGGTGAAGCGGAGACGACGGATGCTCAAGTTCCTTCTCGCCTGATCACATTTAACCCAAATACCTAAGGTTAAACCTTTTGGAGTCTGCAACGAAAAGGAGAACAGTTCGTAGGTCGGCTTTAAGACGTCGTATTTTCTGAGCAGGGAATGGGAGTAAGGATGGCTGATATTCCGAGGAATTTAGGGTTGAGTACTTCTGTAGCAATCGTCATGCCGGTTTTGATGAAGCGGGTAATTTGGATCGATAAATATAAGTTGCCTTTGAGCCAACATTCCTCGTTTGAGGAAGGTACCCATCCCGAGCCCTCAAAGGGATTAACGGTCCTTTTGGAAAAAAGTTTTTTGTGTCCGTACCAACTTTGGCACCAATTGAAATATTATTACCCTGCCAGGAGGAAAGGAAGCAGAGCTATTTTGCAGCCAAAGCATTGAGCAGCAAAGGTCATCCTTTGGGCATTGCATAACCCAAAGCTCTACCTTCTTTCGAAAAGAAAGGATGAAGGGATGAAACGCTTAGGAATTCTTGTTCTGTTAGTAATACTCACTGCATCATGCGCCTATTTGAAAGGTCCGAAGACATTGGATCAGGAAAAAGCACAATTAGTCTGCGTCCAGTTTAAAAAAGGAATTCCTTGGGCCCAAATATCCGATAAATTCGGCGAGCCTGACTCTGTTCCATTACCCCAATCAGGCTCCGACCTTGGCAGAAATACCAGAATATACAAAAGCAAGATAATAATTTTCTACACGGACCTGCAGGAAATTAAGGAAAACGAAAAAATCCGCTTCCGCGAAGCCGTAATCAACATTGAGATATGCAATAAGAAATGATCGAGGGGAACACCAAATGCTAACCCTTGACCGCTTCCTAAAGAAATGTGGGGACAAAGTAGGAATTTATAAGGATTTCATTATTCAAGGCGAGAAAGCCTTAACCGAGAAGCTTACCATCTGCCTTCCTGATATGCATCTGCTTGAAAAAGGGGCTAACGACGATTTTTGGGAGAATAATCCCGAACACGAAAGCAGATTTCTGGACCTTCTCGATTTCCTCTTGGATTTGCAGAAAGAAGAAGGGGAAAATCTGGAAATTGTTCAACTCGGGGACATGTTCGATTTATGGCAGGCAAAATGGAATGCGAACATGATAGTTTCGGCTTACCCAAGCATTGTCGGTTTGATGGAAAAATTAAAACCGATCTACATAGTTGGAAACCACGACATAGATTTGTGCCGGTGGTATAAGGACAAAGGGGAAACCTTTAAGCGAAAATGGAGACACTTTTCAAGCGCTGGCGGTAGACTGAAGACAATTTTCGAGCACGGATTCCAGGCAGACTTTTGCAACAATCAGGAAACATGGAAGGGAGCAATCGGGAGGGAAGTGACAAAGATTGTTGGGCTGATGGAATACATCTACCCGGATATTGATAATCTGTTGGACTTTACTTGGCAATCTATCGTTAGAGCATTCAGTAAATACAATGTTTTTACCCCAGTACGGGATCCCCAAAGCTTCAATCTGCATGAATATCTTAACTTCTATATTAACCTTCTGGAGAAATATAACAGTGCACAGACTCTCGATCAATTCAGTCCGCAAAATGTTGACCTGGGTTTAGCGGTGATTGCACATACCCATAGGCCCAGATTGGTTCGATTTCCCAAGAATGACCGGATTTATTATCTTATGGACTGTGGTTCTTGGGTAAACGAAGGGCATGAAATTGGCGTAATATCCGGACCAGATATGGCGATATGCCAATGGGGATGAGACGAGGCATGTAATTCGTCTCGCCACCCCAATGCCCAAAAAAATTCATGTAACCATGCGGAAAGGAAGAATCTTATTGGTTAAGGAATTGCCATCATACAGGTTTTGCATGAACGAAAAGATAAGAGCTTATGGAGGCGAGAAATAGATCATAAAAATATAAAAATTTCACTAAGAATCTAAAAATTTTAAATCCGCCTAAATAATAACATCCTATTTCCAGGCTTGCAGAAAGGGCGCTTTTAAAGAAATTCCTTTTTCTAGGGGCCCGTTTGGGCCATTCAAAAGGAGGTGGGACATATGACTCAGTTAATGTTTAGGCGAGTAACTCTATTTCTGGTTTTCCTCGCGGGGCTGATAGTGCTGAGCATATGGGGAACCTGGGTTTATACGTTACCGGACCCTATTCTGCTGCTTATGCCAGGTGTATTAGTTCTTGGCTTTAGGGCTATTTACGCGCTTCTAGGAGAAGATGATTTTCAAAAACCCCAAGGGGGCTGCAAGGAGACCAACGGGTTGTTGATCCTGATCAGCATAATTGCGTGGTCGTTCGCTTTCTATTGGTTGTTTAAGAAGGGAACGGGGGAAATCGTCCTGTTTTCCGTGGGCAAAGAAGTAGGCCAAAAGGATTTTACAGTTCCCCTGTTCGTCCCTTTTTTCGGGTTCTTCGGTGCGCTGTTGTTTGTCATCGATCTATTTCGGAGCGGTGTTGGCAGAGATATCGATCCCTACAGAGAGTTCGCGCTGCGCCTCGTGCTTGGCCCTTATGTGGCGATAGTAATCGTGGCCTTCACCGAAACCTTTGAATTCATAAAGTTTTCCGACGCAATGGGAGCCAGGATAGTCCTTGCATTTTTTAGTGGATTTCTGGTGGTGCTCGCCCTCCAGAGATTGACCGAGTGGGGAAACGAGGTCCTCGGTAATTGGCGAGCGGAGGGCCGCTACGAGCCTACCGAGCTCGCAAGGCATTTCCGTTTGAGCCGTGAAGATGATCAAAAGCTTAAGAAGATGGGTTTAATATTCCCCAATCAACTTCAAAACCTGCAAGCTAACCAACTCAATCAATTGGAAGCTCAGAGCGGTTTAGGGCCAGGGATTTTGGGTGAACTTCAAAAACGGCTCCAAAGAGAAGCGGCGGAGGAGTTATTGGGGTCAATGCAGGATAGACTCGAAAAACATAAGATCAGAAACATTCTGGAGTTGGCTCTGCTACCGGCCAATAAAATCGCGGAGATCGCCGATAAAGAGAACCTCAATGGTGAGCTTCTCCAAAAGCTACACTCGAAATGCATAAAACTTGTTGAGAGCCCCTAACGCATGGAGATAGATCCCTCCGCTATACAGCGCTGCAAATTGGGGCAAAGGTAATAAAGTATTTGAAAAAATTGGGATCAAGACCCGCCGATTATGGAGCCTACTCATCGCTTTGCCCACGGCGTAAGGTCTTTTTCTTGGCGAACTGGTGGACCTGGTAGACGAAGGCCTCGAGCTTCGATTTTTCCGAAGAAAGCTCGGTGGTGCCGTAAATCAAGGTGGGCAATGGAATATTCTTATAATCCCTGCGGACCTGTACGGCCAGGGCCTCCGAAACCGTGCCCAGCATGCAGTTGAAGCAGATTACGTTGACCACCCCGTCCGCACCCCGCCTGGCAAAGTCAACCATCTTGGCGACGTTCAGAAGAAGGGTCTGATTGTTGTCCCGCCCCATATAAGGAGAGATGAATTCAAGGATTTTCCCGGAGGAGGGTTCCCGCAGGCGCGGCAGGACCCCGCTTAGGTCTTTCTTCACCTTCCAGCGCTCGACCTCCTTTCTCAGGATGAGGAGGCCGATGCCGGCGGCTTCGGGAAGCCTCAATTTGGACACGCTCGCTTCGAAGCCCTTCTTCAAGCTGAAATCGACGTCGTCGACAATAAAAGGAGAGGGCCAGACTTCACAGCCCATGGCTTCCAGTTTCAGGTAGAGGTCGTGATTGGCCACCGGATGCTGGCGGGTGTAAATGTCCCCGGCGACACCGACGACGGGACGCCGCCCATTCCGGACGGGGATGGAATTCAGGCGCTCGGCGCACCTCTCCAGGGCCGGCCCGAAAGAGTCGCGTTCCAGCCCGTTTTCGATATCCTTGAGGTTCTGTTGATGAATCAGGTCGGTCATGCCCTTGTGGATTTCGTATGGCCTTCGTTCGCAAGCCGCCTTGATCAGAAAATCGGTGGCCACGAGTCCTCTCCAGAGCAGGGTCAATCCGCGGATTCCCACTAACTTGGAGAGAGATTCCATCGCGGGCGTGAAGACACCCAGGTCCTTGATCCCCAAATCCTGAAGGAGATATTTCAGCGCCTCTTCAAACTGGGTCAGAAGGCAAGTGTACCGGGCGCCCGGGAAATAGAAGACCTCACCCCCCTGCCGCGGAGACCGGGCGATTTTGGCCAGGTCGCCGGCCAGGAAGGAAAAAGCATGGCACTCCTTCCCCGAGCTGACCTCCTCCCCCAGGGCGAGCGTCTCGTCGTCCGGCGGGGGCAGGACGCGAGCCGAGATGCCCACGCCCCTGAGGGCTCCGGCAAAGGCGAAGGCATGGTCCGAAAAATAGGGAAGGACGAAGGGGCGCTCTCGGTATGCATCGACCGGCGTGGCTTCTTCTTTTTTCCGGGCGATGAAAGAAACGGGCTTCGAGGAGTCCTGGGGGGTGGAGGTCACCTCGTCCAGGAAGGCCTCGAGCCGGGTGATGAGCCCGGCTTCTGCCCGGTGCTCGTCAAACTCCAGGAGAAGATGGGGGGTCCGCTCGAGGATTTTCTCGATGTGCTTGAACGATACGCCATCCGGTCCGCAGCCGAAATTGGAAAGGAGGAGCGGATAGATGGACGGATTCTCCGCGCACCAGAGAGACGCCCCGATGATTTCCTGGTTGTACCGCCAGATCGGACGGGATTCCCAATCGCGGAGCGGGTCATCATGGGAGGGAATAAAATCAATGGGCAGGGCGAGGACTTCCAGCTTCTGAAGATGTTTGCCCAGGTTCAGATTGAGGAAGGCATCATGGACGTTGTAAGGCTTTCCGAGAACCGCCCAGATCTGGAGGCCTTTACCCCTGAACTTGCCGAGGACCTCTTCCCCCCGTGCCCTCAGCTTCCGGTGAAAGTCTTCTTGGGCTTTCCGGGCTTCGTAGTAAGCGGATTCGAGCGCATCGTCATCCCGGCCCAGGATTTTCTTTACGGGACCCATGGATTTCACAAAGTCGCCGGCCCCGGAATTAAAAAGGATCGACGGAGTCAAGAGGGGTTTTTCCAAAACCGATCGGACCATGAAGGGAACATTTTCGCTGTAGGGGCAAAGTTCGATTGATTCGTCCGGGTTCTGGTGCAGGTCGACCAGGGAGGGGAAAAAAATCCAGTCCACATCCTTGTTTAGGAGAGATTTGACGTGACCGAAAGCCAGCTTGATGGGAAAGCATGTTTCCGCCGGAAGCTCCTTGAGTCCCTTCTCCAGCACGTCCCCGCTGGAACCGGGGGAGAGAGTGACCGCGCATCCCAGCCGGTTAAAAAAGGTCACCCAGAACGGCAGGTACCCAAACATGAAGGAGGCCCTGGGAAGGCCGATCTTCAGGGCCGGGGAGGGAGGATTGTGGATCAGCGATTGGACCAGGTCTTCCCGTTCTTTAAAGAGGTCGGGCGGCGGCGCTTTGGCCCGGGTCGGGAGATGGGTCTGCCCTGAAGTGTAACGCTCGCAGGTGTCGCCGAAGAAGAGCGTCTCGCTGCCCAGAAGAATTTTGTTGACCTGGCAACGGTTGGAACAATTGGGGCATTCGAAGCTGGAAACAGAGTATTCCTGCCCGATTCTCTCTTCCACCTCCCGATGGCCCGGCGACGGCCCCTCATCCTTCAGGGCTTTTTCTTTGGCCAACAGGGCCGCCCCGATCGCTCCGGAGATCCGGTTGAACGGATGAACCTGGACCGTCCGCCCCAGAAGAAGCGAAAACGCCCTGACCACCGAGGCATTGGAGGCGACCCCTCCTTGAAAGACGATGTTCTGGCCAACCGGGCGGCCGGAGACGACTTTCTCCAGGTAGTTCCGGGCAATGGAGTAGGCCAGGCCGGCCGTGAGCTCAGAGAGGGGGACGCCCCGGCCCGCGGCGTGGGTAAGCTCGGTGTCCATAAAAACCGTGCACCTCGATCCCAGGTCATAGGGGGTTCGAGCTTCGGCCGCCAGATCTGAGAATTCCCCTTCGATCTGAATCCCCAGGGGCCCTGCCTGTTCCTCGAGAAAGCTCCCCGTCCCGGCCGCGCAGATCTTGTTCATGTTGAAATCACAGATCTTTCCATTCTTGACTTCGAAAATTGTGTCGCTCTCCGGAAAATAATGGACGGTGCTCTGCATCTGGCAGGTGATCTCGTTGTGAATGACATCGGCCCGCAGAAACCTTCCTGCCAGGTAACGGCCGCTGCCGGTCGTTCCGATCCCCGGGATCTCCAATTTTCCCCGGCATCTCAACTTCAGGATCCCGTATCCCTCGCGGACCGCCTCGACGGGCCTCCCGCTTGTCGGGACATAGACCCCGGCCAGAACCCGCCCTCTTCCGTCAATCAGGGCCAGGTTGGTGCTGACCGAGCCTACGTCGACCCCCAAAAATCCCCGGGCGATCTCCCCGTCGGGGAGGGACGGCTCCGTGCTGATCTGGGTGTCCAGGGCGCCCAAACTCGAGTACTTGCTCTTGGGAAGAGATCTCTTGGGCTTGAAGAGACGCAGCAAATCTTCGCGGTTCTCGAAAGGGATGGCTTTTCCTGCGTGAGCGGCATTCAGGGCCGCCCCCAAGGCGCAGGTGTAAAGCGACCAATCGGAGACGACCCATTCGTTTTCCTGGAGCCCGAGGATGTCTCGAAATGCCCGGAGAAGCCCCTGGTTCAGGGCTCCGCCCCCGGTCACACAGACCGGGGGAGAACACTCCTTGCCGCGGGAGATTGTAGCTACATAGTTCCTGGCCAGAGCGAGACAGGCTCCGTAGGCAATTTCCGCGAGGGGGGTTCCTTTCTGCTGATGGTGGATCATGTCGGACTTGGCGAAGACCGAGCAGCGGCCGGCGATCGAGGCCCCTTTCCGCGCCGACGCGGCCAGCGCCGAAAATTCGGAAAGGGTAAGCTTGAGCCTCGAAGCCTGCTGGCGCAGGAAGGCTCCCGACCCGGCGGCGCACCTCTCGTTCATGGCGAAGTCCAGAATTTCCGGGTGTCCGTCTGGGGAGGAAGCCGGGCCAAGGAGCAGCCAACGGGAGTTCTCGGCCCCGATCTCGATTACCGAACGGGCGGTCGGGTACGAATGGACGACGCCGAGGGCTAGAGCGATCAGTTCGTTGAGAACCTGGACCTGGTCGGCGAACTCAAACGCGTCCCTTCCCGAGCCTGTCACCCCGACCTTGAGCTGAAGATCCTTGTGGTTTTCGAAAAGGCGGGCGGCCATCGTTTGGAGAGCACCGGCCGGATTCCCCCGGCTGAAGGTTTCCCCCCTGTTTAAAACCTCAAGAGACTCGTCCAAAAGAACGGCTTTGCATATCTCAGCCCCAAAGTCGAGTCCCAGGATCATCTCGGCTTTTTCCCCTTTGGCATGGAGTAAACCCCCATGATTGTAGTCAATTTTCTGGGCCCCTTCCCAGAGACATCCATCCCTTTGATTGCCCATCCAAGTATTATACGGATTTAAGGCCCCTGCTTAAAGAAAATTACGGCTCTCCTCCTAATCGAGTGGGTGGAAAGCCGAGCGAAAGATTCTCCGCCCAGGGGGTGCATCCCGCACATGGCGGGACAGAATCAGCGGGAACAACCCGGATTCGGGAGCGGTTGCTTGGGTTCCGCTAAGCACCTGTCCCCGATCCCCTTGCGGAAAACCGAATCCCGGTTCCGATCCGGCCAACAAAATAAGGATCAGACGCGACCCGATGGAAGAACAACCGCTTCATTATGTCCCGCCGGGGGCGGGATGCACCCCCTGGGCCCCTCCCGAATCCTCTCCCGCCTTGGCGGGGAGCATACGGGCCGATGGAAAATCGACCGAATTTACCCCATCGATTGGGAGAAGACCCAAAATGAATTTCTGACCGGCGATATCACCCAATCCGAGAAATGCTTTCGTAAGGACAGAAGTCGTCCTGAAGTCATCGGTTGAAATCGTTTCCCGGAAGGTGTAGATTTCAAACGGCAATCAATGTGTGAAAAAATTGGGGGGTAGGAAAACTTTAAAGTGTGTCTCATGTCCAGGGGTCAAAAAAAATTCGCTTGCCAAAATGAGGCCCTGATTTCTTCGTGGGCCGGCGTCCCTGGAACCTGGGTTGTGCCCATGGGAAATCTTCTTTTACTTATCTGGGCTTGTAGCAGGCAGGCGAGCGTTCCTCTGCGGAAGCCGGGGGGAACCCTTTGTGGAGGGGAAATGTCCCGCCGATTTTGGCGGCGCGAATTTTTCCGCCCCCTGGACAACCAGGAGGGTTATCCGTTTTTAAAAAGGGTTATATCAGAAAGGAGCGAAGAAGACCGATGAAGGCGATCGTGATCATCCCCGGAAAAGAAGGGGGAACGCTGGAGATGAGGGGTGTGCCCGAGCCGAAGCCGGGCGCCGGGCAGATCCTCTTGCGGGTGAAGGCGACAGCCCTGAACCGTGCCGATCTTTACCAGCGTCAGGGTCTTTACCCGACCCGCACCGACCCCGGCAGCTCGCTGATCATCGCCGGCCTGGAGGCCGCGGGGGAGGTCGCCGACCTTGGGGAAGGGGTGGGCGGGTTGAAAGTCGGAGACCATGTCATGGCCCTGTGTACGGGCTCCTACGCCGAGTATGTCGTCTTTGACCACCGTCTTGCCGTCCCCATCCCGGACCGCCTGAGCTGGGAGGAGGCTGCGACCATCCCCGTCTCCTACAACACTGAGCATAACGCCCTGATCACCAGCGCCCGGCTCAAACCGGGTGAATCGGTGCTCATCAATGCCGCCTCCTCAGGGGTCGGGGTCGCGGCGGTCCAGATCGCCAAGCTCTTTGGGGCGAGGCCGGTCATGGGAACCGGCAGCTCTCCCGAGAAACTCCAGGCCCTCGCCGGGCTGGGAATGGATGTGGGGGTTAACTACCGGACGGAGAATTTCGCCGACGCCGCCCTCGCGGCCACAAAGGGAGCGGGGGTCAACGTGATCATCGATCATGTCGGAGCCCCTTTCCTCAAGGATCATCTCCGGTGCATGGCCCTGGGGGGGCGTCTGGTCAGCGTCGGCCGCCTCGCCGGCCGGGTGGGAGAGCTGGATCTCGACTTCCTGGCCCTCCGGCGACTCCACCTGATCGGAGTCACTTTCCGCACCCGCACCCTGGAAGAAAGAATCGCCGTCACCCGGGCTTGCGCAGCCGACCTTCTGCCCGCCTTCGCCGACGGGCGCCTCAAACCCATCATCCACCGGGTTTATCCACTGCACCAGGCCCTTGAGGCGCAGGCATATATGGCCTCCAACGCCCAGCTGGGCAAGATCGTGCTTGTCGTTTAGCGACCGGCAGAATTAACCTCCTAGTGTTCCAAAATAACAGGCATAAAATTACACGTGGAGCCGAGGGTCGGACGGATGCGCGCCGCCAAAATCCGGCGGGAGAAACCATGCTTCCACCGCATCCCAGGGGTTCCGCAAAGGAACGAGGGCAGCGGGCTACGCCTTCGTAAGTTCTCGGAAAACGAACCCTTTGGCAGCATCCACAGTAAAATCTCCGTGAGCTCCGAAGGAATCAGCGCCTATTTTGGCAAGCGCAGCGGTCTGACTCTCGGCTCCTGGCACGAGGGTTCGACTTTGTCGGCTTATTTCTGGGACACGACATTAGGGTCATTCGTGAGTCGAGATATAAAGCGGTGAAGATCAAGGGTTTCAGGAAAGCATGGATAGCCATGAAACGGCGGAAATGGAGAGGCCGGTTCGCCTTAACCTCGAACCTCGTACCTCGAACCTTGTCCCTATGGTTTCACCGGAACGCCGTAAGGGCCTTCGCGGACGAAGGCCATGCGCGGAGATATGCCTCTTTCTTTGGCCGACTGGTAAAAATAGAAGACCGCGTTCTGGACCATCTCCTGGACCTTCTTCGCCCGGCCTTTCTTCTTGCCGGCGGGGGTCAGGAAGTCATAGCCGCTCACGCCGGGAAGCATGGAAAAAACAGGCTCGGGGATATCGGAGGTGCAGTAGATCATCCCTTCCTCGCCAACTTTTCTCAGGACTCTTCCCCAGACCTCGGGCTCCCACTGGTCCTTGGTGAACTTCCAGGAGGGGGATTTCAAAACCTCCACGTATCCGTCGGGGCCTTGGAGCTTCAATAGATGGCACAGGGTCTTGTACTCCGGACCGCCGATGGGTTCCCGGTCGCGGTTGTCCGCGGCGATGATGATGATCCCCTTCTCTTTCACCGCGGGGATAGCCCCCACCGCGGCCTTGGCGGTCTGGTAGTGGTCCCGCCCCACGTACCCGCCATGGGTCAGGACGATGTCGAATTCCTCATCCACCGGGATGGCCACGTAGGTCTTGATCTTCTCCACGGCCAATTCCAGGACCCTCTCCAGGTCTCCGGCGAAGAGCCCGGTCATGCGCATGTCCTTGTCCAGGGTCACGGTGATGGCAAAATCGACTCCGACGGACTTGGCCACAGCCAGGGCTTCTTCGTGGCAGGGATTCCCTTTGAAGACCAGGTTGGTAGCGAAGGGTGATTCGAGGAATTCCGGGCTGTGGAACTTCTGGATCGTCCGCAGATCCACCAGCCCCGGGCAGACGGCCTTTCGGCCTCCCGAGGCTCCGGCCATGAAATGACTCTCGGTCAGGCTGGTGGCGATCTTCAAATCGGCCTCGTGGAAGAGCTGGTTCAGGTAAACGCTGGTTCCCGTGGGGGTTTGACCCACCGAAACAAGGGTGGATTCATTCTCGCAATCATGGTCCAAAACTTCAAAGGAAGAGACGACCTCTTTACCGAACATCTCTATCTTTTCCCGGAACGTGCTGGCCCGATGGGTTCCGGTTCCCACGATGATCCGGATGTTCTGCGCAGGGATTCCCAGGGTCCGGAGTTTCTTCAGAAGCGGGGGAAGAATTCCGGCCTTCCCCTGGTAGGGTACGGGGCGGGTGATGTCGGATACGGTGATGGCCACGATCAAGCGCTCCGCGTCTTTCCTCTTTCCCCGGACGATCTCTTCCAGGGTGGGACCCGCGCAGGGCTGGTCGATGGCCTTTTGAATCTCCTTCGCCGGGTTCTTGGGGACTTCCGCTTTTTTCATGGTCAGTTCAACGCCGCTTCAAGGTCTCTAACAAGTCAGCTTTCATATTGAAAAGTTCTCCTTCGAAGGCGAATCATGGAACGTCGGATTCCGGGCATTTTAAGGGCGCGCGCCGCGCGCCCCTACAATCCGCATCTCACATTCCGTATGGCGAGCTATCGTTTTTGCCTCGAGCGAAGCCAATGAACCTAATATGGTTCAGGGCGAAGCGCTCCTCAAGGGCCGCAGGCCCGCTCCTCAAGTCACGCCCATGGCGTGACGCTCCTCAAAGCCCGCAGGGCCGATCGGTTTCATTCCCCATCTTGTTTTATGTCACCGCCGGTATCTTATCCAGATCCCCGGTGAAGGCCGCGTCCAGGGTCGGTTTCATCAGCTTGTCCACGTCTCCCCGTTCCGCTTCCATGGGGGTAGGCATGTTCTGCAGCTTCATCTTCAGCTGCGGGTCTTTCGCCGCGGTGATCATCCGCTTGATATGGGCCTTGGAAACTCCCGCATCCGCCAGGGTTGCGGGGAACCCCAGGGCCTTGGAAAGTTGGATCATCCCCCTGGCGACCATCATGGCCAGGGCTCTTCCCTTCTTGCCCTCAATCTTGGCCTTGATGAAGCCGGCCTCCTTGAGGATCTCGGCGAAGATCCCCAGTTGATCCTGGATTTTGGAAGCAAAAAGAACGGTGTAATAGGGATTGAGGACCGCGCAGGCCCGCCCGTGGGTCAGGACATCGATCAAAGAAAAGCTTCCCAGGTGGGGGCCGCTGGTCCCGCCGATCATGATCGAGTAGCCCCCAAGGTCGGTGCCCAGGCCCAGGCTGTGCCGGGCGTCGCGATCTCCCGGGTTCGCTTTGACCCGGGGAAGTCCGTACACAACCAGGGCGAGACAGGTCTCGGCCACTTCTTTCATCTTTTCGTAATAGGCCTGCCCGGTGGCCCCCATAAACACCTCCCAGGCATGAGCGATCCCGTCCAGTCCTCCATCCAGGGTCAAGTCCATGGGCGCCCCCAGAGTAACTTTGTAATCGAAGACCGCTGCCTGGGGGACAATGGCTTCGTCCACGATCAGCTTCTTCTGTCCCGTCAC
>Ga0111180_1025_pt1 | contig 21314 bp, 15 predicted proteins | sample DeeMarSWOR324_28_FD_80237 | JGI IMG/M metagenome (GOLD analysis project Ga0111180, IMG submission 80237) | Deltaproteobacteria bacterium SM23_61
CTCACGTAGACGAGCCTATCCTTACTTCCTTTTCCCTTAGAGACAAAAATCTGTTTCCTTTGATAGTCTACCGCATCCACGGTCAGATCAGCGACCTCCTGCACTCGCAGGCCGCAGCGGAGCATTAACATGAACATGGCCCGGTCTCTGACGTCCCTGATGATGGCCAAGAGTCTCCTGACCTGGTCGTCCTTGAGGTGCCGGGGCAGCGGCTTGGGGAGACGAATGGAGATCCGGGTGACGGGATTGACCCTAGGGAATCCCTCCGCATCGATGAGATACTCAAAGAAGAGGCGGATCGTTTGCAGGTAGCAGGTGATCGTCTTGGGGGTTCGTCTTTTCTGGAGGAGATGATCCACATACAGGCCTATCTCCTTCGAGGTCACCTCCGAAAGAGGCATGGGAGTCCATTTCACGAAGTGATCAAGGATATTCATGTAGCTCTTGAGCGTGTGGGCCGAGTAATTTTTTCTCTTCAAGGCTCTCCGGTACCGGATCAGCTCAGTATTCTCCATCGACTCCTCCCTTTTCGATAATCGCCATGGCGCGAAAATACTCTTCCTCCCGGGTCCGGTCTGTGAGCCGGGCATAGCGGCGGGTGACCTCGATATCCTGATGCCCCATGAGTTGCTGGAGGCATTCTAGGCGCATGCCGGCATTGAGAAGCTCGGAGGCGAAGGTATGACGAAGACAATGGACGGTGTAGCCCTTTTGTTCGAGTCCGACCTTCTGGATGCATCTCATGAACCGGCTCCGCCCGGTACTGTAACAGATGGGCTTATTGCCGTTTCCGTAGAAGATAAACTCTTTGTTCTGATCCCTTTGACGCAGCCAGCGTTTTAAGGCTGACAGCACATCCTCACTCAGATAAACCACTCTTCCCATGCTGTTTTTCTCTCCCTGGAAGAGACGGACCTTTCTGTCCCGCAAATCTAGATCGTTCAACCGAAGCCCCAAGGCTTCCCCTATCCGCATACCCGTGCGCAAGAGCAGAAGGATCAACGCCCGATCCCGGATGTCGTCGATCACAGAGAGAAGCTTTTTCACATCGGCGGGATTCATGGCCCGGGGCAGGACCTCGGGAAGCTTGAGCTTAATAGGCCGCTTCAGAACGCTCCCGGAGATGATGTCCTGTTCAATCAGGAAATGGAAAAAGGCAATAAGGCAGGCTAGCTTCGTCCGGACCGTGGAGATTTTTAACCCGGTATCCTGGACGTGTTCGATGAAGGCCTCGAGGTCGGCCCGCTCCATTTCTGAGAGATCTCTCTTGCCCGATTTTCCGTACAACTCGAGAAAAAGCCTGACCGTTGCAAACGAACCCTGGAGGGTGCTGGGCTTGTGGTTCAGGCGCCACTTGTGGCGCAGGTAGCTCTCGAAGTGTTCTTTGGCGGGCAGCTCAAGGCGGGAGAGCTTATGCAGAAAACGGTCAATCGGGGATTGTGCAAGATGCTGCTGATGCGCTGCTGCGGTTTCACTTCTGACTGATTCGATACTCGCCGGCTGAACCTGAGTCATGTCTCCTCCTTTTTCTTTTTTCAAGAAAAAGCAGGTAGATCATGACCTTAGCCACTCTAAGGATCAATTAATTTTGTTACGTATAGGTAGGTGTACTCAATAAATCTGGCAAACGGCGGCGCGTTTTCCCAAAACCTGAGACCTCCTTCCTGCACTCTTCAGGTGACAAAATTTGATAAGTGGTGCAGATTTCAATCGGGAGTCGAGCTCTGGAAATACTTTTCATTCCTTGAATTTTGGCCAGGTGCGTAGAGTGGAACGATTCATGGCATTGGGGGATCGTTATTTAGCCTCCGATTCTGCCCCCTAAAAATCCCCTTGACACACAATATCGCCTTCGCTATATTACCCCTCGCCCAAAAGCGAGTTCTCATCAATCCTGCACCGGTACACCGTCCGAGAAATGATTATGACCTCGATCGTGCCCGACGAGTCCGCCGACGCCGATGGGGGGTTGTCTCTGATAAGCTGGGCTTCAGAAATGCCCTTGACGGGTTGGACGCTAGGTCATAGAAAAGAACCACCCAACCCCTTCCAGTGAGGTGTCCGCATGAAAGGTCGCGCTCTCTTCTCGACTCAGCTCGCCCAGAGACTGCATCGGTTCCGATTACGTGAGGTTCCCAAACAGGTTGTCGTCCAGTCCAAGCCACTCCTCCTTGACACGATAGGCGCGATGCTGGCTGCGTCCAACCGGAAGTACTCAGCGCCTCGCATCTTGGTGGATTTTGCCAAGCAATTGGGCGGCCGCCCGGAATCCAGCCTGGTGGGGCAAAGCTTCAAGACATCCTGTGTGAATGCAGCGTTGATCAATGGCACGCTGGGGTATTATTGTGACATCGACCCCCACCATGTCGGCGGAATCCTTCATGCCCCGGCGGTCGTCGTGCCGACCAGCTTGGCCGTGGCCGAAAAGGAGGGGGCCAGCGGCATCCGCTTTCTGGAAGCCATGATCCTGGGGATCGAGGTCACCTGTCGGGTAAGCTACGCGCTAAGCCCCGTGGCGCTGTACAACCGCGGGTTCCACCCAAGCGCTATCTGCGGCGCTTTTGGGGCCGCAGCCGCCGCGGGCCATCTCTTTCGCCTCAACGCCCCCCGGTTCCAAGTCGCCTTGGGGCTCGCCATGCAGCAGGCCTCGGGCCTCTTGGCCTGGGCGAGCGACCATACCGAGAATTCCCGACCCTTCAATCCGGGCCTGGCCGCACGGAACGGGACGACCGCCACGTATCTCGCCTCGCTCGGATTTGGTGGTCCACCCACCCCCTTCGAAGGTAAATATGACGCCTTCACTGCCTTCTCGGGCGAGCGGCATCCCGAGGCCCTACTTGCCGAGTGGGGGAAACATTTCTACCTTCCGGAATTTGCCTACAAGCTCTACTCCAGTTGCTCTTTCACTCACCCCGGTCTGGATGCGCTCCTGGCGTTGGCGCTAGAACATGCCCTGAAGCCCGCCGACGTGAAGGAGATCGTCCTCCGCTTCCCAATCTCCGGCAAACACATGATCGACAAGAACGAGCTGAAGTCCCACTGCGCCCAGTACATCTTGCCGGTGGCCCTGGTGTTCGGTCAGGTGATGATTGACGACATTCTGGAGGATCGGAAAAAGCATCCCGAGGTGGCCCGGCTAAGCGCAAATACCCGCATGGTCGGCGATCCGGGGCTGGAGAAGTCCTATCCCGAACGGTACGCCTCCATCGTCGAGGTCACCACCACAGACGGACGCCGTCTCGCCCGTCGCGTGGATCATGCCAGGGGAACGATGGAGAATCCCCTCACCCTCGAGGAGATCCACGGGAAATATCTCAAGCTTGCCACCACCGTTACGACGATAGCCCATGCCGAGCGGATCGCCGAGGCTGTGGATCGGATCGAGCGGGAGAAGGACGTCAGGACTCTGGCCACGTTATTGAGAAACCTACAGACCCCGGCCCGTGCGGCCCGCGCGGCGAAGCGGACCGGGCGGGATCGGCACACCCGATAACCAATTGCCCATGGATGGGGAGATCATGAAAAGATGGCGAGTGGGTATTCTTGCGACCCTGTGTCTGCTCGGATTGGGAGTGAACGGCGCCTTTGCGCAGACCTACAACGCCACGGTTTGGGGGGGCAGGATCATTTGTCCGGTTGACTTCTTTACAGGGATTTTTCGGTAATATATGCGACCCGGGGGGTACGCAGGATCTTTCCAAAACATTTCCCGAGTGGAGCTGAGTTTACTAGGGTGGTTTTTCGGGACCCCAATGCGCCACAATTCGGACTTTATTCTGTAGAGGAGGCCATATGAGCGGGGAAGAGGGCAAGACCCTGGCCCGGCGTTACTTCGAGGAAGTTATCAACCAAGGGAATCTGGCCGTCGCAGACCAGATCTTCGCTGCGGACTACATCGACCACAGCGCTCGGCCTGGCAACCCCACCGGCCCCGCGGCGGTGAAGCCGGTGATCGCTGCCTTTCGGGCGGCATTCCACGACCTCGACGAGACGATCGAGGATATGGTGGCGGAAGGGGACAAGGTGGCGCTGCGCTTCAGAGCGGCCGGCGTGCACCGAGGCGAGTTCCGGGGCATTGCTCCAACCGGCAGGCGCGTGCAGTGGACCGGCCTCGCCATTCTCCGCGTTGCCGGAGGAAAGATCGTCGAGCGCTGGGGCGTCATCGACGTCTTCAGCATCATGCAGCAGCTTAGTTGACATAAAAGTAGGTCCATCATGGACGAGTTAACCTTCCAGCCCATCGGGGTAGTGCCCTCGCCAGAAAGAGGGGACGTTGCTTCAAAAGCAAATATTCAGATATTTTTGGACGTCGGTTGCGCGGTTTTTGGGGGTCACCACTTCGCTGGTCAACCGGTATGCCAGTTCTCAGGAAGTGGGTAATTTGGATCGGTTTCTATAAGTTGCGTTTGAACCTACGTCCCCTCTTCTACATCCATTCCTTTAAAAAGGCAAGAGTTCCGGCAATTTTCCTAAGTGGCACGCTTCCTTCAACTGGCTTCTGTTGACTTCTTGCTGAAATGTTCTTTTTATTTTTAACCCATCCATTCAACATTTGAATCTCCAACCTTCACTTTTCATCATGCGCTGCAAAAAATGGTTGACAAAAGCATTATCTGGAAATATTCTTAAATAGGAATCATTTTCCCTAAACTGCCCGTGGAGAAAATCGGGTTGGCGGATTCAGAAAGTATGATCGAGCCTAAAAGCCGCGTCGAAAGCATGCTCAAAAAATTAAGAGCGCATCAATTCCGAGTCACCCCTCAGAGAATTGCGATTTTGAAGGTTTTGGTTTGCAGCATTGAACACCCAACCGTGGAACGAATCTATGAACAGGTCAAATCGGATTTTCCAACCACAAGCCTTGCTACTGTGTATAAAACAGTTACCCTCCTCAAAGAACTCAACGAGGTTCTGGAATTGGGATTCCCCGAAGGGAGCAATCGGTACGATGGCAACAAACCATATCCGCATCCTCATGTCATTTGCATCAAATGCAAAAAAATCGTTGATCCTGATCTTAGCGGTTTGGCAGATATGACCACTGAACTGAAAAAGGAAACAGGTTTCAAAATTATTCATCATCGCCTTGATTTTTTTGGGATCTGCCCTAGCTGCCAGAAGAAATATAAATAGGGATCATATGTTTTGCGGTTTTATGGGTAATTAAGAATTATACCTGTTAGCTAGATGGGCAGCGGAACACTATTATTCATATGTCGCACTGTCCAATAATTCACACGAGGAAAGGAGGAATTATTATGAATGAAGAAAGCAAGTCCCCGGGAACGGGCGGGGCTGACAAACGCACAGCCGGCGGGGGCACGTCGAACCGAGAATGGTGGCCGAACCAGTTGAAGATCGAGATCCTGCACCAGCATTCCTCCAAGTCCAACCCGATGGGCGAGGACTTCAACTACGCCAAAGAGTTCAAGAGCCTGGACCTGGCGGCCGTGAAGAAAGATCTCGCGGCGCTGATGACCGACTCGCAGGACTGGTGGCCGGCGGATTTCGGCCACTACGGGCCTTTGTTTATTCGCATGGCGTGGCATAGCGCCGGCACCTACCGCGCCGGTGACGGCCGCGGCGGCGGCGGCAGGGGCCAGCAGCGCTTCGCGCCGCTCAACAGTTGGCCGGACAACGTCAACCTGGACAAAGCGCGTCGTCTGCTCTGGCCGATCAAGCAGAAGTACGGCCGGAAGATTTCCTGGGCGGACCTGATGATCCTCGCTGGCAACGTCGCCCTGGAAACGATGGGATTTAAGACCTTCGGTTTCGGTGGCGGCCGCGAGGACGTCTGGGAGCCGGATCAGGACGTCTATTGGGGCGCCGAGACGACCTGGCTGGGTGGCGACAAGCGCTATTCCGGAGAGCGGGACCTCGAGAACCCGCTCGCTGCCGTCCAGATGGGGCTGATCTACGTCAATCCGGAAGGCCCGAACGGCAACCCGGATCCGATCGCGGCGGGCAAGGATATCCGCGAGATTTTCGCGCGCATGTCCATGAACGACGAAGAGACGGTTGCGCTCATCGCCGGGGGTCACGCCTTCGGCAAAACCCACGGCGCGGGGCCTGCGTCCCATGTAGGACCTGAGCCGGAAGCGGCCGGCATTGAGGAGCAGGGCCTCGGCTGGAAGAGCAGCTTCGGCACCGGCAAAGGCGGTGACACGATCAGCAGCGGCCTGGAGGTCACCTGGACCACCACGCCAACCAAGTGGAGCAGCAACTTCTTCTGGAACCTGTTCGGCTTCGAATGGGAGCTGATCAAAAGCCCGGCCGGTGCGCATCAGTGGCGACCGAAGGGCGGGGCGGGCGCCGGTACGGTGCCGCATGCGCACGACAAGTCGAAGCGCATCGCGCCCGCAATGCTGACCACGGACCTCGCGCTGCGGTTCGACCCCGTCTACGAGAAGATCTCGCGGCGCTTCATGGAGAATCCCGATCAGTTCGCGGACGCCTTCGCCCGGGCGTGGTTCAAGCTGACGCACCGCGACATGGGCCCGCGCGCACGCTATCTCGGCCCGGAGGTTCCTGCCGAAGAGCTCATCTGGCAAGACCCCATCCCGGCGGTCGATCACAAGCTGATTGATGAGAAGGACATTGCCTCCCTCAAGGGCAAGATCCTGGCTTCCGGGCTGTCCGTGTCCCAACTGGTCTCGACCGCCTGGGCGTCGGCGTCCACCTTCCGCGGCTCCGACAAGCGCGGCGGTGCCAACGGGGCGCGTATTCGCCTTGCGCCGCAAAAGGATTGGGAAGCCAACCAGCCGGCTGAGCTGGCGAAGGTCCTCAAAGCCCTCGAGGGCATCCAGAAGGAGTTCAACGGCGCGCAATCCGGCGGGAAGAAGGGGAAGAAGGTCTCGCTTGCCGACCTGATCGTTTTGGCTGGTTGTGCAGGCGTCGAGCAAGCCGCGAAGAAGGCTGGTCACGAGGTGACGGTTCCATTCACGCCGGGACGCATGGACGCCTTGCAGGAGCAGACCGATGTGGTCTCCTTCGCCCTGCTTGAACCAATCGCGGACGGCTTCCGCAACTACCTCAAGGGCCAATACACCGTACCGGCCGAGGCGTTTCTGGTTGACAAGGCGCAATTGCTGACGCTGACCGCACCGGAGATGACGGTCCTCGTTGGCGGGATGCGCGTGCTAAATGCGAATTTTGGCAAGTCCCAACACGGCGTCTTCACCAAGCGGCCGGAGGCGTTGACCAACGACTTCTTCGTGAACCTGCTCGACATGGGCACGGAGTGGAAGGCGGTATCGGACGCCAAGGACATCTTTGAAGGGCGCGATCGCAAGACCGGCGAAGTCAAGTGGACCGGCACCCGTGTCGATCTCATCTTCGGTTCGAACTCCCAGCTCCGCGCTCTGGCCGAGGTCTACGGAAGCACGGACGCGCAGAAGAAGTTTGTCCAGGACTTCGTGGCGGCCTGGACCATGGTGATGAACCTTGATCGCTTCGACCTCGCCTGATCGTAGCATAAACGTCTTCGAGGGTTTCTTGCAGGGCGGCAAAAAAACGGTCAGCTAACAACCAGTTCAGCGGACGGCGTTTCGCCGCCGCTGAACTGATACGTTGCTTGATTTCAAATAGTAGTTCTTAATAGTTCCTTAGTTCCTGTATGCTCGACTCGGTAGGTGGAACGTTCTATAGGCGGGCGTTGTTTCTTTCTCCTGAAGCAAATAATCCCTTATTGCTCACCGTACTTTCGACCAAGTAGCAAATCCGAAGTCAGTGCAGTTGAGATATTCATCTTTCCTTTCATACGTTCCGCCGGGGTTTCTAAAGACCGTCAGACAATATTCAAGGCCCCAAAAATTCTTTTGAAATTGGGTGCAAAGCAAATCGCCTTCAATCCAACTTTTACCAGTATCGGAAGAAATTGCCCCTGGCCCGCGCCAAGTAGTTTCGCCATCTTTCTTGCGTTCAATCCACCATTGCCGGCCATCCCAGGTGATTCCCGTTATCTTTGAACCGAAGAGGAATTTCTTGATCTCCTCCCCGGTCAGTTGCTTCTCTTTGCAGGGGGGGACAAATTCCGGTGACGGCCGCGGTATCCCGGCCCTGACCAGGCCTGCGGCAAATTGATCGGCAACGCCGCGGTCTTTGAAGGGGAAAAAATGGATGATTTGCGGCAATCGGGGTGGGGTGACTGACCAACGCGTGACTTTTAAATGAGCTTTCAAGGCAGCGCTGGCCTCCTCCTCGCGGCCGAGCAGGCCATAGATGGCTGCAAGCCAACAAGATACTCCGGTCAACTCAGGGTTTATTCCTATCGCCTTCTCAATCAAATTTGCCGCCTCTTCCAGGTTGCCCATGCAAAACTGCGCCGCGCCCAGCATACCCAAATAGCGGGCTGGATTATGAGGATCGAGCCGCATCCCCCGGTTGAGAAAATCGACTGCCTCTTTCGGTCTCCCGCTAAAAATTAAAACCAACCCCATTCCTTGATAGATGGAGGGATCGTTTGGATCCAGGATAAGCGCCCGTTCGAGTTCCGAAACCGCCTCTTCATGCTGACGGCGCTGGAGATACATTAAGCCATTGACATGATGGGCAATGGCTGTGGAATTCTTCATGGCCAGTTTCAGATATTGTCCCGCCCGCAACCGGGCCTCAGTCCAAGAAACACCCGTCCCTTTTCTTAAGCCGGGAACATAGGTGCCCGTCCAATAGGCTAAAGCCAGCGCCGCATATGCCCGTCCATAGTTCGGGTCCAGCTCAATCGCTTTTTTGAAAGACTGAATGGCTCTTGATAAATCATCCGGTGTCATTCTGAGGTAATGTATCCGTCCTCGTAAGAATGCGTCATAGGCCTCTACATGATTCGTTCCCCTTTGCTCGATGCCCTGTTTTTCGTTCCCGGTCAGTTTTACCGCTAGGGCAGAGACAATCTTCCGGGTGATTCGATCCTGTAAGGTGAAGACATCCTTCATACTGCCGTCATATCGATCAGCCCAAACATGATGGCCGGTAACGGCGTCGATGAGCTGGGCATTAATACGGATTTTATCGCCGGCCCGGCGCACACTCCCCTCCAACACATAGCGGACACCGAGCTCTTCGGCCACCTGCTTGACCTTTGGAGACTTTCCTTTGTAGGTGAAAGTCGAATTCCGGGCAATCACCAAAAGATCGGGGATTTTGGACAGGTCCGTGATCAGGTCGTCCGCCATGCCGTCCGTGAAATATTCCTGATCCGGGTCCTTGCTGAGATTCACAAAGGGAAGGACGGCAATGGAGGGTTTTTCCGGCAGGGGAAACTTCATTCTTTCAACGGATGCAACCTCGATCGGGGCAGGGCTCAAAAATATTTTCCAGATCACCACTGCGACAATCCCAATCACGACGACCAGCATGACCCAGCGATACCTGGAAAGCCAGGGGATTTTCGGCTTTTGAGGCGCAGAGAAAGGAACTGCGGGCGGTCCGGGGGCAGCTGTTTCTTCTAGCGGAGCAGATTCTTTTTTCTCTCTCTTTTCCTTTTTCAGGCCGGCAACGAATTGGTCCCACGCCTCCCCGTTCCGGAAATCTCCGAAGATAATTGAAATTTCATTCAAACCGACCCCGATCTTATCTATGGCGAACTTCAGCCTCACATTTTCTTCGCTTCCCAGGTAATCAAATAGATTCGCCCACCCGTCCTTTTCTTCGTCGGTGAATGAATAGATTTTGCCGATGGCCCCATCCCCCTCTTCTTTTCTCTTCCCGAGCACCTTGAAAAGAGGCGCTTCTTCCAGATTGGGAAGGGCGTTCTTCCATTTCGTATAAACCCTCGTCAGCAGATTTTCCTTATCCGAAGAGCCGGCTGCATCCCCGACGGATTCATTGAGGAGAGCGAGGACGTCAAGGTGTTCCTGGAGGGGGATGGATTTGATTTTCCCCAATTTTTTCATCTCGTTGACGACCAGGGCGATCACGGAAAGATAAAATCTTCGGGAAGGGGAGTTGAAATACAGGGTTAATTGAGCCCTGTCCTTGAGACGGAGATGGAGCTTGAATTCATTCAGGTCAATCTGGATGGAAGGCCTCGAACTTTGACCCATTTTTATCCCTTTGACCCGTTTGGAATCCGGGATTTTTTCCGGGATTAGGGATAGCGAAAATAATCTGATGGTTAGGATGGTTTATACGGTCAGCTATACAGCAGCGGGGTCATAATTTCAAGAAAATTCTTTCACCGGTTTTCATGATCCTGGATTCCGGCTTCCGCCGGAATGACAACAAAGAACCATGCCTTTCCAATGTTCGTCACTCCGGCGAAAGCCGGAGTCCAGTTCGAGGTTTACAAAAGGCAACGTCTTCCAATTAATGTTTAGACTATAATGGATTCCTTAGTAATTAAAAAATTTCATGCACTTATAAATTTATCGGTAATTTATTTTCCCGCTTTTCCCGCTGACCTTAATTGGGCCTAACCCTTTGGGGAAGATAATGAGAAGGAGGATCTGGAAAATACCGATACGAAGGCTCCAAGGGGATTTTAGATCCCTTGGAGCGTTTCTTTTCTACCTCTTTAAAAATTCTTTCTTATGGATATTAACCAAATTTCCATTCTTATAAAAGGAGGGAACGATAATGGCTACGAGAAAGACTACCGCCGCTGCTTTCATTTCCATTTTATTTACTGCATGGCTTGTGGTTTTTGCCGCCCAGGCGCCAGCAGAAACAACTGATGAGCAAAAACAAGCCCTCATAGGCGAATGGACGGGTGTCTGGCCGGGGATATATGGTGGTGCTTCAACACTAATAATTCATGAAATTGATACTGAAAAGGCAAAAGCTCGGTGCACATACATCGTTACTAGTGGTGAGAAGTTTCCGGTCTTGGCCGATTTTACTCCCGGCCAAAAGCCAAAACTTGAATTTAAGCTGGAAGACCGTGATTATAAGTTTGTTCTTTATAAAAGCATATTGGATGCGTACGTTAAGGGTATCTTAGGTGGTTCGTGGTTTTCGAATCAAATGGGGATGAAAAAAAAGCCAAAATAATGAAAATCTTGTCCAAATTACCTTTTCAGAAATGTGTTGATACGTCATTCCCGCGCAAGCGGGAATCCAGAATGCCGCTAAAAGAAGCCTGGATTCCGGCTTCCGCCGGAATGACGACAGGCTGATAGCTCGCACCAGGCTGAGCCAATTGAACAGCAAGTCGCGGGCAACCTGACCATGGAGAATGGAAAACCATGGCCGAAAAGCCAAAGAATTCAACCCCCACTGATAATCTCTCCATTTAATTTGGACAGCATTGAAATAATGAACTCAAAGAGTTAGATAAGGGGCGACCTTCATGTCGGCCCTGGCGGCAGTTCAGGAAGTGTGTTGCCCCTTGCCCTATGCTCTATGCTCTTTGCTCTCTGCTATTTTAGTGGGGTTGGCACGCCCCGTACAGGTGGCACATGGCGAAGTGCTCGGGTTCCACTTCCGCCCACAGGGGTTCGACCCGGGAACAGACCTCCATGGCCTTGAAACACCGGGGATGGAAGCGGCAGCCGGAGGGGGGATTGACCGGGCTGGGAACGTCGCCCTTCAGGATGATCCGTTTCTTTTTCTTGTCCGGGTCCAGGACCGGCACCGCGGACATGAGCGCCTGGGTATAGGGGTGGAGAGGCTTGGTGAGGAGTTTCTTGTTGGTGGTCAGTTCGATGATCTTTCCCAAGTACATGACCGCGATGCGGTTGCTCACGTGGTTGACCACGGAGAGGTCGTGGGCGATGAGGATATAGGACAGCTGGAATTCCTTCTTCAGGTCTCCCAGCAGGTTGATCACCTGGGCCTGGATGGAAACATCCAGGGCGCTCACCGGCTCGTCGCAGATGATCAGTTTGGGCTGCAGGATCAACGCCCGGGCGATGCCGATCCGCTGGCGCTGCCCTCCGGAAAACTCGTGGGGAAAGCACCTCATCTTCTCCCGGTGGATGCCCACCTTGTCCAGCATGGCCGCCACCCGGTCCGGCACCTCGTTGCCCCCGGCCAGGCCGTGGGTTTTCACCGCGTCTCCGACGATGTGCTCCACGGTGAGGCGTGGATTCAGCGACGAGTAGGGGTCCTGGAAGATGATCTGCATCTGGGCCCGGAGGGGCTTCAATTCGGCGGTTGTCAGCCGGGTTATGTCCTTCCCTTCGAAGTGGATCCTCCCGGCCGTGGGCTCGATCAGGTGGAGGATGGTCCGGCCCAGCGTGGACTTGCCGCACCCCGATTCGCCCACCAGGCCGAGGGTTTCTCCTTTTCGAATTTCAAAGCTCACCCCGTCCACCGCGTAGACCCGTTCTCGGGGTCCGAAAAGCTTGGTGCGCTTGAGAAGGAAATGCTTTTTCAGGCCCTGCACGCTCAGGAGGAATCCGTCGTTCATGCTGCCCTCCCGGCGGCCCGTCCGCAGGCCACCCAGTGGCCGGGTTCCATTTCCTTCAATTCCGGGCGCCGCAGTTTGCAGCTCTCCGCGGCCTCCGCGCAGCGGGGATGAAAATCGCAACCCGGGGGAAGATTGTAGAGATTGGGGACCACGCCGGGAATCTCCTGGAGCCGGGTCTGGCTCAGACCCAGGTGGGGTACGGAGGCCAGGAGCTGCCGGGTGTAGGGATGGAGGGGATTATGAAAAATGGCCCGCACATCGGCGGACTCCACGATTTTCCCGCAGTACATGACGATGACCCGGTTGGCCACCTCGGCGATGACCCCCAGGTTGTGGGTGATGATCATGATGCTCATGTTGATTTTCTTCTGCAGGTCGAGCATCAGCTCCAGGATCTGGGCCTGCACGGTCACGTCCAGGGCCGTGGTGGGCTCGTCGGCGATGAGCAGCGCCGGGTTGCAGGAGAGGGCCATGGCGATCATGACCCGCTGGCGCATGCCCCCGCTGAGCTGGTGGGGGTATTCGTTCACCCTCCTTCGGGGATCGGGAATACCCACCAGGTCGAGCATCTCCACGGCCTTTTCCTCGGCCCCTTGGGAATCCAGCCTCTGGTGAAGGAAGATGGCCTCCTGGATCTGGTTGCCGATGGTGAAGACCGGGTTGAGGGAAGTCATGGGCTCCTGGAAAATCATGGAGATTCGGTTCCCCCGGACTTTGCGGATCTGGCCGGTGTCCAACCGCAATAGGTCGCCCCCTTCAAACTCGGTGGTCCCGCTCACGAGCTCCCCCGGCGGCATGGGAATCAGCTGTAGGAGGGCCATGGCGCTGACGCTCTTGCCGCAGCCCGACTCTCCCACGACTCCCAGGGTCTCTCCCCGGTCGATGTGAAAATCCACTCCGTCCACCGCCCGGACGGTTCCGGCCAGGATGTGAAAATAGATTTTCAGGTCGTTGACCGTGAGCAGGCGGCTCATATCAGACTTGCTCCCTCGATCTCGGCTCCAGCGCGTCGCGGAGCCAATCGGCCAGGATATTGATGCAGGCCACCAGGAGCATGAGCGCAAGGCCGGGAAAGATGGAAGCCCACCAGCTCCCGGAGAAAAGGACCTGGTAGCCCCGGGCGATGGCCAGGCCGATGGAAGGGGTGGTCACCGGAACCCCCAAACCGAGAAAGCTCAGGGTCGCTTCCAGGATGATCACCCGGGGAACCTGCACGGCGGAAAGGACCAGCACCGGGGTGATGGCATTGATCAGGAGATACTTGGTCATGATGGTCCAGGGGCCGAAACCCAGGGCATGGGCCGATTCTACATATTCCTTTTCCCGGATGGAAAGGACGGTGCCCCGGACGGTCCTCGCGTATTCCGCCCAGCCGGTGATGGCCAGGACGATGATCATCTTCCACAGCCCCTGGCCGAAGATGACCATGAAGCAGAGGGCCACCATGATGAGGGGAAGGGACAGCTGCACGTCCACCGCCCGCATGATGAAGGTCTCCCAGAACCCGCGTTTGTAGCCGGCGGTCAACCCCAAAGTCAGCCCGATGAGCATGGAAATGCCCACGCTGAAAAACCCGACCAAAAGGGAAATGCGCAGCCCGAAGATGATATTGGACAGGACGTCCCGGCCCAGACGGTCGGTCCCCAGGTAATAGGGGCTCATTCCCCGATCCTGCCAGGCCGGCGGTTTGAGGCGGGCTCTCAGCGTCTGCTCGAGGGGATCGACCGGAGCGACCCAATTTGCGAAGATGGCCATGAATACGAGCAGCAGTAGCATTGCCAGGGCGCCCAGAACCAGCCTGTTGCTCAGGAAGGAATGCAGAAGCTGGCGCTCGGCAGGGATATACTCGAAGCCCAAGAAACGGGCCCTGGGCGGGCTGTAGGGCTCTTCGCAAGGCATGTTCTGAATGGTCTGGGATGCGGTGGAAACGCTCATTTTTCGTGCCGGATCCTCGGGTCCAGGTAGACGTAGATGATATCTACAATTAAATTCAAGGATAAGAATATCGTCGCCGTAACCAGCGCCCAGGCGATGATCACCGGGAAGTCCATCACTCCGATGGCCTCCAGGAAGAGCCGGCCCATCCCCGGCCAGGCAAAGACTTTCTCGGTCACGATGGCCCCGGCCAGCAGAGAGCCCATCTGCATGCCGGCGATGGTTACGAAAGGAATCAGGGTGTTCTTCAGGGCATGCTTGTAGACGACCTTCTTCTCGCTCACCCCCTTGGAGCGGGCGGTGCGGATGAAATCCATGGTCATCACGTCCAGCATCCCCGCCCGGACCAGCCGGATGAAGAGGGCCAGCCGGTAAAGGGCCAGCGAAGTGGCCGGCAGAACCAGGTGGGCCCAGGTTCCCCTGCCGGAAGAGGGAAACCATTGGAGTTCCACCGAAAATACGAGGATGAAGGCGATTCCGATCCAGAAAGGGGGGGCGGAGATGCCGATCAGGGAGCCGAGCAGGCTGGCCCGGTCGAGGGAAGTCCCCCGCTTCGATGCTGCCAGGACCCCGATGGGAACGGCCAGGATCAAACTGATCAGGATCGTGGTGACCACCAGCTCCAGGGAGGCGGGCAGGCGCTCCAGGACCAGTTTCAAAGCCGGCTGGCCGTGGTGGTAGCTGACTCCCAGGTTTCCCTGGACGGCGTTCTTCAGGAAAAGGCCATACTGGACGACGAGGGGCTTATCCAATCCGAGTGTCCGCCGCATATCCTCCACATCGTTCGGGGGGGCGTCGGGCGGCATGAGCAGGGCCAGCGGGTCCCCGGAAATGTGCAGAATGGAAAACACGATGCCGGTCAGCACGAAAAAAACAATGAACGCCTGGTAAAAGCGCCGCAGGATGTAAAGCCCCATAGCCCTCGCCCTGTCCGTATAACCGTAGGGGCGACCCGCCGGGTCGCCCCTATTCTATCTTTCCCTTTTCCTTCCATCCGGGGGAGACCGGACAGCCCCCCAGAATAAGCTTTCTATTTCGCCTTTTTCAGCTCGTGGGCGAAGAGTCTTTCATCCACCCGCGCTTTGCCGCCTTTAATCCTGTTGGAGAAGCCAAACACGTTCTCCTGGTAGTACAGGGGGATTACATAGTAGGTGGCGTAGATCTTCTCGGAAATCTCATTCCGCAGCTTCTCCCGCTTGGCCTCGTCCATGGTGCTGTTGGCCACGTCCATCTTTTTCTCCAGCTCCGCGTCCTTGAATCGGCCCCGGTTGGTCCGGCCGTAGGACCCCCTTTTCTCCCGGAAAAAGCCGTTCGTGGTGCCCTGCCAGGAGAGCGTTCCCCACCCGGCCAGGAAGAAGGGGGATTCATAGCGGTCCACTTTGGGGAAAAAGACCGCCTTGGGGGTGGCGATCACCTTCAGGCGAATCCCGACCTTGGCCAGCTGAGCGGCGATCGCTTCGGTCACCTGCTGGTCGTTGATGTAGCGGTCGTTGGGCGTGTCAATATTGGATTCAAACCCGTTGGGATAGCCCGCATCGGCCAGAAGTTTCTTGGCCAGGGCCGGATCGTACTTGGGCCGTTTTACATTGGGGTTGTAACCGGTGGCGTGGGAGCTCACCATCTGGGATGCGGGGTAGGCGCTTCCTTCCATGACGTACTTAATGATGTCATCCACGTTGATGGCGTGGGCGATGGCCTTGCGAACCCGGATATCCTTGAAAGGATTCGGCTTCCCCGCAGGGAGCCCGGGATTATCCTTGGGGGGCGGACCCCCTTTTTCCGCATAAACATCGCACATCACATAGATCACCCGCTGGCTGGGGACCCGGCTCACGTAGGTGTTTTTGTTCTTCTCCACCCGTGGAATGTCCGGAATGGACACGCCCCAGCAGGCATCGATTTCTCCGGTGATCAAAGCCGCTACCCGGGTGGCGTTTTCCGGGATGGGCCGGAGGATGACTTTCTCCCAATCAGGCTTGGGGCTCCGATGCCAGTTTTCATTGCGCACCAGGGTAATGTGATCGTCCTTCACCCATTCGACGAATTTGTAAGGGCCGGTCCCCACCATGTTGCGGGTCAAATGGGAGTAATCTTTCTTGTCCCATTCCTGGAAGTACTTGGGGGGAACCATGGAAACCGATTCCAACATGATCAAGAGCTCGGGCGTGGGGGACTTGGTCACGAAACGGAGGGTATGGTCGTCCACCGGCACGATTTCTTTGTAATCCGGGACCATATACTTGTACTGGCTCTTGGGATGGGTCTTGCAGCGCTCCAGGGAATATTTTGCCGCCGCGGCGTTGAAGGGCTCGCCGTTCTGGAACTTCACCCCTTTGCGCAGCTTGAATTCCCAGGTGTTGTCATCGATGAGCTTCCAGCTTTCAGCCAGATCGGGCTGGATTTTCAGGCTGGCATCCAGGCTGATCAACTGCTCGTAAACGTGCCGCTGAATCGTGGTGGTCGTGGTCTCGTTCCGCCCGTGCGGGTCCAGGGTGGCCGCGTCCCCTTCGAAGCCGATGATCAGGGGTTTCTCGGCCAGGCCGGCCTGGGGGATGAGAAGAATCGCCGCAAGAAAGGCGAGGACGAAACCGAAGAAGCTGTGCTTTTTCATCTTTCCCTCCTTTGTGGATAAAAATACTTCCTTATTCTTTTTGGTTGAAAGCTTCCTTAACCTTCTCTCTCAATTCCGCCGAGGCCAGGAAGTCGTACCCCGTCATGGCCAGGAACTTGGCGGCCTTCAGCAGGGCGTCCTTTCCCCGGGGGCTCATCGTGGCTTCGGCAAAGACCTGCGAATGCCCGGGCACTTCGGGGTCCACGATGGCCACGGAAGGATGGATCGCCGGAAGAAAAAAGCTGAGGTTCCCGATGTCCGAGGACCCGCGGCGGCCGTCATCCGGGTCCAGGGAAATTCCCAGGGCTTCCATGTTCGCCCGGGCAGCCGCTTCCAGCGGTGGATTCCTCTTGATCGGGTCGAAGGTCGGCTGGCCGATTTCGATCTTATAACCGGCCCCCGTGGCCACCGCGGCCGCTTCCATACATTTTTCGACCTTTTGATAAATCTCGTCCCGGTATTTGCGCGTGGCCGCCCGCACGTAGAAGAGTCCGGCCGTGTATTGAGGGATGATATTTGGCGCGTCTCCCCCGTGGGTGATGATCCCGTGAATCCGGGCATCGGGCCGGATCTGCTGGCGCAGCATGCTGATATTGTTGTAGGCCGCCACCATGGCGTCCAGGGCATTGATCCCCCGGTCGGGGGAAACGGAAGCATGGGCCGCCTGCCCGAAGAATTCCGCCTTGAACTTGACCCGCCCGAACATCTCTTCCCCCGGCCGGTTGAGCCGGCCGGGGTGGCACATCATGGCCGCGTCCATCTCCGAAAAAACTCTGGCCTCGGCGAGAAGGATCTTGCCCCCTCCCCCTTCTTCCGCCGGGGTCCCCACCAGCGCCAGCGTACCGGTAAGGCCGTCCATACAGCGGCTCAGGGCCAGGGACGCGCCCACGCTGGCTGCGGCGATCAAGTTATGGCCGCACCCGTGGCCCACTCCCGGAAGGGCGTCGTACTCCGCCAGGAAAGCCACGCAGGGACGGCGTTTGAGCCGGGTCGCGGGGCGGGCCAGGAAGGCCGTCTGTACGCCCCCGGTGCCTCTCTCCGACTTGAACCCGCGCTCCTCCATGAAGCGGCACAGAAATTCGCAGGCCTTGAATTCCTGGTATCCGATTTCCGGGTTGTTGTACAGGAATTCGCTGACCTTGTATAAATCACCGGCCAGCGCTTCAACCTCCGCGCACAAACGTTTCTTGTCTGGACTCATTCCACTTTCTTCTTTTCGATTGATTCCCGCGCCCGACTTTACATGAATCAGGTTAGATTTCGACATCTTGCGAGAATCCCCTGGGAGAGGGGGTTAATGCTTGAGCATCAAATCCTATTCAGTATATTCGAGCATCGAGGGAAGTCAAGATTTTTATGGGTGAAGCGAGCGAGAGAAAAATCTTTTCTTCTTGCCAAGCCCCCAGGAGAGGCTCAGCCTCGATCCACCAGCTCGATGCGGATCCCCTCCGGTCCCTCGAGAAAGGCATATTTCACGCCCCCGGAACCCGCTGTGGGGCCGATGCTGAACTTGGCGCCCCGTTTCTTGAGATCCTCCACGGTCTTTTCCAGGTCTTTGACCCGGAAGCCGAAATGGTCCAGCCCCCGGCTTCCCTTGCCCGCCACCAGCGTTCCTGCCTGGGGGTCGGTCCCCATGATATTGATGGGAACTCCGAAGGCATGCAGGCGCACCATGGGAAACCCCCGAATTTCCCCCCGCGATTCGATCTTTCCGTCGAATACTTCTTCGAAGTACTTCACTGTTTTTTCCACATCCCCGCAGATGAAGTGGACATGGTCGATTCCGGTGATCATTTTCTATCTCCTTTCCTTGGATGAAATGGGAATTTCTCGCCGTTCCGCTTTCGCATCTTGGAAAGACGGCCCAGGATCCCTTTCCCTGTGTCCTCTGTGGCTAAACAATTCCTCGATCCTTGATTTTCAGGAGGAAATAGGCCAGGGCAATCAGGATGACGGTGGTGAAGCTCAATCCGACAAAAACCCAGGGTAGACCAAATTGCTCGGCAATATATCCCGAAAAACTCGAAGCAAGCGAACCGAGGCCGAAAGCGGCAAAAAAGAAGATTCCGAAAGCCGTGCCCCGCATCGGTACGGTCGTCCTCCGCGCCAGGAGGATGTTGGTCGTCGGCTGGAGGGCAAAATTGAAGAAAAAATATACCAGGGCGGCCCCGATCAGGAGAAGATCCCGGGTGAAGGCCATGGCCAGGATGAAAGGAAGTCCGGCCGCGCAGAGGATCAGGAAGTTTCGCTCCAGGTTGGGCTTCTGCCCCAAGACCCCTCCCATGTACTGCCCAAAAACCCCCGTGCACAGAGCGATCCCCGAAAACATCCCCCCGATGGCCACGCTGTCCCAGGAAAAAACCCGGATGGAAATATGCTTGGCCATGTAGGTGGGCAAAAATATTGTCGCTCCGTGGTAGCAGAAACTGTTGAACATATTCAGGAGATAGATGATAACCAGGGGTAGGGAAAAATAGGCCCAGAAGGCGATGCCGGACGGCGGGGTGGTTTTCGCGCCGGCCGGCGGCGACTTTTTTTCTTTCCTTTCCACCTCCATGTCGATGAAGATCGACCAGACGGCCAGGATGATTCCGGGGACCGCGAACAGCAGGTAAGCCCACCTCCATCCCCATCGGGAGCCGATCAGCGCGGCCAGGATGGGAGCGACGGCCAATCCCAGATTTCCCGCCGCCCCATGAATGCCGAGGGCGATCCCGTAGTTTTTGATCTTTGAGGTGAGCAGCGAATTGGCCATCGGGTGGTAGACGCTCCCGAGGGCTCCCAGGACCGCCAGCCCCGCGGTGAAAAGAATCAGACCCGGAGAAGCGGCGATCAGCAGGGACGCCCCTGCGGATCCCAGGAAACAGAGGAGGTAGAGTCTTTTGGGTCCAAAGCGGTTGTAGATCATCCCCCCCGGAAGGGCTCCCAGCCCGTAGGAAAAGGTCATGATGTTGCCGATCACCCCGAGTCCGAGGTACCCCATGGAAAACTCTTCCTTCAGGAGAAGCAGAACGGCGGGAAAGACCAAGAGATAACCGTGGGTTAAGGCATGGGACCAGCCGGTAAGGGCGACGATCTTTCGTTCTTCACGAGTCATAGCGTGCGAGAAAAAGCAAAATGTCTCCTGCTGGGCGAGGAAGGGAACGCGGGTCAGCTTTGCTCTCCGTGTTTAGGCATAAGTTTTTTTCTAACATGACCCTTCTATCCCCGCAAGAGAAATTCATCATCCAGGAACAAAGAATTGCCCCTCTCCGGGCCGATGGTGAGCTTCAGGCATCAAAATCGAAGACCAAGTCCCGGATGACGGCCTCCGGGCGGGCGGCCTCGATCCGGTAGGTCCTTCCGGGATGAAGAAGGGTGGCGCAGCCCCGGACAATTTTCCCGTTCAGCCTTACCTACAGTCATGGCCCGGCCGGCTTGGATTTCATAATCCTGATATCGGACGGCATTGTCGACGGAAGGGTTCCTGCGGCCCATGGAGATTCTGATCGCCCTGCTCATCCCCGCGGCTCCCTTCTCTTCACTTCTTTTGTCCAGGGATCCTTCCCTCGCGCTACCAGGGTGTGCACCGGCTCCCTGGAAGGCGAAGGATAATCGGTGCGCATATGATGCCCGCGGGTTTCTTTCCGGAAAAGCGCCGAGGCCAGGACCAGCTTTCCCACCGTGACCATCATCCTGACCTCCAGAGCATCCTGCACCTCCCGGGGATAAGCGCCGAAAGGGCCGCCCCCCACGGGTGCCGCAAACGCCATCCGGGGGATCATGTCCTGTTCTACCCTTTCCAGTTCCCGCAGCCCCTGCACAAGGCCCTCGCCCTCTCTTTCCACCCCGCACAGATCCCACATGATTCTTTGCAGCTTTTCCCGCACTTGGAAGGGCCGGAGGCTTCTCTCCTTATTCTGCCCCATCCTCTCAAGAAGAGCTTCGGTTTGCTGCCCTTCCTCCGGCTCATCCGGGCTTTCGGCAAAATCTTTCTCTTTGGCCCACCCTGCGGCCGATGCCCCGGCCAGGGCGCCAAAGACCTGCGTCTCCGCCAGGGCATTGCCCGAAACCCGGTTCGCCCCGTGGAGATTCCCCGCCACCTCTCCGGCGGCAAAGAGCCCCGGTACCGTGGTCCGAGCTTCTTCATCGATGGCCACTCCTCCCAGGGTGTAATGGGCATGGGGGGCGACCTCTACCAGGGTTTCCCTCAAGTCGAAGCCCATGTCCTTGAGGTAATGGAATTGATTGGGCTGCCACTTTTCCAGTGCCCGGGTCAGATCTTGCCGGCTCTTGGTGGAATGGACCAGGTCGATATATACCCCCCCATGGGGTGTCCCCTGCCCCGCGCGAACTTCTCTCCAGATGGCCCGGACAATGGTATCCCGCAGGAGTTTCCCCTCAAAAAAGGCTTCCTTCTTTCTATTGACCAGCCGCCCCCCC
>Ga0111180_1022_pt1 | contig 21218 bp, 19 predicted proteins | sample DeeMarSWOR324_28_FD_80237 | JGI IMG/M metagenome (GOLD analysis project Ga0111180, IMG submission 80237) | Deltaproteobacteria bacterium SM23_61
GGGGTCACACCTGTTCCCATTCCGAACACAGAAGTTAAGCCCTCCAGCGCCGATGGTACTGCATGGGCAACTGTGTGGGAGAGTAGGACGCCGCCGGGATTTTTGAAAGCCCTTCTTCGTTGAATCGAAGAAGGGCTTTTCTTTTTTGTCCGGATGGGACCTTTAGCCTTCCGGCGGTTCCGGATCTATTTGGGAATGTATTTGACATCGGGAAGGTTGGCAAAGTGCGAATCTTGGGTCCAGAGTGTAGCCTTGAGGGATCTTGCCGTTGCCAAGATGATGCTATCGGCCATGGATAACTTCAATTCGTAACTCAATCCAGCTGAAGAAATTGCCAGGGCAGAGTTAAAATCGACGACTCGCGCTTGCTGCATGGCTGCGATCGCTTCCAAGGCACCATTCTCATCCTTCTGCTCCAGGATTTTCTTGAATACTTCATGAATGTTAATCGTTGAACAGGCGAGATTCCTGATATCTTGAATGGGAGGGGCAAAAAAGCCTGCATTCTTGCCATCGGCAAAATATTCCAGCCATCCGGAGGAATCCACCAGATTCATAAGCGATCCCCTTCGCGAATAACTTCTGTGTCGATTCCCTTCAAGAACCCTCTCATCCGCTTTACGCTTTTTTGGGGGATGAATTCAATACGCTCCCCGTAATGAATAATCTGGAACTTTTGCCCAACTTTAATATTTAATTTCTCCCGAATCTCCTTGGGGATGACCACCTGATATTTTGAAGAAACCGTTGCCGTGATCATTTATCACCTCCCAGTGCGATTTTGTCTTACGATTATTCTATCGTTACAGTTTCAGTAAGTCAATATTTAACAATGAATGCAGAGCCCAGCGCCGATGGTACTGCATGGGTAACTGGGTGGGAGAGTAGGATGCAAACCCTTCCTTTGAGCTCACCTCCATTTGTAAAGCAAATTCAATAAAATACAGCCTTTCCCTTGCCAAAATACTGAATGCACCCCATTTTGCTTCCGCTTCAAACCCATTAATTTATTATCTTATTTAGAAGTTTTTAAGTTCGTAGCCGAATCTCTCATTCTCCCCATAAGAGAAAACCGATGCCCTCACATGCTGGTCCCATGGCCTTCCACATCATGGCCAAGCCTTCGGGCTCGGCCTGCAATCTGAATTGCGAATACTGTTTCTTCCTGAAGAAGGAACGACTTTATCCGGGAAGCAATTTTAGGATGTCAGACGAAGTCCATGAGGCTTATATCAAACAGCTTTTCGAAGCCCACCAGGTTTCCCAGGTGACCGTGGCCTGGCAGGGCGGGGAGCCGACCCTCATGGGGCTCGATTTCTTCCGCCGATCCATCGAACTTCAGAAGAAATACCGGAAAGCCGGCATCCGCATCGAAAACACCTTCCAGACCAATGGGATCCTTTTGAACGATGCGTGGTGCCGTTTTTTCCATGAAAACGGTTTCCTCATCGGACTCAGCATGGACGGCCCCGGGGAGCTTCACGATTTCTACCGCAAGGACAGAGGGGGCCAGGGAACCTTTGACCGGGTCCTGAAAGCCGCCCGCCTGCTCCAGGAGCACAAGGTGGAATTCAACATCCTCTGCACGGTCAACCGGAAGAACGCCGATCATCCGCTGAAGGTTTACCGGTTCTTCCGGGATGAACTGGGAACCCGGTACATCCAGTTCATCCCCATCGTGGAGCGGGACAATGAAAGCGGTTTCCAGGAAGGAAACCGGGTGACCGATCGCTCGGTGCGACCGAACCAGTGGGGCCGCTTCCTGACGGAAATCTTCGACGAATGGGTGAAAAGGGACGTGGGCCGGACTTTCGTCCTGAACTTCGACGGAGCCCTGGCCGGCTGGCTGGGGAGGGCGGGGACGGTCTGCATCTTCGGACCCACCTGCGGCCTGGGAATGGCCCTGGAGCACAATGGAGACCTCTATTCCTGTGACCACTTCGTCGAACCGAACTACTACCTGGGTAATATCTTGAAAACACCGCTGATCGACCTCGTGGCCTCGGAAAAGCAGCGGAAATTCGGCAATGACAAAAGGGATTTGCTTCCCCGCTACTGCCGGGAATGCGAAGTGCGATCCATCTGCAACGGGGAATGCCCCAAAAACCGTTTTGTCGAGACGCCCGATGGCGAGCCCGGGTTGAACTACCTCTGTTCCGGGTACAAGGCTTTCTTCCAACATGCGGACAAGCCCATGCGAATCATGGCCGAGCTGATCCGGAAGGGTAGGCAGGCCGAGGAAGTGATGGGCATTCTGGAAATGGAGGAAAACAACCTGAAGGCAAAATTCGAAAAAGCCGGAAGAAACGATCCCTGCCCGTGCGGGAGCGGGCTGAAGTTTAAGAAATGTCATGGGAAGTGACAGTGATAAGTAATCAGCGAGCAGTAATCAGGGAACCGTAATGGAAGGAAGTGACAAGGGTCGAGTGATGAAATAAGAGAAAGTGATCAGCGGACAGTGATCAGTGATCAGAGAGGGAGGAGTGGCGAGTGAAAGCCAGTAGCCAAAGGTCAGTAAACAGCAATCAGTAACTGACAATTACGACCTACTATTTGTCAGTAATTTAGAAAAAAAGGAGGAATAGATTATGGCAGACAAGAAACCAAACATTCTTATCCTTTGGGGCGACGACATCGGCTGGTGGAACATCAGCTACAACAGCCGGGGGCAGATGGGCTACCGGACTCCAAACATCGACCGCATCGCCAACGAGGGCATCGCCTTCACGGACTACTACGGTCAGCAGAGCTGCACGGCCGGCCGCGCCGCTTTCATCACCGGCCAAAACCCCATTCGCACGGGCCTGACCAAGGTCGGAATGCCCGGGGCCGATGTCGGCATGCCGGACGAAGATCCGACCATCGCCGAGCTGCTGAAGCCTTTGGGTTATGCCACGGGTCAGTTCGGCAAAAACCATCTCGGGGACAAGGATAAATTCCTGCCGACCATGCATGGATTCGACGAGTTCTTCGGCAACCTCTATCACTTAAACGCCGAAGAAGAGCCGGAAGATGTGGATTATCCGAAGGATCCTGAGTTCAAGAAGAGATTCGGGCCCCGCGGGGTCATCCACAGTTGGTCTGACGGAAAGGGCGGGCAGAAGATTGAGGATACCGGCCCGCTGACCAAAAAACGCATGGAAACCGTTGATGGTGAGGTGACGGAAAAAGCGCTTGCCTTTATCGATAAGGCTCATAAAGAGGGCAAGCCTTTCTTCGTCTGGTACAACACAACGGCCATGCATTTCAGAACGCACTGCGCCAAAGAGCACGAGGGGAAGAGCGGCCAGGGGTTCTATAACGATGTCATGGTTCACCATGACGAGCTCATTGGAAAGATGCTGAACAAGCTCGATGACCTGGGCATCGCTGAAAATACTATTGTCATGTACTCCACGGACAATGGGCCTCATTATAACACCTGGCCGGATGCAGGGATTACGCCGTTCCGCTCGGAGAAGAACACCAATTGGGAAGGCGGTTGGCGTGTGCCGGCGTTTGTGCGCTGGCCCGGGAAATTCAAGGCGGGAACCGTGATCAATGGCATTGTTTCCCACCAGGACTGGCTGCCGACCCTCCTGGCAGCCGCCGGTGAACGGGATATCAAGGAGAAGCTCTTGAAAGGTCACAAGGCTGGAAATAAGAGCTTCAAGGTGCATATTGACGGGTTTAACATGCTTCCGTACTTCACGGGCGAGGCCAAAGAAAGCCCGCGAAATTCCTTCTTCTATATAAGCGATGACGGAGACATTATGGCCATTCGCATGAACGACTGGAAAGTGGTGTTAATGGAACAGCGGGCGAAGACCTTGGCGTGCTGGTTTGAACCATTCGTGTCTTTGCGTGCACCGAAGATATTCAACCTGCGCCGCGATCCGTTTGAGCGGGCGGACGAAAACTCAAATACCTACTGGGATTTTGTCATTTCTCATGCCTATCTCATCTATGGAATGCAGGCGCTCGTGGCCCAGCAGATCGAAGCCTTCAAGCAGTTTCCGCCGCGCCAGAAACCGGCAGCGTTCAACCTGGATGTTGTACTGCGGCAGTTGGAGGAAGCCTCGAGCAGTAAATCGCATTGAGTTGCGATTACGCAAGTTAAACGAATAGATTTCCCCGGTGGGCAATGCGCCCGCCGGGGAAACCTGTTCCAACATACACATTGTGTATATTGGGTAGTTGACAATGAGCCAATCCAAAGCCCAAACCGGCCCGCTGCCATCTTGGAACGACGGTGCGGCGAAGAAATCGATAGTCGAGTTCGTTGGCAGGGTCACGAAAAAGAGATGCCCAGACTTTGTCCCACCCACGGATCGCATTGCTGTTTTTGACAACGATGGCACGCTGTGGGCCGAACAGCCGTTTTATTTCCAGGGACTCTTTGTTTTTGACCGTGTCCGTGTTTTGACACCCCAGCACCCTGAGTGGAAAGATAAACAGCCTTTCAAAGCTGTGCTCGAGAATGACATGAAACCGTTGGCCGCCCCGCAGGCAAACTCGACCGGGGCCTCAATGAAGCGCCCAAACGGGGCTGGACGGTGGTAAGCATGAAGAAAGACTGGAAGCGTATCTTCTCATTCGAAAAAGATTGAGTGTCGAGTGACGAAAAAAAAGGAGGAAAAGGTCATGGCCAGGAAAAAACCAAAAATTGGGATCAAAGGTTTCAAGGGTGTCATCAAGCTCGATGTCCGTGATTCCAAGCCGGACTGGGGACCGTTCACGCCACCGAGGGCGCCTGAGGGGGCGCCGAACATCCTGATCGTTCTGTACGATGACACGGGTCTTGCTGCCTGGTCGCCGTTCGGCGGCCGGATCAACATGCCGACGCTGCAGAAGCTGGCGGACCGGGGTTTGATGTACTCCCAATGGCACACGACGGCACTCTGTTCGCCGACCCGGTCCACGATCCTGACCGGCCGCAACCACCACCTCAACGGCTGCTCTTGCATTACGGAGGCGGCGCAGGGCTTCCCCGGCTGGAGCGGACGGCTTCCGGCGGAGTGCGCGACGATCGGCCAGATCCTCCAGGACGCCGGCTGGAGCACATACTGGCTGGGCAAGAACCACAACGTCCCCGAGCAGGATGTCTCCTCGGGTGCGAGCCGCAAGGAATGGCCGCTCCAGAAGGGCTTCGACCGCTTCTACGGTTTCATCGGCGGCGAGACCAACCAGTGGTATCCCGACCTCGTCGAAGACAACCGGTTCATCGACCAGCCGTACGGCCCGGAGGATGGCTATCACCTCTCCAAGGACCTCGCCGACAAGGCCATCCAGATGATCCGGGACCAGAAGGCCAGTAACCCTTCGAAACCATGGTTCATGTGGCTCTGTCCGGGGGCCAACCACGCTCCTCACCATGCGCCGAAGGAGTATGTGGACAAGTACCAGGGCAAGTTCGACGACGGCTACGAGGCCTACCGGGAGTGGGTCCTGCCGCGGATGATCGAGAGGGGCATCCTGCCCAAGGGTACGAAGCTCACGCCGATCAACCCCCTGCCGGATGAGGTGGCGAACCCGGCGGACACCGTGCGTCCGTGGAACACGCTTAACGCCGCCGAGAAGAAGCTGTTCGCGCGCATGGCCGAGGTATTCGCCGGATTTTCGGAGTACACGGACGTTCAGGTCGGCCGCATGATTGACTACCTGGAACAAAGCGGCCAGCTCGAAAACACGATCGTCTTCTATTGCGCGGACAACGGCGCGTCGGGAGAAGGGAGCCCCAGCGGCTCGGTCAACGAAAACAAGTTCTTCAACAATTACCCCGACGAGATGTCCGAGAACATGAAGTACCTCGACGTTCTCGGCGGGGTGGAAACCTACAACCATTATCCGACCGGATGGGCGGTCGCGTTCTCGACGCCGTTCCAGATGTTCAAGCGGTACTCCGAGTACGCGGGAGGCACCTGTGACCCATTGATCATCTCGTGGCCCAAGGGCATCAAGGCGCGGGGCGAAGTCCGGAATCAGTATCATCACTCCACCGACATCGTCCCGACCATCTTGGAGGTCTGCGGGCTGAAGATGCCGAAGGTCTACCGGGGTGTGGAGCAGTATCCGCTCTCAGGTGTCTCGATGCGTTACACCTTCAATGCCAAGCCCGACGCGCCGACGAAGAAGAAGCGCCAGTACTACTCCATGCTCGGCACGCGCGGCATCTGGGAAAACGGCTGGAAGGCAGCAGCCCTCCACGCCCCGCTCACCGGGAAGGGGAACTTCGACAAGGACGAGTGGGAACTCTACCATGTGGACGTGGACCGCTCCGAGTCCGAAAACCTGGCAGAGAAGTATCCGAAAAAGCTCGCAGCGCTCATCAAGTCCTGGTTCCAGGAGGCGGAGAAGAACCTGGTGCTGCCGCTGGACGATCGCTCGGCCAAGGAAGTGCTCGGCGTCGAACGCCCCTCCGAAGAAGCGCCCCGCGAACGGTACATCTATTACCCGGGGACCTCTCCGGTGCCGGAAGGCGTGGCGGTCAACACCCGCGGCCGTTCGTACAAGATCCTGGCGAACGTGGAGATCACCGGTGCAGACTGCTCCGGCGTCATCTTCGCCCATGGTTCGCGCTTCGGCGGTCACTCCCTGTTCATCAAGGACAAGAAGCTGCACTATGTATACAACTTCCTCGGCATCAAGCCCGAACAGAAGTTCGTCTCCTCCGAGCTTACGCCCGGCAAGTACACGCTGGGCATGGAGTTTACCCGGGAGAGTGCGGGCAAGTACCAGGAGTCCCTCGGCAAGACAAAGCTCTACGTCAACGACACAGTCGTCGCAGAAGGGCCCATGAAGACCCAGCCGGGCAAGTTCACGCTTTCGGGCGATGGCCTGTGCATCGGGCGCGACAGCGGTGACGCGGTCAGCCAGGAGTACGAGTCCCCCGGGGAGTTCAAGGGCGGCACCATTCAGTTCGTCGGCGTCACCGTGGAGAAGGCGCAGTACCTCGACCTCGAGAAGCTCGCAGCGGGAGCATTCGCTGTCGATTAGAGATTGGGTCGCACCTTGTAGCCCTGAAGACCGGCAGCTTCTTTGGATAGAAGCTGCCGGTCTTGGAAGGCATTTGAAAGACCTTGTTAGGGGTAAGGAGGAGCTGTGTCGCATCGGTGTCGGCGTGAGCGGAGAGCTGATCAAGGACTCCGAGGCGCGAAAATATGCACATGCGGGGATTAAAACATGAGGAGGAGAGTTCTATGAAAAGATCATTCATAATTGCGGTGGCAGTTGTTTTCGCCCTGGCCATTGGGACGGTGGCGGTTGGGCAAGACAAAAAAGGAGAGCCGGCAGCCGGAAAAACTAAGGTTGTAAGGGAAAAAGTGGTAAAGGTCATGGCCACGGTCGAGGCGGTTGACCTAGACAAGCGGGTTGTAAGCCTGAAAGGCCCCAAGGGCAATGTTTTCGATTTGAAGGTGGGGGAACAAGTGAAGAACCTTCCCCAGGTGAAGGTAGGAGATCAGGTCGTGGCGAGGTATTATGAATCGATTGCCGTTCGGCTGATGAAACCTGGAGAACCGGGAGGGGCCGCGGCGACTCAAGCCGTGGGGGTGGCCAGGCCCGGGGAGAGGCCTGCCGGAGTGGTGGCCAACCAGGTGACCGTGAACGCCACCATCGAGGACATTTCTCCGAAAAAAACCTTCGTGACTCTGAAGGGACCGGGGGGTAAAGCGGTGGACGTCAAGGTGCGGGATCCCAAGAACTTGGAAAACGTAAAGGTGGGCGATCAGGTGGAGATCACCTATACCGAGGCGGTGGCCATTTCCGTGGAGAAAGCGAAGAAGAAATAATAATGGATAATCCAATCCCAGCCGGGCCGAAAGAGCAATGGTGGTTCCTGAATTATGACCGGAGGTTCATTCGGCCCGACATGATTGCCGGCCTGACGGCCGCCGCGGTGGTGATTCCCAAGGCGATGGCCTATGCCACCATTGCCGGACTGCCCATCGAGGTAGGGCTTTACACGGCCTTTATCCCCATGGTGATCTACGCCATACTGGGCACCTCTCGCCCCCTTAGTTTCAGCACGACATCGACCATTGCGATCCTCACTGCCACCGAGCTTGCCTTGCTGGCCCCAGGGCGCAGCCCGGGCGAGCTTGTCGTCGTTGCCTCTGCTCTGGCATTTCTGGTGGGGGCCTTTCTGCTTCTGGCCGGGATCCTTCGTCTGGGCTTTATCGCCAACTTTATCTCTGACCCGGTGCTGACCGGTTTCAAGGCAGGCATCGGCCTGGTCATCGTAGTGGATCAGATACCCAAGCTTTTAGGCTTTCATATTGACAAAGGACCGTTCTTCCAGAACATCCTTTCCATCTTCCAGCACCTGCCCGAGACGAGCGTCGCGACGCTCTTGCTGGCCCTGGTCACGCTGGCGCTTGTGGTGGGTCTGGAACATGTGCGACCCCACACTCCGGCCCCTCTCTTCGCCGTGGTGCTGGGCATCGCTGCCTCGGGGATATTTGCGCTGGGACAGGCTGGTGTCGAACTTGTGGGCAAGATTCCCGCGGGGTTACCTGTCCCTGTGTTGCCAGATCTGTCGCTGGTCGGGAAACTGTGGCCCGGAGCGCTGGGCATCGCCCTGATGGCCTACATCGAGTCCATCGCAGCCGGCCGCGCGTTTGCCCGGCATGGCGACCCGCGCCCGAACTCAAACCAGGAATTGGTGGCCCTTGGGGTTGCGAATCTTGGGGGTGGTTTTTTCCGGAGTATACCGGCAGGTGGCGGAACCTCTCAGACGGCGGTGAATGATAAAGCCGGAGCCCGCACTCAGCTGGCTGAACTCGTAACCGCAGGAATTGTTCTGGCGGTGTTGCTGTTTCTTTCACCCTTGATCAGCCTGATGCCCCAGGCCACCCTGGCCGCGGTGGTCGTTGCCACCACGGTCGCCCTGCTAAACCCAAGAGACTTTCGAGCCATTTTGCGGGTCCGGGGGACCGAATTCTGGTGGAGTGTAATTGCTTTTGGAGGCGTTGTGATATTTGGCACTTTGCAGGGCATACTGGTTGCCGTTGCGGTTTCGGTCATGACCCTGATTTACGCGGCTAATCACCCTCCGATCTACGCCCTCGGCCGCAAACCGGGAACGGACGTCTTCCGTCCAATCTCCGAAGAACATTCTGGCGATGAGACCTTTCCGGGATTGCTCATCCTCCGCACGGAGGGCGGGATGACCTTTGCGAGCGCGCCGCGCTTGGGCGAAAGGTTCCGGGAGCTGATCATGGAGGCGAAGCCGCGGGTCTTGCTGCTGGACTGCAGCGCCATCCCGAACTTTGAATACACCGCCCTGAAGCTTTTGATCGAAGCGGAAGAGAAGCTGAGGGAAGCAGGGGTTGCCCTGTGGCTGGCGGGCTTGAATCCGAGAGCGCTCGAGGTGGTGAAACGCTCCCCGCTCTTTGATGCATTGGGCTATGGGCGTATGTTTTTTAACGTAGAGCAAGCGGTCGAGGCTTATCGCAAGTCAGGAAAAGGATCGGGAGGCAACGAAGAAGGGCGAGCGAAGAGGGGTGAATCACAGATGGCAGGAAGAAAGGAGAATCGGAGATGAGTTCCAAGCCCATAGATTCACCGGCCAAGGATCGGGGAACGATTCTTGCCGAAGAACGGACGGATGTGGCCATGGACCGGACCCGCATGGCCGCCGAGCGGACCCTGATGGCCTGGGTCCGGACGACCCTGTCCATGATCAGCTTCGGCTTCACCATCTTCAAGTTCTTCCAGTATCTCCAGCAGACAGGCGGAGTCGCCCAGTGGCGCCCGGAGATGCCCAAGAACCTGGGGCTCTTCCTGGTGATCCTGGGGACGGGAATGCTGGTCCTGGCAAACGTTCAGCACTGGGTCTTCTTGAGACAATTGAAGGAAAGGTCGGGAAAGAAGCTGCCCGTATCTCTCGCCATGATTGCGGCGCTCTTCATCACCCTCATGGGCTTTTTTGCCCTCGCAAATCTTATTTTCAAAATCGGCGGCTTTTAGGAGAGAATCATGCTGGAACCGCTGCCAAAAATTTTGACCTATGTATTTTTGATTTCGACCATGCTGGCCATCGGGCTCACCGTGACCTGGCCGGAGATTCTGGCGACCCTGCGAGACCGGCGGCTGATGGGCAGGGTCCTTTTGGCGAATTTCATTTTGATCCCGATTCTGGGTTATCTCCTGATATTGATCTTTCCGCTATCCCCCGGCACGAAACTGGCCCTTGCACTCCTCGCGCTGGCCCCGGGAGGCCTCACCGCGATCCAGTTTACCGACAAGGTAAAAGGAAGCCTGGCTTTTGCGGCGGCGGTGGCTTTCTTGCTTACCATCTTTTCCATCATCGTCACACCGATTCTGGTCGAGGTCATCCTTCCCCTGGAGACCGGCATGGACCTGCCTCTCAAGCGGATTATTCTATTCATCATCTTATACCTCTTCATCCCGCTGATTTTGGGCTTTGGGATTCAAAGCCGGTCGGAAAAGGGGGCGAGGGTCCTGGGCAAAGTCATGCTCATCGTTTCCAACATCTCCTTCGTGGCGACGATTTTACTCACCTCGGCGGTGAAGAAGGAAGCCATGGGCGCCGTCGGGAAAGAAGCCGTCCTGGCCCTGCTCCTTTTCATTGTTCTCTCCATGGTCATCGGCTGGTGGATGGGGGGGGGACCCGAGAGGGGGAATCGCCGGGTCCTGGCCATTGCCACGAGCATGAGGAACGCGGCATTGGGCCTTCTCATCGCCATGCGCGCCTTCCCCGAAAGCGGCGCCGATGTGGGGATTATAGCATTCATGGGGTTGATGGTGCCGCCGAACATGCTGTTCACCGTGTACCACACGATCCGGGAAAGGCGGAGACAGAAGAGGACATCTCCGCCGGCAAAGGGATGATGGCAGAATGCAAACCGAGAATTTGAGTTCCTTCATCGCCACCCTTTTTCTCGCCGCCAATTTTCTTTTTGGAGGAAGATTGCAAGTTGGGGTAAAGACCCACCGGCGGCGCTGGCTTTCTCTTGGCGCAGGGATTGCCACGGCCTATGTTTTTGTCCACCTCCTGCCGGAATTATCCCGGGTCCAGGAAATTTTTACCAAATCAACGGCAGACAGGGGACTTCCTTTTCCTGGGAGCAGGGTGTACACCTCGGCCTTGGTGGGTTTTATTCTCATGTACGGGCTGGAACACCTAGTCTCCTGGTCGCGGAAGCGGCAGGAAGGGGAAACTGCGGGTGAAGAGGAGGGAAACCTCGTTTCATGGTTCCACATGGGCGGGTTTTTCCTCTATTGTGCCCTGGTCAGCTACACGATGGCCCGGGAAAGCGAGCGGGGCATTCTTTTTTTGATTTTCTACCTCGTGGCCATGTCTCTGCATTTCCTGGGATCGGATCATGCCCTGCGGCGGGAATATGGGAACTGGTACGACGAACGGGGGAAGTGGGTTCCGGCGGGAGGAATATTTGTCGGCTGGTGTGTCGCCTCGCTCAGCCCCCTGTCGATTGAGCTGCTGGCGACCCTGATGGGTTTTGTGGGCGGAGGAGTGGTGATGAACAGCCTGATAATGGAACTGCCCAAAGATAAAGAAGGCCGCTTCTGGCCGTTCTGCGGAGGTGCTGCGGCCTATGCAGTATTGTTGTTATTGTTATTGTAGATATCGCCGGGGGTGAATGCAGTGAGGAATCCATCTTCCGTAAACCTGGACGATTTTTCATTGGCCAAAGACGGCCCCTTCTTCCGGCTGCTGGTCAGAGCGCGGTTGATGAAGCCCGATTTATCGCCGCTGCCCAGGCGAGCGGTATTTTTCGCTCTTTTGACTTGGCTCCCTCTGCTCATCTTTTCGGCCTGGAAGGGATCGGCCTATGGGGGAGAGATTCAGGTTCCTTTCCTTTTCGACTTCACGGCGGCTGTCCGGTTTCTCCTCTCCGTCCCTCTCCTGATCGCAGCCGAGATGGTGCTCGACTCGCGGACCCGGGAAGTGATCGGCCATTTTTTCAAATCCGGCCTTCTTCCGGAGAAAGAATGGACGCCCTTCGCAGCGTCCCTGGTAAAGATCGCCCGATTGCGGAACTCGGTCCTGCCTGAAATCGCGATCGTCGGACTGATTCTGGCCAGCGCATTCGGATCACGAATCGAATCTTCTCCCTCCATTTCCACCTGGCAAATGCTCCTGACCGAATCCGGCGCCGTACGGACCCAGGCGGGATGGTGGTACATCGTGGTCAGCCTTCCCGTTTTCCAGTTTCTGATGTTCCGCTGGCTCTGGAGGATCGGCCTTTGGTATTGGTTTATCTGGAAGATTTCGAGGCTGGACCTCGAGCTTACCGCCACCCACCCGGATGGGGCCGCCGGGTTGGGATTCTTGAGCCTCGCCCAGGCCAAATTCGGGATCATCATTTTTGCCGGCTCGGCGGTGATCGCTGCGGACATTGGCAAAGAAATCATTTTTGGGGGAGCCTCTCTCTTCGATTACCAGATGCTCGTGCTGGGGTACGTCCTGCTGGTCCTGATCATTTTTCTGAGCCCTCTCCTGGTTTTCAGCCCGAGGCTCTTCGAAGTGAAAAGAAGGGGGCTTCTGGAGTACGGCGCCCTGGCCAGCCGGTATACTTGGCTGTTCCACAGGAAGTGGGTCCGGGGCGAAACAGCGCAAGGGGAAGCCCTCATGGGCAGTGCGGATATTCAATCCCTGGCCGACCTGGCCGGCAGCTTCGAAATCATCCGGAAGATGAAACCCGTTCCCATCGATCTCAACACGCTCATGGCCCTGGCCGGGCCCGCCATCGCTCCCATGCTGCCCCTGGCTTTAACCGTCTTCCCACTGGAGGAGATTTTGAAAGGTATTTTGGGGATATTGTTTTGAGCCGGAGGGTCTAAAGAAGAACAAATTCTTTATATTTGAAATGGGGCCCCTAGAAAGAGGTTTGAATCTTTAAAAAAGGAGGTTTTGGAATGAAAATTCAAAAGGGACGGATTCATCGGAGCGTTAATGGGAAGATGGGCATTGCTTTATGCCTGGGTTTATTATTCGCATTGATGTGCCTTTCTGCCGGCGTTTCCCTCGCGGCTACGGCCAAAGAAATTGATGTGAGCGTGGATGTGGCTCTGGAAAAGTTTGAGAAAGAGGTCAAAGGCGCAAAGGAATTTCTTCAGAGCGCCAAGGGCGTATTGGTCTTCCCCAAGGTGATTAAAGCAGGAGTGGGCATCGGGGGTGAGTATGGGGAAGGGGCCCTGCGCATCGGCGGCCAGACCGTAGACTACTACAATACCGCCTCGGCCTCCATCGGCTTCCAGTTGGGGGCCCAAGCCAAAAGTGTGATCCTGGTTTTCATGCAGGAAGATGCCCTCAAAAAATTCCGGGATAGTTCCGGCTGGGAAGTGGGAGTCGACGGGTCAGTCGCTCTGGTAACCCTGGGTGCGGGGGGGTCGATCGACACGACCAAGATCAAAGATCCGATCGTCGGTTTTGTTTTTGGGCAAAAGGGATTGATGTACAACCTGACCCTCGAAGGGTCCAAGTTCACCAAGCTAGATAAGAAGAAATAGGCCTTCCAATGGCTTTCTGGAGACTGCAATCCTGACCTTTAAGGCGGCTAAAGGATGTTTGGTTATGAAAATCTAAATTTGTAATGCCCAAAGAGAGGCAAATTCGTGGTGAAAATGAGAGGGGTTATGATTCACAGGACGGTAATGTCAAAGATTCTCCTTGCATGGATCGCGATGACGCTGGCGGTCATGTTGCCAGCGATGCAGCCATTTGCCCAAGAGGGCGATCAGGCAGCCGAATTGGCCAAGAAACTGGCCAATCCGGTAGCTAATCTCATCAGCGTGCCGCTTCAATACAATTACGACGAAAATTATGGTCCCAAGGATAAGGGTTCTGTGCATCGATTGAACATCCAACCGGTGATTCCCTTTACACTGAGCGAAAACTGGAATATCATTACTCGAACCATTGTGCCGCTTCTTGACCAGAATGATGTTCCCTCTGAGGGCGTAAGCGAATCCGGCCTGGGCGATATCGTCGCCAGCCAGTTTTTTTCTCCCAAGAAGCCGACCGCCGGAGGCTGGATCTGGGGGGTAGGGCCGGTGTGGCTTCTGCCGACGGCCACCGACGCAACCCTGGGCAGTGAAAAATGGGGTATCGGGCCTACGGCGGTTGGATTGAAGCAACAGGGACCCTGGACCTTCGGAATGCTGGCGAACCACATCTGGTCCTTCGCGGGAGATGATAGCCGCAGGCACTACAACGTCACCTTTCTGCAACCTTTCCTGACTTACATCACCAAGACCAAAACAACGCTCTCCCTAAATACGGAGTCCGCTTATGACTGGGGGGCGAAGGAATGGTCGGTGCCGGCAAATTTTGTGGTATCGCAGTTGCTCAAGATCGGCAAGGTTCCGTTTCAGCTGGGCGTGGGGGCACGCTATTGGGCGCACTCCCCAGACAATGGCCCGGAGGGTTGGGGTGTGCGAGCCCAGTTGACTTTTCTCTTTCCGAAATGATCCTTCCGAAGGGATTGACCGAAGACAAAATAAAGGGAATGGGGGAAGATTCGGGAATGAATCAAGGAGGGTGAATATGGGGATCGAGAGGATTTTCTTGGTGGCGGGAATGGTTTTCCTCGCCGGCTGTGCCAGCATCGGGCCGGCGACGATTCCCCGCGACCGGTTTGATTATACCTCCGCCATTGCCGAATCCTGGAAGAGCCAGATGCTTCTGAATATCGTGAAACTCCGGTACGCCGATGTTCCGGTTTTTCTCGATGTGGCCTCGGTCATTTACGTATAGACCTAGGGATCCGAGGGTCAGTGAAATGAGAGGAATGGTCAAAAGCGCAGGCATGGAAAGAAGGCTTCTTCGGGTCGTTCGAACGGGAGTCGCCTGTTTCATTTTGTTGTTCCTGGTCATAACCGGCTGTGCAACTCTGCAAATGGATTATGCAAAGTCGGCCTCCTATGCCTTAAAGGACCCGGATACGACGGCCCTGGGAAGGCGATTTGCGTCGGAGAGGGCCAAAAAACCGGGGGAATCGGGTTTCTATATCCTCTCTTCCGGGATGGATGCTTTCGTGGCCCGGGTGCTCCTGACAGAGGCTGCCGAGCGGACGCTGGACCTCCAGTATTACATCATCCAGGATGATCTTACGACAGCTTTTCTGGCGGAACGGCTCATCCGGGCGGCCGAGCGGGGCGTCCGGGTTCGGCTATTGGTGGACGACATGGGGGGCGGGATCAAGGATTTTGAAGTCACCCTGTTTGCCGCTCATCCCAACATTGAAGTTAGGCTTTTCAATCCCTTTTCGGAGCGCCAGTCGGGCTTTTTCCGTCTTTTCGAAATGCTCGGAAATTACGGCCGGGTGAATCGCCGGATGCATAACAAGATGTTCGTCGCTGACAACCAGGCCGCCATTATCGGCGGGCGGAATCTCGCCGATGAATACTTCCAGGCCAGGCCTGATGTGAATTTCGCCGATCTGGATCTGCTGGCGGTCGGACCGATTGTTCGGGATATCTCGGCGAGCTTTGACGAGTACTGGAACAGCGATTGGGCGATTCCCATCGGCGCCTTTGTCGATCGGCAGCCGACAAAACAGGATCTCGAAGAGAAATGGAAAGAATTACAGAAGCGCAACGCGGAGGCGAAAGATTCGGATTATGCGCGCGCGCTCCGGCAGACCGATTTGATCCGGCAGTTGGAAAAAGGGAAAATTCCCTTGGCATGGGCGGAAGGGCAGGTGGTTTGCGACCGTCCGGGAAAAATTGCCGACCTCGAACAATCCGACCCCTCTCTATACCTGGGCCCCCAATTGCGTCCCTTTTTGGAGTCCACCCAGAAGGAATTAATATTGATCTCTCCTTATTTTGTTCCCGGCCGGGATGGAGTGAAGATTCTTGAAAAGATGCGCAAACGGGGTGCCGCGGTGAGAATCTTAACCAATTCCCTGGCGGCGACGGATGTGGCCGCCGTTCACTCCGGGTATGCCCGGTACCGCAAAGACCTCCTGAAATTAGGCATCGAACTGTATGAAATGCGCCCTACTCCGAGCCAAAAAAGGAAGATGGAAAGGGAGGAGGCCCGGGTAGGCTCATCGAGGGCAAGCCTGCATGCCAAGTCGTTTATCTTCGATCGCCAGACCATATTCGTAGGATCGAAGAACCTCGATCCCCGGTCAGCCTATTTGAACACGGAGATTGGGCTGGTGGTGAAAAGCCCGGAGCTGGCCCGCCAGCTGGTCGCCTTGTTCGAAGAAGGGACCCAGCCTCAAAGAAGCTTCCGGCTCGATCTGCGGCCATCCCTTGGAGGCGATGATTCCCCGTCTCCGGATCAATACCTGGTTTGGGTCACGGAAGAAAAAGGCGAAGAGGTTTATTACGAAAACGAGCCCATGGCAGGGGTATGGAGAAGATTTTCGGCGTGGTTTTTATCCCTCTTGCCCGTAGAAAAGCAACTTTAATATGAGTGGGTGACCTTATTTATTTGAATTGAAGGGGGACACCCAGGGTAAAGGCGTAATGCGGAGCCGCATTGTTGAGGCCGATCATCATAGCTCCTTCAAAGACGGCCGAGTCCGCCCTCAATTTCGGTAAAAGGAGTTCACTTCGCGGACCACTGCCCGGGTTTGAAAAGGCATATTTATCAGCAAGGTCCCCCACGGGTAATCCACTGCCTTCTTTTTTGTCCTTGTGAGCAAGATTTTCGACACGCGACTGAACGCGCAGCTGGTCCGCTGGAAATCTCCGTTCCAAGATGAGCCGAAGTCTCGGGCCGAAGGTGAATCGCCGCCATTTTTTACGATGTAGAATCAGAAGGTGGAAGAGAAGGACTCGGAAATGAGAACCGTTTCGCTTCCCCATTGGTTCTTGGCCTTTCTGGTTGGCATTTTATTCCTTGGAACTTCGACGTTCTCTGTCCGGGCTCAAAGCCCGCCGGAAGCGGCGGATGGTAAGGGGATCGGGGAATGGTGGAAGAAGTTGGAGAAAGGCCTCGTGGACCCGATCACGGGAACTCGATATTCCTGGCGGGAAGGTCTCTGGATCGAAGGCCCCAAGGGAAATTTTAAGCTCAAAGTGGGTGGAAAATTCATGGCCGATGCTGGCAAGATCCAGGCGGATGGCACGATGACGAGCGCCTTTCCCGGTATAGAAAATGAAAAAGAAGGATTCGTTTTCCGCCGCCTGGAACCCTACGTTTTGGGGAGTCTGTGGAATCGCCTGGATTTTAAATTCGAAATGGACCTTGCCAACATCCGGGAGATCAAAGAAGTCTGGGTGGATTTACGGGAAATTCCTTACCTGGGGCATATCAAGGTCGGGCATTTCGGACAGCCGGTGTCCCTGGAAGACCAGACCAGCAGCCGGGATACGACGTTCATGGAAAGGGCCCTTCCGGTTCTGGCCTTTCCCCCCGGCCTGGACATGGGGGTTGCGGCCACAAACACGGCCCTGCAAGAGAGGATGACCTGGGCTGCCGGAGTCTTTCGGGTTACGGGGTCTTTCACCAACGTCGGGGAAGCCAAGAACCGGCTGACGGAATACCTGGGAACCAGCCTGGGCGGGCGGCTGACGTATCTTCCCGTATACCGGAGCGAAGGCCGGGAACTGATCCATCTCGGCTTTTCCTACAACCGGCAGTTCATCAACAATCGCCGGGCGGATTCCAAGGTTCGGTTCAGCGCCCGCCCCGAAACCTATTTGACCGATGAGAGGATCCTGGACACGGGGGTCTTTTTTGCCGAGGGAGTGGATATCTTCAACCCGGAATTGGCCTGGGTTGCTGGTCCTTTATCTTTCCAATCCGAATATTTCCGGACTTTCATCCATTCCGGTGACGCGGGGAATCCGGTCTTCTGGGGATGGTATTTTCAGGGAAGCTACTTTTTGACCGGCGAGCACCGCCCCTATGACCGGCAGTACGGGGTTTTTGACCGGGTCAGGCCGAAGGGGGATTTTGCACCCGCGAAAGGGCAGTGGGGTGCATGGGAAGCGGCGTTCCGGTATTCGGTCCTCGATTTGAGCGACCGGGGAATCCAGGGAGGGAAGGCGAGGAATTTCACCGCCGGTTTAAATTGGTATCTTTATCCCACCATGCGGGTGATGCTGAATTATGTATACTCCGTAACCCAGGACCGGGTTAACCCTCCGATTGATCGAGGGAGGCTGAACATTTTTCAGATGCGCGTCCAGCTGGCTTTCTAAAAAATGAGATTTCCGCAGGGCCTTAAGATCAGGGATTAAATCCCTTTTCATTTTCGCCTTTTTCTATCTCTTTTCTCTGTGACCTCGGTGGCGAAATCGTCTCCTTTTTGCTTTTGCAAAGCATCTTGCCTTATGTTATAAAGTAATAATAAAAAAAGGGAGATAGGACCATGTCCGGCCACTCGAAATGGAGCACGATCAAGCATAAGAAGGGCGCGGCCGATGCCAAGCGGGGAAAGATTTTCACCAAGCTGATCAAGGAGATCACCGTGTCCGCGCGGACGGGCGGGGGGGACCCGGGGGGGAACCCGCGCCTGCGGAGTGCGATCGCCGCCGCGAAGGCCGAGAACATGCCCAAGGACAATATCGACCGGGCGATCAAAAAAGGAACGGGCGAGCTTCCCGGGGTATCCTATGAAGAGGCCACCTTTGAAGGGTACGGGCCTGGAGGAGTGGCCATTCTGGTAGAAATCCTGTCGGACAACCGCAAACGGACGGTGGCCGACATCCGGCACATCTTCTCGAAGAACGCCGGCAACCTGGGGGAGGCCGGCTGCGTTTCCTGGATGTTCGCCAAGAAGGGGCTGATCGTCTTCGAAAAAGAGAAAGTGGATGAAGAGAAGCTGATGGACGTCGCCCTCGACGCCGGGGCACAGGATGTGCGGGAAACGGAAAAAGAATTCGAGGTGGTCTGCGATGCTCCCGATTTTGAAGAGGTGAAGAAAGCCCTGGAACAGGCCCAGCTGAAACCCCTGCTGGCGGAAATCACCATGGTTCCCCAGTCGACGGTCAAACTGGCGGGGAAAGAGGCCCAGCAGATGCTCCGCCTGATGGAAAGCCTGGAGGATTCGGACGACGTCCAGCACGTCTATGCCAATTTTGACATCCCCGATGCGGAGATGGAGCAGCTCGGTGCGTAGGGCGAGCGCCCCCGGTTCCTGGTCGCCCTCCCCCGGGATCCAGGGCGAAGGCATCCGCATCTTAGGCGTGGACCCGGGAATGATGAGCACGGGTTTCGGCCTGATCGAATTCGAAAAACAAGGTTCCCTCCTGTACCGCGAGAGCGGAGTTCTTCGTCCCCGGGGAACTTCGGTTTCACCGCGTCTCCAGCAGATCTTCCGTGGCCTCACCCGCCTGATTGAAACCATGAAACCCCGGTTCATGGCGGTAGAACGCCCCTTTTTCGGCAAAAACGTGAAAAGTGCTATGCTCCTCGGGCAGGCCCGGGGGGCCGCGCTCCTGGCGGCGGCGGAAATGGGCCTGGAGGTTCATGAGATCAGCCCCCTGGAGGTCAAGCAGGCAGTGGTGGGATACGGCCGGGCGGACAAGGGACAGATCCAGGCCATGGTCCGGTCCCTCCTGGGAATCCGCCAGGTTTTACCCGCCGACGCCGCCGACGCGCTGGCCGTAGCCCTCTGCCTGGCCCATTCTTTACCGTTGAAGACCTCCCTGCAAGAAGCCCTGCTGATGCATTCCCGGAAGGAACGGCGCCGCTCCGCGAGGTGGACGGAGAAAGACCTGGGAGGCGCTCGATGATCGCTCATGTCCGCGGACGGCTCATCCAGAAAGAACCCGGGTCGGTGGTGGTGGAGACCAACGGCCTGGGCTACCGGATCTTCGTCTCCCTGAGCACTTTTTACGATATCCCGGACCTGGACCAGACCGTGATTCTTTACACGTATACTTATGTGCGGGAAGACGCCATCCAGCTCTTCGGGTTTTCCACCCCCCTGGAAAAGGAAATGTTCCAGATCCTGATTGGAGTAACGGGCATCGGTCCCAAGCTGGCCCTGAACATCCTTTCGGGCATCACCCCGGGCGAACTCCTTCAGTCTCTGGACCGGCGGGACATGAACCGCCTCCAGTCCGTACCCGGGATCGGACGGAAGATGGCCGAGCGGATGGTGGTGGACCTTCAAGAGAAGGCCCGGAAGATCGGGGCCCGAATCGCCCTGCAGCCCGCCGGACCTCGGCCGACGGACGGGTTGGCAGAAGATGTCCTTTCCGCTCTGCTGAATTTGGGGTATAAAAAGGCGCAGGCGGAGAAGGCGGTGAAAATCGTATTCCGCCAGGGCCCGGATTTCACCCTGGAAGAGGCCTTAAAGGAAAGTCTGAAGATCCTGGCCTCCGTATGAAAAAAACTTAACCGCAGAGGAATAAAAAAATGGAAGAATGGAATATTGGAATGTTGGACAAAAAATTGAACCACCCAAACCCATTATTCCATCATTCCATTATTCCAATATTCCAGTGGCTTTGATATTCCAACATTCTAAATTCTTTGCATAGAAATATGACCAGCCGGAAAAAACCTCCCAAGTTCACCCCCCAGGAAGAAGAGAAAAATACCCCAACCGTGCGTCGGGTGCAGCCCGAGGTGAGCGAGGAAGACCTCCGCATCGAGGTCAACCTGCGGCCCCGCACGCTGGAGGAATACGTGGGGCAGGAGGAGGTGAAGAGCAACCTGCGGGTCTTCGTGGAAGCGGCCAAGAACCGCGGGGAGGCGCTGGACCACGTCCTCTTCAGCGGCCCCCCCGGGCTGGGAAAGACCACCCTGGCCTACATCATCGCTTCCGAACTGCGGGTCAATGTCAAGGCCACCTCCGGGCCGGTCATCGAACGCCCGGGGGACTTGGCCGCCATCCTGAGCAACCTGAAGGAGCACGACATCCTCTTCATCGACGAGATCCACCGCCTGAACCACGTGGTGGAAGAGATCCTCTACCCGGCCATGGAGGACTTTCAGATCGACATCCTCATCGGCCAGGGGCCCAGCGCCCGCTCCATCAAATTGAACATTCCTCCCTTCACCCTGGTGGGGGCGACCACCCGGGCCGGTCTTCTGACCTTTCCCCTGCGGGACCGTTTCGGAATCAGCTTCCGCCTGGAATTCTACTCTCCCGCGGAGCTGGAAAAGATCCTCATGCGCTCCGCCCGGATCCTGAGCGTGGAGCTGAATCCTTCCGGCGCCCAGGAGATTGCCAAGCGGTCGCGGGGAACGCCCCGGGTGGCCAACCGGCTGCTCAGGCGGGTGCGGGATTTCGCCCAGGTTATGGCCGAAGGAAAGATCGACCAGGCCATGGCCGACC
>Ga0111180_1091_pt1 | contig 21017 bp, 19 predicted proteins | sample DeeMarSWOR324_28_FD_80237 | JGI IMG/M metagenome (GOLD analysis project Ga0111180, IMG submission 80237) | Deltaproteobacteria bacterium SM23_61
ATCTACTGGCTCCAGCAACGACCGCATAAAGAAACCCCTGTCGGTCTCGATTTCAGGAGAAAATTGCCGGAATAGACAACTTGCAGGCAGATTCCAGATCCAGGTAAATCCGTACTGCTCCATGCATCCGGAGAGCGGAAGATGGGCATCGGGAGGTTATGGGCCCTTCCCACATTTTTTTTACCGCCTCCGCTTTCTGCGGGCCGGGAACGATGGTGTAAATCTCTCTTGCGGCCAGGATCGCCGGAACGGTCATGGTAAAGGCCCGGCGGGGAACCGCGTGTAAGGAGGCATAGCGTGCCGCGGGGTTGGGGTGATCTTTGTAGTCCCGGTACTGCTGCCGGACGGACCGGTTGTCGATGTGGATGATCCGTATCATCCGGGGGTCGTGAAGGTCAGAACCCGGCTCGCAGAAGGCGATGTGTCCATTCTCCCCGATGCCGATGCAGGAAATGTCAATCCCGCCGTTTCGTTTGATCGCTCCGGCATACTGGCGGGCGATCTGGTCCGGCGTGCCTCTGAGGGCTTTGAAGAAATATATGCGCCGGGGTTTTACGTGGTTGAAAAGGTGTTCTTGCAAATATTCCTCGAAGCTGTTCGGATGGTGCCGCGGGAGGTCCACGTAATCATCCAGATGGAAGCAGATAGCCTTGGACCAGGGGATGCTTCGATCTTTCCGCAGGTGGGCCAGGAATTCATTCTGCGAGGGGGCGGCGGCAAAGACCACGTTGACTCTCCCCTTCTCTTTGACAAACCGCTTCATGGCAGCGGCCACCTCTCTTCCAGCCATTTTCCCCATCTCGTTCCTTGTAGGCAGGACGTTCAGTTCCCAAGAACGTTTTTCCGGTAAACTCTTTTTCTTCATTTTTTCACCAGCTCCAAGAGGGTTTCAAAATTGCGGGGGCCCCGCTACCCGAATCAGCTGCTCCATTTCTGTTCCGAGCCGTCCTTGCTGATGGCTCCCCTGGGGACGGGGACCCCCACCTCGATAATACTGCTTGAATAGCGGACATCCTTCTTCACTTTCTGGAAATACCGGGAAACATCAAGGAGGGCCTCCATCTTCACCCCCGTGTCCACTCCCATCTCTTCAAACATGAAAACCAGGTCTTCCGTGGAGGTGTTTCCCTTCGCTCCCGGAGCAAAGGGGCACCCCCCCAGCCCGCCCACGGCCCCGTCATGGATGCGAATCCCCGCCTCGTAGGCGGCCAGGGAATTGGCCAGGCCCAATCCCCGCGTATTGTGGAGGTGAATGTCCCGCAGACCCAGCTGATAGAACTGCCTGACGTACCCCAGGGTCACTTCCGGTTTGATCTTCCCTTCAAAGGGGCAACCGAACACGCAGGGCATTCCCACCTTGACATCCATGTCGGGATATTTCCCCCGCAACTCTAGGATCTTCTTCAGCTCATCGATGGACTCTGACCGCGTCCGTCTTACATTGCTAATATTATGGGACTCACTCACGGACATGAAGAACCCCAGCTTGCGCATGCCGTTTTCCAAAGCGCCTTCAGCCCCCTTCAAGTTGGGGACGAGGCACGAAACCTCCAATCCCTCTGGCTTCATCTTCAATACCGCCTGAACCATCTGGGCGGCATCCCGAAATTGGGGGATGGCCTTGGGGCTGACGAAGGAGGTAATCTCCATGTTCCGGACCCCGCTGGCGGCGATCAGCCGGAAGAGCTCGATTTTGGCTGCGGTGGGAATGAATTGGGGAATATTCTGCAGACCGTCTCGCAGCATGACTTCCCGGATGACAATGCTGGATGGTTTCACTCTCAAGCCTCCTGAAGGAATCCTTTTCGGAAAAAGTCTAGCCCAGTTCTCCCGCTGACCTCTGTGGCGAAGACCATTTTCCCGTTGGGGGGGATCATAACACGTTTTCTCTCTTCATTCCTTTATTTTTTCTCTCGAAAAACCGAATTTGGCGGGGATATCCTGAGCGTGCTATCCAACTGAGGTTCCCAGCTTATTCGCCTAACGCCCTTGTTCCCCGGCCACGAGCTTGTTTTCCCATCGGGAAGAAAATCGCCAAAGCGGATTGGGGCGCAGAGTGTCGTGTCCCCAAAATAATAGGCACAAAATTGCACGTGGAGCCGAGGGTCAGACGGATGCGCGCCGCCAAAATCCGGCGGGGGAAACCCCTCTTCGACCGTATCCCTGCGCTTCCGCAGAGGAACGCGGGCCCAGAGGCTGCGCCTTGGTAAGGGCTCGGAAAACGAACCCTTTGCCAGCATCCACAGTAAGAACTCCTTGGGCTCCGGAGGAACCAACGCCTATTTTGGCAAGCGCATCGGTCTGACTTTCGGCTCCTGACACCAGGATTCGACTTTGTCAGCTTACTTTCGTGACACGACAAGGGAATCAGATTTGATATTTTAGGTTGACAAATGCAATCGAGGATTTTAGCGTAATATTATCCTGAAGGTTGCTCATTTTACCCTGCCGAGAAAGGATGAGCCATCCATGACTACACCGGTTAAAGTTGGAATCGTGGGGGCGGGTTTCGCGGCCGCCTTTCATTTACGCTGCTACCATCAGGTCCAGGGGGTCCCGGTCGAAGTTGCGGCGATCGTGGATATTAACAAGGACCGGGCCGAAGACCTGGCCAGACGCCATGGAGTCTCCAAGGTCTTTGACGATTTTCGTTATGTTCTGGAAGACAAATCCATTTCGGTCATCGATCTGGTCGTCCCCAATTCCCTTCACCTTCCCATGGTTTTAGATGGAGCCAAAGCGGGCAAACACATCATCTGTGAGAAACCCCTGACCGGCTTTTTCGGTCAGGGAGAACCCGAGGAGAAGGTGGGCACCATAGCCAAAAGGAAGATGTTCCAGAAAGTCCGGGAAGACCTCCAAACGGTAAGCAAGGTTATGTCCTCCCACCCGGTCAAATTCTGTTACGCTGAAAATTGGGTCCATGCTCCCGCCTTCAAGAAAGCCCTGGAGCTGATGGAGAAGTGTTTCGCCACGGGCAGCATCCTGGAAATGAGGGCTGAAGAAGCCCACAGCGGATCCCATTCCGAATTCGCCAAGTGGTGGCGCTATTCCGGCGGAGGGGCGTTGGCCCGGCTCGGTGCCCACCCCCTCGCCAGCGGCCTTTTCCTGAAGCATTTTGAGGGAGAGAAAAAACACGGCAGGCCGATTCTCGCCAAGGAAGTCTGGGCGGACGGGACGGACCTAACCAAAACCCCTGCCTTTACCGGTGCCAAAGGAAGCCCGCTGGTTACCGGTTGGGGCGATGTGGAGACCTGGGCGCAGATCACGGTGACGTTTACCGACGGAAGCAAAGGGACTTTCTTCGCTGCCGATGACCTGCTGGGCGGGATGGAGTCCAACATGGATGTGCGCCTCTCCAATGCCCGAATAAAATTCGATCTCGGCCCGGTCCGGGTCTGCCAGTTTTACACCGTGGATCCCGCTCCGGTAAAGGACGTCTATTTCAACGAAAAGCAGGAGACCAAGGCCGGCCTCTCCTTCCCCAACCCCCACGAGGAATGGCTCCTGGGCTATCCCCACGAGATCCAGGACTTCATGGAGGCCATCGCCTTTGACCGCCAGCCCTTGACCGGATTGGAATTGGCGAAGCAGGTTGTCGAAGTGTTGTACGCGGGGTATGTTTCCATGGAAGAAGGACGAAAAGTTTCCTTATTGTGAGGTGTGAGCCGAGAGTTGTGAGGCGCTAAAGAATCATCCTCAATCCTCAACTCTCAACTCCCAACTCACACCTCACGGTCTTTGGGGGGTTCAATGGCGAAGGACGATTTATTCCACCTACCCGTTAAAATCGGCAATGTGCAACTCCGGAATCCCTTTATCGTCGCTTCCGGCCCCACGACCAAACGCGTGGATCAGCTGGAGCAGGCCGAGAAGTCCGGCTGGGGCGCGGCCTCCATCAAGCAGACCTTCAATCCCCTTCCCTACCTTAACTACCAGCCCCGCTACCGCTGGCTGAAAAAGGAAAAGCTCCATGTTTTTACCGCCGAATACCGCCTGGATATGGAGCAGGGATTGCGCCTGGTGGAAGAGGCCCGGAGGAAATGCAGGGAGCTGGTGATCATCGCCAACTACTCCTACGTGGCGGGGCAGGATATCGATGGCTGGCTGGAAGCGGCCCGCCGCTTCGAAGCTGCGGGGGCTCAGATGCTCGAACTAAACTTCTGCTGCCCCAACATGTCTTTTAACGTGGACATTTCCGAACGGGCCAAGAAAGAAGTCCGCCCCTCTTCCGGCGCCAGCATGGGACAGGATGAAGACGCTGTCCGCTGGGTGATCGAGAATACCCGCAAAGTCACCCCGCTTCCCCTGATTGCCAAGATCACCCCTGAAGGGGGCCGGATTTCAGAAGTATCCAAAGTGGCCTTTGAGGCGGGAGCCGCGGCGGTCTGCAGCGTGGCCAACCGGCTGGGCATTCCGGCCATCGACGTCTGGAACTACAAGAAACCGATCTACAACCTCCAGGGTCAGAATACCATGGCCTGCCTATCGGGGCCCTGGATTAAGCCCCTGGCCCTGCGGGATGTTTTCGAGATCCGCAAGCTCGTCGGCCCTGGCCCCCACATCAACGGCACCGGGGGGGTCTCCTCCATGGAAGACGCCGTACAGATGATGATGTGCGGCGCAGACTCCATCGGAATCTGCACCGAGACCATGATCAGCGGCTTCGGCTTCCTGGAAAAATGGATGAAGTCGCTCAAGGACTACATGAAGAAGATGGGGTTCAAGTCGGCCAGGGATATGCGGGACTTGCTCCTTCCAGAGATCAAGCCGGCCTCCGAATTAACCGTCTGGGCCGGCTATGCCCGGGTGGACCCGAAGAAATGCTCGAAATGCGGTTTGTGTGTGGAGATCGGCCACTGTAACGCCATCGTCATGACCGACGAATCCGCGTCCATCGATTCAAAGCTCTGCCAGGGCTGCTCCACCTGCATCGACATCTGCCCCAAGAAGGCGATCACGATGATGGAAAACAAAAGAGCGGCCTAGGGGCGACCGGCCAATCGCTCCCCCCGATTCGCGACCTACACCCGACTGAAAGCTGGGTGATATTTAACCAATCCTGCCCAGCCTGAAAGAACGTTGGGGATTCGTTCTGGGGCCATAAATGCCTCGTCCGGCGCGTCGAATTCGCACCGCAGACCCCAAGAGGAAGCGCGGCAGAATCCGAACCGCTCGAATATGAACCGAACCGCCCCTCTCCTTCAGCGGAAAAATTCATCCCCCCTCAATCAAGGTCTCTTAGAACCAACTTCCCCTTCTTCTTTCATGCAAGGAGCCTGGGAGAAGCGAAATTTGGTACAGATCAGATTAAGTATCCTTCGGGTAGAGGAACCAAAAGCAGCTTGTGGAAGGCAAACCAGAAAGCCAGAACCACGGCAATGTAAACCGCGATCACGGAAATTACCCGGGTGAATTTTGGTCGCTCCAGGTCGAGGAGGATGGTTAGAATGGATAAAAAGATGACTCCCGATACGACAAAGCCAAGAATATCCAACAGAATAATCCAGACGAGAACAATTGGAATTGCCACCAGAATATATCTTAAATCATCCCGACTTTCACGATCTTGGGGGGGCCTTACTTTGCGGAAGGTCTGCCCAAACAGGATGGCTGACCAAAAGATGAGGAGGAAGACCAAAAATCGGGGGAATATATAGCAATTATACTGTAAACCTCCGCTCTGCAGCCAGAAAGCCAAGCCTACGAGGATGAATACAATTGATGTAATCCGATCGGATTTCATCTTCTTCTACATCTCCTTGATCTTCCACCCCTTGGCCAGTCTTTTGGCAATCAATGGCCAACAGAGCGATACGGCCGACATAATGATTAGAACCCAGGACAGCGGACGATCGAAAAAGATCATCCATTTATTGGGCAGCGTGGTTCCCATCAAGAGAGCCTGAACGAAACCCATCTCGCCTATCGGGCCAAGGATCAAACCCAGGGTAATGGGACCGGGGTGGAAACCGAGACGTTTCAGGATGTATCCGAGCACTCCGAGAACCAGCATAATGAATACGTCCGTAATGTTATTACGGATGGAATAAGAACCAATGACGGTCAAAAAGATGATCAGGGGTGCAAGATACCTTATGGGAAGGCGAACCACGGTTCGATGCAAGGCTCTCCCGCAAATGACCCCCACCGGAAGCATCAGGATCGTTGCCATGAAGAGAGACAGGATGAAGGTATAGATGATTTGGGAGTGGGTGGTGAATAGTTCTGGGCCGGGTCTGAGACCATGAAGCAGAAGGACCCCGTAGAGGACGGCATCCGGTGGGGCTCCCGGAATGCCGAGGGTTACCAGGGGAATGATGCCTCCTCCAACAACTGCGTTATTGGAAGATTCCGTGGCGATGATGCCGTCGATGTAGCCGGTTCCGAACTTTTCGGGCGTTTTGGAAGCCCTTATCGCTTCATTGTAGGCCACGAGATTGGCGACGCTTCCCCCGGCTCCGGGAAGGATTCCCACGATGGTTCCGATAATGGACGACCGCAGCAGGTTTCCTTGCCTTTTCATAACTTCTTGTAAGGTTCCCAGAAAAATTCTCGGCTGTCTTTTCGCCTCCGCGAGGTGAAATTGTTTGGTTCGCTGGCCGATCATGGTCATGGCTTCAGGAATGCAGAAGAAACCGATCAACGCCACGATCAATTCAACCCCCCCTTGGAGTTGGGGAAAATCCGCGGTGAAACGGACCTCCCCTCCAATGGGTGCAATCCCGATGGTACTGATCAAAAGCCCGATCCCCCCCCCGATAAACCCTTTGACAATGTTCTTGGATGCAAGGGATGAGATAATGGTGATTCCAAAAACCGCCATCCAGAAATACTCGGGAGGGCCGAATTGAAGAGCCACACTGGCCAGAGGCGGGGATAGAAAGAAAAGAAAAATCACCCCGATGATCCCGCCATACACCGAGGCATAGGTGGCCACGAGAATGGCCCGTTCTCCTTCTCCCCGGAGGGCCATGGGATATCCATCGAAGGTAGTCCCAATCGAAGAGGGGGTACCCGGGGTGTTCACCAGGATCGCCGAAAAGGATCCGCCGTAGATGCAGGCCATGTAGATGGCCCCAAGGAGGATTAAACCATCGGTGGGGCTCATGGCAAAAGTGAAGGGAACCAGCAGGGCGACCGCCATGGTGGCGGTCAGCCCTGGCAGGGCGCCGGTCATCAAGCCGCCGAAAAGACCGGCGATAATCATCAGAATGATCTTTATGGAAAACAGCTCATGGAAAGCAACGGAGAGCGCTTCGAGCAAGTCCCTCTTCTCCTATTCCATTATTATTTCTTCAACAGGCCTAAATCTTTCAAAAGGTTTTTGTAGTACACGGTTAATTTCTTGACCAGTTCTTTCGATTTTGCCTCTCCGTAGTACTCCATGATGAATCCCAGATCTTCCATCTTCTTGATCACCGTTGGATCGTAATTCGCCTTTTCCATGGCCTGCTCGAGCACTTTGCGCACCTCTGGCGGAGTCCCCGGCGGTACCGCCGCGCCCCGGTAAGCTCCTTCCACATAGTCAAATCCCAATTCCTTAAAGGTGGGCACACCGGGGAGCGCTTTGGCCCGCTTATCAGCAGCCACGGCCAGAGCCCGTATCTTATCGGGGTAACTGGCGGCCATCGTGGTATAGGTCATGAGGGCCTTCACGTGTCCTCCCAGAAGGGCGGGGACGGCGGCACCCGATCCGGTAAAGGAGATATAGGTCAGTTTCAAATTGGCGACCTTGGCAAAAGCTGCCGTACCCAGGCTATTGGCAGAAGGCTGTCCACTGCCTCCCACCGAAATTCCCGGATTCTTTTTGGCAAATTCGATAAAGTCCTTAACCGTTTTGATTTCACTGTCCTTTTTAACCGCCAGAATGTTGGGGGTAAACTCAAAGAAATAGACGTTGTTGATCTGTTCGGTTTCATAGCCCGCATTCTTGCGGGTCATCGGTTGAACGATGGTATGAGGAAGGTTCGTGCCATAGATGGTGTAGCCGTCCGGTTTGGTCCGGGTCAACTCCGACCAGCCCACGGCTCCACCCCCGCCCTTCTTGTAAACGATGACAACGGGCACTCCCAGAATCTTCTCCAGGGGCTGTTGCTGAATCCGGGCGGTAATGTCGGATTCCCCCCCGGGGTTAAAACAGATCACATAAGTGATAGGTTTGTCCGGAAATTTGGCCAGACCTGTGGCCGGAAGAGACAATCCGATTACAATGATCAAAAACAAAATCCATAATTTTGAGCTTTTCATTTTTCTCCTCCTTAAATTTTTTTTGGTGTTTGCCAGGGAAAAAATCTTACCATGGATCCTCTTTGGTTAACAGCTGACTTTTGGCCTGGGTAAGTATAATGGGAAGGGTATTTTGTGTCAATGCAATTTTGATCTTGCGAAGGCCACCTCATTAACCCGGCAAATCCCTTCAAAATCCTCCTTCCGCTCCTCCCGAATATGAACCAAAACCGCCCTTTCTTATTTTAATGTGGTTCATCTCCAAATTCGTCGATCGAATTTTTCATGAAAGCCTGCCAAGGGCCCGGAAGGAAAGCCAGATTGCGCAGCAAGCATCGGCGGGAGATCCGCCTTCCATGAATACCCTGTCGGTCGTCCGCAAAGCGCAGCGGGGGCGGGATAAGTGAGCCTCGAAGAAATAACCGACTCCCCCGTCACCGGTGGGGAGAGATAGGCGCCTCATGATTGCCAGCAAGATGACTTTTCTTCCGGGCCCATGAAATAACAGGAAACCCTGAAAAGACCAGCTCTTTGGTTTTCAACGAATTTGGAGATGATCCTTAAACGTTTAACCCCTGAAAGGAGATCGTTATGGGCCCCGCCCGGTCAGCCATTGGCGCGGCATGTCGATCCAATTTTGAATCTTGACTTTTGTAAACCTTTGGCAAACAATTCAGGTCTAGGGGCAGCGGAGGGGCCTCTCACGGAGAGGAAATAGATGCCCAAAGGGCTCAAACAGCTTGGCACTATGCGGGAATAAAAAAATGAATGAGGAGGTGTTTCATGAGTGAACCCGAGGTTATGGATAAAACTTTTCATTTCATCTTGAAGCGGATGATGGAAACCGGGGTGGCGCCGCACTATACGGAGATCTTTGGCATGAGAATCCCCGCCTGGCTATTCCCGGGGACCGACTACATCGTCTCCTTTGCCCCCTTCAACAACCTTCCGACCCAATACCGCTTGACGATCGACGGCCAGCAGAAGTGGTTCGGCCAGTGAGCTTTTGAATCGCTGGCAGTCTGCTGGCTTTTCCCCGGGAAGACCGTTCGGATCGATGCGCCCTGCCTGGATTGCGGGTTGCCGATGCGGGTGGATATAAAAGATGGCGTTCTCCTCCATATTGAGCCTGAAGGGGTGGTGGGATATGTGGCCGTTCCCATGTGGAGATGGTTCGAAAACCTTCCTTATGCCTGAAGCACCATGAATTTCTTCCGGTCGGAAGAACATATCCGGAATTGGGCCCAGTTCGATCCCCGTACCGAAGGGGGAATCATTTCCCTGAATGATCTGCTAAAGATATTTTCGGGTGAATTCTTTCGCCGGCGCCTGGAGCCGGATTATTTTTCTCACAGCCAGGAGTATCGAAAGGAAAGGATGGGCCAGCTTAAAGAGATTGGAAAGACGGGACCTTTCTGGGTGCAACCAGAGTCACCCGCCTAGCTGGATTCGATCCTGGAATGCATACCGCACAAACGGCGTTTTCATAGCGAACGCCCCTTCTCCGGGTCTGCCTCCTTCTCGGGGGCGGACCCGGCCACTTCAGACACAGGTCCGACCCATGGGAAATGGAAGACCCGAGGGAAAAGGCTAAGGTCGAGATTGAGCTTAAGAATCATTTCAAGCCGAGAACGTCCTGCATGTCATATAGTCCGGGTTTTTGCTTGACCACCCAGGCGGCGGCGCGCATGGCCCCGCGGGCGAAGTTGTCACGGCTGTGGGCTCGGTGGGTAACTTCGAGGCGCTCTCCGATTCCACCGAAGATCACCGTGTGCTCGCCGACGATGTCCCCGGCGCGGATGGTCTGCATGCCGATGTCTTTCTTTCTCCGCTCCCCGGTCATCCCCTTCCGCTCGAAGACCGCAACTTCTTCATAATTCCGGTTGAGGGTCTTGGCCAGGATCTGGCCGATTTTTATCGCCGTCCCGCTGGGGGCGTCCTTTTTCATCCGGTGGTGGGCTTCGATCACCTCCACGTCAAAATCATCCCCCAGGATTTTCGCCAGGTCGGAAACGGTTTTGAACAAAACATTCACCCCTACGCTCATGTTGGGGGAAAGGACAACCGGGATCTTCCCGGTCAGGATTTTCACCTCTTCCATCTGGGCAGTAGAAAAACCGGTGGAGCCGATGACCGCGCACTTACCCTTTTCCGCGGCGATCTGCAAATTTTTCAGGGAAGACTCGGCATTGGTGAAATCGATGATTAAATCACCCGAGTCAATGGCCTGCCGGAGATCGCCCACAATGGGAACGCCCCATTTTTCCATGCCGGCAACTTCCCCGGCGTCCCGCCCCAACGCAGGGTGATCCTTCCGCTCCACGGCCCCGGCCAGGTGAATATTGGAGGTTTCATGGAGAGCCCAAAGAATACGATTCCCCATCCTCCCGGCCACACCGACGATGATCGCCCTTATCGTATCCATACTCTTTCCCCTCCCCTATTGCGGATTGCGGGTTTCGGATTGCGGCTTTAAAAGGTGGGCCTCGGTCCTCGTTTTTCAGGCCTAGACCCTCTTTCCATGTTTTTGCCTCGAGCGAAGCCCATGAACCTAATATGGTTCAGGGCGAAGCGCTCCTCGAGTCACGCCTTTGGCGTGACGCTTCTCAAGCAAGGCAAGTTCTTGTTTTTTTCTTTACTCTGTGATCTATGCGCTTTATTTTTTGCGTCTTTACTCTATGCTCTTTGCTCTCTGCTCTCTGCTTTTTAGTACTCGTATGCTTCGTCCCACAACTCCCCTTCGTACACCACCCGGGCATCGCCTTCCAGGAATACGCGGTCAAACCCATCCCCTTCGGCCTGGAAGTAAATCCTGAGGATCTCGCCGCCGCTGGTCTGGACTTCCACCGGCGAGTCGACGAATCCCTTCCTGGCCGCGACCAAGGCCGAGGCCACGGCGCCCGTTCCGCAGGCCAGGGTCTCGTCTTCGACTCCCCGCTCGTAGGTCCTCACCCGGATATGTTTCCGATCCACCACCTGGACAAAGTTGGCGTTGGCGCCGGCCGGCTGGAATTGAGCATGGAAGCGGATCTTTCTCCCCAAATCCTTCACCGCCACCGAAGCCGTTTGATCCACAAACTGAAGGGCATGAGGAACTCCGGTATTGATGAAATGCATCGGGCGTGACTGGCCTTCGATGGGTACATCGATATTGAGCTTTAATCCCGTGGGCGGAACCATCAGGGCCTTGACCTGCCTTCCCTTGACCTCAGCCTCGATGATCCCCGCCAGGGTCTCGAAGGCCATCTTGGGGGGAGCAATTCCTTTTAACACCGCAAATCGGGCCGCGCATCGCGCAGCATTGCCGCACATCTCCGCCACGCTGCCGTCGGAATTAAAAAAACGCCACTTGAAATTTACCTTCTGGGAAGGTTCGATGAGGACGAGTCCATCCGCCCCGGCAGAAAGCTTATGGGCGCAGACTTTCTGGACGAAATTCCCCAGATTGTCCGCATCAAGGATTTTCCGGCGGTTATCGATGATGATAAAATCGTTGCCGCAGCCGGTCATTTTGGAAAAAGGAATCCTGGCCATATTTTTTCCTCAATGATATTGGACACAGATGGACACAGATGAACACAGATAAACACGGGTTCTATATTCGCAAAAGACGCAAGGACCAAAGAATGAATGGGACATGGATGAACACGGATAAAAATGTTTAGAAAGAAAGACGCAGAAATCAAAAAGGACTTTTGCGAGCGGCCATGCATGGCCGCCCTTACATCAATAGAACAAAAACCCACGTTTCTCTTTTTTACATCCAACCAAAATATTTTGTCCTAATCCGTGTTCATCCGTGTTCATCCGCGTCCCAATCATTCCTTTAAAAAATCCGGAATGACCTCGCCACGGATGAGGTCGTCGTAATCTTCCCTCTGCCGAATGACAAAGAACTTGTCCTTGGCCACCAGCACTTCGGCGACCCGTGGCCGGGAGTTGTAGTTGGAGGACATGGAGAACCCATAAGCCCCGGCGCTCATCACCGCCAGGAGGTCTCCCTGCTCCGCCTTGGAAAGTTTCCGGTCCCTGGCCAAAAAATCGCTGGATTCACAGATGGGGCCAACCACGTCCGCCGTCCATTCCGGCCTGTCGCTCCGGCGAACGGGCTGGATTCTTTGGTAGGATCCGTAGAGGCTCGGCCGGATGAGGTCGTTCATGGCGCCATCCACGACGATGAAATTCTTCTCCTCCCCTTCCTTGGTGTACAGTACCCTCGTGACTAGAATGCCCGCATTGCCGACGATGACCCGGCCGGGCTCCAGGATCAGGGTGCAATCGATTTCCTTCAGTTCCTCCATCAACGCCCGGGCATAATCGCGGGGATGGGGTGGCTCCTCCTGGTGGTAGGTAATCCCCAGCCCACCACCGATATCTATATATTGAACGGGCATCCCCTCCGCCCGAAGCCCCAGGACGAGTTCTCTGATTCGTTGCATGGCCTCGACGAAGGGCCCCACTTCGGTGAGTTGAGAGCCGATGTGGCAGCTCACTCCGATGACTTTCACATTGGGCAAGGTATGGGCCAGCCGGTAGTCGTCCAGAGATTTCTGAATATTAATCCCGAATTTATTCTTCTTCAAGCCGGTGGAAATATAGGGATGGGTCTTCGGGTCCACGTCCGGGTTGACGCGCAGGGCAATAGGAGCCTTGGTTTTCATCCTCCCGGCGATCCGGTCGATAAGGACCAATTCCTGGGTGGACTCGATGTTGAACATGAGAATGGGCAGTTCCAGGGCATATTCAATCTCGTCTTCCCTCTTGCCCACGCCGGAATAGACGATCTTATTCGGGCTGGCGCCCGCTTTCATGGACCGGAAGAGTTCTCCGCCGGAAACCACATCCACCCCGCCTTCCATGCGGATGAAAATCCGAAGGATGGAGATGTTGGAATTGGCTTTCACCGAAAAGCAGATCAGATGGTCAATCCCGGAAAAGGCGTTCTGAAAGGCCCGAAAGTGATTCTCCAGCGTGTTCAGGCTATACAGGTAGAGAGGAGTCCCCACAATTTCGGCGATTCCCCTGACCGGAACCTCCTCACAAAAGAGTTCATTTCCCCGATATTGAAAGTCATGCATCGAACTTTTCCCCCAATAATTTCTGCAATATAACATAGCCTTAGGGGGAGGTCAAACCAAATCCGGGGAAAAGCTATAATGGGACACGGATGAACACGGATAAACGCGGATACCGCCCAGGCGAAGATAAAATCAACGACCAAACGACTTCATTGATGGGACACAGATGAACACAGATAAACACAGATTTTAGATCTGCAAAAGCCGCGAAGACCAAAGACCGAATGGGACACGGATGAACACGGATAAACACGGATAAAAATAATGGCTCAAAATCAAGATAAAGACTCTGGATTCGCCTTTACTTTTTACCCCTCACTCCTCACGCCTCACGGCTCTTGTCGGTGCGAGGATGAACACGGATAAGCACCGGTAAGAATCGTTCGGAGTAATGGGGTTCGGAGTCCGGATGAAAGACTCCATATTTTTTGCTCCGAACTAAATTTCTCCGAACTAAGTTACTTTTTGAAGGGTATTTATCGAAGTAGAAGATTGATGAATAAGTAGGAATGAACTTTCTACTTAGTCGGAAGGGGAGAAATCTCGGCATCCGTTGAAAAATCGCTTTCCTTGGGGAGGGGGGAGGAATCCACCGCCTTGAGGCGGTAGGTGTAAGATTTCCCGGGATCAGCCGAAAGATCCAAAAAATGCGGTACCCTGACCAAACCGGTATTTATCTTGCGAAAGGTTTCTTCCCCTTCCGCCCGGCGGTAGATATCATAGCCGGCGATGTCGGGCTCGGGATTTTCATTCCAGCGGAGGGCTACCCCGCCCTCCTGAGGGACAGCAAAAAGCCCCCTTGGAGGGAAGGGAGGAAGTCTCTTACCGGGAATCCCTTCAACCACGGACGAGGCCGGCCCTTCAATCAGGGTTCCCCGGAAACGGCGCACCGCCCGCACCTCATAAGAATATTTCCTTCCGTTCTGCAGCGCGCCGTCCAAAAATCGCTTTCCCTGGATCGGTTCGGGGTTCAAGGGCAGGAAACCGAAGCGTTCCCCCTCGGATCGGCGGTACAGATTGAAACCCGCGGCCGACGGCACCCCTCTTTTGGGCTCCGGAAACCTCCAGGTGATTTCCAGCGCCTGGTTCTCACTCCGAATCTTCACATCTTCGGGGGCGGAAGGGGGGGTATTCCAGGAAATTTTTACCCGATTCGACTCCCGACTGGGGGTTTTATAGGAATTGTAACTTCTCAGCAAATAGGTGTACTCGGTTTCCGGCTTGACCGTTGGATCCGCCCACAGAACTCGCCCGCCCTCGATCCGCGCCGCGCGGGGATAATCGATGTCGATTTCGGCCACCACTTTGAAATTTCGGGGGCACTCCGGGCAGTCCTTAGAATTCAGGGAACGGTCCAGCCGGAAAACGCGAAAGCCCAGCAGATCCTGGAGCCTGGAGCCATCCACGTTGCGGGTCGGGATGGTCCAACCGAAAAAAACCGTTCCTTCCCTGGGCCAGGCCCGCAGGTCGGAGACCGCCGCGGGAACATTGCTTTCCGGGGGCAGGGGCGGACCCTTTTTGCCGCATCCCCAAGGAGCGGTAACAATCAGGAGGGCCAAAAGGAGAGTTCTGGCTATCAGAGCCTCATCCCTTTCTCTTCTCCCGCTGCAGCGCTCGGATCCGCAGCCGCAGGGCGTTCAGACGGATGAAACCCTCGGCGTCTTTCTGGTTATAGACCTGATCCTCTTCGAAGGTGGCGAAATCCGCCGAATATAGGGATTCGCCGGACTTTCTTCCCTCCACGATGCAATTGCCCTTGAAAAGCTTGATCCGGGCCGTTCCGCTCACCGTGGCCTGGGCTTCATCCATCATCTTCTGAAGGACTTCCCGCTCCGGGGTGAACCAGTAGCCGTAATAGACCATCTCCGCGTACCGGGAAACCAAGGAATCCCGGATGTGCATCACTTCCCGGTCCATGGTGATGGATTCCACCGCCCGGTGCGCGGCATGCAGGATCGTCCCTCCAGGCGTTTCGTACACCCCGCGGGATTTCATCCCCACGTACCGGTTCTCCACGATGTCCACCCTTCCGATCCCGTTCTTTCCGCCCAGGCGGTTCAACTCGGTCAGCAGCCTGGCCGGTGACATTCGCTTTCCGTTGACGCCCACGGGGTTGCCTCGGTGAAACTCGATCTCCACGTGGGTAGGCCTGTTGGGGGCCTTTTCCGGAGAGACGCTCAGGATGAACATGTTCTCGGGCGGCGCCTTCCAGGGATCCTCCAGGATCCCTCCCTCAAAGCTGATATGGAAGAGGTTCCGGTCGCTGCTGTAAGGTTTGGCAGCCGTCACCGGAACCGGAATCCCGTGCTTCCTGGCATAGCGAACCAGGTCCGTGCGGGACTTGAAGTCCCAGATCTTCCAGGGGGCGATGATCTTGATGTGCGGGTCGAAGGCCAGGTAGGTCAGCTCGAAGCGGACCTGGTCGTTTCCCTTTCCCGTGGCCCCGTGGGAAACCGCATCGGCTCTTTCTTTCCGGGCGATCATCATCTGATGCTTGGCAATCAGGGGCCGGGCGATGGAGGTTCCCATCAGGTAGCCTCCCTCATAGATGGCATTGGCCCGGACCATGGGGAAGATAAAGTCCCGGACGAACTCCTCCCGCAGGTCCTCCACATAGACCTTGCTGGCCCCGGTCTTTCGCCCCTTCTCTTTCAGGCCGGTCAGTTCCTCCGCCTGGCCCAGGTTAGCGGCAAAAGCAACCACCTCGCAGTCGTAGGTTTCGATCAGCCACTTCAGGATCACCGAAGTGTCCAGACCTCCGGAATAGGCCAAAACGACCTTCTTCACCTTTTCTTTCATCTTTTCCCTATCCTTATTTAGTATTCTCCACAGAGAGCGCAGCGTGATCGAACCGCAGACAAAAAGCAATTAACCACAGAGCACACAGAGACCACAGAATAAAAACTGGAATGTTGGAATGATGGAATAATGAAACAACGGGGAATTGGAATGGTGGAATGCTGGAATATTGGGCCAAAAATCTTTTTTTATCTTAACCCATCCTTCCATTATTCCATTGTTCCATTATTCCGGTCTTCCCTCCATTATTCCATTATTCCTTTCTTTTAACTCTCTGTGTTCTCTGTGATCTCTGTGGTTGAAAGGTCTTTAACAAAAATTCCAGAATGCCTTTCTGACCGTGGAGGCGGTTTTCGGCCTGGTCGAAGACGATGGACCGGGAGCTCTCCAGAACCTCGGCGCTGATCTCCTCGCCGGCATGCGCCGGAAGGCAATGCATAACCAGGGCGTCTTTCCCCGCCTTCTCCACGAGGTTTGCGTTCACCTGGTAGCCCTGAAACGTCTTCAGACGCTCTTCCCTCTCTTCCTCCTGACCCATGGAGGCCCAGACATCCGTGTAAACAATGTCTGCTCCCCGGACGGCCTCATAGGGATCCTGGGTAACCGTGATCCGACCCTTAACCTTTTCGCGGGCCTCTTTCAAGATCTGGGCATCGGGTTCATACCACTTCGGACAGGCCATGGTCAGGGAAAAGTCCAGCATGGAAGCGGCTTCCACCCAGGAGTTGGCCACGTTGTTTCCATCGCCGATGTAGGCCACTTTCAATCCCCGGTAGGTCTTCTTTTTCTCCACGATGGTCAAAAGGTCGCAGAAGATCTGGCAGGGATGCAGCAGGTCGGTCAGGCCGTTGACGATGGGGACCGACGCCCACCGGGACCACTCTTCCACGATGGTGTGATCGAAGGTCCGCAAAACGATCCCGTCGAGGTAACGGGACAGAACCCGGGCCGAATCGGCTACACTCTCCCCCCGTTTGATCTGCGTGGTTCCCGGATCGAGGTAGATGGATGAACCTCCCAGCTGCCGCATGGCCACTTCGAAAGAAACCCGGGTCCGGGTGGAGGCTTTGTCGAAGATCAAGCCGATGCATTTCCCGGCTAGAGAGCGATCTGGCAGACCCTTTTCCCACCGCCTCTTTAAGGCCAGGCTCCTCTTCAATAGAGCGTCCACTTCCCCGGCGCTGAAATCCGTGAGTCGCAGGAAATCCCGTTTGTTCTTCTTCATCGTTGCTCCAAGGCCTAAACTGGGAGTTGGGAGTTGAGAGTTGGGAGTTGTGAACGCCCCCCTTTCAACTCTCAACTCCCACCTCTCAACTCTCAGTAGATCTGCGTCCCAATCCCCTCGTCGGTAAAAATTTCCAGGAGGATGGCATGCTTTACGCGGCCGTCGATGATGTGGGTCTTCTTGACCCCTTCCCGTAGGGCCTCCAGGCAGCATCTCACCTTGGGAATCATTCCCCCGCTGATGGTCCCTTCCTGTATGTACCGGCCGGCGATTTTGGCGTCCACGGTGGAGATCAAGCGTTTCTGGCCGTCCAGGACTCCCTCCACATCGGTGAGAAGGATGAACTTCTCCGCCTCCAGTGAGGAGGCCACCTTTCCCGCCACCAGATCGGCGTTGATGTTGTATACCTCTCCCCGGGATCCCACCCCCACCGGTGCTATGATGGGGATCCACTTGTTGGCAATGAAGCTGCGGATCACCCCCGGATCGATGGACTCCACTTCACCCACCCTTCCCAGGTCGATCCGCTCTTTCTCCTGTCCTTCCTTCCCCTTGGGGAAGGCCCACATCTTCCTTGCGCGGATCAAACTCCCGTCGGCGCCGGAAAGGCCCACAGCCTGGCCGCCGTTGGAGTTAATCCGGGAAACGATCTCTTTGTTGATCTTCCCCACCAGGACCATTTCCACCACATCCATGGTTTCCGCGTCGGTGACCCGCATGCCCTGGATGAATTGTGATTTTTTTCCGATTTTGTCCAGCATTCCGTCGATCTGGGGTCCCCCCCCATGGACAATGACCGGGTTCAGGCCGATGAAGTGGAGCAGAATCACGTCGCGGACGAAGTTGGTCTTGAGCTCTTCGTCCTCCATGGCGTGGCCCCCGTATTTGATCACCATGGTCTTGTTGGCAAAGCGCTGGATGTAAGGCAACGCCTCCAGGAGAATGTCGGCCTTTTCGATGTATTTTTCCATTTCCCTATTCCTCGGATTTCTTCGGTTTAGAACTCGCAACCCAAGGTTGTTTGCCTTTTCCTGCGCCCTGCACCCGGCCCCCTACGCCCTTCTTTACAGAATATACTTGCTTAAATCTTCGTCCTTGATGATCTCGGCCAGCTTCTCCCTTACGTAGCGGGCGTCTACGACCACTTTCTTCTCCGGCCGATCGGGAGCATCGAAGGAGATTTCATCCAGGAGTCGTTCCATGATGGTGTGGAGCCGGCGGGCGCCGATATTCTCCATCCGCTGGTTGACCTGGGAGGCGATTTCCGCGATTTCCGCGATCGCATCTTCGGTGAAAGAAAGGGAGATTCCCTCGGTTTCCAGCAAAGCCAAGTACTGTTTGATCAGGGCGTTCTTGGGCTCGGTCAGGATGCGCACAAAATCCTCCCGGGTCAGCGAATCCAGTTCCACCCGGATGGGAAAACGGCCCTGGAGCTCCGGAATCAGGTCGGAAGGCTTGGCCACATGGAACGCTCCCGCGGCGATGAACAAAATGTGATCCGTCCGCACCATTCCATAGCGGGTGTTCACCGTGGTCCCTTCCACGATCGGCAGGAGGTCCCGCTGGACCCCTTCCCGCGACACATCCGGTCCCTGGGTGGACTCTCTGCCGGCAATCTTGTCGATTTCATCCAGGAAGATAATCCCGGCCTGTTCCACCCGCTCGACGGCCAGGCCGCTCACTCTATCCATGTCCACAAGCTTCTGGGACTCATCTTCGGCCAACAGCTCCAGCCCTTCGGAGACCTTGACCCGCCTCTTTTTGGTCTTCTTGGGTAGGATGCTGTTGAACATCTCTTTCAGGTTGAAATCAATTTCCTCCATCCCCGTATTGGAAAAGATCTCCACGATGGGAACCTGGCGCTGGGTCAGTTCCAGCTCGACCATCCGGTTATCAAGCTTTCCCTCGCGGAGCATCTTCCTCAACCTCTCCCGGGTGGGAGAGGTCTGGGGGGAACCGGGCAGGATCTCCTCCGGCCCCCCGTTATCTTCCCTCCCCTGGGGAAGGACTTCATTCTCGGCCACTGGGGGGGGTTCCCGCCGGACGGGCGGAAGGAGCAGGTCCAGCATGCGCTCCTCGGCCATTTCCCGGGCTTTCACCATCACCCTGTCCATCTCCTCCGCCCGCACCATATTCACCGCCAGCTCGGTGAGGTCCCGGACCATGGACTCCACGTCCCGCCCCACGTACCCCACTTCGGTGAACTTCGAGGCTTCGATTTTCAGGAAAGGAGACTGAGCCAGTTTGGACAGGCGCCGGGCAATCTCGGTTTTGCCCACCCCCGTGGGGCCGATCATGATGATGTTCTTCGGGGCAATCTCATCCCTCAGGTCTTCATCGACCCGTTGCCGCCGCCACCGATTCCGCAGGGCGATGGCCACGGACCGCTTGGCATTCTTCTGGCCGATTACATACTTGTCCAGCTCGGCCACGATTTCCCGGGGGGTGAAATACCTAGTCTCTTCCTTCTCCGTTCCTTTCCCGCTCATTTTTTTCCGCCGGTCTAACCCCCATGCGGACCTGATCTTTACCCATAACTGGTTTGCTGGGCACAGGGGGTCTTATTTTGTTCAGTTAAGCCATTAATTAAATTCGAAGATCGAAATTTGTTTCGATATTCGTGTTTCGAAATTCGAAATTTTGTGTTCTTCAACCCTTTGACCGCCCATACCCGCGCTGCCCAGTAAAGGATATGGGACCTGCTCAGTAGGTTGATGGGAGGTATTTTTTCTCCATGCTCTATGATCCATGCTCCATGCTCTACGCTTTTTTATCCCCCGGACTCGACTCTCCCAGCTCTTCGGTCACGACCTGGCTGTTGGTAAAGATGCAGATTTGGGAAGTAATTCGCATGGCCTCCTGGACGATGGATTTCGCATCCAGGTCGGAGTACTGGATCAGGGCGCGGGCCGCGGCCAGGGCATAAGGGCCCCCGCTGCCGATGGCCGCCACGCCGTCATCGGGCTCGATGACATCTCCGGTCCCGGAAAGAACCAGGATTCGGTCCCGGTCGGCGACGAGGAGGAGAGCCTCCAGCCGCCGGAGCATACGGTCCGTCCTCCAGTCCTTGGCCAGCTCCACCGCCGACCGGTACAGATTGCCGTTATACTGTTCCAGCTTGGACTCAAATTTCTCGAAGAGCGTGAAGGCATCGGCCGTGGACCCGGCGAACCCGGCGATGATTTGGTCTTTGTAGAGCCGTCGCACCTTGCGGGCGCCGTGCTTCATCACCGTGTTTCCGTGGGTCACCTGCCCGTCCCCGGCCATGGCGATCCGTCCTTTATGACGGACAGCAATGATCGTAGTTCCCATGAATCTTTCATTCATCGATCAATCCTTATCTTCTCACCACAGAGACACAGAGAACACAGAGAATTAAGAGAAAAGGAATAATCAGTAGGCGTTTTTATTTTGCTGTTTGCTTTAATCATGATTCCATCATTCCAACATTCCAGTTTCTTACTCTGTGTCCTCTGTGCCTCTGTGGTGAAAGTCTTTTACTTTGCCCTGGGGTGCGCTCGATCGTAAACTTCCATAAGCTTATCCATGCTCACGTGGGTGTAGCGCTGGGTGGTCGAGAGGCTGACATGGCCCAGCAGTTCCTGGATGGCCCTCAGGTCCACCCCGGCATCCAGCAAGTGGGTGGCGAAGGTATGGCGGAGGGCATGGGGGCTCACCTTTCTCAG
>Ga0111180_1141_pt1 | contig 20839 bp, 20 predicted proteins | sample DeeMarSWOR324_28_FD_80237 | JGI IMG/M metagenome (GOLD analysis project Ga0111180, IMG submission 80237) | Deltaproteobacteria bacterium SM23_61
GTGGTGTTGGGAATCTTTACCCGTCGAACCCCCTCTTCCAGGTAAAGCATGGGGCGGTACCGGGTGAAGTCAAGAAAATCCCCGGGCCGGGCCAGTTTCCCTATCTCCTTCGCCCCCAGCTGGGCCTCCAATCCATCCAGGGTCAGAGTCCCTACATTGTTTACATCGATCCAGGGACGGAGATTGGCCAGTACATGAGGATCCCTCAGTTCCGGAAGGGGTTCAAAGACGTCAAAAGCGCCGATTTTCATTCACCTTCTCCTTGCTTTCTGGTGAGGGTATGGGATAGCCCTGTTGCCCGCTTTCATTTTGCAATCCCCTTGCTTTTTAATTCCGCAAGCTTTTCCGCGGAAATAAAAAGCTTTCCTTCCTCCGTGGCCTGAACGATGTTCGCCTTCAGGAGGATATTCAGGGCATTTTGTTTATAGTCCCGCATGCGGGTGAAGCGGTCCATTAGGCTGGGAGGGGTCAAACCCAGCTCGTTCACCGTCTTGGCCTGTTGGATCCCGATGGCGTTGTGCCTCTGGAAAATGGCGATTACCTGGCCGACTGCCCGTTTGGTCATGCGGGCAGAGATAAACAGGGCGACGGCAACTCCCCCCAGAACCACGAGGATCACAAGAATGGAAGAATAATCAGCCATTCGATTTTTCCCTTTCTTGGATACTTCCCCGGGTATCTTGGGAACATTAATCCCTCCCCCTCCTGAAGGCCGGAAGGTTCGGGTCTCTGATTCTTTTCTTTCACCGGGGAAGGATGATTTTCACCGAAACATGAAAAAGCCTTAACCTATTCTTACCATGACCGAAGGAAGAAAGGAAGGGGCGGGTTAAGGAAAAATTATTTCCCCGGTAAGGGATTCGACCAGGGAGTCTCTATGGACCTGACCAGGGTTTGGAGGAAAAGGAAAACATAACGCTGCTAATCTTGTGGCCCCAGAACAGAGGACAGATTCATGAACCTTTGAAAGACAACGATAACACCTACGAGTCAATACGGAGGGCCATGATAAACAGTTGAGAATTACGATTTGAATTCGATAACGCGCCACTTCAGCGGGCCGCAAGCAGCAAATTAATCCACACTGTTTTGCGGCTCCGATGCAATTGATTGGTTGGGGTCAATTCTCCGTTGCCAATCCCCAACGGCCGAATTCGGGCCAGAAATAGAAAGTGAAGCATGAATATTCAATAGAATATTAGGCCAAGTAAGGACGCTAGCCCCTGCTTACTTCCTACGAACCTATCGTACCAGGTGCAGATCCCGCGGGCTCTTCAAGAGCACCTTATCGCGGAGTTTCCCGAGAAATTCTCTATCCTCAAGAATCCTCGCGAGGTCCAAGAGCTGGTTCGCCGAGGCGATGATCAAATTCTTTGACTGTTCTTTCTGGGCTTGCGTTCGCGCAAAGGAGTCGGCATCAGCTCTTATCTGTTTGGCGAGGGCCCGAAGTGTCTCAGGTTCGACGGCCTCGAAGGGATTGGCTGTCGCATAGAGCGAATATGCTTTCATCGAGGGAAAATCAGCACTGTTCTTCGTCCAGGCAGCTTTCCAATCGAAATATAGGGGCAGCATTACCGGCGGGACGCCGATGCGTCTCAGTGTTTCTAGGCCAAAAAGACTGGACGATGTCCCAATCCGAAATTTCGCCATTGTCTCTGGCGATCTTGAAGCTTCCCCCAGCATAATTGGCCTAGAACCACTGACCTGCCTCAAAGTCAATACTGCCGAAGCACCCTGACCAAGCAAGTAGACGACGGTGCCTTTCAAGATTTTTCCGGAGATGTCGTCTACGCGGGGGTTGTCCAAAGCGTCCCTTGGGATCTTCAGAGCTTCGTGCGGCGTGGGATAGCGACCTCCTGGAAAATCTTTGGCGTCACGGTATTTGAGCCTTCGGATGTAGTCAGAAACGATACTTTCCTTGTCGCCCTTAATCATCAACCATGCGTACGCAATGGAGAGATCGTCCATAAATTTGATGGTGAAAATGGGCACGACAATTCTCTGCCGCTTGAGATCAACGTCGATTACAAAGGGATTTCTGTTGTCCGGTGCAATCAGAGGGAAATCCAGGCTTACACCTTCGAGGACGCGCCTCTCATCCGAACGCAGGACGGGAATCACAGCATTCTTATAATTCCATTCGATGTTTGGTCCGTACAGCTTGTGCGCTTCGGCTAAACTCTCTCTGGAATAGAGAGAAGACAATCCCTCGGGAATTCTTTGCGCCGGCTCTCCTGCTTTGGCGGGCGCAGCAACGCACGCGGCGATAAGAGCGAAGATAAAAAGAAAAGAAGCGAACCTACCAAGCATGACGCTATCTGCCCCTACCCCAAATTGGTTTCGTCGGGCTGCTCGGAAGCACCTTCAGATCGATTGGCTCCGAGAATTGTACCTGCTTGGTTCTCTCGTCAATTTTTGCGATCTGTTCGTTCACGAATAGCACCACGGTCTCGTGCCCCTGCCGACTGAAGTGCAACTGGGGGAATATGCGCTGCCCTTCGACGTGCCCGGGCTTCACCGTGACAGTCGCTGTAAATTTGCCGCTGCTGGCGATCCTGAATTCCGGAGGTTGAAGCGTGAGCGAGGTCCCGACAGCCAGGTCCTTGTCCGAGGCCTTTAGAACCCCGGTCACCTCCCACACTTCGTAGGTCGGCTTGGCGGGCGTCAGGACGAAATATGCGAAGCTAAAGCACACGAGGACCAAAATGAAGTAGCCGCCAAAGGCACCAGTCAATTTGATAGTTAAACCCTTGAATGGGCCACTTACGTTCGCGTCACTAGGTAGCACTTTGTACAAGAGATAGGCAGGAACTAGTGGGACGAGGAGAACCACCAGGAGGTATCCCAATCTAAGCCAATCTTGAGCTTGCATTCCCTAAGCCTCCGATTCCAAACCAAGACCTAAGCTATCCCAGTTTCTATAAATCGAGCACTCTTGGATCGGACGCCGACAGCGCCTTCCAACCCACGGATGCCGAGAAAAGGTAAGCCAGGCGATAAAAAACATCAATTGAACGAACGGCCAGCACCAAGGCAGTCACAAAGACGAATCGGGTTTCAAAGGGCTTGCGGCCGCCTCGATCCTTATGCAAGGACTTTCGGGGAGTTCTCGCTCGAAAACAAGAAGATTCCCTAAATGCGAAAGCCTCCATAGGAATAAGAATTCCTATGGAGGCTTTATACGGCACCTTCTGAAAATTGCTTCTCATACTGCGCTCCAGAAGGTTTGGGATTCAGGTAAGTAGGCTGTAAATTTAGAACGCTTGATTTAAGAAAAACGACGCCGCGAAGCACCTCCAAAGGTAAATCTTAAGTCCTTTGGAGGCTTCATTTGACCATCTTTGGGTGCCCCCTTCTAATTTTTCTCCAGAGGGTTGGAGGTTTTGTTGTTGGCTTTATTTGGCAAAAAAGGACATTTGTAGAATAATCTATTGGAATGGAAAGTCAAGAGGAAAATTGCCTTTTAAAATAGGCCCAATTTTCAGTGCCAATTTGAAGATTTGCCTTTGAAATGACGATTTCTTGGAAAAATCCAACGAACAATAGTTCAGGAAGGAGGTATCAGGTTTTGGCAAAACGCCCCGCCGGTTGCCGGATTTACCTATTATACCTACAACTAATCAAAGTAGTTAATAGCTGAGGATTAGGGATTATCGATTGAAAGTTTGATCCAATTATTTGAATGATGTACTTTTTAAGATAGCGAAAGAAATTACAGCGCAGGACATTTTTGCCCCTGCTCAAGTCTTAATAAATTTTCGCGTTTTTGCTTTTTAAGGATTTTTTCCTTCCGACTCCTACAAGCCCGGCAAGCCCGGTGCCTAAAAGTAGCAGTGTGGTGGGTTCGGGAACTGAGGCTAGAATAGAAATTTCACATATCGATTCATTATCGAAATAATTCGCGTCAATATCCAAAGAAAACACCCGTGCTAAGCTCACAATTACATTCTGATCATAATTGGGATCGATTAACGAAGAAATGACAAGTTTATGCTCATCAAACACACCGAAATGATCTGCAGCCCAAATTGCTTGATCAGGGCCAAACTGCAGGTTTATAAGAGGATAAGGGGTCCCAGCAATCCAAGATTGCCAATGCCACCACGCATTGAGAGTAAGCCCCGTGCCTTTATCAAAAACCACTCTTACGTCATTTGCTTCTCTTGAAGCGTCCAACAACCAACCATGATTTCGGACCCGGATGAAATAGAAAATATAATCTCCAGGCATGGCTATTGGATTCGTATCATACCTCCTTTCTATATAAGGATAATTATCTTTCCAAATAATTATATAATTATCCCAGCTTTCACGCTCCATAAGATATCGTTCCTGGGGACTCATATTGCCGAAATCAATATACTTATTCGATACATATACAGTTAAATCAATGTCCAAATCCGGGTAGGAAGTTGCGTACGTTTTTCCAGGGAAACAGACAAAAAGCATCACCGATGCACACGATAATAAAAATAATTTCCTCATCTTTTTCTCCTTCCAGTAATTGGTTTACTCTTGGCAAGGCAGGAAAATAGCTATTTAATAAGTATAAAATACTAAATACTAAATACTCTTTACCTCAATTGCAGGCAAGAGCGAAATCGCCTCTGGAAGATGGCCTCGATTTCGAGGCCCAAATTGATGACTTGCGTTTGTAATATTGCCTATTGGGCGTAAGTGCCAAAATCTCTCTAACAGGAAGAAGTCAAAGGCAATCAGCTGAAGGTAACCTGTCAATATCCTTGTTTGGCCAATGATGTTATATCGTCTGCCAGGGGGCGGCAAGAAATTTTTATCTGTCGGACGATCAGGGGGCTGGAGTCTTCTGGTAAATGCCGGGGTGACCGGAAAATGGGAGGAGGACGGTAAATCCGAAAGGCAGTTTCTCGCGGACGCCGGTGATGAAGAAACCTCCCGGGATCAGGGCGGCGATCACTCTGGAGAGCGCGGGATCGCGAAGAGTATCCTGATAGTAGGTTAGAAGATTATTGCGCGAAAAGATGAGGGAGAAGTCTCCCGCCGGAGGGTCGTCCCGGCAAAGGTGATGAACTCCCCACTGAATCCCCTCTTTAACCGCATCGGTTACCGAGAATCGCCGGCGGGGCAGCGGGAGAAGATATTTTGACCGAATTTCAACAGGGAGTTCCTTCAAACTGCTGGCCGAATAGACGCCCGCTTGGGCCCCGGCGAGATATTCCGGGTTGAAATCGGTCGCCCATAATTCCAGCCCGGGCATCTGCCCGAAGCGTTGCCTGGCCTGCTCCCACAGAATCTTAAAGGTATAGGCTTCCTCCCCGCGGGCGCAGCCGGCGGACCAGACTCTGATCTTACGGGCCTGCCCGGCGATGAGGGAAGGAAAGACAGATTCCTCCAGGGCCCGCCACAAATCTCGGTCCCGAAAAAAACGGCTGATGGAGACGGACAGGAGCTTTTCCACCTCCGCCCGCCGGTCTGAATCCTTTTCCAGAGCCTGCAGGAAAGGTTCAATTTCCCGGAATCCTTGATCCTGCAGGTACCGGCCCAGGCGCTTCTTCAGGCCCTTTCGGACCCTGCGGTAACCCTCCCAGGAGAGACCGAAAAAATCGAGAACGCGGCGGAACTGGTGATCATCCATGCTGCCCCGGAGGCTGTCCTCTCCTGACGGGCCGGGCGGATTGCGGATCTGCCCCGATCCTACAGCCCCAAAAGACGGCGCGCATTCTCCCGGAAGACGAGATCTTTTTCCTCCTTTTTCAGGGGGAGGACTTTCCACCATTCAATCTGCGGCCCCGGGTCCAGGGTGCTGGGGTAGTCGGTGGCAAAGAGGACTTTCTCCGGCCCGTGGCTGCGGATCAGGTCGATCACCTCTTTGGCCTCCAGGCTCTGGATGTGGGGGCCCCAGCAGGTGTCGATGTAGATATCTTTCCCGATGACCCACTTGCGGGCTTCCTCCAGCATGAAGAGGCCTCCAAAGTGAGCGGCCACGATTTTCAGGGTGGGAAATCGCTCCCGGAGGCGGGCGATGTCTTCCGGGCCCGTCCGGGCCGTAAGGGAGGGGTGGCTGGGGTCCTTTCCCACGTGAAAGTAGGCGATCATTCCCCCTCTGTCCATCTCTTCGTATATGGAAGTCAGGTTTTCATCCCCCGCCCCGATGGGCTGGAAGAGGGAGTGAAACTTGATTCCCCGAAGTCCCCGCTCCCGGATCCTTCTCACTTCCGCCACCGGATCCGCCAAATCGGGCAGGATCGTGCCGAAACCGAAGATCGTTTGGTGATCGGTGATGGAGATCAGAAAATCGTTGGCCGGGGGCACGGCCTTGGGCCTTTCGGCCACGCAGAAGGTGAATACCGCTTCAACCCCGCAGCGGGCCATGTAAGTTTTCAAATCCTTCAGGGTGAAATCCCCTGACAGGGGGATCTGATTCCCCGAATCGGCGCGCATATTTTCCACGATCTTGGGAGCGATCTTGTCCGGGAAAATGTGGGTGTGGGTGTCGATCATTTTCTGTCCCCTTTCCGTTGGGCAGCCAAAGACTCACTCCTTGAAGGTTTCATCCACCTGAACGTCGATCAGAAAGGGCCCGCCCAGGGCCAGGGCGTGGTGGAGGAGATGCTTCACTTCTCCCAACTTGTCGCACCTCTCCGCAGGGACCCCCAGGGCCCGAGAGAGGCTGATGAAATCGATTTGGGGCTGGTCGAGGTCCATGCCGATATAGCTGCCCGACTTGGCCGAGAACCCGTCCAGGGCGTGGGTCCGCTCCTTGAGGATCCGGTACCCGCGGTTGTTGCAGATCAGGAATACCACGGCCAGCCCGTAATGGGCGGCCGTCCAGAGGCCCTGGAAGGAATACATGGCGCTCCCATCCCCGATGAGACCGACCACCGGTCGTTCCGGCAGGGCCACTTTGACGCCCAGGGCGGCGGGGATCCCCCAGCCGATCCCTCCGCCCCGCATCCCGTAAAAACTCTGGGGGTCTTCGCTGCGCAGAAAGGTGGTCAAACCCCTTCCCGAAGAGATGGTTTCATCGACGACCACGGCATTCGCCGGAAGGCTGTCGGCCACCGCCTCCATGAGGGCCAGGGGTCGGATGGGAATGAGGTCCCTTTCCTGATGGGCCCGCTCTCGGAGCTCCGAGGCCCTCTTTTCCTTCAGCTGGCTTACCCGTTCCGCGCGGAGTCTGGCTTCTTTTTGCTTTTCATGGGGGAACCGTTCTTTCAGCGCCTTTTCCAGCTCCCGCAGGGTCTCCCTGGGGTCGCCGAGGATGCCGATCCGGGCGGCGTAGTTCTTCCCGATCTCCCAAGGGTCCGGGTGGAGATGAATGATCGACAGGCCGGCAGGGACGGGCTCCACTTCGGAAGGAAGAGACATGGTCATGAGGTCTGCCCCCAAGGAGAAGAGAACGTCCGCTTCCAGCAGGGTGTCCCGGGTGATCTTTTGGACCCGGGGAAGGGGCCCCAAGGAGAGGGGGTGGGAGGAGGGAAAGTTGCAGGTTCCGGAGACCGTCTGCTGGTAGACGGGGGCTCCCAGGAGTTCGGCCACCCGGGCCAGTTCCACCTGGGCATTCCCCCTGGCCACGGCATCCCCGGCGATGATCAGCGGGTTCTTGGCTTCCCGCAGCATTTCCGCGGCTGTTTCCACCGCTTCCCGGGAGGGCCGGAGGCGCGGATCGACGCGGGTGGGAGACCCCAGTTCGATCTCCCCTTCGGCTTTCAGGACATCCATGGGAAGAGAAAGAAATACCGGCCCGGTGGGCGGGGCTGTGGCCACTTTCACCGCGCGATGGACCGCCCGGGGCAGGTCCTCCAGCCGGCGTATTTCATGGGACCACTTGACGTAGGGCCGGGCCACCTGCGCCAGGTCAGACCAGAGGATGGGCTCCGAAAGAAGGAAACTCTGGTCATGCTGACCGGCGGTCAGCATGATGGGAGCGCCGGATTTGGCCGCGTTGTACAGCATTCCCATGCAGTTTCCCAGTCCCGGGCTGACATGGACATTGACCACCGCCGGCCTCCCCGAGGCCACGGAATAGGCGTCGGCCATGGATACGGCCACTCCCTCGTGAAGGGCGAGAAAAAAGCCGATGTCCACCTGGGCCGCCAGAGCATCCATGAGGGACAGCTCCGTGCTGCCGGGATTGCCGAAGATGTATTGGACCCCTTCCTGCTTCAGGATCTCCAAGAAAGCCTGCTGGCCGGAGATCAAAGGCATATGGCCTCCTACTCAAGGAGAGTCTTCCGGTTCCTTCTGTCTGAGCCGGGGGAGATTCATACCGGAGGGCTTATTCTTCCCGCGAACCCAGGTCCCGAAAATCGGCTCGAGAATCAGCCCCCGGCCAAAACCTCTTCATAAAAAGATATCACAATTCCAGGGAAGGGGCAAAAGATGAAAGTGAAGGCAGCCTTGTTTATTCGAGAAGGGGTTTCAGTACCTGATTTCCCCCCGATGAAAAAGAATTGCCCTGCGGTCCGGAAATCATTATGATACCCAAAATGACAAATGATTACGTTTTTTGGGGGAGATCCATGGAAAAAGGGAGAGCCTTTTCTTTGAATTCATCCATCCCTCTTCTTTTGGGTTGAAACGTTCCCAAGCAAAGCAGCTGGGATTTTTTTAATTCGCCTCGCACAACCGCTGAATGAAAAAGGGGGTCCCATATGGCTTTCAGGGTTTCCGTATTTCTTGCTGCCTTCTTGATCTTGGGATTCAGTCCCCAAGCTCTACCTGCTCAAACAAAGCACGACTTTTCAAAATATGAATATCATGTGACCGAGGACGGAACCTTCGGGCTTTATAAGCCGAAAGGATGGAAGGTTGGCACCCAGAGATACCCCAACGGCAGGATGGTTTTTATTACCGACCCCAAGGACCTTGCCTGTGTGAATATGATCTTTCTGGAACAAATCAACCCCCAACACAATTCCGTGACCTTTGCCGGGGCGACTTTGAAGAACGTCCAGAAGCAAATGCCGGGCCTGAAAATCCTCGAGGCCAAGAGCAGCCGCGATCGCCTGCGCACCATGGTGAAATTTCAGCGCAGCGGTCCGAAAAAAATTCTGATCCAAGGAAAATACACTTTCCATGTCAAACACCCCACCGCGGCGGTATTCGGCTACGAGGCGCCGGCAAAACATTTCCAGGAAATGGTGCCCACCCTTTTAACCGTGATTGCCAACATCACCATTCTCAAACGCTCGGCCCCGGATGGGACCTGTTGGCTCCTGGTTCCCCAGGGATGGAACCTCACGGCCGGCAAGGGCGCCGCCCTCTGCGCCTCGCCCGATGGCGATATGGGCTATCTTTTCACGGCGATCGAATTTGTCGGCCGATCCCAGATTCCTTACTTCAGCAGTTCCAGCATCCCTGGAAACCTGCGGTACAACTATATGCCGCCGACGGAGGCCCTCATCGTGGCCTCGAGGCATCTCGGTTCGAGCCACCACCGGATCTTGGAGCGTCACGCCAATCCTTCGTGGGCCGCGCAAGCCACCGCGGCTATAAACCGCAAAGCCGATGCGGAAATCTGCCTGATCTCCTACAGAAGCAAGAACGGCGTATCGTGTATCGGCTATTTCGATATCTTGGGCTTTCACCCCATGTCGACGGGACAATGGTCTATTATGCCCACGGGATTTTGGGCGCCTGAACCCCAGTTCGCCCGGTATCTCCCCTCGCTCCTGAAGATCGCGGAAAGTTTCGGGATTAACGAAAGGTGGGCCGCGGATTATGTCCGCCAGGGAATGGAGAACGTAAGGAGGTTGATGAAGCAGACTTCTTCTATGATGTCCCGTTATGCCGAAGAGATGCGCCAGAGCAGCCTCGCGGCCCATCAGAATCGGATGAAAAGCAGTGATTTTATAAGCTACAAGTTTTCAACCTACATGCGGGGGGTGCAGGAATGGGTGACCACTTTGGAGGGGGGAAAGATCTACCAGAGCGATCATTGGGGGCTGAGCAGCGGCGGGAAAACGATCGCTGAGGGTCCACCGTTCAATTATTATAATTACCGGGGCGATTACGAACACGGGCATATCCCGGTTGACATTTCCCGTGAGGTTTATGAAGCGGTAAAGGGACGGTGAAGGGAATTCATTGATTGGAATCGGGTGAAGGATGGAGGGATTCGGATTTGGTTTCCGATGAATCGGGGGCCGGGAGCAAGGACGGGGCGCACCGAAGAAGGGGGGCGATGAAGCGACCTTCATATCATTCCAGGGTCGCCCCGACGGGCAGGGAGATATCGGGGTCATTCCGGCGCCCGTGACCGCCCTGTGGTCCAAGTAAGGAGGAGGTGGCCTTACGGTTTTGGGCGCCCCGTCCTTGCTCCCGGTCCTCCAGGAAACGCTCCACCCGCCTTTCAGCGGCGGAGACGGATGAAGCCTCTTTGATTCATTATCCTCTTTTCACGCCCCCCGGTCAGCCGGCAGGCGGTTATCGTCTTTCACCGGTAATAGGAAAAGGAAAAAGGATCGAATTTTTGTTTCAGGCAGAAATCTATTTCTGCGGGGCTGGCCAGATAAAATTCCACTCTCTTCCCCGGAGGGAAGGCCTTTTTCAGTTCCTCCATGATAAAGGGGTTGGGTTCGGCCACGGCGAATCTAACTTTGGTCGAATCGTTCTCCAGGACCAAGATCCTGTGCTTCAGAGCATAGGCTTCGCCCACGGCTTTTTGGAGGGAAGTGGAGGGGAGAAAGGTCTTCAAAGAAATCATGGGCATGTTGAAATGTTTGGAAAAAGCTTCCCGGAGGGTTTCATGCCGGATATACCCCATTTCGAGAAGCAATTTCCCCAGGGGGCGGCGGATGCCCATCTTGGCCAGCTGACCCTGTTTTTCCAGGGCTTTCCGTAACTGGTCGGGCGTCAGGATGCCCAGATCCACCAGGATTTCCCCGAGGGGCTTTCTTTTCCCGTGAGCATCCAGGGCTTCATTGATCTTCCCCTGGGGGATTCCCATTTCGAGCAGGATTTCTCCGAGATACTTGTATCTGCCGGGCTGCTTTTTTTGCCGGTCCAGGGCCGCCTGAAGACGGAGGGGGGAGATGATATTCCTCTCCACCAGGATCTGGCCCAGCTTTTTCTCCGGGCCCGGTAGGATTTTTTCTTTCATCTGTGCCATGGAACGATTTCCCCTTTGGCGACGGAAGCCTTCCTTATCATCTCCCGACCCGCTCGTGAGACCCCATGGCCTCTGGATTCTCCCGCGGGTGGGCTGTCAACAGGATGACCTTGACGACATCCACCTTCCAGCCTTTCTGGCAGGCTTCGGCTTCGGAAGAAAAAATCTTCTCTCCCCCCTGCCACAGGGATCCGTTGATTTTCTGCTCCAGCTGGCGGTGCCCCTCGTTTTTGTGTACCAGTAGAATTTCCTTGGCTACCATCTTTTCCCCCTGTCCTTGCCCGAAAGTGGGGGGAGGCTTTGGATGTGTGGAAAGGCAGGAAATTTGCCCCGATTCGATCGGCATTACTCTACTTCTGCTAGAATTTCTTAGCGAAAAGCGTGCCGCTTCAAGGCCAGGCCGACGATTTAATATCTCTTAAATATCATTGAGAATTTTAAAATGCAACATAATAAAATCCCCAATCGTGTAAGGGCCTGTATAGAATTTTTTCCATATTTCAATTGCCGCCGGGCCAGACCGGCTCCAGGAGACCTTTCAATTCTTTATTCATTTGGCCGATAAATATATTATGGCCGCACGCGGTGAAGAGCCCCCGGAACCGGGAGGCTCAAAAAACAGGTTCCCAACCCGGCGGGTGATCCATTTTCATCTGAAAGGAGAGACCCCTCATGGCCAAATCCCTTTCTTCCCGGTTTGAAAAGACGACCTATCGAGTGAATGGAGTGGAATACGGGAAGATCGATGAGGTGCCGGCGCAGTACCGGGCCATCGTTGCAGAAATCGAAAAGAACCCGCCCAAAGATAGCCGGATAACGGTGACGAAGCAGAATTATGCATTTTCGACCTTGGCTGAAAAAGCCAAGGACCCGAACCGGAAGAAATTCCTGGAAGAAATGGTTCTTCCGAACTTGCATCTAATGGATGATAAAGCCAAAAGCGAGGTGTTCAGAGAACTCTACAAAACCCCTGCCGCCCCGAAGGGATTTTCCTCCCGTCTTCATCCCTTAATCTGGATCGCGCTCGGAGTGGGAATCCCCATCGGTCTGGCGATCCTTTTTGGACGTTAACCCTGCCGGGAATCAAAACCCGCTTTCCCCCGAATTCCTCCTTGCTTTTCCCCATCGTGGCCGATACATTAGACCCTAGAGGTCGAGGTCATGGAGATTTCCCACGGTACCATCGCCATCATGGGTTCGGGAGAAACCACGGATTCCATGGTCCGTGTTCACCGGTACCTTCTGGAGCGGCTGAAGTCTCCCGTCCGAGCCGTTTTCATAGATACCCCCGCCGGCTTCCAGATGAATGCCGATGACCTTTTCGAAAAGGCCCAGGAGTATTTCCAGAAGCGCCTGAATCAGCCTCTGCTGCGCGTTTCTTTCAAAGCAGCGAAGGAAATATCCGCCTACGAGGCCGAGAGAGCCTACCATACCCTTCGGGGGGCGGATTATCTTTTCGTCGGGCCGGGCAGCCCCACGTACGCCCTGAAAAACTGGGCGGGAACTCCCATCCCCCAAATTATCCAGGAAAGAATCCAGGAGGGAGCCGTTTTTGTCGCCGCCAGCGCTGCGGCCCTGACCCTGGGAGTCTTTACCCTCCCCGTTTACGAAATCTACAAAGTGGGGGAAGACGTCCATTGGGTGGAAGGACTGGATTTGCTCGGCCGATTCGGCCTTCCCCTGGTGGTCATTCCCCACTGGAACAACGCCGAAGGGGGAACGCACGACACCCGCTTCTGTTACATGGGAGAACCGCGCCTGGTCCGACTGGAAAGTATGCTCCCTTCCGGAACCCCGATCCTGGGGATCGATGAGCATACGGCCTGTATTGTCGACTTTTCAACAGGGCGGGTTTTGATTCGGGGGGTGGGGGGAGTCAGTTTGCGCCGGGGGGCAGAGCAGACATTCTTACCGGATGGCAAGGCTGTCTCCTTGGCAGAGTTGAAGAGGATGGCATGGCCCTCCATTCAAGAAGAACCCCCTGCTTCCCTGAAGATCCAAACGACTGGGCCGGTAACCCAGGCTTTCCCGGAGCGGGTAGAATCCCTCCGGGATTCGTTCGGGCGAGATCTTCAGGAAAACCGCGCGGACTCACTGATTAATACCCTGCTGACCCTGGATAAATTGATCTGGGAGTCGTGCCGGGACTTTGAGGATGAGGAGCAGATCTCCCAGGCCCGGGAGAGCCTGCGGGGGATGATTGTTCAGCTGGGCCTGCGCTTCGATGAGCTGCCCAAGGATATTCCTTCCGTCCTCGCCCCGCCGATGGCCATTCTTATGGAAGTCAGGGAGAAACTCCGCTCCGCCAGGCTGTGGGAGCTGGCGGACCTGATCCGGGATAAGCTAATGCAAGAAGGAATCATCGTGGAAGACACCACCGATGGGCCCAGGTGGCACCTTAAAAAAGACGCTAAGCGCCAAGCGCATAGCGCATAGCGAAAAACGGGAGCAGGAAAGAGAGGTCGTTTACGCTATGCTCTCTGCGCTATGCTCTATGCTTTGTTTCAGGAGAACGCATGGACGAAGACGGCGTCCTGATTGAACCGCGACGGATCCCCGGGGACCCGGATATCGATCACCCCATCATCCTCAATCTCTTTGAACCCTACTTCGAATTCCTCAGGAAGGAATTAAAAATCAAGAAGTCCGCCCTCAAGCGGCTCCGGTTTCCTTCCATGGCCTGCTGCTCGGCCGACATGGACGGGCGAAAGGTTTCGATTTTCGGAACTCCTTTGGGATCGCCCCAGGCGGCCCTGATGCTTGAACGATTGATCGCCATGGGGGCCAGAAAAATTTTGACCTTTGGGTGTTGCGGATCCCTGCAGCCGGACCTGGGAACGGGAAATCTGGTGATTCCAACGGAAGCCTTGAGCGAGGAGGGAACTTCGGCACATTACCCGCTGCCCCCAGGGAGGAGGGCCGAAGCGGATATAAAAATCGCCCAGCTTTGTCTGGCCACGAGCCGGGAGAAAAAATTCAAGACCGTAGCAGGCAGGGTTTGGACCACAGATGCCCTTTTTCGGGAGACGAGGGGGAAGACCAAAAAATACTCGGCCATGGGCCTCCTGGCCGTGGAAATGGAGATGTCCGCCCTTTTCACCGTTGCCGCCTATCGGGGCATCCAACTGGGAGGCTTACTGGTGGTCTCCGATGAACTGGCTTCCCTCGAGTGGAAAACGGGGTTTTTGAACCCGCTCTTCTGGTTGGCTTCCAGGAAGGCGTCCCGCATGGCCGTGGAAATTTGTTTGAACTTATAGGGATTCGGGAGAGGCCCAGGCGGCGCATCCTCCCTCCTGGCGGGACATAATGAGTCAGTCGTTCTTTCATCTGTTCGGGTCGGAAAATGTTTTGGCTGTGCGGATCGGAGCGGGGATTCGGCTTTCCGCTTCCACCCACTCGATTGGGAGAAGAGCCAAAAATAAGAGATGATTTGCATGAAATAAAAAGGGAGGGGCAAAGATGAAAGTTTTGGTCGTTTTCTACTCCATGTACGGCCATGTTTACCGGATGGCCGGGGCCATTGCGGAAGGGGTGAAACAGGTGCCGGGGGCCGAAGGGATTCTTCGCCGGGTGCCGGAGACGCTTCCCGAAGAAGTCCTGAAGAAGATGGGGGCCCTCGAACCGCAGAAAGCCTTTGCCAAAATTCCTGTTGCCACGGTTGAGGAACTGGCTTCCGCGGATGCCATTATCTTCGGGACCCCCACCCGGTTCGGCAACATGTGCGGGCAGATGCGCCAGTTCCTCGATGCCACGGGCGGGCTGTGGGCGAAAGGGTCCCTGGTCGGCAAGGTGGGGAGTGTTTTCACCAGTTCCAACACCCAGCACGGGGGTCAGGAAACGACCATCCTGAGCTTCCATCTCACCCTTCTCCATCAGGGCATGATCGTGGTCGGCTTACCCTACAGCTTCCAGGGGCAGATGCGGATGGATGAAATCACCGGGGGCTCTCCCTATGGGGCATCCACCATCGCGGGGGGGCAGGGGGAGCGAATGCCCAGCGAGAATGAGCTGGCGGCCGCTCGCTTCCAGGGGAAACACGTGGCCACCATCGCTTCCAAGTTGGCCAGGGGATAAGGCGCTTAGCGCCCGGCGGATACCAACCGTCGGCTGAAAACGAAAAACTTATATCCGCAGCCCGGTGTAGGGGCGATTCATGAATCGCCCCTACGGATGCGGGCAGGAGGCGACGTTTTGGGGTGCCGGGTTAAGAACTCGGGACGGTGTTTGGGGCCGGTTATTTCTTGAACGTCTTCTTGATGTCCTCGAAGGTTTCTTTGATGTTTTCCTTTAATTCTTTTCCTGCTTCCTTCAGCGCGCTTCCCGTCTTCTTGAATTCCTTGCCTGCCTGGGCAGGAAGTTCCTTGGCCGATTGCTTGAAATCCTGGCCGATCTTCTGGGTGTCTTTCTTCACCGCCTCCATTTCCTCTTTGGCTTTCCCTTTGAGGGTGTCGGAGGTGCCCGCCTTTGAATCCCCCGCCGGGCAGGGAGCGGGGGAAAGAAGCAGGATCAAGGCCCAGAAAAAAAAGGGGAAAAAACCAAACAATCTTTTCATCGGTCTCTCCTTATTATATATAATCGTCCCTTTTGGATCAAAAGTGTAATGGTTTCATGTTTTTTTGCCACGCGGGGGGAGGAAGGGGAGCCCCCGGGGCCGGGGAAATTCATTGACTGTCCTGAAAAAAGTCTATAAAATGCATGTAGGGTTGATTCCAGGGGCAGAAATCCGCGTGGGAAATGCGGGAAAACCGAGAAAGGGCAGGTCAACCATATGGAAAAGGTGAAGATTGTTGCCCGGTACCTGGATGGCCGAATGGTCAAGGGCTTTACCCAGGATTTTGCTCCCAACAAACCCGCTTTTCATATCTTTCCCACCGAGGCCGCCAACCCTATGGAGAACAAGGAAATTCTTCTCCGCGATTTAAAAGCCGTTTTTTTCGTGCGCGATTTTGCCGGGAGGCCGGACTACGACGATAAAAAAATGTATTCCCCGGGAGAACGTCCCTCCGGCCGGATTGTGGAGGTGACTTTCACCGACGGAGAAGTCATGGTGGGGTCAACCCTGGGCTATGACCCGAAGCGTCCCGGTTTTTTTCTTTTTCCGGCGGACCCGAACAGCAACAATACCCGGGTGTTCGCCCTTTCCAAGGCCGTTCGGCTGGTCCGCTATGTTTGATCCCTTTTCTCCGGCCTGATCCTTATCTCCCTAAATGATTCGCCTTGATGAAAGGAGAAAACCTTGACTGACGCGGATCTATGTTTTTTGCCGGCTACCGGGATGATTTCGGCGGTGAAGAAGAAGAAGTTATCCCCGGTGGAAATCGTCGATGCCTTCCTGGCCCGGATCGAGAAAATCAACCCTCAAGTCAACGCGTATTGTACTGTGGTTCCCGAGATGGCCCGCGAGGCGGCCCGAAAAGCCGAGGGGTCTCCATCAAAGACCTGACCCCGACCGCGGGAATCCGGACGACCTGGGGGTCCAAAATTTTTGAAAATTTCGTCCCCGAAGAGGATGCCCTCGTCGTCCAGCGGCTCAAGTCGGCGGGAGCCATCGTGATGGGGAAAACCAATACCCCCGAGTTCGGCGCCGGGGCCAATACCTACAATCAAGTTTTCGGTCCCACCTGGAACCCCTGGAAAGCGGGCTATACCTGCGGAGGCTCCAGCGGGGGAGCGGCCGTAGCCCTGGCCTGCGGACTCGGCCCCCTGGCCACCGGCAGCGACCTGGGGGGGTCCCTCCGGATCCCCGCTTCTTTCTGCGGGGTGGTCGGTTTTCGCACTTCTGCCGGGCTGGTCCCGATTTACCCGAGTTACTTGGGGTGGGATACCTTGGCTGTGGAAGGCCCTATGGCCAGGACAGTGGGGGACACGGCGCTCATGCTGTCGGTGATCGCCGGGCAGGACGACTGCTCTCCCATCTCCTTCCCGGTGGAGACGGAAAAATTCCTTTCCGCGGTCAAAAGGCCGAGAATCAAAGGGCTTAAAGTGGCCTGGAGTCCCGACCTCAAAGTCTCCCCGGTGGATCAGGAAGTTCACAAACTGGTGGCTGCCGCTGCCCGAAAGTTCGCCGAGCTGGGGTGCGAGGTGGAACCGGCGGAGCTGGACTTTACCGGAGTGCAGCAGATCATCCATGTAACCCGCGCGGCCCGCATGGTGGCCCTGCACGGGGAGAAGCTGGAAAAATGGCGCGACCAGTTGAACCCCAACCTGGCCTGGAACATCGAGCAGGGTTTTCCCCTGACCGCCAGGGAGATCGGGGAAGCGGAAAAGGGGAGGACCGCTCTTTATCACCGGGTCCGGGATTTCTTTGGAAAGTATGACCTTCTTTTGACTCCCACCGTGGCCCTTCCCCCTTTCCCCCAGGAAATGATCTATCCCAAAGAGATCAACGGCCAGCCCATGAAAAACTATCAAGAATGGCTGTACCTGACCTATGCCATTACCATGACTGGACTTCCGGCGATCTCCATCCCCTGCGGCTTTACCTCCGAAGGCCTGCCCGTGGGCCTGCAGATCGTGGGCCGGAGGCTGGCCGAGACCACCGTGCTGAAAGCCGCCGCCGCCTACGAAGCAATAACGCCCTGGAAAGATAAGAGACCACCAGTGGAATGAGAAAAGGGTGCAGGGTGCCAGGCGCGGGGTGCAGGGCATTGATCAATGATCAATGACCAATGATCATTGATCATTGGTCAATAAGCCACGGGATAAGGGGGATAACGTTGGTTCAAATGTAAATTTGAATAAAAAGCAGTGCCGCGGCAACGGACGTTAAGTTTCGGGGAAGTTTGGCCGATGAAAGATTGGTTGCGCTGAAAATCGTTGCCCCGGAGGGAAGAACTTCATGCCATCAATCGATGCCGGCGTTTCCATACTTTCCAAATCCATGGAAGAACAGAAGCTGATCGTCCAGATGCTCACTGATACGGTCGCTGCCCTGAAAAACAACGATGCCGCCCGGGAGGCCCTTCAAAAAGTTGAGGAGGTCACGGAGGAACTATCGGGCACCCTGGGCACCGTGATCGATCGAACGATTTAGGGGTGTTTTCCCAAAAATCTCTCTAAATCCCGTCGGTTGGGAAGAGAAGGCTGAGCCCCCAGCCTGGTCGCGGCCAGTGCCCCTGCGGCACTGGCTATCTTTAACGCCTCCCGAATGGGCTTTTCGGCGGCAAGGCCGCAGGCCAGAGCCCCCATAAAAGCGTCTCCTGCCGAGGTGGTATCCACGGCCTTCACCCCGAAGGCATCCATCCGAATTTCTTCATCCCGATTTTTGAAAAACAACCCGTGAGCCCCCAGGGTGATCACCACATTCTTGACGCCCCTGTCCAGGAGCTTTTGACCGATTCGGGGCAGGTCTTTCTCGCCTTTCATTTCGATCCCGCTGAGGGACTGGGCCTCCCATTCATTGGGGACCAAAAAGTCAACCAGAGAAAGAACTTTCGCGGGAAGAGGGATGGCCGGGGCCGGATTGAGGATCGAGATAGAGCCATTCTTCCTGGCCAGCAGGAGGCCTTTCTTCACGGTATACAAGGGGATTTCCAACTGAACGACAAAGACACCGACTCCGCTCCAAGCAACATGATGCTTTTGCAGGTCTTTTTCCGAAAGGGAGCCGTTGGCTCCCGGGCAGACAATGATCCGGTTTTCTCCGTTGGGGATCAACTCAATGACCGCGACTCCCGTGGGGAGTTTCTTGTCTTGAAGGAGAAAACGGGAAGGCAGACCATGATCGGTTAGGTATTTCCGGTACGATTCGCCGAAGGAGTCATTCCCCAGTTTGGTGAGAAACAGGACTTTTCCCCCCAGCCTTCTGGCGGCGACGGCCTGGTTGGCTCCTTTCCCGCCGAAGGCAGTCACCAGGTTTTCTCCGGTGAGGGTCTCCCCGGGGTTCGGGAAACGGGGGACCCGGAGGATGAAGTCGATGTTGGAACTTCCCATGACCAGGATTCGACGCTTCATTGTTTCAGCCTTCTGTTATGCCCCAGAAATAGCCTACTGAATCCGATCCTTGGTGCCAGGAGCCGAGAGTCGGACCGCTGCGCTTGCCAAAATAGGCGCTGATTTTTCCTGAGCCCACGGGGATTTTACGGTGGATGCTGCCAATGTAGGGGCGATTCATGAATCGCCCCTACGGTTCTTACGGAGGCGTAGCCTTTGGGTCCGCGTTCCTTTGCGGAACCCCAGGGATACGGTCGAAGATGGGTTTCCCCCGCCGGATTTTGGCGGCGCGCATCCGTCCAACCCTCGGCTCCAATTAAATATTTGTGGATATTATTTTAAGGGACACGACCCTAGCCGGTCCAAGAACAAATTCAGGAATTTTTCCCGGTCCACTCCCAGGCAAACCTCTGTGTTCTCTTCTCCTCCGGGGACTTCGTAGCTTTTCCCGTAAAACTCCCCCTCTTTCACTTCAACGGAGAGCGAGAGTTTTTCTTTCCTCACCAACGCGGGATCGATCACTGCTCCCACGGCCAGGGGGTCGTGAAGATAAAATGCTTTTCTTCCACCCCGGAAATGGCCCCCTCGGGATTCGTAACCCGTGGTTTGAACCACGAATTGAGCAAAAGCATTTCCCAGAGGTCTGACTCTTTCTTCCATGACCTCGGGGGTCAGGGGGACCTGGTGGGTCGCATCGAGGGGAACCAGGATGATGGGCAAAGTGGACTCCAACACTTGCTTGGCGGCCGAAGGATCGACGTAGAAGTTGAACTCGGCATGAGGTGTGATATTCCCGCTCGTGCGAACCGCTCCTCCCATGACCACGACATGGTTCCATTGACGCATCGCCTCTGGGTCTTTTTGCAGGGCGAGGGCCAGGTTCGTCAGGGGACCGATGGCGATCAGGGTGATTTGCGCAGGATACCGGCGGGCCATTTCAATGATGAGATCTTCCGCCGGACCCAGAAAAACCTGCCCCCATCTGGCCGCTTCTTCGGGTGGAATCTGAACCCCGCCCAGCCCGTCCTCGCCGTGGAGCGATTCGGCATGGGCCGGATCTCCCTGCAAGGGCCGGTCGGCCCCCCGGGCCACCCAAGGCCGGTTGGAGGGCCGGATCAGGGTTAGGACCTTCTCTATGTTCTTCATCACCTTGGGTAGGGAGACATTCCCGTTCACCCCCGTGACTCCCAGGACTTCCAGCTCGGGAGAGGAGAACGCCAGGAAAAGGGCCAGGGCATCATCCACCCCCACGTCGCAATCGATGATAACCTTCTTGTTCATGCAGAAGATTTTTCCGCCTTTTTTCTGAATGTCTCTATTATAGATATCCTAAAGGCTTCAGTCAAAGTGGCCTTTCCATGAAATTGAAAACAATTCCAACATGAGGGCATGACTTTTTGGAAAGGTTTGGGTATATTATAAATTCGAGATACAGAATCCATATCCCAGCGAGAATGAGTATGAAATCACCTTACAACAATGTCAGGCTCAACCGGTGGGTCCAAGAATGCGTCCGACTGTGCCAGCCGGAAAGTGTGTACTGGTGCGACGGGATGGCGGCGGAGTATAACCGGCTCATGGCCCAGGTGGTCGCCGGAGGTGCCGCCCTTCCGATCCCGAAGCGCCCCCATTCTTTTCTCTTCCGCTCGGATCCGAGCGATGTCGCCCGGGTCGAGGACCGCACGTACATCAGCACCCCGGCTAGGGTGGAAGCCGGTCCCACCAACAACTGGATTGACCCCGGCGAGCTCAAGGCGAAAATGACGGGTTTCTACCGAGGATGCATGCGGGGGCGCACGCTGTATGTCATCCCCT
>Ga0111180_1081_pt1 | contig 20379 bp, 18 predicted proteins | sample DeeMarSWOR324_28_FD_80237 | JGI IMG/M metagenome (GOLD analysis project Ga0111180, IMG submission 80237) | Deltaproteobacteria bacterium SM23_61
GACGATCCTGCTCTTGCCGCCGATGGCCGAAGCTCTTGTGGCCAGGCTGACGCCGCATTTGATGCACAGAATCTGATTGGGCTGGGTGGCGGTCCCGCAGTTGTGGCAGAATTTCCTCTCCATGAGCGGAGGAACCCCGCAATGGGGACAGGCGATCGCCTTTTCGTCTACCGACTGGCCGCAGTTTCTGCAGTACATGGAGGCTCCTTTTCGCGAAGGATTTTGGTGTCGATTCCCTTCAGGAATCCCTTCATGCCCCTGATGTTCTTTGGGGGGATAAATTCAATCCGGTCTCCATAATAAAGAATCTGGAATCTCCGTCGTACTTTTATGTTCAAATGTTCTCGGATTTCTTTGGGGATGATCACCTGATATTCGGAAGGAACGGTTACCATGATCATACCCCCATCCCTTATGCTTGGATTCAAAATGATTCTATCGTTCAGAATATTGGAAGTCAAGATGTTGCCCGATCCGGTGATGAAATTACCCCTCCCCTGGGCCGCATTCATCGGATCGCAGTCTGAGGCAATAAATGAAAGGCATTACAAAAACATTTGGGCGAACCGGGAATAGAGCAGATAGCAGGTAATACAAGTTTTAATAATGCTATAGCTTAGCCCACACGATTTGCAGTGGGCCACAGGAATTTTTCCAGTAGTGACCAAATTAGCCGAAAAACTCTTTTTTCCCTTTGATTTCATTAGGCTTTTGGAAATTTCGGCTTTTTTGAACATTTTTAATAGCACGAATTAAAAAAAGATGCTACTATACCCAGGAAAGCATGGGAGCCAACGAAGGTCAAATTGCTTCTTTCGCGCGGAAATAGTGAGCCCATATAACAAGCATACGGAGAGATGCTTATGAAAAGAGCATTTAACCGGATCGGAATACTTTTTTCATTTCAATTATTACCCTTGGGTCTTCTGCTACCCTTATTAACCCCGTCAACCGAAATCTGCATTGCCGACCCGACTAGCGATTGGGAGCAACCGGATCCCTACCGTCACTACCTTCACTGAATCTCGAAAAGAAGCCGTTTGGTGATGGGGGGCGGGCAATGAGGTCGAACGATGATATGGTAAGAAATTTTATTCTAGGAGGTTGAACATGCAAAAAGGGAAGCTGATGATGGTTTTTTGCTTAGCATTTTCATTCATGATGACCCCCAAGGCTTGGGCCGGGGAAAAGCCGGTTTGGCTTGACCCGGGCAGGGAAGCGCTCGGGCGGGCCATGTCCGAAATCGGGCTTCCGAAGGGAGACCGAAATATCTTAGTGCTCACGAACGCCGGCTACGGGAGTGTTGGCGATCAGAGCACAGAAGCCTTTCTGGATATCGTCCCGAAGGAGACGGGTGCAAGCATGGGTACCCGCTCGCTGCTTCCTTTGCACACTGGGATTCAGGAGCCGCTCTGGTGTTCCCTGTACAGAAAGGATACTGGTAAGGTAGTCTTTCTCAAGTGGACGGGAAGGGGCTTCGAGCAAGAGACAATCGATGCATCCCCGCCCAAGATCCTGAACCCTGAGGGCTGGAAGAAGGCGTCTTCAGGCCTTATTGGTCAGAGGGTGTTCTCCGTGGTGAGCGTCAGTCTTACTTGGTCTGTCGACCCGCCCTGGGCCTTGCTCAGGGCCGCAACCTTTCACGACCATTTCTGCCCCGGCGTTAATTCGGGCTATATCGCCGGGCAATATCTCATGGAAAAGCTGCCTCTGGGAAGGGGTGACAAGTATGTGTTTGTCATTTCACCAGGAAAGTGTGCGGCCGATGCCCTCCAGGTCATGTTCAACACCACAGCGGGAAAAGCGTCGGGGTATGCGATGGCTATCGCCAAAGAGGACCTTGATAAATATACGAAAGGCGGCGTTCAGCCTTCGATCATTGCCATGCGTGTAAATAAAAAATCTGATACCTGTGACGGCATGGCGCTTGGCTTTCAATGGAACAAAGCGTATGCTGACACGGGGGTCAGCAGCCAGGAAATGGCCCCCAAGGGTGGCCCGGGCAATCCGATGTTCTGGATCGCCAGGGTGAAGATGTCCAGGGAACTAGCCCGTATGCCGAAAGAAAGACTTCTTGGCTATATTACAACGCTCAAGGTTTTTGCAGGAAAGGCGGACCTTGCGGATAAAGTGGCAGGAGGAGATCCTTATGCTGTAATCTGGAAGAAGTGACCTATTACAGGGTTAGGGGCTTTCAGGATACACCCCGTTTTGGGAAATCACTCGTAGATGAACAGAGCCGCACCCAGCAACCAGGATTTTCCTTGGGACCGTGGCCCGGCCTGAAATCCTTCCCCAACCCCTTGGATAAAGGAGGGCATGGGAGATTTCAGGGATGGATTCACCCAACAAGATTTCCGGGCAAATTTCAAATTATCCTATTTCTAGAGCCCAAGCGGCGAATCATGTACTTTTCGAACAAATCCAATTATTGCATAAATGGTACGCATACCAAAGCTTTTAAAGTACTTGGAATTACAAGGAAAATAGCAAATAGCACCATTCCACTTTCGCGTTTCGCTATAGGTTGCAAGAAGTCGTTAGAAAAATCAATATATATTAAATATCACGGGAAGAATCCTCAGTTCATGAAGTTCTTCAATGACTTCGAGTATCCCTACTAACCAAATAAACCAAAGTGCACTAAAAATGTGTCGTCTAAAAATTATTGGCCTCACGATATATTCTTCTGGTTCTAATAAATTGGATATTTTTGGGAAAAACTTTGGAACTCTTCTCAAATATGACTCAAATTCATTTTTATGCAATTTCAGAAGCTCTGCTTCCTCCTTCTTAATGACCAATGGATAATACGCACAAAAACTAATAAAAATTACAAATGGGATTAAGAAACACTCAGAGGCAAATCCCACGCCCAGTGCACCGATCAGGGAAAAAAAATATAGCGGGTTCCTGCATATGGAATAGGGTCCTTGAGTGATTAAACGGTCTGTCTTATAACCGGCAATATAGAGAGAGCACCATAAGCGGCCAAGTGAAGCAATGCCCACCATGATGATACCCAAAAAAAACAACGTTACGCTAACAATTGGGCCATACCTCTCCCATGCGCTCGTGGAAAAAGCAATTATCAAGAATAGTGCGACAATAAAAATTTGAGAAATATGAATCCGCAGCTTTTCTATCATCCGCAGTTACCCTTCGTGTCTTAGAATTGCAGCTTAAATACACATCGTCTTTAAAAAAAGGCGGGAGTGAAACTTTGGGGAGTAGTCCGGCTTCAATCTATCATGCCACTGTAGGAACCTTGCCAATATTCAAGAAGTAAAATATATATCCTAATCTCGGTTACAGATTGATATCTACACCTTCCAGGGAATTATGTCAACCGGCGACTTCAGGAATGGGGAGGAATTCCTTTATTCGGCCGTTACGGATGAAAACGAGCGAAAAAAGGCAACCAATTTATTTTAGTGTGAAACTCATTTCTTATTATCGACCCATACCGAGTGATCGACCAGGCCGAACTCCTTGAGGGCCTGAGCCAGGCGAAGGCCTAATGCGCTCCCGTTCGGTTCCGGCATTTCTGAATTCCAATGGAGGTGAACGCTCAAGTCCGTTTCCAGGACCGCATGGCGGTAGGTTTTCATTTCCACCAGCCCCCTTGGATCCGATTCGGATAGGGGCAGCAGGAGTTCTTCCAGCAAGCCCAAGCTTCCTCCCGCTGAGCGAAGCTTTATGACTTCCAGCCATTTCATCCTGTTCCCTCCTCTTGATCTTTAGCGAGATTGAACAATCGGGAGTTCCACGAAGGAGGCATGATTCTTATCCCTCAGCACAAAGAGCTTTGGCGCCGGGTCGATGACCGGGGTCTCGAAGTTATCGGCATCGGCGAAAGCCACCGTGATGCGGATTTGGCTTCCTTTGGGGAACCGGTGGGAGGTCGACAGAAGGCTGAAGACCAACTCCACCGGTTGCCCGGCCGGGATGGGTTGCAAGTCGCTCTGATAATGGGAATGGAAGGGCAGCCCCAGGTTGTTGTAGGGTGCCTGCCTCAATTTGCGATGGGAAGCCCGGAGAACCCCTTCGGTGATGTAAGCCGACTTGCCGCTGCCTTCCACTTCTTCCAGATACACGAAGGCATCGAGGTCGGGAGCGTCTGTAGTGATCCAAAGATGGACGAGCGGATGTCCCGTGACCTCCACGTCGGCTTCCAGGGGCGGGGTGGTATAGGTTAGAGCTTTTTGGTCATTGGCCTGCATGTTGGGGTAGTTACGGGGCCAGTTGACGGCATACCACCGAGAGTACTTGCCGCTGGTTGTCGAATAGTCCACCGTGTAGGCATCGGCGGCATCCTGGTGGGTGGGCGGTTCCGGGCGCAGGAAGCCGTCGTTGATTGAGGCGACGCTGCCGCTTTTCCCCTCGCCGAAATAGAAACGGATCGGTTTTTGTTCGGCCGGCGGCCACTGATTGATTGTCCGCCAGGCCTCCTCCTTCGACGCGCCCATAACGTAATAGTAAATGGGCGATTCTTTCATGATGCCGTTGTCGATACCCTTCAGCCAGTAGTCGAACCAGCGGTGCGCTTCGGCCCCGTAGTCGAGGTCGAATTGGTTTTTTTCCACCTCGCTGTGATCCAGCGGGCGAACGAGCAGCCGCCTGGGCACGGTGAGGTTCGCATACCAGAGAAACATGTCATCGGCACCCGAAAAGAGATCATACCAGCCGGCGGTCATGTAAACCGGGATGCCCGATTGGTTGATCCGGTCAAGGAGGGGGTAGAGATTCGCAGACCCCTCCCATATTCTATTTCCATCGGATGTCGTACTGTCGCGGAAAGGGAATTTTCGGAACCAGATCTCTGACTGTTTTGCAAGCGTCGAGCCGATGCGCTCTTTACGCGCCTGGGCGAGTAAAGACCCATCTTTGTCGCTATCCACCGGCGTCGGCACCCGTTCCAGAAAGGATGTTGACCAGGAGAAAAAAGAGGCGAAGGTTTTGTTGAGGACTCCGCCCGGATAAGTGACGGAGCTGTACGTGTCGAACCCGCTGGATGTGGGGAAGATGGCTTTCAGGTGGGGATTGCCGGCAGCCGCAGCCGCAAACTGGATCATGGCCTGAAATGAGTCGCCGTACATGGCGATCTTGCCGTCGCACCATTTCTGGGCCGCGGTCCAGTCCAGGATTTCATTGACTTCTTTGGCGCCCACCTCGAACGAGGCATTCATAACCCCAAAGGATGCACCGGTCCCCGGCCTTTCGACCACGAGGACGGCGTATCCATGTTTGACCAGGTTCTGGAGATATTTGGTCCTGAAAAGGGGGTCCATCAGGTTTCCTCGCTCGCCAAACCAGTATCGGACCCTGAGGAAGGCCTTTTCTTTCCAACCGAGCTTGAACAGGTCAGCGATGACATTATTCCCATCCTTATCGAAGATGGTAAACGTGCGCAAGTAAGGTGTGTACTTGAAAAGAACGGGCAAGGGTTTGTTGGCTAGAACGCCATTTTTTGTCGGGAGGATGAGATCGTAGGCCAACCTCGTTCCATTTGCCAGCGTCAGGTAATCCGAAATGCGCTTATTACCGTCATAAAGGGCTTTGGAGTAACCCTGATACTTACCGAATTCAGAGACTTTTTGTTTGGTATGTGAATTACATGCCCAAAGCAGTGTGGAGACCAAGAACGCCAAAAGAGCCACCCCAAGGGGAAAAACTATTTTCGTGTCGATTGACTTGATCATTTTTTTCTCCTTTTTCAGTATTCAGCAATTTCATCCAACATAAGAACCCCTTTGCGTCAACCATGCCACTGAATAGAGTTCATATTTTCATATAATTAAATAGCTCCGCCTCGGTGTCTTGGCCATCCGTATTCCAGCGCTGGGGGAGAGATCAGTTGTTTTTCATGAGGTGCCGAACGGCTTTTTCCAGCCCGTCCAGGGTGAGCTCGAACATGGGGAAGATCATGCGGATGGTCTGGATGGTGCGGACGTAGTGCCACTCCATCTCCACCCGGGGGTTGAGCCAGGCGGCGTGGCGGAAGTTCTTGGCCAGGAAGCGGAGGCGATCGATGGAGGGGATCAGGTTCCGCTCCTCGATGTGGATGGAGCCGTCCGTGGCCATAAGCTCGTAGGGGGCCATGCTGGCGTCCCCCACGATGACCAGGCGCGTTTCGGGGTCAAGCCGGCCGAACTCTTCCACCTTCTGCGGCTTGCGCCGGCGTGGCGGGTCGGCCCAGACATAATCATATATGCTGTTATGGAAGTAGTAGGTCTTCAGGTCTTTGAATTGATTGCGGGCATAATCGAAGAGGATCTGGACCACGTCCACGTAAGGGTCCATGGACCATCCGCCGTTGTCGATCATGAGGATGATTTTGAGCCGGTCCCGCAGGCTGCGGTCGAAGATGATCTCGATCTCCCCGGCATTGCGCATGGTCTCGTAGATGGTTTCATCGATGTTGACGTGATCCTTGGGACCGAAGGGGACCATGTATCTCAATCTTTTCAGCGCTTCCCCGATCTGCGATTGGGTCAGGAGTCCCTGCATGGAATAGTCCCGGTAGCGCCGGTCCATGGCCACCTTGACCGCGCTCTTGTTCATCGACGCTCCGCCCACGCGCATTCCCCCCGGGTGGTGCCCGGAGTGCCCCACGGGGGAGGTGCCGCGGGTCCCGATCCACCGGTTGCCCCCATGGTGGGCTTCGGTCTGGTCCTTCAGCCTTTTCAGAAAATATTCGATGAGCTCCTGGGGGCTCAGTTTCAGCAGATCCTCCGGGTTCACCCCCAGGGCCTCGGCGACCCCCTCGGGGTCCCGCAGCCATTGCTCCAGGAGCATCCGGGCCGCCTCGTCCAGCTCGATCCCTTCCGGGTCGGGAAGGTCCATTCCCCTGAAGTAATGAGCGAAGACCTGGTCGTAGAGGTCGAAGTGCCGTTCGCTCTTGACCAGGATGGCCCGGGCGGAGGTATAAAAGTCGTCGAGCGAGCTGATCAGTCCCAGACGCATGGCTTTTTGCAGGCGGAGGAAGGAAGTAGGGGTCGCAGGAATGCCCACTTCACGGAGTTTATAGAAGAAATTGACAAACAAGTGAAACCCTCAATTCCGGATTCCTCTGGCCAGATGCTGGGTGGCCACGGTGAAATCCATGCTCTTCTTATAGAGGACTCCCAGGAAAGGGACTTCCCCCTTCCCCAGCCTGGCGGTTTTGAAATCCGGGTCGGAGCGGAGGGCCCGGATCCAATTGATCAGCTCCCGGGTGGCCGGCTTCTTCTCGATTCCCGGGATTTCCCGCAAACGGTAAAAAGTATCGATGCAGGCCTTCGACAGGTCCCGTTCCAGGGCGGGAAAGTGAACCTCGATGATTTCCCTCATGAGGTCCGGAGTGGGGAAGGCGATATGGTGAAAATTGCAGCGTCCCAAAAAGGGATCGGATAGATCCTTTTTGGCGTTGCTGGTGATGACGATGACCGGCCGGTTCCTGGCCTGGATGGTCTTGTCGATCTCCACGATGTCGAAGCTCATCTGGTCCAGCACGTCGAGCATGTCATCCTGGAAGTCGGTGTCCGCTTTGTCGATCTCGTCAATGAGCAGGACCACCCGGATGTCCGAGACAAAGGCCTGCCCGATCTTGCCCATCTTGATGTATTCTCCGATGTTGCTCACGTCCCGCTTGGAGTCGCCGAAACGGCTGTCATTGAGCCGGGTCAGGGTGTCATACTGGTAGAGGGCTTCCACCAGCTTCATGCTGGACTTCACGTTGAGGACGATGAGAGGCATATCCAGGGCCTCGGCAATGGCGTAGGCCAGCATGGTTTTTCCCGTTCCGGGCTCGCCCTTCAGAAGGAGGGGCATCTCCAGGGCCATGGATATGTTGACAATCTGGGCCAGTTCCGGGTCGAGGACATATTTGGAAGCGCCCGTGAAGCGCATCCCTTCCGCTTTTCCGTTCATCCGCTGATTTGAAATCTAAGCAAAATATGCTGATTTCATTCTACCTTCTTCGTCGGGGAAGTTCAAACGATATCTTTTCCAGAAGGAGGATGAATTCTTCAGAAATTGCTTTATAATGGAAACATCGAGGATGAAAAAGGTAGGAGAGGGGAATCGGAAAAATGAAAAATCATCCAGAAGTGATTGTTGTAGGGGCAGGACTGGCAGGCCTTTGCTGCGGGCTTCATCTGCAAAAAGAAGGGGTCCGGTTTTTGATCCTCGAGGCTTCGGACGGAGTCGGGGGCAGAGTACGGACAGATCAAGTGGAAGGCTTTCTCCTGGACCGGGGATTCCAGGTCCTGCTCACCGCTTATCCGGAAGCACAGCGGGTTCTGGATTATGAAGCGCTGGACCTGCATTATTTTTATCCGGGCGCGATGGTCTGGTTCGGGGGGAAGTTTCACCGAGTCGCCGATCCCTGGAGGCACCCGCTGAGGGGGCTGAAAGGGCTGTTTTCCCCGGTGGGAACTTTCACCGACAAGGTCAGGGTGGGGAAGCTTCGCAGCCAGGTCCTGGAAGGGTCGCTGGAGGACCTCTTCCGGCGCCGGGAGACGAGCACCCTGGAAGCGCTGCAGGGCAGGGGCTTTTCGGCCGACATGATCGATCGTTTTTTCCGGCCTTTCCTGGGCGGAGTCTTTTTCGACCGGGAACTCGCTGTCTCAAGCCGGATGTTCGAATTTGGCTTCCGCATGTTTTCCTCCGGGGGAACGGCTCTTCCGGGAGGCGGCATGGGGGTCATTCCCGATCAGATCGCTTCGCGCCTCCCCCTTGACTCGCTGCGGCTGAATTCCAGGGTTGATTCGATCCAGGATCGAAGCGTCATATTTTCCTCCGGGGAGAAGATGACCGCCAAAGCTCTGGTCGTGGCCACCGAGGGACCCGAAACCGCCCGCCTGCTGGGAGAGGAAAAACAGCCGGGGTCCCGGAGCACCACCTGCCTGTATTTTGTCGCCGAGGAACCCCCCTTCCATGACCCCTTGCTGGTTCTAAACGGGGAGGGACAGGGGCCGGTAAACAGCCTGGCTATTCCCAGTCTTGTGGCCCCGGCCTATGCCCCCGAAGGGAAGGCCCTGATCGCCGTCACGATCATCGGTCTTCCCCCCTGGAGGGATGATCAGCTGACCGAGGCGGTCCGCTCCCAGCTGACCGGGTGGTTCGGCCCGAAGGTTGCAGCATGGAGGCCTCTGCGCACCTACTGGATCCGCCACGCCCTTCCTCTGCAGGTTCCGCCCCTTCCCGACCCGACCTCCCCGGCCCAGGCGGTGCGTCCGGGTCTGTACGTCTGCGGGGAGTATGGAAATCCAGCCTCGCTGCAATGGGCCATGTTTTCCGGGCGCAAGGCGGCGGAGGCAGTCATGGAGGCTCTGAAATAAAAAATTTATATTGCCTACAGATGAACACAGATTCCTCTCACAACTCACACCTCACATTTTACGGCTTTTATTGGGACGCGGATGCACACGGATAAGCATGGATGAAGGTTAACGAAAATACCGAAAGAGGAACATGCGAATCGTCTTTCTAGCCCATCTTTTTTCAACCCTGTTCATGACCGGGGTCATCTGGTTTGCCCAGACGGTCCACTATCCCCTGCTGGGGCGAGTCAGCAAGGAGGCTTTTGTCGGGTATGAAAGGGAGAATACCCGGCGGACCGGATGGGTGGTCATCCCGGTGATGGCGGTGGAATTGATCACCGCGCTTCTCCTCCTCTGGAGGCAGCCGGAGGGTCTTCTGCTTTTCTACGCCTGGCTGAACGCGGTCCTGCTGGCGGTGATATGGGTTTCCACTTTCACCCTGCAGGGACCCTACCACCAACTTCTGGCGGAAAAATTTGATCCCGCCGTGTGGCGTTCCCTGGTGAAAACCAACTGGATCCGAACCGCGGCCTGGACCGCAAGGGGGATCCTGTTGCTTTTTGTACTGAAGGAGGTCTGGTCCAAATGAAAACATTCCAATTTTCCTTCATGCCTTCCATTCCCCTGAAAACCCCCCCGAATTCCCCCGGGAAGGCCCCCAAACACCCCAAGATCTTGTGCGCAAATTTGCTTGACACCCAATAGCCTTTTTTGTATATTGGACCCACCCGAAAGCGAGTTCTCATCAATTTTTTTTGTGTATTGGACCCACCCGAAAGCGAGTTCTTATGTCTATTCAGCTCACCCGGAAGTAAGTTCTTATCAATTTTTACCGAAAGGAGGGCGAAAAGATGCGGGACAAGAGGATAGCGGTGTTGGTGTCTTTTTGCATTTTCTTGATTTCTTACGGCCTTCTCAACGCGCATGAAGCCAAGGCCAAGCCCCCGGGCACCCTGGTTGTGGCCTCGGGAGAGACCATGCACACCTTTGATCACTACTACAATAACCGAAGAGATGGTCTAAATGCGGCCCATCAGATTTTCGATTACCCACTGTATCGTGATCCCAAGACCATGAAAATCGTGCCGGGGCTGTGCGAATCCTGGAGGTATATTGATGACAAAACCCTGGAGCTTCGCATTCGCAAGGGTGTTAAATTCACCAACGGAGAGCCGGTGAATGCCGAAGCCTTCAAATTCACCTTTGAATTCATGATTCATCCCGAGAGCAAGATCGCCACCCGACAGAACATCGCCTGGCTGGATAAGGTGAGAATTGTGGATGATCTCACCGTGCGCCTGATCATGAAAGCGCCTTATGCTCCCGCCCTGCAACAGTTGGCCAACTCCATGCCGGTTTATCCGCCCAAGTATTTCAAAGAGGTGGGCCGGGATCAGTTTGGCATGAAGCCCGTGGGCTCTGGCCCGTATAAACTGGTGAGCTGGAAGCGAGGCGCAGAGTATGTGCTGGAGGCCAACCCTGATTATTTCGACCGGGGAAAAAACAAACCAAAAATAAAAAAGGTGATCATAAGGGAGATTCCCGAACTGGCAACCCAGATCAATGAGCTGATTAGCGGCGGCATTGACCTGATCCAATTGCTGCCCAGCGACCAGGCGGAGACGATCAAGAAGAACAAACATCTCAAACTTCAGACCACGCCGATTCTCAGAATATGGTTTGTGCAGATGGACGGGCAGGGGCGCTCCAGCCCGAACTCCCCTTTTGCCAAGCTGAAAGTGCGCCAGGCGGTGAACCATGCCATTGACCGGCAGGGCATCGTGGACAACATTCTGGGTGGGTTCGGCAAGGTCATCACCTCCGCCTGCAACCCCCTGCATTTTGGCTGCGAGACGAATGTAAAGACCTATCCTTATGATCCCAAGCTGGCCAAAAAGCTTCTGGCCGAAGCCGGCTACCCCAAGGGTTTCAGCACCGATTTTTACGGATACCGGGACAAGCAGACGGTGGAAGCAGTCATGGGCTACCTGGAGGCCGTGGGCATCAAGGCTACGCTGAAGTGGTTCGGCGGGCAGTATGCAACTTTTGATAAATATCAGAGAGTCCAGGGCATAGTTCCCATCGCCGTGAATGCCTGGGGAAGCTACAGCGTGTTTGACTGCTCTTCATGCACGAGCACATGGTTTGCCAACAAAGGCGGGTATAACTACAACGAAAGGCCAGAACTGATGGCTTGGCTCAAGGAAGCTGACGGAATCGTAGATGAGGCCAAGAGAAAAGAACTGTACAGCAAAGCGCTCAAATACATCGCGGAGAACGCCTTCTGGGTCCCCCTGTACAGCGGGGTCATGATCAATGCGATGGATGCCCGGCTGGATTACGAAGTAGCTGCGGATGAAAACGCACGCTACTTTACCGCATCCTGGAAATAGGAATTGGTGGCGAGCTGCGGGTCGGGAATATCGCTTTATAACAGCGGGCTGTATTTTGAATTTCGAGATACGATTCTTTGGTTCATCCGAGAAGGTTAAGCGAAAAAACCCGCAGCTCGCTTATTTTTATTCTGGATTTTGAATCGCATGAAAGGGTTTATTCTTAAGCGCACACTCCAGGCCGTCATCATATCCCTGCTCATCTCTTTCATCACCTTCAGCATGATTTTCCTCGCTCACGATCCGGCGATGCTTTTGGCCGGACCGGAGGCCCGGCGCGATGATATTGAAATTGTGCGCAAGGCCTATCGCCTGGACGATCCCGTAGTCATCCAGTATGGACGCTGGCTCTGGAAGGCCATGCACGGTGATTTCGGAAAGTCCTTTTACTCCAAAGAGGACACCATGGAACTCGTCGCCCAGAGGCTGCCCTATACGCTGCTTCTGGCCACAACGGCGCTTGCCCTGTGCCTGAGTTTTTCGATCCCCCTGGGGATTCTGGCCGCCATAAAGAAAAACTCCGTCGTGGATAATCTGGCCACGGTGATCGCTGTGCTGGGACAGGCGATGCCTCTATTCTGGCTCGGCATCATGCTGAGCATCATTTTCGGGGTGCAACTGGGGTGGCTTCCCATATCCGGCAGCGGCACCATCTGGCATCTCATCTTGCCAGCCATTTGCCTGGGTTATTACATCTCTCCGGTAATCATGCGCATGACCCGATCCGGAATGTTGGATGTGCTGAAAATGGACTACATAAGGACCGCCCGGTCCAAAGGACTCCCGCGACGCCGGGTGCTGATCAAGCACGCGCTGCGCAATGCTTTGATACCCATTATAACACTGGTGGCCGTGCAGTTCGGTTTTCTCATGGGCGGTTCGGTGATTACGGAGACGGTTTTTTCCTGGCCAGGGGTGGGCAGGCTGGCTGTGGACAGTATCGTCAACGCAGACTTCCCCGTGGTGCAGGCGATTGTGCTCATCCTGTCCATGATTTTCGTTGCGGCCAACCTGGCAGCGGATCTCATAAACGCACTGGTGGACCCGAGGATCCGGTATGAATGATTCCCGGGGGGAATGAGTCATGTGGCTGAGAAGGCATCCCCGTCTGTACAGGAATATCAGACAGTTCCTGCGGCTGAGATTCGGCATCCTCGGGTTCATGATTGTGCTGATCGTTATTTTCACCGCCATCTTTGCTTCGCAGCTTGCACCCCACGACCCATACAAACAGGATATCAGCAAGAGGCTCCTGCCTCCCGCATGGTTTGAAAAAGGAAAGCCGGACCATCTCCTGGGCACCGATATGATGGGGCGTGATTACCTGAGCCGCATCATATATGGCGCTCGTATTTCCCTTCTAGTGGCGCTGCTCACGGTGCTCACGGCCAGCGCCATTGGGATCACGATAGGGGTTCTTGGAGGCTATTTTGGCGGAGTGGTGGACATGGTGGCGACGACCCTGATCAACGTAAGGCTGGCCTTCCCTTTCATCCTGCTGGCCCTGGTTGTCATTGCAGTTCTGGGCCCCAGCTTCTGGAATTTGATCCTCTGCCTGGGAATCACCATGTGGATCAGATATGCCATCGTGGGCCGGAGCCTGATGATGTCCCTGAGAGAAAGGGACTTTATCCTTTCGGCCCGATGCGTTGGCTGCAACCACCTGAGGATCATCCTGTCCCACCTTCTGCCAAACATCATCAACTCCATGATTGTCATCGGGACCGTGGAACTGGCGAATGCCATTCTGCTGGAATCTTTTATGAGCTTTTTAGGCCTGGGGGTGCAGCCTCCAACGCCCTCCTGGGGCGGGATGCTCAGCGAGGGGAGAGCCTACATGCTAAGCCGCTGGTGGATAGCGACCTTCCCGGGCCTGGCCATATTCATCACCGCTCTGGGCATTAACCTTATGGGCGATGGTCTCAGGGATCTGATAGACCCGTTTAAAACCAATTGAAATTCCAAAGGAATTTTTTTTGTTTAGAAAATTATAAAAGTCTCTGCGCCCTCCGGGGGAAAAGAAAAAATGAACCGCAGAGCACGCAGAGATCGCAGAGCTTTTTCTTGGCAAAGACTAAAAATAAAGCCTTTTATGGATATGGACGCCTCTTTGCGTTTGAATCCTTTGGGGATGAAGACATGAAGACATAAGGATGAACGAAGAGGAGGCAGAGAGCGCAGAGATCCCTTTCGGAAAGTCTTATTGGAATTTTGGCCTTCCGGGAAGCATTAAAAATACACATTTTTTTCCTTTTGCTCCCTTGGCCCTAAGCCTTTGGCCATTTTGACCTCTGCGTGCTCTGCGACCTCTGCGGTTTAGTTTTTTTTACAATTCTGGACTTGGGTCCAAGGGAATCGGCTTTGTAATTTGGGGTCTGAAACTTTTAGAAGATGGCTTCCCTGCTGGAGATCAAAGAGCTTTACACTTACTTTTACACGCTGGACGGCGTGGTGAGGGCTGTGGACGGTGTCAGTATCAGCCTGGAGAAGGGAGAAACCCTCGGCCTGGTGGGCGAAAGCGGTTGCGGGAAAAGCGTCACCGCTCTGTCCATCATGCGTCTGGTGGATGAGCCCCCCGGTCGCATCGTTGGCGGAAAAGTGATGTTTCAAGGAAGCAATCTGCTGGAGCTTTCTGAGAAGCGGATGCAGAGCATAAGGGGGAACCGCATATCGATGATCTTCCAGGAGCCCATGAGCTCCCTTAACCCTGTATATACCATTGGAGACCAGATCGCCGAAACGCTCATGCTGCACCAGAATATGAACCGGCGCCAGGCGTGGGACCGTGCGGTGGAAATGCTTTACATGGTGGGCATACCTTCTCCCCAAGAGAGGGTTCATGATTATCCCCATCAGCTCAGCGGGGGGATGCGCCAGCGAGTGATGATCGCCATCGCCATGGCCTGTAATCCCATGCTCATGATAGCGGATGAGCCTACCACAGCCCTGGATGTCACCATCCAGGCTCAGATTCTGCGGCTGCTCAAGCGCCTTCAGCGAGAAAAAGGCATGGGTTTGATCCTTATCACCCACGCCATGGGCGTGGTGGCCGGTATGGCCCATCGGGTGGCGGTGATGTATGCGGGGCAGGTGGTAGAGTATGCGGATGCCCGGAGCCTTTTCTTTAATCCCCTGCACCCTTACACGCGCGGTCTTTTGGGGAGCATCCCGAGGGGGGCCCGCAGCGGGAAGAAAGACCGGCTGCAGGCCATCAAAGGCGTGATCCCCAACATGTTGGAGCTGCCTTCAGGGTGCCGCTTTTATGACCGATGCCCGGAAGCTCTATCGCTGTGCGCGGATCAGCCTCCTGAGCTTCTTCCTCACGACAGCGGAAGGCTGGTGCGCTGCTGGCGCAGAAGATGAGCGGGAAAAGCGTAGATTCGTACCTCTTTCAGCCTGAGAATTTTTTTTCAACACTTTACAAGCACCGAAATCGCAAAGATCTTCGGTTAGAAATGATCCTAAAAAAATGTCTCTTTTATCGGTGAAAAATCTCAAAAAATATTACCCGGTTCAAAAGAGCTTCTTTGCCACGAGTGATGCGATGGTAAAGGCGGTGGATGGGGTTGATCTGAAGATCGAAGAAATGGACACCTTCGGCCTGGTCGGGGAAAGCGGCTGTGGCAAGTCCACCTTGGCCAGGCTTATCCTTAACCTGGAGGCTCCCACACAGGGACAGGTGGATTTCCGCGGGCAGCGCATCTCTGGGCTGGGGCAGAGAGCCATGAAGCCTTTCCGGAAACGAATGCAGATGATCTTCCAGGACCCCCAGTCCAGCTTGAACCCCAGAAAGCGTATCCGTCAGATCATCGAGGAGCCGCTCATCGTGCACGGTGGGGGAGATTCCGCCCAGCGCCGGGCCCGGGTCCAGGAGATGATGGAAGTGGTGGGCCTTAGACCGGAGATGATAGACCGGTACCCGCATGAATTCTCCGGCGGTCAGAGGCAGCGCATTGGCATTGCCCGAGCTCTTATCTTGCAACCCAGCTTTCTGGTCTGCGATGAGCCGGTTTCCGCCTTGGATGTTTCTATCCAGGCGCAGGTCATCAATCTTATGATAGACCTTCAGGAAAAATTTCATCTGACCTATCTATTCATCTCCCATGACTTAAGCGTTGTGGAGTTTATCAGCACCCGCATCGGGGTTATGTATCTGGGCAAACTGGTGGAGGTAGCCCCCTGCCAGGAGCTTTACAGGAGGCCCCGGCATCCTTATACAAAGTCGCTTCTGGCGGCAGTGCCCGCGCCTGATCCTCAGGTTTCCCTGCCCGAAAACATCTTGGAGGGTGACGTTCCGAGTCCCATTTCTCCCCCTCCAGGATGTCATTTCCACCCCCGTTGCCCGCAGGCCAGGCCCATCTGCAGCGAGGAAGCTCCTTCCCTGAAGGAAGCGGGCTCTGGCCACCATGTGGCCTGCCATGATTGACTTCCCCTTTTCACCAAACATCACCGCCAGCGCTTTTGGGGGCCCCTCTTTTCCACCTCCGGACACCTTCTGGCCATTCTTCGGGTAGAATTTCAGTGAATAAAAACATGAATAAAAACTCGGATTGACAAAAGGCTTGTTTTTGGTATGCTGGCGATACTCAGATGATTCCGATAATCGAAGGAATGCGACTTCTGAATTTTGGCGGATGAAAGAAGGGAGTGTTTTTGGGGGAATTCCGGCGGCCTTTGAATGAATTTAGGCTTTCGTGTGGAGGTGTAATCTTTGCAGGAGAAATCTCAACGAAAAGAAAGGGGGAAAAATGAAGGAAAGAAAATTATCGCTGGTCATCGCTTTGGTATTGGCTCTATCGATGTTCGCCCTTCAGACGCAAGCCTGGGCGAAATATCCAACCAAGCCCATCGAGCTCTACACGCCTTATGGTCCCGGGGGGGAATCCGACCTTGCCGCAAGGTCTTTGGCATCCGTCGCCCATTCGTACATCGGCCAGCCTGTGATGGTGGTCAACAAAGGCGGAGCGGGCGGGGCGATCGCCTGCAGTTTCTTGAAGAACGCCCGTCCGGATGGATACGTATTGCTCCTGGCGCGCATCGGATCCAATGCGATTCTTCCGGCTCTGAATCCCAAGCTTCCCTACAAGTATGATGATTTCAGCATGATGGCTCTGTTGGAGATCAATCCTTACGTCGTCGTGGTGCAGACCGATTCGCCCATCAAATCCCTCAAGGACCTGGCCGAAACGCTCAAGAACAAGCCCGGGACCTTGAACTACAGCACTTCCGGACCGGGGACCATCCTGAACATGGGGGTCCAGCTTTTCATCGACCTCATTGGCGCCAAAAAAGACGCGGCTACGATGATCCCCTATAAGAGCGGAGGAGAAGCAGCCGCCTCCCTCTTGGGAGGGCACGTTCAGTTCATGGGGATCAACATTACTCCGGTCATGAGCCACATCCAAGGAGGAAGACTCCGGGCTTTGGCCGTTACCACGGAGGAACGACTGAAAGATTTGCCGGATGTCCCCACCTTCAAGGAGTTGGGGTATCCGGATATGGGCATTGCCTTGGGATGGAGTGCTCTTTTCGGCCCTCCCAAACTCCCCCCGGAGGTCATGGATGCCTGGACCAAGGCCATGGAAGGGATTAAGAAAGATAAAACATGGCTGAGTTTAGGGCGGAGGTTGGGCTCCATTCCCAGGGTGCTGCCTCCGGCTGAAACGAAAAGCTTTGTCGACAAGCAATACCAGATGTACAAAAAGCTGGGGCAGAAATTAGATCTGATTGTGAAATGAAATTCCCCCGGGCGTCGGAGCCCCTCGGCCCCGGCGCCCCAACCCCGATTTCTTGTATGCATCAGAGGCTGAAAGATATAGGATTGGGAGTTGGGATCATCGGATTTTTTCTGTTCACCCTTTTCATTCTGATCCCTGCGGAAATTTTTGTTCCCTCCTCGATCAAGTACCGGGCCCTTTCTCCGGCTTTCTTTCCCCGGATTGTTTCCATTCTGATGGTCTTCCTGGGAACCATCTTGGTCCTGCAGTCTTTCCTCGTTACTTCCCGCCCAACCAAGGAAGGAGAGAAAGAACCCGAAAGTGTTTCAGATGAGGAGGAAATAGAGGCGCTGTCCCGAAGGCCGACAAAGGGAAAAATCATCCGTATCGGCGCGGGGGCGGGCTTGATGTTTCTCTACTATGGGTTGATCCATATTTTTGGAATCGTCCTGACCTCGATTTTAATGATGCCTTTATTCATTTGGTTGTATGACGAACGAAGATGGAAGCTGATGTTCCCCCTCTCCGTCCTCCTCGCTTTTTCTCTCTATTATTTTTTCGCCAAGGTTGCCCTGATCTCTCTTCCGAAGGGCAGTCTATTTCAATAGCGCGCGGGGTTCGAGGCTCATGCTTGAAAATTTCTTAGCCGGGATGCAAATGTTCAGCCATCCCCAGAACTATCTTGCAATTTTCTTGGGTGTGGGAATCGGGATTTTCATTGGTGCCATCCCGGGTTTTACCGGGGCTATGGGAGTCGCCCTCGCTTTGCCGTTTACCTTCTACCTTCATCCCATCACCGCCATTCTTTTTTTGGTGGGCATATACAAGGGAGCCATCTACGGCGGGTCGATCACCGCGATTCTCATCAAGACCCCCGGCACCCCGGCAGCGGCTTGTACGGTTCTGGACGGATACCCGATGGCCAAAAAAGGCCAAGCGGGCAAAGCCCTGGGAATGGCCCTGTATGCCTCAGTGGTGGCTGATTTCGTATCCAACCTGTCGTTGATTCTCCTGGCGGCTCCCATCGCCTCGTTTGCTTTGAGGTTTGGTCCACCCGAATTTTTTGCCTTGATCACCTTTTCCCTGACCATTATCGCTGGCGTTTCTGGAAAGTCGCTGATCAAGGGCATCATTGCCGGGGGCCTCGGGTTGATCGCAGCCACGATTGGGCTGGATTCGGTTTACGGATCAACGCGGTTTGCTTTTGAAAGTGTCAATTTGATGGGCGGATTGAATTTTATTCCTGTTTTGATCGGTCTTTTCGCCATTCCGGAAATATTGAATGAATTCGGAAAACGGCAGGGGGTTCGCCCCAAAGTCTTCGACCTCGGCCAGCAGCGGCTGAGGTTGAGCGAATTCAAACGCTCTTTGAAGACCATCATTCGGGGAAGCATCATTGGAGTCATTATCGGCGCAATTCCGGGGATCGGAGGGGCTCCGGCGGCCTTTTTGAGCTACAATGAAGCCAAGAGAGGCTCGAAACACCCTGACACCTTCGGCCAGGGAGAGATTGAGGGGGTGGCGGCAGCGGAGTCCGGGAATAACGGAGTATGCGGAGCCACCTTGATTCCCCTTTTGACCCTGGGAGTCCCGGGAGACGTGATCACGGCCATCTTGTTGGGCGCCTTTATGATCCATGATTTGAAACCCGGCCCGATCCTCTTCCAGAAGAACATTGACGTGATCTACGGGATTTTTGTGGGTATCATGTTGAGTTCCATTGCCATGCTCATCATCGGAAAGTTTTCCATTCGACTTTTTTCCCGCATCGGCAAGGTCCCTGTTTCCTTCCTCTTTCCGGCCGTCCTCGTCCTGTGCGTCTACGGAACCTACGCGGTGGACAACAAGATGTTCGATATCCTGGTCATGCTCGTCATGGGACTGATCGGCTATTTCATGCTCCTTTTCGAAATCCCTCCCGCGCCCTTCCTGATTGCTTTCATCCTGGGTCCCATGTTTGAGGACAATATGCGCCGCTCTCTTCTCCTTTCCAAAGGAGACCCGGTCATCTTCTTCCGTACGGCCATCTGCTGGGTATTTTTAGGCCTCACGGTTCTATCCATCTGGCTCATTGTCCAAAGAAATTTGCGGGGGAGAAAAGAAACCCGCGGCTCCTCGTAGGTCGCTCCTTGCAAAAGGGTCCCCCGATTTCCTCTGCCCCGGCTGAGAATCGAGACCCATCACCGGCCCCCCTTTCCCCCGGGGGGAAAAGACACCCATGGGATGGACGAATGGCTTCGTAAAAGGTTGGATTTCGTGCGGCTCCTCTGGGGGACAAGAGAAAAAGACCGGAAGCTCCGGCGGTCTTCCATGCCCCCATTTTCAGGTGCCGGAACTTTTGGCTGCCAGGAGAATGGCCTCTTTCATCGAGGTTGGATCGGCCGTCCCTCTGCCGGCAATCTCAAAAGCGCTGCCATGGCCGACGGTGGTCGCCACCAGCGGGATTCCGATGATCAACCCGGCAACCCGCTCAAAAGAGACCGTTTTGATGGCGATATGCGATTGATCATGATACATGGCCACGTAAGCGTCGTAATCCTGTTTTTCCTGAATATGGGAAAACAGGCTGTCCGCGGGAAAGGGACCCGCGGCATCGATTCCTTTGTCCCGCGCCCGGGCGATGGCCGGCCCGATCGCGGTCTCCTCCTCGGTCCCGAAAAGTCCTTCTTCCCCGCAGTGAGGATTCAGCCCGGTGACCGCGATACGAGGTTGGGGAATGTTCAGTCTCCTTAACGCCTGATAGGCGGCTTCGATCGTGGCGAAAACAAGGTCGGTGGTGAGCGTTTGGCTCACTTCTTTCAAGGGAATATGCAAAGTGGCTCCCACAATCCGGAAAGAGCCGGCCACGAGCATGTTGAACGCATGGGGACTTCCGGTCAGCTTGGCGAATAGGGGGGGATACCCGGCAAAATGGATTCCCGCCAGATTGACCGAGTATTTGTTGTGCGGACCGGCCACAATTCC
>Ga0111180_1029_pt1 | contig 20299 bp, 14 predicted proteins | sample DeeMarSWOR324_28_FD_80237 | JGI IMG/M metagenome (GOLD analysis project Ga0111180, IMG submission 80237) | Deltaproteobacteria bacterium SM23_61
CCGGGCAACGCCTGAAATTCAATTCATCTTCCGCCTACTTGGCGAAAAGTGAAGGGGGGCAAGGTATTGCCATTTTCCCATTTTCGGAACTTTTCCAAGGAAAGCCCTCCCAGCCCCCTTTTCTCCATCGGCGACGGCCGGGAGAACCCTTTTCCGGATCATCAGGTTCCTTCAGCCAGGGAATCGTCCGAGGGAAGGCGGGTCCGAATCACTCGATTCGAATCGGCTGCAGGCTGAGGGTGTCGGCGAAATGGCAGGAAACAAAGTGCTCCTCTCCCAGGTCCCGGAGGAGAGGGACCTCGGCCCGGCAGACCTCTTGGGCATACCGGCAGCGGGCGTGGAAATGACAACCCGGAGGGGGATTCAGGGGGCTGGGGACATCCCCCTCCAGGAGAATCTGCTGGCCCTGGTAGTCGGGGTCCGGAACCGGGACGGCGGAAACCAAGGCCTCGGTGTAAGGGTGCTTGGGGTCTGAGAACATGGCTTCGGTTGCAGCCACTTCGACGATCTTCCCCAGGTACATCACGGCCACCCGGTCGCTGATGTACTTTATGACCGAAAGATCGTGGGCAATGAACAGATAGGTCAACCCGAACTGCTCCTGCAGGTCCTGCAGAAGGTTTACCACCTGGGCCTGGATGGAAACGTCGAGGGCGGAGATCGGCTCGTCGGCCACGATCAACTCCGGCTCCAGGGCCAGGGCCCGGGCGATGCCGATGCGCTGGCGCTGACCGCCTGAAAACTGGTGCGGATACCGTTTCATCTGCTCCGGGTTCAACCCGACCGCGGCCAGGAGTTTTTGAATCCGGTCCTCTCGCTCGCTTCCCTTAGCGATTCCGTGCACCTGTAACGGTTCGCCCACGATCTCCTCCACGGTCATCCGGGGGTCGAGGGAGGAATAGGGATCCTGGAAAATAATCTGCAGATTCCGGCGGAGGGCCTTGAGCCCTTCCGGAGGGACGGCGGCAATGTCGATCTCCCGGCCGGATTCGCCGGAGCCGGATCGTTTCTTGCTCCGGAAGAGGACTTGGCCGGCGGTGGGTTCGATCAGGCGCAGGATGGCGCGGCCGGTGGTGGTTTTCCCGCATCCGCTCTCGCCGACCAGACCCAGGGTCTCGCCTTCCCGGATGTATAGGTCCACATCGTCGACCGCCTTGACCTGCCCAACCGCCCGGAGGAAAATGCCTTTGCGCACCGGAAAGTATTTTTTCAGGTGCCTCACCTCCAGCAAAATCTCTCGGCCCGCCATCCTTTATCCTTCCTCCGGCCCGGCATATAACCAGCAGGCGGCGTAATGACCCGGGGATACCTCGGTGAGCGGGGGGATCTCTCGCTTACAGATCCCCCGGGTCCGGGGACAGCGGGGTTCGAAAACACAGCCCGGGCCCGCCTCCAGAATGCCCGGGACCACCCCTTTGATGGGCACCAGGCGTTTCTCCTTTTTTGCTGCCAGCGAGGGAATGGAATTCATCAGCCCCTGGGTGTAAGGATGGCTGGGGTTATGGAAAATGTCCCTCACCGGAGCGCTTTCGACGATTCGGCCCAAATACATCACGGCGACGTCATCAGCCATGTGGGCGATGACCCCGAGGTTGTGGGTGATGAACAGGATGGCGGTCTTGAAACCCCGACGCAGGTCATTCATCAGCTTCAATACCTGTGCCTGGATGGTGACATCCAGCGCGGTGGTCGGCTCGTCGGCGATCAGCAGCGAGGGGTTGCACGAAAGGGCCATGGCGATCATGGCCCGCTGGCGCATGCCCCCGCAGTTCGACGGCCTTATTCCTGGCTTCCCGCCTTCCCAAGCCCTGATGGAGGAGAATGGATTCCATGATCTGGTTGCCGATGGTAAAGACCGGGTTCAGGGAGGTCATGGGCTCCTGAAAAATCATGGCAATTTCATTTCCCCGGATGGACCGCATTTCCGGGCCCTTGGGATCCAGCCGGGCCAGATCGACGACCTCTCCATCCCGGTGGAAAAGGATCTCTCCGGAAACAACCTTTCCGGGCGGCCGGATCAATCCCATGATCGAAAGGGCGGTCACGGACTTCCCGCAACCGCTCTCGCCCACCACCCCCAGGGTTTTCTCCCGCTGGATGGCGAAATTCACCCCGTTGACCGCCTGAACCACCCCGGCGTCGGTATAGAAACAGGTCTTCAGGCCTTTTACCTCGATCAACCGCGCCACGGTTCACCTTCCGCACTCATTCATCCAGGACCCACCCCGTTTTCGCTTCCACCCAGCCTTTCGAACCCCGGCGATTCGTTCCCCCCGAGGGTTAGGTCAGGCGGCCGCGAAGCTTGGGGTCCAGCACATCGCGCATGCCGTCCCCCATCATGTTGAACCCGATGACCGCAAGGAATATCCCCGCGCCGGGAACGAGCGAGAGCCAGGGGGCGCGCATGAAATAGAGCATCCCCTCCCGGATCATGTTTCCCCAGCTCGGGGTCGGCGGCTGGGTTCCCAGCCCGAGGAAACTCAGGCTCGCCTCCAGCCGTATGGCGGTGGCGATCCACAGGGTGGACATAACGATAATGTCCCCGGCAATGTTGGGCAGAATATGCTTCCGGATGATTCCGAAACTGGGCTGTCCCGTCGCCCGGCTGGCTTCGATGAAAACCTGCTCGGACACCGAAAGGGTGGAAGCCCGAGCGAGGCGGATGAACCGGGGGGTAAAGGCCAGCCCGATGGCCAGGATGACGTTCTGGGTGCCCGGCCCGAAGGCGACCACGACGATGATCGCCAGCACCATGGTTGGAAAGGACATAAAAACATCCGTCAGCCAGACAATGGCCCGGCTCAGCCTCCCTTTGTTGTAGCCGGCGATCAGGCCCAGGGTCGTGCCCAGCAGGGCCCCCAGAAGAGTGGCCGAAAAGCCCACGGCCAGGGAAATCCGGGAACCGTATACCGTCCGCGAAAAGATGTCTCGACCGAATCGATCGGTCCCGCCGAGATATTCGCGGCTGGGCTCGGCGAACCGCTTGACGATATTCTGTTTCAACGGATCATAGGGGGCTATCAGGGGGGCGAAGAAGGCGGTCGAAAGCGCCAGGATCACCAGCAGAAAGCCGAAGAGAGACACCTTGTTTTTTACGAATCGTTGGATTTCCACGTCGGACGGACTCCTCTCAACTCCTTTTCGGCTGGGTCAATGAACCCCTAGGACCCGACCCTAGTCATATTTGATCCGGGGGTCGATGAGGGAATAGGAAAGATCGGTAATCAGGTTCACCAGGACGATAAAAACCGACAGCACCACCAGACCCGATTGAATCACCGGATAATTCCGTTCCTGGATGGCCCCGATCAAAAATTTACCCAGGCCGGGCCGGTTAAAAACGATCTCCACCTCGATGGACCCTCCGATGGTCACCGCCAGGTAGAGGGAGATCATGGTAACCACCGGAATCAGGGAGTTTCTCAGGGCATGTTTGTAAATGACGATTCTCTCCTTGAGACCTTTGCTCCGGGCGGTGGTGATGTAGTCCTCATGCAGAACATTCAGCATGGACGACCGGGTTAAGCGCATGACGAAGGCCGATTTGATCAGCCCCAGACTGAGGGCCGGCAAAAACAGGTGGCGGGCGCGCTCCCCCCACTGGTTCAGTTCGCCGCCGCCGATCATGGGAAACCATCCCAGGGACAGGGAAAAGATGAACAGCAGGATGATGCTCAGATAGAAGGAAGGAAAGGAAAAGCCCAAGATCCCCAGAAATCTCCCGACAAAATCCAGGGGGGTGTTCCATTTCAGGGCGGCCAGGATTCCGGCGGGCACCCCGATCAAGATCCCGATCACCGTCGCCCACAGGGCTAGGTCAACGGTATAGGGAACCGCCCTTTTAAACAACTCGGACACCGGTTGTTCCGTGCGCAGGTCCCGGCCCAGGTCCCCCCGGGCCAGGTCCCATAAAAACGACGTGTACTGCTTCCAGAGCGGCTGGTTGAGGCCGAGCCGCTCCCGGAGCACCTCCAGGGCCTGGGGGGTCGCCCGGTCTCCGAGAATGGCCATGGCCGGGTCCCCTCCGAGCCCCCGGACGGAGAAGAAAACGACGGTGATGACCACGAGGATCGTGGGGATGGCCAGCAGGAGCCGGCGAATGATAAAGGTCGTCATGGGGAAAGGAGGCCGCCAGCCGGAGGCCCTTTCCGAGCCTCCTGCCGGCGGCCCGCCTCCATCCTTTCGGTCAGCGTTTCAGCATTCGCGCCTTTTCCAGGGGATACCCGAAAATCATGGAGCCTTTGATCTCCACCCCCGGGTCGAACCATTTGTGCCGGGCCAGAACCTTGGTGAGTTCATGGAGCGGCTTGGCCGGGACCAGTTTCAGGATCTTTAGCTGGGCCTCGTAGTAAAGCTGCCTTTGTTTGTCCCGGTTCAGTTCTTTGCGGGCGGCCAGGATCAGCGAGTCCACACTGTCGATTTTACCGTCCCCGTCCGCGTCCACATCTCCGAAGTGGGAGAAGTTCGTAACGGCCGTGGGTTTGCCGATCGCCGCCTTGGAGTAATAGTACTGGGTCAGGTAGGAGTTGGCTACCGGCGCCCGGCCCGCATAATAGACGACCACATGGTTCATGTCTTTCCGAATATTGGCGTGAAAGGTGGTGTGATCCACCACCTTGATGTCCAGCTCGACCCCGAGCGGTTTCCAGAGTTCCTGGCAGATTTCCATGATGGCCTTGTAATAGGGTTTGGTGGTGATGTATCCCATGATCTTGAACCCTTTGGGGTAGCCGGCCTCGGCCAGCAGCTTTTTGGCCTTCTCCAGGTCATAATTGTACAGGAGTTCTTCGGGCGTTTTTTCCTTGGGGAGGGCGGCGTAATAAGAAGGCGGCACCGGGGCGGTCATCTCGTGCCAGATTCCGCCGAAGAACTTCTTGAACGCCATCCGGTCGGTGGCCAGGGCCAGGGCCTTTCTGACCTTGAGGTTATCCAGGGGTTTCTTGGTCATGTTGAAGTGGATCGCGCAGCCGCTGCCCAGCGGCACGGAATCCACGATAACCGTTTTGGTTTTCTTCACATCCTCGACCCAGTAGGTATCCCTCTCCCCGTAGATCGCATCCAGGTCCCCCTTGATGAAGGCCATGGTCCGGGAGGCCTCGTTGGGCATGAAATACATCTCCAGCCGCTCCAGGATCGGCGCCCCCCGGAAATATTTCGGGTTGCGGACAAAGGTGATCTTCTCTTTGGCCTTGTAGCTGTCCACCATAAAGGGGCCGGTTCCGACCACATCGAGCCCCAGATTCTTCAGGCCTTTCTCTTCCCCCTGCTTTTTGCAGACGATCATTCCCGCCTGATAGGCCAGGGCCTGATCCATGATGAAAAAGGGGTTGGGAGACTTGAGGGTGATCTGAACCGTATATTTGTCCACGGCTTTCACCTGGTCGATCATGAGAAACTTCGCCCCGTAGGGGGCTCCGAGTTTGGGGTTTTTCAGCCGATCGAAAGTGTACTTCACATCCGCGGCGGTAAATTCGCCGTACCCTTTGTGCCATTGAACCCCTTTTCGGAGGCGGAAGGTATAGACCAACCCATCCTTGGACACCTCCCAGGATTCGGCCAGATCGCCTTCGAGGTTTTCGAAATCCAGCGTTCCCGGCTTCAATCGAACCAGGCCGTTAAAAACCGCGTTGCCAGCCGAATAGGTCATGTCCGGAACGGCAAAGGCCGGGTCCAGAGTGTCCAGGTCCGAAGTGTGGTGCCCCCACCGCCAAACCTGCTGGTCGGCCAATTGCGGCGAGGCCGAAAAAACAAGGGTCGGGGCAAGGGCAAAGATCACAGCGCAGAGAACGACCCAAATCCCAAGACGATGACTCATGTTCCTACCTCCTTTTTGAAAGGTTACGGTTAAGGGTTGTATTCTGACCTTCTCCCCCGGGTTGCCCGGACCATCATGTTTCACGGAATCAACGCTATGGATGAACACAGCTATTCCCGCATGAAAAGGGTACGGGGAAAATTTTTCTTCGCCCCGGTTCAAGATTAACGGCGTCGGCTTCCAAGCCGGGATTGTTTTGCGCTTGATCTTGAATGGTTCGGGATAAGAATATAGAATTATTGAAAAAATGCTTGAAATTTGTCAAGGAAATTTTTTGGCTATCTTTCCCGGGGTGGGCCTAAAAGGATGCCCTTTTTCAGAAGAGGGTCAGCGGCGATGGGGGGGACAGGACTTTAGGGGATACCCCGTTCCATCCATGCTCTCGGGCCGACTGAAGAGAATTCATTCGTATCTCAGCGCTTCGATGGGGTCCATCCGGGCGGCTTTGCGGGCGGGGTAGAAGCCGAAGAAGATCCCCACGCCGCCGGCAAAGGAGAAGGAGAGGATCAGGGCCTGGGGGGAAATCAGGGTGGGCCATTTGAACATCTGGGATATGAGTTGAGAAGCTCCGATACCGATGATAATACCGATAATCCCTCCGATTAGGCTGAGGACCAAGGCTTCCACCAGAAACTGCCAGAGAATGTCTTGGCCCCGGGCGCCCACGGCCATGCGGATCCCGATCTCCCGGGTCCGCTCGGTGACCGAGACGAGCATGATATTCATAATTCCGATCCCGCCCACCAGGAGAGAAATGGAAGCAATAGCCCCCAGGAGGATCGACATGACCTTTGCCGATTCCTCGGCCGTGGAAAAGGCCTCGGTCAGGTTGCGGATGAAGAAATCATTTTCCTGCTTGGCCCGCATGCGGTGGCGCTGGCGGAGAAGCTGGGTGATCTGCTCTTCCGCCAGGTTCATGGTACCCGGGCCGGTGGCCTGAACCATGATGGACCACACCATACCCGGAAATTGCTGGCCGAAGAGGAGCCGCTGTCCGGTGGTCAGGGGAACGTAAACCACATCGTCCTGATCCTGCCCCCAGGTGGTCTGCCCCTTTATGGAAAGGACCCCTACCACCGTAAAGGGAAACTGCTTCAACCGCACAACCTGGCCGACCGGATCCATTTCCCCAAAGAGATTGTTGACAACGGTCTGTCCCAACAAACAAACCTTGGCCGCGCCATCCACGTCGGCCTGGTTTAGAGATCGGCCCATGAGGGTCGGCCAGTCACGGATGAGCAGGGCCTCGGGCGTGGTGGCATAGGTGAGCGTGGACCAGTTCTGGTTCCCGAAGACGACCTGAGTTATCCCCCGGAGGATCGGAGCGGCATATTTTACCGCCGAAAGCTCCGTGGCGATCGCCCTGGCATCATCCACGGTGAGGGTCGGAACCGATCCCGAACCATGGCGGAAACCTCCGCTGGTGGCGCTTCCGGAAAGGACGATGAGGAGATTCGAGCCCATGGAGGCAATCTGTTCCTGGATGCGGGTCTTGGCCCCGGACCCGATGGCGATCATGGCGATCACCGCGCCTACCCCGATGATGATCCCCAGCATGGTGAGGCCCGAGCGCATCTTGTTGCGCCCCAAAGCCTTGATGGCGATCCGCAGGGTCATGAGAAAATTCATGTGATCGTCTCTTCCGCGGGCGCGGGGAGCTGTTGCAGATCTTCCACCGCCTTCCGGTGCTGAAAAATCTCGTCTTTCACGATCTTTCCGTCCCGGAAAACCACCTGCCGGCGGGCATAGCGGGCGATGTCCATCTCATGGGTGACCAGGATGACGGTGATGCGGGATTCCTGGTTGAGCCGCTGAAAGATCTCCATGATCTCCAGACTGGTGCGGGTGTCCAGATTTCCGGTAGGCTCGTCCGCCAGGATCAGGGATGGCCGGTTCACGAGGGCCCGGGCGATGGCCACCCGCTGTTGCTGGCCACCGGAAAGCTGGCTGGGAAGGTGGTGCTCCCGCCCCTGAAGCCCGACGATGCAGATCGACTCCAGGGCCCGGTGGTGTCTTTCCCGGGAGGAGCTGTTATTATAGAAGAGGGGGAGCTCCACATTTTCCAGGGCCGAAGTTCGCCCCAGGAGGTTGAAATTCTGGAAGACAAAGCCGATCTTCTGGTTGCGGATCTGAGCCAGCTCGTCCCGGCTCAGCCCGGAGACATCCTTCCCCTCGAAAAAGTATTTCCCTGCCGTGGGTCGGTCAAGGCATCCCAGGATGTTCATGAAGGTGGATTTTCCCGACCCCGAAGCTCCCATGATGGCCACGGACTCCCCGGCCTGAATGGCTAAATCCACGCCCTGTAGGGCCGGCACCTGCACCTCTCCCAGGAAGTAGGTTTTGACAAGATGTTCGACGCGGATCAGTTCACTCATGAAATTCCTTTTGCCACAAAGGGCACAGAGATCAACGAGGAAAAGGCTGAACGATGGGAATGATGGAATGATGCAATAAGGGAATATTGGAAAAACAAGTTTTTTGTCCGCCATGTCATTGTTGCATTATTCCTTTTCCCTTGATCCTCCGTGTTCTCTGTGATCTCTGTGGTTAAAATTTTACCGGAAGCCGCGCATCGAGGGCGAAGTCGTCTGTGAAGAGCCGCTCTTGCTACTGGCCCCCATCTGTTCGACGATCACTTCCTGGCCTTCCTGCAATCCCCCGGAGATCACCTCGGTGTAGGATCCATCGGAAATTCCCGTTGTGATTTCCACCGGCACGGGCTTTCCTTTGGGAACCGGGGTCCATACTCTGAAAACCGGGCCAGCCGCCGGGGAGGTTTCCGGCCGCCGGCCCATCTGGTCATATTTTTTCTTCTGTTCTTCGGTCAGCAAAGAACGGATCTTCATCCGGTTGGCCGTCCGGAGCTCTTTGGCCTTGTTCTTGGCTTCTTCGGAACCCCCGGCTTTTCGTGCCGCCAGAATCTGGCTCTGGGCATCCCTCAAGATGCGGGAAATGCCGGACTGCTGTTCCGGGGTGAGTTTCAGTTCCGACTTCAGCCTTTCCAGAATCTGTTCCGCGCTCACCGTCGAGGGAGATGGAGTCGGCGCCCCGGCCAATGCCGAGCCTTTCGCGGGAGTTGCGGCTTCCTTTTTGGCAAAATCCGGCCGGAACCGCAGGACAGCGTTGGGGATCTTCAAGACATTCTCTCTCTGGGCCACCAGGATGGAGGCGTTGGCGGTCATCCCCGGCCTCAGCTTCAGCTCGGGGTTTCTTACCTGAATGACGACGTTATAAGTGACCACGTTCTGGACGGTGACCGGGGCATTGCGGATATCGGTAACTTTTCCCTGGAAGGTGAGGTTGGGAAAAGCATCCACGGTAAAAGCCGTTTCCTGGCCGATGGCTACCCTCCCGATGTCCGCCTCGCTCACGTTGGTTTCGACCTGCATCTCGGTGAGATCCTGGGCGATGGTGAAAAGCGTGGGGGCCTGCAGGCTGGCGGCCACGGTCTGGCCCACGTCCACGTTGCGGGAGATGACGATCCCATTGACCGGCGCGGTGATCCGGGTATGGTCCAGGTTCACCTGGGCCAGCTCGAGTTCGGCTTCCGCCTGCTTGATCTGGGCCCGGGCTGCCTCGAGTTTGGCTTGAGCCGAATCCAGCTGGGCCTCGCTGGCTTTCTGCTGGGCTTGGGCCGCCTCCAGCTGCGCCACCGCCGAATCATAGGCCGTCTGGGCCGAATCCCGGTCGCTGGCCGAGATCAAGTTGCGGGAGAAGAGCTCCAGGGAGCGGTTCAAGTTGCGCTTGGTGTCGTCCACCGAAACCCTGGCCTTGATCACATTGGCCTTACTGGATTCTATGTTCGACCGGGCCGCGGCAATATCCGCCCGGGCGTTCAGGAGGGCAGCTCTGGCGTTTTCCACCTTGGCTTTGGCCTGGGAGACCTGGGCCTGGAAAATCGCCGGGTCGATCTGGGCGATGAGCTGGCCTTTGGTCACCCGGGAATTGTAATCGGCGTAGAGCTTTTGGATCGTTCCGGAGACCTGGGACCCCACCAGGACGGTAATGACCGGGTTGATCGTGCCGTTGGCGGTGACCCAGGCGGAGAGGGGTCCTCTTTCCACCTTGGCCGTCCGGTATCTGACCGCCGCGTCTTTTCCCCTGTACCAATAGGTGTAACCCAGGACAGCCCCGGCGATGAGAAGGATCAAGATGCTCCCAAAGGCGGTTTTTCTTTTCACGGTTCGTTTTTTTCCTCGATATGGATTTCTCTCTTGAAACGGGTTTCAAAGATGCTGTACAGGGTCGGGATGAAAACCAATGTAAGGAGCGTGGAGACTGAAAGCCCCCCGATGACTGCAATGGCCATGGGGGCGTTGGACTCCGACCCTTCCCCCAGGCCGATGGCCATGGGAGTCAGAGCCAGGATGGTACAGAAGGAGGTCATCAGGATCGGCCTCAGTCTCGTCCGCCCGCCGAGGATGACCGCCTCCCGCAAGTCCATCCCCCGCCCGCGAAGGCGGTTGGTGTAATCGACCAGAAGGATTCCGTTGCTGACCGCGATCCCCGCCATCATGATGACCCCCATAAAAGAGGTCACCGAAAGGTTGGTTTCGGTCAAAAAGAGCGCCCAGAGGACCCCGATCAATCCCAGGGGCACGGAAAACATGATGATAAAGGGATCAATGAGAGACTTGAACTGGGAGGCGAGGACCATATAAACGAGCATGACCGCGAGGATCAAGGCACCGAGCAGGGAAATGAACGATTCGCGCTGGCTTTCCACGCTGCCGCTCAGGTTGATTTTGAAATTGGGCGGGATCTGGAGCCGGTCCAGCTTCTCCTGGATTTCTGCGGCCACGCTTCCCAGGTCCCGGCCGAACGTGTTGGCCGTAACGTGGATGATCCGCTGCTGGTATTTACGCTCGACCTGGATCGGGCCGGCCCCCGGCGAGATGGAGGCGATGTTGTCCAGGGAGATGGGCCGGCCCTGGGAGTTCATCACAAAAATCTGGCTGAGGTCGCTCAAAGACCTTCGATCCAACTCCTGCGAGCGGACGGTGATGTCATACTGGTTTCCGGTCTGGGGATCGGAAAAAATGGAGGCTTGATACCCATTGATGAAGGTCTGGACGGCCTTGGCCACCTGGGCCACGCTCAATCCCATCAGGGCGGCCCGCTCCCGGTCGATGACGATGTTCTGCTGGGGATAATCCTGTTCCCGGCTGACGCGCACATCCTTGGCCCCGGGGGTTGAGCGGACGATGCCCTCTACCTCTTTGGCCAACTTTTCGGCATTTTTCAGGTCATAGCCCAGGATCTCCACGTCGATGGGATTTTCGTAGCCGAAGGAAATAAGGCGGCTGACGATTCCTCCCGACACAAAAAAGATTCGCACCCCGGGGAATTCCTGCATAAGCCTGGGACGGAGCTTTTCCATGAGAGCATCGGAGGATAGTTTTCTTTCTCCCGGATTCACCAGCCGCGCCCGGATATACCCCATGTGGGGGCCGGTATTCTGCGACCAGATGGCGGATACAGTCCCGCTGGGCATGCCGAAATTTACCTGCACAGCCCGGGTCTCCTTCTCCATGGTCTGCTGGATGATTTCCTCCATCTGGGCCGCAACCCGGCCGGATTCCTCCAGGCGGGTGCCTACGGGCATCTGCACCCAGAAACGGAACTGACTCTCATCCATGGACGGGAAGAACTCACTGCCGATGAAAAAATACAATGGCAGGCTGCCCAGCAATACCGCCAGCACGGCAAGAATGACTGTTTTGCGATGGTCCAGCGCCCAGGATAGGACAGCCTGGTAGTTGGAATCGAGAGCGTCGATCCAATTCTTGAAACGCCAATTCATCCGCTCCAGGAGGGAGGGTGAAGTCGGGGAAAATTCGTGCTCCGGCTCCAGGTATTTGCGGGAAAGGACCGGGATGACCGTCAGCGATACAAAGTAAGAGGCAATGAGGGAAAAGGCCACGGTCAAAGCGAGGGGGGTGAAAAGCAGCTTGGCAATTCCGGTGATGAAGGCCACGGGCAGAAAGACGATGATGGTGGTGATGGTGGAGGCCAAAACCGCCAGCCCCACTTCTCCCGCCCCTTGAATGGCTGCATCGTAGGGCGACTTGCCCGCGTTTCGGTGGCGAAAGATATTTTCCAGCACCACGATGGCATCGTCCACCAGGCGCCCCACCCCCAGGGCCAGCCCCCCCAGGGTGAATACATTCAGGCTGAGATCGGCAAAGTAAAGAAGGATGAAGGCGCAGACGATGGATATGGGGATGGACAGAGAGACAATCAGCGTGCTGCGCAGGTTGCGCAGGAAGACCAGGATGACCAGAACGGCCAATAGCGACCCCCAGAGGGCTTTGTGTTGAAGGGTCTTGATGGAGTTGCGGATGTAAGTGGATTGGTCGAAGAGTTCCAGCATGACCACGCCCGGCGGAAGCAGCTTCTGGATTTGGGGGATGGCCTCGCGGATCCCATCGACGACCTGGATCGTGTTGGTCCCCGAAGTTTTTTGCACCGCCAGGGCTACGGCGGGCTGGCCGTTCACCCGAATGAGATTGGTCTGATCCTGGAAGTCATCGCGCACCATTCCGATGTCGCGGATGTATACCGGGCGCTTGTTCACGTTGGTGACGATGATGTTTTCGATGGGGCGGACCAGGCTGAACTGGGTCTCGGTGAACAAGCGGTAATCATAGGGCCCGGCCTTGATATCCCCGGAGGGGAGGATCAGGTTGGCCTGCTGGACGGCCTGGATGATGGATTCCGGGGATAGGTTGAAAGCCTGGAGGCGTTGCCGGTCAAAATGAACCTGGATCTCCCGGATCTTTCCTCCCACGACTCGGGCCGAGGCCACGTTGGGCACATGCTCGATCTCGGGTTCAATGACGTTATAGGCCAGGTCATAGAGCTGCCCTTCGTTGAGCCCTCCCCCCATGAGGGCGATGAAGATGACTGAAATCTGGGAGATGTCAAATTTGCGGATGATTGGGTACTGGACATCCTTGGGCAGGTCTCCGTGGATCAGGTTCACGGCCTGCAGAACGTCCGACTGGGCAGTGTCCAGGTTCGTTCCCCAGTTAAAATTGATCGTAACCAGGGAGGCTCCCTGCCGGGAGATGGAGGAGACATACCTCACCCCGTTTACTGTGGAGACGGCCTTCTCCACCGGGTAGGTGACCATTCTCTCCATATCCTGGGGGTTGGCTCCGGGGTAGAAGGTGGCCACGGTGATCGAGGGGAAGGTGATGTCCGGGAACATATCCACGGGCAATTTCGAGAAAGAGATGATCCCCAGAACGATCGATCCCAAGACAGCCATCAGAATGGTGATGGGGTTGCGGAGGGCGAACCTGGCTAAATTCATGGCTTGCTTCCCTTTTTATCAGCCCCTACAGATGGGGCCGGCAACCTGACCGGCATTCCGTCTTTCAGAAATGCCTGGCCGGCGGTGATCACTTGCTCTCCGATTTTTAGCCCCTGCATGACTTCCACCTGAGTGTCCTGGACCAGGCCTTTCCGGATCACCCGGCGATGGGCGTTGCCATCTTTAAAGATATAAACGAGATCCCGGTCTCCCTCGTTGACAAGGGCCTGGATGGGGATTACCAGGGCCCCGGGATTAGACCGGAGAAGGGTCTCGGCTCGCCCGAACATCCCGGGGTTGAGAATGTAACCGGGGTTGGGGATGGAGATTTGAATTTCTGCGGTGCGTGATTGGAGCTCCAGGGCCGGGGTGATGATGGAGATGCGGCCTTGAAAGGTCCGGTTGGGGAAGGCGGTAACGGTGACCTTCACGGCCTGGCCTTTCTGCAAGTGGACGAATTCCCTCTCGATGACATTGACCACCATCTTTACTTGACTTAAATCCATCAGGGTCAGGATGGGAGTCGTATCTTTTACCATGGTGCCCGGGTCCACATAGCGCTTGGTGACCCCTCCGTTCATGGGGGAAAGGATGATCAAGTTGGCCAGTTGGACCTGGGTCAGGTCGAGAGTGGCTTTGGCCTGCCGCACCTGGGCCTCGGCAAGGGCGATATCATTCTCCCAGGTCCTTTGCCTTAGGTTATTGAGGGCCAGGTCGTAGGTCGCTTTGGCCACGTTATACTTGGTGCGCGCTTCATCCAGCTGCTGCCGGGCGATGAAATTCTTCTCGTGCAGTTCCCGGGCCCGTTTCAGGTCTGATTCGGCCAGCTCCAGGTTGGCCTTGGTCTGCTGGACTTGCGACTGAATGGCTTCTTCGGAGGTTGCTTTGACCTGCTTTAACCGGGCCGCCGCTGCTTCCAGACTGGCCTTGGCCTGGGCTACGGCCGCTTCGGCTTCTCGGGTGTCGAGCGTAGCCAGGACATGTCCAGCTTTCACCCGGTCTCCCTCCCGGACATTAATCTTCTCCACCCATCCCTGGACTTTGGAGTAGATCGTCACCTGGGCTTCGGGCACAATATCCCCGGTGCGGATGATTTTTTCTTCAATCAAGCCTTGGATCACCGGGGCGACTTCCACCAGCGGAGCTTTTGCGATTGGGCCCTTTCTGGAGCCCTCATTTTTTCGCGCCGAAATAACCTGGGCAGCCCGGAAGGCCACCAGCCCCGCCAGAACGATAATCACCAGTACTATGATCGTCCTTTTCATTTCTTCTTCCCTAAGGGTTTATCGGAAACCCGCTCTATGGATGTCCGGAATCCAGAATCCAGCATCCGCCATTCTATTTATTCGTCCCCATCGCTTTTTCAATCTTGGCTTCGGCAACCTTGTAATTGTAGAGGGCCTGGATGTAATTCGCTTTGGCATTGGCCAGCTGGACCTCCGCATCGGTGATCTCCAACGGAGACCCCACCCCCACCTGGTAGCGCCCCCTGGCCAGCTCGTAATTTTCCTGGGCCTGCTCCACCGTTTTCTCCGTCACCCGGACCTGTTCCGCCGATTGTTTCTGGCTGAGGTAGGCCTGTTCCGCTTCCAGGCGGATGTTCAGCTTCAACGCCTCTTCCTGGGATATGAGATTTCTCATGTTGGCCCGTTGTTCGGCCACCTGGTTGGAGGAAGAGAACCCGGTAAAGATGGGAATGCTGAGCGTCGCCCCAAAAAACAAATCCCAGGTCATGTCATTGGGCATGTGATATCCCCGCAGAAGATATTGAGCATTTCCCGAGAGGATCGGGTAGTAGCTCGACCGGGCCAGGTCGATGGCTGCCTCCTGACTGCGCTGTCTGGCTTTTATTTGCAGGATTTCGGGACGCTGGTCGTAAGCGGTCTTGACGATATCCTCCAATCGGTATTCCCGGGGAGCAAAGCCCAGAATGTCTTCCATGGGGAAGGTGATGGGTCGGGTAAAGCCGATGGCGTTGTTCAAGGTCACCTGGGCGACAGCGAAATTGTTATTGGCCTGGATGAGCGCCAGCTGGGCATTGGCCGCGTCCACCTCGGCTTTGGTCACATCGATCTTCGGGCGGGTGCCAGCCTGGTAGAACCCCTGGGCCTGGTCCAGGTGCTGTTTGGTGTTGGCCACGACCTCCTTGGCCACCTCGACCAGCCGCTCACTCTGGAGGACTCCGAAATAGGCCTGCTGGACGTTCAGGATCACGGTCTGCCTGGTGGTGACCAGGTCCTGTTCGCTGGCTTTAACATTTTCCCGGTTGATCTTTACACTGTTGGCGGTTCGGCCGAAGTCATAGATGGTCTGATTCAGCGTCGGCCCCACGGAGAAGACATCCACAAAGGTCCAATTATAAGTATAGCTCCGGGTTGTTCCCCCCAGGGAAACGAAGTTAAAGGTGTTCCAATTGTAGGACGTGTTGAGGTTGACCTGGGGGTAATACGCGGCCAGAGCCTGCTCGACGCGGGCTTTCTGGGCCTCTACCGTGGCCTGGTTGGAGCGGAGGGCCGGGTTGAACCTCAGGGCTAAGCCCACGCAATCATTCAGGGAGAGAGGTTTTCCCGGTTGGGGAAGACTGACTTCTTGGGCAGAAGCCGCCCCGGAACAGACCAGGAACAGGAAAATGAGCGATTTCAAGATCCCCCGGACCAACCCTTTTTCCCTCAATCTTCTCATGACAGAATCCCCTTTCCCTTTTTGAGTACCGTTCACTCTCCCTGGAACCCCTGATTTTTCAGGCCGTGAATTGCAATTTATTCTATTTGTTTTTCATTTGCAATTTTATTCCACCATTACCCCGCTCCCGGCTTTTTTGGCGGCATGCCGGTTCCGGATCAAGAGAGCCGGGAGGATGCCGATGGTGACCAGCAGGGCTGAAAAAAAGAAAGCATCGGCAAAACCGCCCGCCGTGGCCTGCCGGTGAACCCAAAGGGCCAGAAGGGTCTTCCCTTTGGCAACCGCCTCGGCCGGATCGAACCCCGCCCGCAGGAGAATCTCCTGCATGACCCGCTGAGCCTGATAAACCGGGGCGGAGAAAGCATTGTTCAGCAACTCCCCGTATTGGGCGTAATGGAAAACCTCCCGCCGCTGCAGCGTCGCCCCCAGCAGGGCCACTCCAAAGGCCCCCCCGACCTGCATGGTGACCGTGAGGAAGCTGGAAGCATCGCTGGTCTGTTCTCGACGGACTGCATTGAGGGCTGCGCTCATCAGGGGGGCGTTGATCAGGCCCAGGCCAACCCCTCGCATAACCTGTGGCCAGAATAAGAACCAGTAATCTGAATTCAGGGAGATGTCCTTGTAAAGATACAAGGAATAGGCCGTCAGAACGGTTCCCAGGAAAAGGGGGATCCGAGGGCCGATTCGATCAGAAATCATGCCTGAGAAGGGGGAGACGATCGCCACGCTAATCGCCGTGGGGACTAGAATGATCCCCGTGCGCAGGGCTGTGTAGTTCATCAGGTTCTGCAGGTAAAGCGGCAGCAGAAACATGGACCCGAAGATGGCCACCGCCCGGACAAAATTCACGATATTGGCCATGACGAAATCATGGTTGGCAAAAAGCCAGAGGTCAATGACCGGGTCCTTTTTGCTGAAACTGGAGACCAAAAAGCCTGCTAACCCGATCAGGCTTAGACCGAAGCAGGAAAGAATATAATCGGAGTCCCAACCTTCCCGCTGACCCTGAGCCAGGGCGATGAGGAGGGTCGCCAGAAAAACGGAAAAACACGAAAATCCGAGGAAGTCAAAAGGCTTGGCAGGCCGGGAGGACCGCCTAGCGTTAAGAACCCAGAGGGCGGCGAAAACCGTCACGGCTCCTACGGGAACGTTGATGTAGAAGATCGACCGCCAGTTCACTTCATCCACCAGATAACCCCCCAGGAAGGGTCCCACGCTGGGGGCCACCATTGCCCCGATGGACCAGATTCCCATGGCCATCCCCCGCTCCTGGGGTGGAAAGGCTTGCGAGACCAGGGTGAGCCCGGTGGGCATCATGGCCCCTCCCCCGACGGCCTGGATCGCCCGAAAAAAGATCAGGGAATCTTTATCCCAGGCCATGCCGCAGAGGACGGAACCAAGAATAAATAGGGCCAGGCTGGCGATGAAAACTTCCTTGATTCCATATCGGCTCTGAAGCCAGCTGGTGGCCGGCATGGAGATGGCAAAGGCGATCATGTATCCCGTGACGACCCACTCAATCTGGTCCACGGTGGCGGAGAAATTGGCCATCATCTTGGGCAAAGCCACGTTGACGATGTTGCTGTCCAGGATGGGCATGAAAGAGCCCAGAATGACCACGCTCAGGACCGACCATTTGCTGGCTTGTTGATTGGAATCGGGACCGTCCATCTTTGCCTTTTCGCTCCGTCGTCCCCGTTGCCGGTCACCCCTTCCTTTTCCCCGGCCTTTAACCGGCAACCTGCAACGGGCGACCGGCAACAATTATTTCGTCTTTGAAATTGAGAGCCTCTTAACTCGATACCCGAAACTTGAAACCTGAAACTGCTTTATTTCGCCTCTATGGCCACCACCACCATCATCCCGGGCTTCAGGAGATGATCCGGGTCTTTCACCGATATGCGCACCGGAAGGCGATGGGTGATTTTTACGAAGTTCCCCGAGGGGTTTTCCGCCGGAAGCAGGGCAAATTCCGACAGCGCCGCCGCCCCGATGAATTCCACCTTCCCCTCAAAGTCGCGGCCCGGAAAAGCATCCACTTCGACTCTGGCCTTCGACCCCCGGTGGACCTTTCGCACCTTGGTTTCTTCCACGTTGGCCACGACCCATTTTTCGGACGGGTCATTCACCACCAGAAGAGGCTGGCCGGGCTGGACCAACTGTCCTTGATCGGCATAGCGCTTGGAGATGACCCCGGATATGGGGGTCATGACTTTGGTTTCCTGGAGACGGAGTTCAGCCAGATGAAGAGCCGCTTCGGCCTCCTGAACCTTGGCCTTCAGGAATTCAATATTCTTCTCCTGGATGGAAATCTGCTTCTTCTCTTCCTGGGCCAGGGTCAAGCTGATTTTGGCCCTCTCCAAAACCTGTTCGGAAATCCGGATGGTCTGTTTCTTTAATTCAATGGAACGCCGGTTGGCTTCGGCCAACTCCAGCTGGGAGAGGGCCTCGCGCTCATTCTCCAGGGCCGCCTGATGTTTGCTCTGCGCCACCTGCCAGGCTGTCTCCGCCGCGTCCCGGGCATTTTCGGCTATGTATTTATTCTTGAACAATTCCTGTTGCCGCTCGAACTCCTTCTGAGCGTTGTCCATCGTGGCTTTGGCTTCGATCACCCTGGCTCGGGCCGCCTTGAGACCGGCTTGGGCCCGATCGATGTCCTTCTGCACCCGGTCCGCCTGCAAGGCGGCATCATTTTGAGCAAATTTCAGTCCCTCCAGGGCTTCCTTGTAGGAGGCATCCGCCGCGTCAATTCCCTGCAGAACCCGGTCCCGGGTCAGAGCGAGCTGGGGGATTGCCTTGGCCAGGTCCTGGCGGGCCATCTCCAGGCTGGCCTGGGCCTGGGCCCGGGCGGCCAGGTAATCCTTGGGGTCCAGTTCCACGAGGATTTGTCCGGCTTCGACCGAATCTCCCTCCTCGACCCGCATCCGTTCGATCCGGGCCGAGACTTTGGCGCTCAGGTTGACCAAATTGCCCTTCACTTGGGCATCATCGGTGGAGACATAATGCCAGCGGAAGTAAATCCACTTGATTCCAAAGTAACCCCCGATCCCCAAAAGAAGGATCACGAGAAGGAAAAGGATCTTCTTTTTCTTGGCCTTAGGAGCGGGGGTTTCGTTTCCTGTTGCCATTTTTTTTCGGTACTCCGGTTAACCCTTGCAAAAAGGTGTCCACGAAGGTGTGAACCGCCTTTTTCTGGGAGAATTTCATATGGCTTTTCATACCGTAAATTTCCCGGAACTGGACGTAATGAATGATCATCCCCATGAAGGCCCTGGCTGCCAGAAGCGGAGGGACCGGCTTGAAGGCCTTTTCCTTGATTCGCTGGCGGATATAGTCCGCCAACAAACGGGTTTTCCCCATGACATGGTTTTCGAAAAAGATGCGGGAGAGTTCGTGGCCTTCCAGGGCGCTGTACAGGATGAGCCGCATGAAGGTGGGGTCTCCGGTGTTCCTGGCGATCAGGTTGGAGGCAATCGAGCGGAAGACCTCCCGGTCGTCTTTGGCCTGAACGGCTTCCTTGGGGAAGAACATCTCTTCGGACCCATCGGTTCTTTTTTGGATGATCGCGCGGTAGAGGGCTTCCTTGCTGGGGAAATATTTGAACATGAGGGCTTCGCTGATCCCCAGGTGCCGGGAAATTTCCCGGGTCGTGGCCCCGCGGAAACCTTTTTCGGCAAAGAGCTCCATGGCCCCGCGCAGGATCTGCCCCCTGCGGGCCTCTGCCGTCATTCGATTTCCCATGCTTTTCCCCCCGCCGCTGCTTAATTAGTAATCACTTACTAAACTAATATATTTTCAGGCCGGGGTCAACTAGAAAAAATCGTTGCCGGTCATGGGTACCTGGTTGATGGCGAAAAGCGAGTAACCGGTAACCAGGAATCAGGATCGACCGCCGGAGATCTTGCGATTTCCGGGGGAAACATGTTAGGTAAAAAGGGCAGATTGAATATCCGCGGGCGGGGAGGAGATCATGATTCGGAGGATTGACCACGTTTCCATTGCCGTGAGGGACCAAGCCAAGGCCAAGGCTTTTTTCATCGATGTTCTGGGAGGGAAAAACCTATTCGAAGCCCCGGTGCCCCGGGAGAAGTACCGCTGGACCACCATTGAGCTGGGCACTTCTTGCTTCATCGAACTCATCGGTCCTCTGGAAAAGGACGGCTTCGTGCAGAAATTTTTAGACCATCGCGGAGAAGGACCTCACCACATCACCATCCAGGTGAATGACCTCCAAAAGGTCCACCGAAAGCTGGAAGAGAACGGGATTCCCACTTTCGGCCTGGGGGAGCCTTTTCCCGGATGGAAAGAAATGTATATCCATCCCAAACATGCTTTCGGGACCCTCATCCAGTTTGCCGAATTTAAGCCCCTGGACTGGATCAACCCCGGATACATCCCACCCTCATACGCAGAGTTCGCTCCAGCGGAAGAGGTCGGGGCCAAAGAGGGAAGGATCGAGGTCCAAAAGGTTCAGGGGGAAAAGG
>Ga0111180_1066_pt1 | contig 20178 bp, 22 predicted proteins | sample DeeMarSWOR324_28_FD_80237 | JGI IMG/M metagenome (GOLD analysis project Ga0111180, IMG submission 80237) | Deltaproteobacteria bacterium SM23_61
CACGGTGGTGGTCATCGAACACGACCTCGATGTGGTGGCCGCGGCCGACTGTATCATCGACCTGGGTCCGGAAGGGGGAGAGGAGGGGGGACGGATCGTGGCTTGGGGCCCGCCGGAGGAAGTGGCCCGCTCCCGCCATTCCCGGACCGCTTCCTACCTGCGGGAACATCTGGGACGGCAAAAAAGGAAAAATAAAATTCCTGCGCAGAGGCCGCAGGGTACGCAGAACCCGAAAAGCCGGAATATTGGAATGATGGAATGATGGAAAATGATAGAAACTGCCTAAAGAGTTTCTTCTTTATTTCTTCGGGTTGGATGAATAAAATCAGATGATCACCTTTAGAGAGGAGGAAGGAAAATGAAGATGGGAACCACGCCGCCCAAGCACTATTCCACCGTGATGTCCGAGCACCCCAAGTTGAACCGGGCGCTCCAGGCCCTGGGGAAGGCGCTGCGGGAGGAAGGCCCCCTGGATGAAAAAACCGCCCAGCTGATCCAGATGGCAGCTGCCGCAGGGATCCGCTCCGAAGGGTCGGTGCACAGCCACGCGAAAAGGGCCCTGGCCGCGGGAGCCACCCCGGAGGAGATCCGCCATGCCCTTTTTCTTCTCATTACCACCATCGGGTTTCCCACAGTCATGGCCGCCCTCTCCTGGGTGAATGATGTGATGAAGAAGAAACGCTGAATCCAAAGGAGGACAGGTTTTGATGATCTCGCAATAGGTCCTTTTGCTCGTCACCCCGGCGAAAGCCGGGGTCCAGAACGGCTTGAACAAGCTGGATTCCGGCTTTCGCCGGAATGACGACTTTGATGGGATTTCGACTTTTTAGGAATCCATCGGGCTTTTGATTTTTGAATTTCGGTGAGGACGATTTTCCTCCCATGAGAGAATTATTGATTCGGGAAAAAAGGGTTAAATCGATTCTTTCCAAATCGGGGATCTCCGGAATTGAGTACTGCCTCAACCCCTACGTGGGCTGCGCCCACGGTTGCAGGTACTGCTATGCCACCTTCATGAAGAGATTCACCGGCCATACCGAGCCCTGGGGGACCTTCGTGGACATCAAGGTGAATGCTCCGGAGGTCCTCCAGCGGCAGCTGAAAAGGGCCGCCCGGGGCTACGTCATGCTCAGTTCGGTCACCGACCCCTACCAGCCGCTGGAAGAGGAATACGGGCTGACCCGCCGGTGCCTGGAAATTCTTTTGAAACACCAGTTTCCCGTGGGTATCCTCACCAAGTCTCCTCTCGTTCTCCGCGATCTGGCTCTGATCCGGCGGTTCGATGATATTGAGGTGGGGATGACCATCACCACCGATGATGAGGTCATCAAAAAGGTCTTTGAGCCCCAGGCCCCGCCGATCGCGTCCCGGATTCAGGCGCTGAAAGAACTCCATGATCGAGGAATCAGCACCTACGTCTTCATTGGCCCCCTGCTGCCCCAGAACCCTGAAATCCTTGCCGGGAAAATAAAACCCCATGTCGATTCCGTGCTGATTGACCAGATGAATTACCTGAATAAGACGATTGGGCTGTACCGACGCCAACATTTGAGCGAGTGGGTCGAGAGCGACTTCCTCGATCATGTTTTGCTCCGGTTAAGGAAGAGTTTTGAAGGGAAAGAGGTGAATATTTGCTGAATCAAAGCGCCCCGGGCATCCTCTTCCGATGCCTACCAGGAGCGCACCAAATCCCGCCTTCCAAAGGAGGTAAAAAATGACCCGAGTCGCCCTGGTGAAGGGAGATGACCGAAGAGCGAACATTCGTCGCGCTTTGGAATTGATCCAAGGAGATGTCGAACTCCGGGGCCAGCGTCCCCTGATCAAGGTGAACTTTGTATCCACCTATCACCCCCTTTGCGCCACCCGCGTCGAGGCTGCGCGGGCCGTCCTGGAATTCCTCCAAGATCGGGGGGAAAAACACGTAGTCGTCGCTGAAGGGTCGGCCTTCGGGAACACCTCGAGAGGTTTCCGGGAATACGGGTATGACTCCCTGACCAAGGAGTATGGAGTGGAACTCATCGACCTGAACGATCCTGACCGCTGGGAGGTCGCGTACGTGATCCATCCGGACCTGAAACCCCATCCCGTGAAGATCGCCCCCGTCATGATGGACCCCGAGATGTACATCATTTCCCTCACCCGGCTGAAGACCCACCAAATGGTCGGAGTCACCCTGACGGCCAAGAATGTCATTATGGGTTCTCTTATGCTTATGGATAAAAACCGCATGCACCCCTCCGAGGCGGGAAACCGGGTCCTGGATTACAACCTATTCACCCTCATGCAGCACCTGCACATCAACCTGGGGATCCTCGACGGGTTCGAGGGAATGGAGGGAAATGGGCCGGTAAACGGGGAACCGGTGGATCACCGGGTAGCCCTGGCCGGTACGGATTATCTGGCCGTGGATCGGGTGGGGACCGAGGTGATGGGCGTGGACTTCGACGACATCCGGTACCTCAATTACCTGTGGGATCAAGGGTTCGGGGAAGGAAACCTGGAGAAGATCCAAATCATCGGGGAGAAGATCGAGAACTGCCGCAGGACCTACCAGATGGCCGACCGGTTTCTCAGGATGAGACGGCAAGAAAAGAAGGGAAGCTACCAGGATCTGGCCTTGCCCCCGGGGTGATTCCGGGTTGGCTTTCTCCGTCGTTCTGAAAGGGGTTACGCTCACCGGGGGGCATCGTCCCACCCCATTTCCAGGAGGATTCCATGTTCAAGACCGCCATCACCGAGATGTTCGGCATCCGATACCCGATTATCTGCGGGGCCATGATGTGGCTGTGCAAGCCTCCCCTGTGCGCCGCCGTTTCCAACGCCGGGGGAATGGGGAACCTGACCGCCGGGAACTACACCACGGAGGAAGAATTCCGTGGCGCCATCCGGGAGACCCGCCGCCTGACCGCGAAGCCCTTCATGGTGAACATCACTCTCCTGCCTTCCATCCGGCTCACCCCGGAGCATTACCGCATGTATTTCATGGTTTGCGCGGAAGAAAGAGTGTCGGGAATCGAATTCTCCGGAACCCCCGTGGACAGGGCCGCCGGCATGGAGACGATCGAGAAGCTCAAGAAAGCGGGGGTCAAACTCTTTCATAAAGTGGGGTCCGTCCGCCACGCAGTTCATGCCGAAAAAGTGGGGTACGACGGAATCTATGCCGCGGGGATCGAAGAGGGCGGGCATCCCCTGAACGATGATGTGACCTCCATGGTCCTCATCCCGCGGATTGCGGAGTCGGTTAAGATCCCGGTCGTGGCCGTTGGCGGAATCGCCGACGGGCGCACCATGGCCGCAGCCCTGACCCTGGGAGCCCAGGGGGTCATGATGGCCAGCCGCTTCGTCGCCACCCGGGAATGCGAGGTCCACGAAAACATCAAGAATGAGCTGATCCGCAGGCAGGAGTTCGAAACCGTCTTATTCGGAAAGTCCATCGGCCTCCAGGGGCGGGCCATCAAGAACAAGGTGATTGAGGAGATTCTTTCCATTGAGGGAAAAGGAGGGGGCCTCAAGGAACTCATCCCCCTCATGGGAGGGGAGCGGATCAAGGAAGCCTGGGAGGGGGGAAACGTGGAAAGCGCCCCCCTCATGGTCGGTCAATCCATCGGCCTCATCAAGAAAATATACACCTGCCAGGAACTTCTAGACACCATGGCCCGGGAAGCCGCGGAATGCCTGGCCAAGACAAAGCAGAAGATCTTTTGAATCCGCAAAAGAATTGAATGAAGCGATCAGCCCTTTGCTCCTCGGCGTGAGGAGATTGGATCACAGGTAAACAAATCCGGAAAAAGGTCTTGTTAAGGTGAAGAGCGTGGGAGGCGGGTACCGATAGAAGTTGTATATTTTCCTGAAATATGCTATTTTCTTATCTAGGAAAATGCCAAAAAATAGGAAAATCATAACAGGGAAGGAAATGATAGACCAGCTTCGAAGAGGTAAGATCTCACTGCCCCCGCTGTCTTTTCGCTTTCTGGAAGTTCAACCTAAGGAGGGCGGAAACCGTCGTCTTGATGCGTTTGTTGAGGCAACATGGCGGGAAAGCACGGCACGGTTCGCCGTCGAATGCAAATCTATTTCTACGCCCAAGGCATTTCAGGATGGACTCAACCTTATGAAATCATTGTCGTTCTTGAAGGGTTATCGGCCCATGATCATCATGCCTTTCCTCAGTGAACTACAGTTACAAGAGCTGGAGAAGGAGGGGATCAGCGGTATCGACCTATGCGGCAATGGCGTGGTGATTGTGCCAGGCAAATTTTCCGTATTCCGCAGCGGCGGGAAGAATCTTTTTTCTTCTTCAGCCCCAATTAAGAACATCTATCGGAAGAACAGTTCAATGGTAGGGAGGGTCTTCCTCGTCCGTTCCGCCTACGACACCGTTCAAGAGATTTGCTCGGAGGTCAATCGGCGAAATATTCTGGTGAATCGTTGGGATAAAAGGCCCATGAGCCTCTCGACCATATCGAAATCCTTGAAGAATTTGGAGGAAGATCTGATCGTCGAGCGCAATGGTATCATTCGTCTTATACAACCTGACAAGCTCCTGGAAAAATTGAGTGCGAACTATGTCCCCCCGAAAATCAAGGAGCGAGTCCGGCTCAAGATCTCGGCAGAGAACGCAACCATTGAGGAATTACTACTCAAGCAAGCTAAGGGGTTGAATTTGCCCGTCGTGGCGGCAGGGACATCATCTGTTGGGCAATTTGCGGTTATGCAACGAGGGGATCTGTTATCTGTTTACTGCCCACGTTTGGAGATATTATTGAAGCGCCTGTCCGGAAGCCAGTCGGATCGCTTTCCGAACCTCGAACTCATCGAGACGGAGGATGAAACAGTATACTTTGATGCCCGGCAACAAGACAACTTCTGGTGGGCTTCCCCTGTGCAAGTATATTTGGAGCTGATGACGGGCGATAAGCGCGATCAAGAGACTGCCGAGCAGGTGAGGTCTTTTCTTTTGAGGGATCTTAAGCCGGTGGGGCAATGATCACTATACCGGACCTTCAAACAGCCTTGCTCGACCTGCTCCACGAAGTGGAAGGCACGGAAATTAGACCCATCATAGGCGGTGGGTACGGAATATATCTCAGGATCGAGCACGTTCGCCGGCTGGATGTGCGAACACTTCTCCGCGAATGGCCTGAACCCCGGTCCACCAATGACCTGGATTTGTTTCTTAGGCCGGAACTGCTCATCGATTCGTCGAAACTGGAACCACTTGCAGTGGCCATTGCCAGGCTGGGCTATCAGGTTGTTCCCGGAGCGGAAAAATACCAATTCGTCAAGCCTGGCCCAGGGGGAATTCAAGCCGGCAGCATCAAGCTGGACATCCTTACCGGACCGCAGAGCCGCTTCAAAGGCACAAAGGTGACTGCTGCCTATAAAGTTGGAGGGAAAACTCCGTTCAGGCGAGCCCGGTCAAGCTGAGGTTCTCCTGCCGCATCCCTACACATTTCTGATGATGAAACTGTTTGCTTTCCGGGACCGGCTCGACGACGCGGACAAGGAATTCGGACGCTATCATGCCCTGGATCTATACAGCATCCTGGCCACCACAAGCGAGATGGAGTGGAGGGAGGCTCTCGGATTCCGTGATCAACGGGCAGACGACCCATACGTTATTGGGGCGGGGGATTTGGTTTCGAAGCACTTTTCCGCTCTTGACCGTTTGGGGATGATCCGATTGAGGGAAAGCCGCTACTATAGACCCGAATTGCAGCTTGCTGAATTCATGTCAGCATTGCACGAGGTTTTTCCCGGTAAAGGTAAAAGCTCGTAAAGAGGATAACTGACCGATGGGTACCGTCTCGGACTTTCTTTTCAATCTGGTCGCCAAGCAGGTCGACGACGACGGAGTCGTGGTCTGGTACGACCCAGACGGTGTTTATGTCGAGGCCGCATACCCCCCGGCTGGGCCCGGTGGGTAGTGGAGAAGATCTGGCATAAGAGCCAGAAGATCACCAAGCTACCCAACGGAGGTCTAGATATCACGGTCCGGGTCCCCGGCCAGGACGAAATCAAACACTGGCTCCTGAGCTTTGGGCCAGCATGCCAGATATAGAGCCCAGAAAATTGAAGGATTTTGGCGCGGGGGACGTAGCTCCGTTAATTCCGATAAAAATTTGGGTTGAGAAATGGGCAACTAATGCAAATGACTTTATTCGTGTTAAAACGGCGGATCTTAGCAGGCTACCACGATCTAGAAGCATGGGGGGAATAGAACCCTCCCCAAAATGACCGGCGAAACGTTCCGCAGCCCCGAGGAAAAAAGCGAAAACCAATCCGGCGAATAACATACCCAACAGCGAACACCTTAGCCTAAAGCCCCCCTTCCTCCTCTGAGTGAATTATTCAGTCAGTCCTAATGCCAAAGCATGGGTAAATCTGCCAGCCACAAGCTCCTTGACTGAAAGGGAAAATCTGCTTTTGACTCTTGCTTAGCTGAAACTTCCCCCTTGGAGATCATTCCGTTGGTATAGACCAGCCGTAAAAGGAGTGCCGCTATGGATGGAGGATAAGCATGTCTTTCCGGGTGATTGTGCATTATTTGAGTTACAGTGCACAAAAATATTAATTTTTGTGCAGTTAGATGCCTGGGCACCCTGTTTGAGGGAATCTTGTTCAGGGATGTGGTCAAAAGATATAACGTGAGGTACTCTAAGAAACTTCATGACCTGGGGCTCTATTTGATTACCAACCACGCTAAGGAATTCACCTATACCAGCCTGAAAAAGGCCCTGGCTTTCAGGAGCACTCATACGGTTGAAAACTATGCGGATTACCTCATGGAGGCTTTTGTTATCTTTGCTGTTCAGCGATTCTCGGCCAAAATCAAAGAGCAGATGAAAAGCCCCCAAAAGGCATATGCCTATGATACCGGATTGGTCAATGCGGTGAAATTCAAATTGACTCCCGATACCGGGAGACTCATGGAAAACCTGGTGGCAGTGGAGCTCTTGCGGAGAGGGAAGGAAATCTATTATTTCCGGACTCGCGAGGGGAAAGAGGTGGATTTCGCGGTCAAAGAAGGCCTAAACATTGAGCAGTTGCTGCAAGTCTGTTATGAAGTTGAGGATCTCCAAACCCGGAAAAGGGAAATCAGCGGCCTCATAAGAGCCGCGAAGGAAACGGGGTGTAATAAACTGGCGATCTTAACTTGGGATTATGAATCCCGAGAGGATTCAGACCCGCCGATTGAATTCCAGCCGGTATGGAAATGGCTATTAAAGCAGGGGGAATAATGGGTCTTTTCATTTCGCATTCCGCGCTGCACTACGTTGAGTGCAGGGCAGCCCTGAACCTCATATGGTTCAGGGCGCATTCAAGAGATCCTCTGCCCGCAATTCGGACAATACCGGAAGCCCGGAGAGATCGGCTGGCCGCACTGGGGGCAGGCCTGGGCAGAACGGAACTCGACGGGGCTCACGTGGGGATGGCCGGTTTCATCGAAAACCCCGCCGCAGCGGCTGCATTCCAGGAAGGTCTCTCCCCGCTTGATGGGAATCAGGGGAATGAAGAAAAGACTGATGTAATGGTCGAGGCGCTTAAGCCGGGCCGAGGGTAAACCGCACCTCGGGCAGGCTCGGGCCTGCTCGTCCACCTGAACTTTCTTGGGCTGCACGCCGCCGATAAAAAAGAAGAAGACCCACCTCCTGATCGAATTCCAGTATTCCTAGCCTAGCATAGTCAGAGCCAAAGAAGGCTTATTTTTTTGCTGTAGGTGCCCCGCCGTGCCGGGATGGTCGCCCGCAAGTCGAAGACTCGACTCTACGAGATGGCCAACCATCACGCAGCTAGCGTGATTGCCCCTGCAACCAAGATCCGTAGGGGCGGTTCGCGAACCGCCCCTACTAAAAAATATCAGCGAAAAATTCATTGGCCTAAATTGACCGTCAGGGGTTACACTGGAAGATATGGACGAGAGAGACTTTTACACCGAAACGACGGAGACCAAGACGGCGACCTACAGTTGCCCGAAGTGCCGCCAGTCGGCCGAGTTCCAGATCCGCTGGGTTCGGCGCACGAAGAAGAAAAGCATCCCGCCCGGGGCCAGCGACCACGATCGAGCCAAGTTCGCCAAGGCGACCGACTACCTGGTACGGGCTGATGATTCCCTGGTTTGCCCCAACCCGCGGTGCCGGAAACGTTTTGATATCCCGGATTATCAGACCGTGGTGCTGCTTTAAGTCGAGGGGTCAGGGTCTACTTTTGGCCATTCCAGGTCATGCCCTGGGGCAGGGCGGACGGCTTGAAAACCCCGCTCCGACCTGTTTTTCAACACTTGACACCCCCCCTTTCTTCTCCCTATACTGACCTCGAAAAAATCGATGGTCATTTTATAAAAGTTAACCACAGAGGGCACAGAGCACGCTGAGAATTAAAAAAAGAATAATGAAATATTGGAGCGATGGGCAAAAAATAAAGCGTCTGAACCCATTATTCCATCATTTCAGTCTTCCAATTTATTTGCTCTGCGGTCTCTGCGTGCTCTGTGGTTGATATTTTTTCTTTCCTATCCAGGGGGGCAGAGGCTTTTTTGATTTCAGAGGGAATAAAAAAAGAGGGACAAGGAACATCTGTGCAAAGGAGGAAACATGAGCGAGCTGAAAGTAAGCGATATCAAGAGGGTCACGGTCATCGGGGCGGGGCTCATGGGGGCCCAGATCGGAGAACTGATGGCCCGAATCGGGAAATACAATGTGACCCTGGTGGATATCAAGGATGAATTCGTGAGCAAAGGCCTGGCGGGGATCGATCAGCGAACGGAGAAATTCTTCGTGGCCAAAGGCAAGATGACTCCGGAAGAGAAGAAGGAACTCATGAGCCGGATCGGCGGGACCACGGACATCGCCAAGGCCGCTTCCGGCTCCGATTTCATCCTGGAGGCGGCGACGGAAAATATCAAGATTAAGAAGGAGCTTTTCAAAAAGCTGGATGAGAATGCCCCGGCTCACACCATCCTGGGAACCAACACCTCCTATCTGAGCATTACCGAAATCGCTTCGGCCACCAACCGGGCCGACAGGGTGGTAGGCATGCACTTCTTCAACCCGGTGGGGGTGATGAAGCTGGTGGAGGTGGTTAAGGGCGCGAAAACCTCGGAAAGTACCGTGGGAGTAACTTCAGAGCTGGCCCGCCTGCTGCAAAAAGAGCCCGTCGTGTGCTGGGACACCAGCTACGGGTTCCTGGCCAACCGGGCCTACTTCGCCATGCGCATGGAAGCGGTGCAGATGGTCTACGAGAGGGTGGCCCCCCCGGAAGAGATCGACAAGGCCCTGAAGCTCGGCTATAACCTGCCCATGGGTCCCCTGGAGCTGGCCGACATGGGCGGCTCCTGGGGAATCTACGCCAGCTCGGAAGAGGACCGGGTCCGGGAGCTGGGGTCGGAAAAAGGCAAGCTCCATCCCCTCATCCGCCTCATGGTCCGGGCTGGCTATACCGGAGGAGCGGGCAAGAAGGGGATTTACGACTTCTACAAGGAAGTTCTTTCCAAAATGAAATGAATCGAGGCAAAGCCACAACCAAGAATTTTTATTAGGACACAGATGAACACAGATAAACACAGATGAACACAGATTTTATATGGCCCTAAGACTCAAAGACAAAAGACCTGATGGGACACGGATGAACACGGATAAACACGGATTCATATTGGCAACAGACTTAAAGACAAAAGACTGAATGGGACACAGATAAACACAGATGAACACAGATTTTATATGGCCCTAAGAATCAAAAACAAAAGACCTGATGGGACGCGGATGAACACGAAGAATACAAATTGGGGTATTGGAATAATGGAATCATGGGTAGGAAAATGAACGACAAGAACCCATTATTCCATCATTCCAACATTCCATTCTTATGGCAAGAATATCCATTTTAAAGGAACAAGCGGGAGAGATGAAATCAATCGTTAAAGTCAAAGATCTGCTGGCCTTTATCGAACAGGTGTACCTGAAAATGGGAGCCTCCGAGGCAGATTCCCAAATTTCGGCTGAAGTCATGGTCGAAGCCAACCTGTGCGGAGTGGATTCCCACGGGGTTAGGATGCTGCCGGGTTTTGTAACCCTCATGCGGAATGGAAAGATCAAGCCCCAGGGCCGAATCCAGACGATCAAGGAAACCCCGGTGATCGCTCACCTGGATGCCGATCTGGCGCCCGGGCACGTGGTGTCGGTCCAGGCCATGAAGATGGCGGTGGAGAAGGCCAAAACTTCCGGGATCGGGTTTGTCCTGGTGCGCAACTCTACCCACTGGGGCAGGGCCGCCTACTATCCGGTGTTGGCCGCGAGGGAGGGCTGCGCCGGAATCTGCTTCGTCAACACCGAATCCAACATGCCCTACTGGGGAACCCGGGCCCCCCGAATCGGGAATAATCCTCTCTCCATCGGGGTTCCGAGGGCCTCGGGCGAACCGGTCGTCCTCGACATGGCCATGTCCCAGGCGGCCTTCTTCAAAATCGTGCTGTACCACCGGGAAGGCAAAAAGGTGCCCCTGGGGTGGGGAGTGGATGAACAGGGCCGCCCCACGGATGACCCCGCGGCGATCCTCAAGAGCAGGCGGCTTGTTCCCGCGGGGCAGCACAAGGGCTCCGGGCTGGCACTGATGGTCGATATCCTGACCGGCGTCCTTTCCGGGGGGATGTTTTGCGGGGAACTCCTGGGAGAGGCGAAGGGAATGCCCCACGCAACGGCATATGCGCAGGCCTTCCTGGCCATCCACATAGCCAGCTTTGTGCCCCTGGAGGTTTTCCAGCGAAGGGTGGATGAGCTGGTGGCCTATGTCCAAGGGGGACCGCCGGCCGAAGGCTTCAGCGAGATCAGCATTCCGGGGGAGAGATCCTGGAGAGAGAGGGCTCTGCGGGCGAAAATGGGGATTCCCCTGGATGAAATCACCCTGGGTGAACTTCGGGCGCTGGCCGACCAGATGGGGATTCCCTTTTTTCCGATTAGCGAAAACCAAGAGACTTAACCGCAGAGATCGCAGAGAACGCAGAGATAGAAGGGATAGACAAAGAAAGATTGCCAGAACATATCGGGTAAAACGGCCCCCTCTCCCCCCCGCAGGGGGGAAAGGGGGGCTAGGTGGAGGTTTTTTCGGGGCAATTTATAATTTTTCCGGAGCACAGAGGTGCTTTTCATCGGCGGCCACCCGCCCGCACCCCTTGCACACGTATTTTCCGTCTTTCACCAGCTTCTTGTATTCCTCTAATTTGTCTTTTACCATACCGATGTTGTGCAGGAAGCACAGATGTCTTTCATGTCCCGAATGGGGCATCTGAAAATCGGCCATAGGTATCACCTCCTTTCTTCTGCAGGTGCGTTTCTGACCTCGACTAGAGCGACTCGACTGAGCTCGCCGAAGTGTCTGGCCGAGGGGCTCGTCGAAGTCTCGGGCAGAAGGTGAATCTCGCTTGCTTCTTTTAATAAATTTTAACCCGCGATTTCAACCAGGCAAATGGGCAAAACCCTGTATTTTGGGGTAAAATGTACATTATTTTCAGGGCGAACGTTAATCAGAGGAGGTGGAAAAAATGGAGAAGATTTATCTGCAGCCGTCCAGTGTTCCCAAACCGGCGGGGGATTATTCCCAGGGACTAAAAGTCAAAGGGGGCACCCTGGTGGTGATCTCCGGGCAGGTGGCCTGGGATGTCCAGGGGAACCTGGTGGGAAAGGGGGACTTCCGGGCGCAGACCCGGCAGGTGTTCGAAAACCTCAAAAATATGCTGGCCAGCGCCGGAGCGACTTTCAAGGACGTGGTGAAATTGGGCATCTTTTTAAAGAACCGGGAGGACTTTGCCGCTTTCCGGGAAATCCGGGCCCAATACCTCACCCCTCCTTTTCCCCCTACCACCCTTCTGGTGGTAAAGGATTTAGCCCGGGAGGAATGGCTGCTGGAGGTAGAAGCCATGGCGGTAGTGGAGTTGTAGGGGCACGATGCATCGTGCCCCTACTAAAGAATTTCAAAAAGGGAAGACGCGGAAATTTGGTAAAGAAGACCGAGTCAAGGGGCATAAAAATAATGCTGGTCCGTCATGGAGAGACCGACTGGAATCTCACCGGCCGGTTCCAGGGCCGGAGCGATGTGCCCCTGAATCAAAAGGGGAGAGAGCAGGCCGGCGCGCTGGCCTCGGCTTTGAAAGGAGAGTCCCTTGCGGCCATTTACTGCAGCCCTCTGGTCCGGGCCAAGGAGACGGCCCTCCTGATTAAAGCCTATCATCCATCCGCTCCCCTGCATGAGGAAGATGGCTTAATCGAGATGAACCTGGGTGAGTTTGAAGGGATCGAAGGCCCCCGCTGGGCCGAAAAATATGCGGATTTTCGCCAGGCATGGCGGGACAACCCGGCGTCGGTCACCATGCCAGGAGGAGAAAGCCTTCAGGAAGTCCAGGCGCGAGCCGTAGCCGCACTGGAACGCATCTCGAAGGCTCACCCGCCGGATTGCACGCTACTGGTCTGCAGTCACAATTTCGTCATCCTGACGATCCTGTGCGCCGCCCTGGAAATTCCCCTGGATCGGTTTCGGGAGCTGCGCCAGGGAACAGCGGCGCTGAATATCCTTTATATGCAAGGAAGGCGGCTGCGGGCCGAAGTCATAAACGACCGCTCCCATCTTCCCCGGGAGGAGGCAGGGAAGAAAAAGAAAGGGGGATAGAATGAACCTCTCTGGGATTGCTCAGGAAAAAGTGCGAGGGGAGGGGGAGCACGTCAGCCTCTTTTACGAGGGAAGGGAGATCACCAATGTGGAGATGCTGCACGCTTCCCGGAAGCTTGCTCGGGCGCTCAAGGACCTGGGGGTGAAACGGGGGGATCGGGTCATCCTGCAGATGCCCAACTGCCCGGAGGTGCTCCAGGGCTTCGGCGCCATCTGGAGGATCGGCGCCGTGGTCGTGCCGATCAACTACCTGGTGGGGGAGGAGGAAACCGCCTACATCTACCAGGACTCGGGCGCGAAGGTGGTGATCAGCAGCTCGGCCTTCCTCCCCAAGGTCCGGGCGGGGCGAGAAAAGGCCTCCGGACTGGAAAACGTGATCCTTGTCGATCCGGATGTTCCCCCGGGCTTCCTTTCCTACCCGCGTTTGGTTGAGAGAAGCCCCGAGGAGACAGAAGTTGTGGACATGGCCGACGACGAGCTGGCCGCCCTGATCTACACGGCCGGCACAACGGGTCGGCCCAAGGGGGTCATGCACACCCATCTCAGCCTGTACTCCAACGCCAAAATGCAGGCCGAATCCATCTCCCTGCCGGATGGTATGGTTTCGATCTTCGTCCTTCCCCTCTGCCATTCCTACGGCATCGCCAGTATGAACTATGGCCTTTTCCGTCGCGGCGGAAAGGCGGTTCTGCTCGGTTCCTTCAACGTGGAGGCCATCTTTGCCGCCATCCAGAAGTACCGGGCCAATAGCCTGGCCGGGGTCCCCACCATGTATGTATTCATGCTCCTCTTCCCCGAGCCGAAGAAGTACGACCTGAGCTCGATGAGATACTGGTTCTGCGGCTCCGCGCCCCTGGCCCTCGAAACCTTTAACCGCTTCAAGCAGTCCTTCGGCTTCGAGATCATCGAGGGCTGGGGCCTTACGGAAGCAGGGGCGAACAACTCGGTCAACCCCATTGAAGGAATGAAGAAGGTCGGCTCCATCGGCCTGCCCAATAAGGGTACGGAAATGCGGGTGGTGGACAAGGAGGGAAAAGCGCTTCCGCCCGGCAAAGAAGGAGAAATCGTGATCCGGGGGCCCATGCTCATGAAGGGCTACTGGAACAAGCCCGAGGAGACTGCCGACGTACTCCGGGAAGGCTGGCTCCACACGGGGGACGTGGGCTACGTGGACGCGGACGGTTACTTCTGGATCACGGACCGGAAAAAGGACCTGATCATCAAGGCGGGCGAAAATATCTCCCCGCGGACCATCGAGGAGGTTCTCTTCCGGCATCCCAAGGTGTCGGAGGCGGCGGTCATCGGGATGAAGGATGAGGTCTATGGCGAGGAAATCAAAGCCTATGTCGTCCTGAAGCCAGGGCAGGAAGCCACGGCCGAGGAGATCATCCAGCACTGCCGGGAAAGCCTCACCAGCTTTTTGCTGCCCAAGGAAGTTACCTTCCTGAAAGCCCTGCCCAAGAGCCTGGTGGGCAAGGTGCTGAAGAAGGAATTGAGAAAAATGTAGAGAAAAAAAACCAGAAAAACAGAACAGTGAGGATGAGATGGACAAGTTTGATTCGTTCTTGCAGGACCTTACCGCTTACCTGAAGCTGCCCTCTCTTCCGGTGGCCGTGAAAATGCTCCGGAAGGGGGAAAAGCCGCCGGTTCCGGCGAAATTCCCGCTCCAGGATTATAAAAAGAGGATGGTCCTCTGCCAGGCCTGGGCCATCGCCAAACGGCAGGAAGAAACAATCTGCATGAGGTTCGAAGACATGCGCTGCGCGCCCAGCATCCTGGCCATGGGGTTCAGGCCTCCCGTTCCTTATTTCACCGAGGGCCATCTGTGTTTGAACCGGTACAACAAAACGCTGGAAGGAGGAGCCCGGACCGAAGCCCTTATGCCCAGATTTCCCCATGACGCCTATGAAGCGGTTCTTTTCTCTCCCCTCAACTCTTGTGCCTTCAGCCCGGATGCCATCTTCCTGTCCGGGAACTCTGCCCAGGTCATGCGCCTGGTTCACGCCGCGCTCTACCATGAAGGGGGAAGGCTTACCTACTCCACCGACGGCCGTCTGGCCTGCGCCGATCTCATTGTCACCCCCATCCTGAACCCGGGTTTCTATGTAGTGCTGCCGGGTCATGGCTCCCGCCGCCTGGCGCATACCAATGATGACGAGATGGGGTTTACCTTCACTTATACCCCGGAGAAGGTCGAACAGCTGCGGGAGGGATTGGCCAAGACGCACGAGGCGGGCCTTCGCTACCCGGTGCGGATTCACCTGGATTACGAAGTTGTCTTCCCCGCCCAGTACGACCAGCTGTTCAAGCTTTGGGAGGAGAAGAAGTGAGGCTCCATGAAAGAGCATTTTCACTTTTACGATTTTTTGCGAAAAGAAACGCTTGTGGCCCGGAGGCGAGGGCGTTGCGCGGAAAAAGCATCGGCGGGAAAAGAATTCCAAGCGGAGATCCGCTCGTCTTTCCGCAGAGGGAGGCGGGCTTATCGAGCGCCCGGTCACGCGCTTCGCGTGACGCCCCTACGACGGACTAACCCTGCTATTGGGAAAAGGATGGCTTGCCCGCCCGGCCTAAGAAATGATGCGCGCCTCATGGTTTTTGCGCGCAACGCCCTCGCCTCCGGGCCCGGCAATGGCTGAATTCGATGGGGCTTACCTATTTCCCAAAAAGGAAAAGCGAAAGAAGGGCATGGTGAAAAAGATCTCCATATTGCTGGCCGGGATTCTCCTTTGCGGGTTTATGGTCGGGGAAGCCCTAGCAGCCAGGCCGGGAGGGACCTTCCATTTCTGCGCTCCCTACGGGGGGGATCTTCTGACCCTCGACCCGCATAAGGGCACACGCACCAACGATATGCTGGTGATGCTGAACCTGAATCGCAGCCTTTACAGCTGGGACCCGGAAAAGAACCGCCCCCGGCTGGAGCTCGGAGAGAAGGTGGATGTTTCCGCAGACGGGCTGGTTTACCGGATTCATTTAAAGAAGAATGTAAAATTTCACAACGGCCGCAGGATGACCGCGGATGATGTCATCTGGAGCTATGAACGGGTCATGTCCCCCAAGACCGCCTCCGCCTCTGCCCGTTTTGTCCGGGTGATCAAGGGCACCAAGGATTATGAAGAGGGAAAGGCCAGTAAGATCTCCGGCCTGCGGAAGATCGACGATTTCACGGTGGAGATCACCATGGAGAACCCCGTCGATCCCTCCTACTCCCTCCATGAAGTGGGGACGGCCATATTGCCCCGCGAAGAAGTGGAGAAGAAAGGCGACGGCTTCGGTTTCGACCCCGTGGGATGCGGCCCCTTCAGGTTTGGCAAATGGGTCAAGGGAAGCGAAATCGTCATGGTGAAATACCCGGATTACTACGAGAAAGGAAAACCCTATCTCGACAAGCTGGTCTACAAGATCATGCCCGAAGCAGCTTCCCTGGACATGGCCTTCCGGGCCAAAGAGCTGGATGCCACCGTGGTAGGGTCCACCCAGTACCCGGTGTACAAGGCAGACCCCCGGTTTTCCGAGAACATGGTGGAGGTGGCCGAGCTTTTCACCCGGGTCATGGGGTTCAACCCCCAATACGCGCCTTTTTCTAAAAAGGAGGTGCGCCAGGCCATCAACTACGCCATCGACTCGCGCCTGATCATCCAGAAACTTCTCAAGGAAAAAGCCTTCCCCTGCGTGGGCTTCCTGCCGTCCACCTCGCCGGCCTTTGACCCCCGGGCCAGGGGGTACGAATTCAACCTGCCGAAGGCCAAGGCGCTCATGAAAGAGGCGGGATATGAAAAAGGATTCACCTTCGAGTGCATCGGAACGAGCGGCGCATCCGCCGGGGTGGTGGTTGTGGAAGCGATCATGCCTTTCTTGAAAAAGATCAACGTTAAGGTGAAACCCCAGCGCCTCGAGGGAGCGGCCCTTTCCGACCGGCTCCGGAAGATGAATTACCAGGCTTTCATCTGGTCTCTGAGCAGCGGGGCGGGCGGCGATCCCCTCCAGGCCCTGTATCGCTGGCATTCCAAGAATCCCTCCACCGCGGGGAATTACATCGGCTACAACAACCCCGAGTTCGACCGGCTGCTGGACACCGCCTTTAAGACCCGGGATATGTCCAAACGGGTGGACCTGCTGCGCAAAGCAGATGCCCTCTTCCGCAAGGATGCGCCGGTCTGGTTCTTCAACTATAACAAGGCGGTCATCGCCCATCAGCCCTGGGTCCACGGGATCAAGCCCGTAGCCGTCGAGATGATGTACCAGAACATGGCTGATGTGTGGATCGACGAGTCTTCTCCCCGGGCGAGGGAAAAGTAAAAAAGGGGAATAATGGAATATTGGAATCATGGAATAATGGGTAGGAAGTTGAAAAGATGCTGAGATTTGCCATCCGCCGCGTTCTCCAGTTTATTCCCACCATCCTGGCCATTACCCTGATCCTTTTTCTTCTTTTGAATATCCTCCCCGGGGATGCGGCCTTGATGTCCGGGGATGCCCGGGACAAGGGAGTGGACCCCCGGTTCGTCGAGGAGATGAGAAAACAGTGGGGGCTGGACCAGCCCATTCATATCCGGTATCTCACCTACCTGAAAAACCTGGCCTCGGGAGACATGGGGCTTTCCTACCTGCGCCGGGAGAAGGTGAGCGGCCTCATCGCCTCCCGCCTGTGGCCCACGCTCCGCCTGGCCTTCGCGGCCATGCTGATCGCCGTGGTCCTCGGTATTCCCCTGGGTTTCTATTCCGCCCTGCGCCAGGGCACCTGGCTGGACGCTTTTTCCATGGTCGGGGCGGTCTCCGGCGTTTCCATCCCCCAGTTCTGGCTGGGGCTTCTGCTTATGTTCTTTCTCGCCGTGAAGCTGCCCTTTTTCCCGGTCTCGGGCTACGGGGACGGCGACCTGAAGCACATCCTGCTGCCCGCTTTCACCCTGGGGGTCGGATACATGGCCCTCCTGGCCCGGACCACCCGGGCGGCGGTGGTGGAGATCCTTACCACCGACTACATCCGCACGGCCCGGGCGAAGGGACTCTCCGAACTCATGGTGAACCGCAAACACATTCTGCGCAACGCCTTGATCCTGGTGCTGACCACCGCCGGCCTGCAATTCGGCTCGCTCATGGGCCATACGGTGGTGGTGGAAAAGCTTTTTTCCTGGCCCGGCCTGGGCTCACTGATGGTGGATTCCATTTTCCAGAGGGATATTCCCGTCACCCAGGGCTGCGTCCTCCTGATCATTCTGGTCTTCCTGCTGGTAAACCTGGCGGTGGACCTCCTCTATGCAGTCATCGATCCGAGGGTGGAGTACCGGTGAAAGAATTCTTCAAGAAAGCCCGCCGGCAAAAGAACCTGATGGTAGGGGGCGTCATCACCCTGCTGTTCGTGGTCATGGCCGTCTTCGCGCCGTGGCTGGCGCCCTTTCATCCCATCGATCATGCAGATTTGAGGCACTCCGAGGAGTCCCCCAACCGGACCTATCTCTTCGGGACCGACAACCAGGGGAGGGACATTCTCTCCAGGGTGATTTACGGATCCCGGATATCCCTGAGCGTGGGACTGGTCAGCCAGGGACTCAACAGCCTGATCGGCATCCTGCTGGGGCTCACCGCCGGCTTCCTGGGAAGGCGGTGGGATGACTTGGTCATGGGCCTGACGAATGTCATGCTTTCCATTCCCTCGCTGGTCTTCGCCCTGGCCATCATGGCGGTTCTCGGACCGGGTTTGATCAACATTTTTCTGGCCTTGGGTTTAACCAATTGGGCCTACAGCTGCCGCATCACCCGCTCCCAGGTTCTTTTCACCCGGTCCCTGGATTATGTGATGGCCGCCCGGGCCCTGGGGTACGGTGAGGTCCGGATCATGTTCACCCAGATCCTGCCGAACATCATGGGACCCATCCTGGTGGTCGCCACCTTGGGAGTGGCGGGGGCGATTCTCATCGAGGCGGCTCTCTCCTTTCTCGGTCTGGGCACCCAGCCGCCCATTCCCAGCTGGGGAGGAATGCTTTCCAACGCCCGGGAACAGCTCTTCACCGCCCCCTGGATCTCCATCTTTCCGGGGACATCCTCGACCCCCATACTACCCGGCCAAGAAGATAAAGAAGATTTAATGGGACGCGGATGAACACGGATATAAAAATCAGCGTCGAGCTTAGAGCGGAGAGCTGAGAGTAAAAACATTTTACCCCTTACGCCTTGCGCCTCACGCCTCACGGCTTTTATTGGGACGCGGATGAACACGGATTTTATGCTCGTAAAAGACTGAAAGACAAATGACCTGGTTAGACACAGATAAACACAGTGCGGCACAGCAGCAGCAAAAAGGAATCACCCCCTCCCTTCCCTCCCCCCTCGAGGGGGAGGGTTAGGGTGGGGGGGATGCTTTTTGCTTAATGAAAATTTCGAAGTAATACGGATGAACACAGATAGAAAAAGGAGTAAAATCAGAATAAAGAGCTCTAGTGCCTTCACTCCTCACCTAACGCTGCTTTTATCGCGACGAGGATCAATGGGGACGAAGTCGCTATTTCAAAAATGAAAAAAATTCTCCTGTTTTTTTGCTTCATTCCTCTTTTCCTGCCTTCAGCGGGAAACGCGGCGGGTCCCGAGACCCAGCTCCGGGTCGAAGTCTTTCCGAGGAAGATCCGGCAGGGGGATGTGTTCCTGGTAAGAGCAACGGGTCCCGCATCGCTAAAGTCCATCCATGCGGAGTTTCAGGGGAAAAAATTTTCGCTATCCTCCGGCGAAAGACAGGGTAGCTATGAGGCCCTGATCGGGGTCGACCTGAAGGCGAAGCCGGCCAGGGTTAAAATGAAGGTCATGGCGAAAGGGGATGGAGGCAAAGGGTATTCAAAAGCGCTGACGGTGAAGGTGGAGAAGGTCGATTTTCCCGTGCAGAGACTCACCCTCCCGCGCTCCATGGTCGATCTGGACCCGAAAACCCTGGAAAGGGTGAACCGGGAATCAAAGAAGCTCAAGGCTTTGTTTGGAGGCGTCCGGGAAGAAAGACTTTGGAAGGGTGCTTTTTCCCGGCCGGTGGAGGGGGAAGTCACTACGGGCTTCGGGTTGCGCCGGGTCATTAACGGGCAGCGGAAAAGCCCTCACACCGGCGTGGACCTGCGGGCGGATGAAGGAACTCCCGTGCTGGCCTGCAACGGCGGCAGGGTTGCCCTGGTTGGCAATTTCTTTTTCTCGGGCAAATCGGTCATCCTGGATCATGGAGAAGGGCTGTACTCCATGTATTTCCACCTCTCCGAAATAGCGGTCGGTGAAGGGGACCGGATCCATACGGGAAACCTGCTGGGCCGGGTGGGGTCCACGGGAAGATCCACCGGCCCCCACCTCCACTGGGGAATCATCATCCGCGGGGCGCGGGTCGACCCGCTTTCCTTCCTCCGGTTAACCAAACATCTGCAGGATTGATTGAAGATCTTGGGTCGCAGAATTGAATATTTTGAACAACGTCCGCATGCCGTGCATAACGTATGACTAGCCGGTTAAAGTCCGGCCTTGGGAGTTCGGCAGTTCGCCCAAGTAGCTAGAGAGAGG
>Ga0111180_1160_pt1 | contig 19593 bp, 13 predicted proteins | sample DeeMarSWOR324_28_FD_80237 | JGI IMG/M metagenome (GOLD analysis project Ga0111180, IMG submission 80237) | Deltaproteobacteria bacterium SM23_61
AGAAGTTCCGCCCGGACCCGATCTACGTCAAGGGGTTCGGGGTGGCCATGGACTCCATGCTTCCCCATTTCCGGCCGGGGTTCACCTGGACCAGCTTCGAATCCCTGGTCAAGTCCTCACAGAAGGCCTACGAGATGGCCGGGGTCAAGAACCCGAGGGAAGAATTGGACATCGCCGAAGTTCACGACTGCTTTACCATCACCGAACTGGCCATCTACGAGGATTTCGGGTTCAGCCCCAGAGGAAGAGCCGGGGAGGACATCGATTCGGGCTTCTTCACCCTCCAGGGAGGCCTGCCGGTAAACACCGACGGGGGGCTGAAGTGCTTCGGCCACCCCGTGGGAGCGAGCGGGATCCGCATGACCTATGAAGTGTACAAACAGCTCCAGGGGAAGGCGGAAAAGCCCGAACGGCAGATCAAGAACCCCCGGCGGGGGCTCTCCCACACGTTCGGCGGCCCGCCCCAGATGAGCGCCGTCGCCATCTTCGGGAACGAAAAAGGATGATCCAGGCGCAAGGGAATCATTCAAGATCCTGGCTGTGGGGGCGATTCATGAATCGCCCCCACAAGCGCGGACACGCTTTGGGGCAGCAGCCAATGATGCCCCTTTTTATCAAGCATCCCATTTTTCCCCTCTCTGCCGCGGCTTGACGATGATTTCCCGGATCTCCAGGTCGAAGAAGTTGTTCATGTGGGCGGCCTTCAGGACGATGGCCGAGTCCGCCCCGGAGCCGCTTCCTCCCACGGCGATGATCTCCCGATTCGTGGGGACCAGCCCCGCATCAGCGGCCATGACCGAAATTTCCACGGCCACCTTGATCCCTTCCCCCCCGAACAGCCGCAAAGTTTGGGCGATGACCTCCACGGGGCTGATTCCGCCGAACTTTTTGGTAATCGACCGGCTGACCCCGCTCAGGGCGTGGGAGGAAACCAGGACTTTGATCCCTTTGTTTTCCAGGTCTTGCCTGGCTTCTTCGCTGATCGAGATTTCGTCCCCTCCGTCATAACCGGCATGCTCGCCCACCGAGACCAGCTTCACCCCCGTTCCCCTCAGAGCTTCCCAGAATTTCAGGGTGGTTTCTCCGGTGTCCGAAGCAATGACCACATGTTCGATATGCAGTTCCTTCGACCTCGCTCGAACGGCCTCGACTACTCCTTCCGTATTCCCCGCTCCTGCTCGGGCGAAATAAACGATACCTTTGGTCATCATATTCTCTTCCTCCATCTCCCCCGGGGATGCAAAAGAATGATGGCCTATTTTAACAGAAGGTCGAAGGGGAAAACACTCACTTTGCATTTCCTTCCGGGGCTGAGAAAATGACAGGAATGCGATATAATGCACCATGGCTTTAGGGCTTTTGATCTTCTTCCTCGTTTTGCTTCCCGCCACCGGACAGGCCTCTCCGGGTTCAGAGAAGAACATCCTGAATTACCATCTGAAAGTCTCCTTCAACATCGAGGCTTCCCAGGTCAAAGGGCTGGCGGCCATCCAGGTCCCAAAGGAACAGGAGGTAAAGATTGACCGGGAGAATCTTCAAATCTTGGAGGTCTCGGTGAGCGGCAATCGGATGGAGATTCCCGCCGGGAGAAGTCTCATGACCATCCGGCTGGCCCCGGGAGAGACAGCGGAAATCCGTTACACCGGGGCTTTTAAACCCTTGCAAGGATCGGGTTCCATCGGCGGCACGAAGAGTTCAAGCATTCCCTCTCAGGTGATCGACGAGAGAGGAATCTTCCTGGCGGAGGCATGGTATCCCCGGGTGGAGGGTCTGTGCCGCTACTTTTTGACGGCGGATCTCCCCGACGGGTACGAAGCAGTATCGGAGGCGGAGAAGATGGAAATTGAAAGAAAGGACGGACAGAAAACCTTTTCCTTCTTTTTCCCCCATCCTCTGGAAAACCTGACCCTAATCGCCAGCCACCGATTCCGGGTGAACCGGGATCGACAAGACAGGGTGGAGATCCTCACTTATTTCTTTCCCGAAGATGAACATCTGGCGCCGGCCTACCTGGAGGCCACCAAGAAATACCTGAGGCTCTACGAGAGGTTGATCGGAAAGTTTCCCTACAAGAGGTTCTCCATCGTAGAAAATTTCCTCCCCACCGGCTCCTCCATGCCCACCTACACGCTCCTGGGGCAGGCAGTGGTGAGGCTCCCCTTCATCCTCGAGACTTCCCTCGGCCATGAGATCCTCCACCAGTGGTTCGGGAACCTGGTGTACGTGGATTACGGAAAGGGCAACTGGGCAGAAGGGCTGACGACTTACCTGGCGGACTATTATTACGAGGAACAGAAGGGCAAGGGCGCTGAATACCGCAAGGGAGTCCTCATCGATTACCAGAGTTACGTAAACCCGAAGAATGAGATCCCGCTGGAGCATTTCCAGGGTCGAACCAACCGGTCCTCCCAGGCGATTGGTTACGGGAAGGCCCTCATGGTCTTCCACATGCTGAAAAATCTGGTGGGAGAGGAAACCTTCTTTGATTCGCTGAAGCAATTCGCCAAGGAGTATCGTTTCCAAAAGGCTGCCTGGAAGAACCTTCAGGGGACTTTTGAGAAGACTTCGAAGAGGGATCTAGGGTGGTTTTTCCGGCAGTGGGTGAACGAAAAAGGAATGATTGATTTCGACCTGGGAGAGACCAAGATCCATCCCCTGGGTGGAAAATTTGAAGTGGAATTTGAGGTCCGCCAAAAAGGGAGGGTTTATACTTTTGACCTCCCGGTTTCCTTCTATTCGAACCTCGGCCGGGTCCGGCATCGATTCCCGGTGGAGAAGGAAAGCGCCTGGCCAAAGGTCCTCCTGGACGATTATCCCCGCAGGATTGTCCTGGATGAGGACTACGACCTGGCCCGGACCCTATCCGATGCCGAATTCCCCCCGGTCATCGCCCGCTTGCTAGGTGAAGAAAAGATTCTCCTGATCGCGCCTCCTTCAAGGAAAGAGGTCTATGAAAAGGCCATCGATCACTTCCAAAGAATGGGGGCCAGGATCAAAAGGGCAGGGCGGGTGAAAGAGGAAGCCCTGAAGGCCTCTTCCGCGGTGATCCTGGGTAAAGAGAACCCTCTTGCAGGAAGGCTGTTTGGCCGAATCGAGACTGAAGAGGGCTTCAGCCTGACCGTAAAGGAGAACCCTTGGAATCCCCAAAGAATCATCGCCATTCTCCATGCAGAGTCCTCGGAGGAACTTGCTGCGGCTTTTCCCAAAATCCGCCACTATGGGAAGTTTAGTATGGTGTCCTTTGAACGGGGAGAGATTGTGGCCAAGAGAACCGAATCCCGGAGCCGCGGCATGGGAAAAGAGCTGCTGCGAGAAACGACCGCAGTGGAGGTTTCGACCCTAAAGAGCCTGCCCGAGGTCATCCGGCAGGTGGCGGATAAAAAAATCATCTACGTGGGAGAGACCCATGACCAATACTCCCACCACCTGGTGCAGCTGGAAATCATCCAAGCCCTCCACTCCATGGGGAAGAAACTGGCCATCGGCATGGAGATGTTCCAGCGGCCCTTCCAGAAAGCCCTGGACGATTACCTCAACGGTCGGATCGGGGAGAAAACTTTCCTGAAGCGCAGCGAATATTTCGAGCGATGGAAATTCGATTATAACCTCTACCGTCCTATTCTCCAGTTTGCCAGGGCGGAAAAGATCCCAGTGGCGGCTTTGAACGTCCGGCGGGAAATAGCCGAAAAGGTCGGCAGGACCGGTTTGGATTCCCTGTCCGAGGAAGAGAAGAGGGGAATCCCCCTCCGGATGGATTTTTCAGACCGGGCTTACTGGAAAAAGCTGGAAAAAATCTTTCGCCAGCATCCATCTTTCGGGAACATGAATTTTGATTTCTTCCTCCAGGCCCAGATCCTTTGGGATGAAATCATGGCCGATTCTATCGACCGCTTATTGAAAGAGAAGCCGGATTACCAAATGGTCGTCCTGGCGGGAAGGGGGCATCTGGCCTATGGGTCGGGAATTCCCAATAGGGCAGCAAGGAGAAATGGATTCGCATACGCCATTATTTTGAATGATGTGGAATTGGAAAAGGACATCGCCCATTTTATCTTATACCCGGCCACCGTTCCTTTCGAAGGACCCCCCCGGCTCATGGTGAGCCTGGAAGAGGAGAAAGGCCAGGTGGTCATCCAGGGCTTTTCGCCTGGTAGCGTTTCCGAAAAAGCCGGAATGCGCAAAGGAGACATCATTCTCTCCCTCGATGGAATGCCCGTGCAAAGTGTTGGAGATGTGAGAATCGAACTTCTTTTCAAGAAAAAGGGGGACGGGATTCAGGTCAATATCCTTAGAAAGGATTCGACCCTGGGGGATAAAACGATTCAATTTATGGTGGAACTTAAATAGAAGCTATCTTCCTCCCGCCTTATCTTCTTCAAGAATGAACCCCCTTGAAATGGCCGCGGAGTCCGTTTAAAATATCTTCGAAAAATGGCGCTGCCGAGACCCGTAACCCATTGGAGTTTAGGAGGGTTATGGGCCAGGCGACATGGTGGAGCATAGAGGCTTGCCTTTCATATCCCGAGGAGGCGGTATGAAAAGAATCGGGTCCTTCATTTTTTGGGTATTGGGCTTCTTCATTTCTCCATCCTTTTTAATTGCCCAAGATCTCCCTAAAATCGTCGTCTGGGATTTGGACCCCAGGAATATCAAGGCCGAATACGCTCAAGAGCTGACCTCGATCCTGGTAAGCGAGATTGCCAAGCTGAAAAAATTTGAAGTCTACAGTCAGGAAAATGTGCGCACTATAGCCGGATGGACGGAGGAAAGAATGAAGCTGGGCTGCACGGACACCCAATGCCTTCTGGCCCTTGGGCAGATGGATATTGCCCAACTCGTATCTGGCAGTGTTGGGAAGATTGGAACCCGGTATTCAGTGTCCCTCAGTCTCTTTAATACGCAATATGCAAGGTCAGAAGATGCCATCTCTGAATTTTGCCGCACAGAAGATGAGCTCATTGAACTCGTGCAAAATTCAGCCCGTAAGCTGCTGGGAATCAGTCCCGAACAAGAAAAAGCGGTTGAAAAAGTGCCCGCCGAAAAAGTCCACTCTAAAGTCGTCGAAGCACCTGAAAAATGTGAACCTCCCAAATGGAATATCGGAGATTCTTGGATTTACAGATATGAGGACGGAAGTAGTAGAAAGGAAAAAGTTGTGGGGGAGAAGAAGGATTTCTATCTTGTGGAATTGGAGGGAGGAGTAAGATTGGCTTACGAAAAGAATTCGATGAACCTGAAAATGCGAATTTTTCCGGGCGGGAAAAGGGAGAATATGACTGGATGGGTAAAGAATGCTTATAATTTTCCATTATTTCCTGGGAAGCAGTGGAGTTTTTCATATTCAACTGCCACAGGGGATTATTTAAACGAATTTCAGGTAAGCCGAATAGAGGATGTTTCCACTTTGGCCGGCAGGTTTAGATGTTTTAAGATCGATTTCGTTCAGACAGGAAGAAAATCAAGCCTGAGCGGCTGGGTCTCATACTGGTATTCGCCCAAAACAAAAAGAACGGTTAAAAGGAAGGTTGGGGGGACGGGGAACTATTGGGCGGGCTCGACTTGGCTACAAGGCCGGGAGCTGATTTCTTATGAATTGAAATGATATAAGAAGCCCATGGAAATGAAAATCGGGAAACGAAATGCCGATATGAATTTAGACCCTATTTTACAAGAAAAAAAATCTTGACAAACAGGCGCGGAACATAGTAAAAAGATAAAAATTTCAAGGAAAGGTTTTATGGGCGGCCAACTTCTGAATATCTGGTGGTGGTGGTGCAAAGAGAAAGGAGGGGTCTGCCCGTAAACCGGCTGGATTGACATAATCGATTACCCGAAAAGCCGTGGGCAGATTCCGATGCCCACGGCTTTTTTTTAGCGACATTTTAACCGCAGAGAGCGCAGAGAACCAGAAGGAAAGGAATAATGGAATAGTGGAAGAATGGAATAATGGGATAAAAAAATGCCTAACAGGATGCGGAAAACCCCCAATTTTCCGTCACTCCCGCGAAGCTTGTCCCTGCATGTTTTAAGCAGGGAGCGGGAGTCCAGACGTTGTCCCCGCGGAAGCGGGGAACCAGTAAAGAAAATCTGGGTTCCCGTTTTCACGGGAAACCCTGGATTCCTGCTTAACTCAGAAGACTTTTTTAACGACCTGTTAAACCCATTATTTCATCTTTCCAGCATTCCAATTTTTTTACTCGGCGTGCTCCGCGGTCTCTGCGGTGAATGTATTTGCAGTAATTGTTTTTGGAGGAGAAAAAATTGAAGAAAATTCTTTTGGGGAATGAGGCCATCGCGCGGGGGCTTCTGGAGAACGGCTGCTCTTTTGCCGCCTCCTATCCCGGAACTCCGGCCTCCGAGATCCTTTCCTCTTTCGTCCAGATGGCCAGGTCCGCCGAGAGCCCGGCCATGGGCGAATGGTCCATCAACGAGAAGGTCGCCTTCGAAACGGCTCTGGCGGTCAGTTATTCCGGCGGGCGGGCCGCGGCCAGCATGAAGCAGGTGGGGCTGAACGTGGCCTGTGACCCTTTTATGAGTTCGGCCTACACCGGGGTGAAGGGCGGATTCCTGGTTATCTCCGCCGACGACCCCGGACCGCACAGCTCCCAGACGGAGCAGGACAGCCGGATGATGGCCATGATGGCCAAAGTCCCGGTTTTGGACCCTTCCAGTCCCCGGGAAGCCAAGGAGATGGTGCAACTCGGCTTCCAGATCTCGGAAGAATTCGAAATCCCGGTTATGCTCAGGCCCACCACCCGGGTCTGCCACTCCCGGCAGGGAGTCGCGCTGGGAGAAATCCCCAACCCCTCCGTTGCCACGGGCTTCCTGAAAGACCCCCAGAGATGGGCGGCCACTCCCCGGTACCGATTGGTCCTCCACAAGCAACTAAACCAGAAAATTGAGGCCATCGCGGACAAGTACGGCAAGAAATCCTTCCTCAAGATATTGGGCGGCAGGAAAGCTTCCCGGTGCATTCTTTCTTCCGGGGTTGCCCTGGCCCACACCTATGACCTTCTGAAAGAACTCAGGCTGGAAGATCGAATCGCGCTCTATCAGGTGAAGATGCCCTATCCCCTCAACGCCAGGGTCGTACTCGAAAAAATCAGCCCCTACAAAGATATCCTGATCATTGAAGAAACCGACCCGGTCATGGAGATGCAGCTGGCCATGCGGGGACGGATCAGGGGAAGGATGGACGGTTCAATCCCGCCCCAGGGTGAACTGGTTCCCGATGTCCTGGAAGAGTGCATCCGGGCTTTTGTCGGGTTGACCGTCGAGAAAAGGCCGTCCCCGGCCGGCAAACCCAGGAGGCCCACCCTCTGTCCCGGATGCCCGCACCGGGCCGCTTTCTATGCCATCCGCCAGACCTTCCCGGATGGAATCTATCCCAGCGACATCGGCTGTTATACGCTCGGGTTGAACCTCGGGGCGGTGGACACGGTCCTCTGCATGGGCGCAACCATCAGCCAGGCGGCGGGGTTCTACCATGCCTACCGGATGAAGGGAGAATTCCCGCCCATCGTAGCCACCATCGGGGATTCCACCTTCTACCATGCCGGCCTGCCGCCGCTGGTCAACGCGGTCCACAACGGGGCGAAATTCATCCTCGTCCTTCTCGATAATTCCACCACCGCCATGACCGGGAACCAGCCCACCCCGGGGATAGAAACCCTGGCAGACGGGCGCAAGGGGAAAGCCGTTTCCATGGAAGAACTGGTGAAGGCCAGCGGGGTGAAATCCCTCTCGGTGGTGGATCCTTACTCTCTGGAAGACATGACCCAAGCCCTGAAGGAAGCCGACAGGGCCTGCCGGGCAGAAAACGGAGGAGTAGCGGCCATCATCTCCCGGCACCCCTGCCTGATGGACGTGGGCGCAAAAGAGAAGAAGAAGGAAAGGGTCGAAATTTCGGATGACTGCATCGGCTGCCGGGTCTGCATCGATGATTTCGAGTGCCCGGCCATCGAGGCGGACCCGGACACAGGCCTGGCCCGGATCGACCAGACCCTCTGCTCGGCCTGCGGCGTCTGCATCCAGGTCTGCCCGCAAAACGCGATACAAAGGAAATAAAATTTAACCACAGAGATCACAGAGAAAGCAGAGGGAAAGAAATTGGAATACTGGAATGATGGAATAATCGGTTTAGGGTTTTTTTGTCCTATTGTTTCATTATTCCATTGTTCCACTATTCCATTATTCCTTTTTTCCCAATTCTCTGCGCCCTCTGCGGTCTCTGCGGTTGAGGAGCTTTTATGAAAATGCAGATCGGCATAACCGGACGGGGAGGGCAGGGGGTTCTTTTCCTGACCCGGATTCTCAGCGAGACCGCCCTGGAGATGGGGCTGGAGGTGATCGCTTCAGAGACCCACGGGATGGCCATGCGGGGAGGGTCGGTGATCTCAACCCTGAAGGTCGGGGCTTTCCGCGGGCCCCTGATCGGGAGCGGCCGGGCGGGGGTGATGCTGGTGCTGGATCCGGGGTCCTATGATACTTTTTCCAGCCTTCTTTCCGAGCGGGGAATCGCTTTCCTCAATGCGGCTTCCTCTCAGGCCCACCCCCACATCGACGCCACCGACCTGGCGGCAAAAATGGGGTCGCCGCTCATGTCCAACCTGGTACTTTTGGGCTTTGCCCTGGGCCATGAACGGCTCTTCTGCGGCTATTCTCAGGTGGAGGAGATGACCGGCAAGATATCCCCCTCCCGTTTCCGGGAGGCCAACCTTCGGGCTTTGAAACTGGGCTATTCGGCAATTAAAAAGACTTAACCGCAGAGATCGCCGAGCACGCAGAGAATAAAAAAAGGAATAATGGAATAGTGGAACAATGGAATTATGGGGTAAAGAGGATCGAAAGGCAAAGAGGAGTCCCTATTTATAAAATGACTAATGTTTTTTGTCTTTACCTAAACGTTGCATAAATATCCGTCTAAATTGGGCCGTCATTCCCGCGAAGGCGGGAATCCAGAAATACATCCTGGATTCCGGGTCAAGCCCGGAATGACGAAGGTTGAAGGCCTCTAAAAGTGATCTCCATTTGCATCTTTATAATTGTGCTGAACCGCAATCCTGGTGGGTGTTTTCGTGATCATTCGCAATATATTTATGCACCTGGTGGGTTTACAGAGGAAAAGCTCTGCGGTCTCTGCGTGCTCTGCGGTTAATTTTTTGTTCATCCCCGAAGGACGCAGAGACTTTCATAATTTTCTAGGCAATAAGAAAGAAGACCGATGAGCCTCTGGCTGCAGATTTTCCAGTTCGTTCTCTCCGGTTTGACCACCGGAAGCACCTATGCCCTGGTGGCCATCGGCTTTTCCCTGATCCACAATGCAACGGGGATCGTCAACTTCGCCCAGGGGGAGTTTGTCATGTTGGGGGGGATGTTCATGATCACCTTCCACAGCTTCCTGCGGCTTCCCATGGTTCTGGCCTTTGTTCTGACCATTATTTGCGTGGCGGCCGTCGGCCTTCTGCTGGAGCGGGGCCCGATCAACCGGGCCCGGTCCAAGGAGATTCTCATCCTGGTCATGATCACGGTGGGCGCTTCGATCTCTATCAAGGGCCTCTCCATGATGATCTGGGGAAAGAACCCCATGACCCTTCCGCCTTTCTCCGGGGAAAATCCCCTGATTTTCCTGGGGGCGGCCATTATGCCCCAGAGCCTCTGGATCTTCGGAATCACCCTTCTGGTGGTCATCGCCCTCAGCTACTTCTTCCGGGGAACCATGGCCGGAAAGGCCATGCGGGCGGTCGCCGCCAGCCGCAGGACGGCCCTTCTGAGCGGGATCCCGGTGGAGCGGATGATTCTCCTTTCCTTTACCCTCAGCGGGGCGCTGGGGGCCGCGGCCGGCGTTATCCTGACGCCCATCACCACCACCTCTTACGACGTGGGGGTCATGATGGGGCTGAAGGGCTTTTCGGCGGCCATCCTGGGAGGGTACGGGTCCATGCCCGGGGCGGTGGTCGGGGGCCTTCTCCTGGGGGTGCTGGAGTCCCTGGGCGCCGGCCTGATTTCCTCGGAATACAAGGACGCCATGGCCTTTCTGATTCTGTTGATCGTTTTGTTTTTTAAACCCACGGGCATTCTGGGAAAAGGAAGTTTTAAACGGGTGTGAGGCCTCGAGATGGGAAAGCAGAATAAAATATACCTGATTCTCTTCGCCCTGGGTGTTTTTGCCCTGCCCCTTTTCCTGCGGAACAACTACCATCTCATGGTGCTGAACATATCCGCCCTGAACATCCTGGTGGTCATCGGCCTCAACCTGCTCATGGGCTTCGCCGGACAGATTTCCCTCGGGCACGCGGCTTTTTTCGGCCTGGGCGCCTACTTTTCGGGGATCCTCACCACGACCTTCGGTTTTCCCACCTGGCCAACCATTCTCCTGGCCATGGCCATCACCGCGGGGGTGGCCTTCGGAATCGGCGTTCCCACCCTCAAACTGGAGGGGCACTATCTGGTCATGGCCACCCTGGGTTTCAACGTCATCATTTATATTGTGATGATCCAGCTTGAGTCGCTGACCGGCGGACCTTCGGGATTTTCGGGGATTCCCCGGCCGGAATTGGGCGGGTTTATTTTCGATTCGGACCGGAAGTATTACTACCTGCTATGGACGGTTTCCCTGGGGGCGCTTCTTCTTTCTTTGAACCTGATTCATTCCCGGGTGGGGCGGGCCATGGCGGCGTTACGGCAGAACGAAATTGCCGCCCGCTGTGCGGGCATCGATACGAAGGCCTACAAGGTAAAGATCTTCGTTCTCAGTGCGGCCATGGCCTCCCTCGCGGGAAGTCTGTACGCCCATTACATTACCTTCATCAGCCCGGGGACTTTCAGCTTCTTCTATTCCCTGCAGGTGGTCACCATGGTTCTAGTGGGGGGGATCGGTTCGCTATGGGGGTCGGTCTTGGGCGCTCTTCTGCTCACCATCCTGCCGGAAGCCCTTCACGCGGTCAAAGAGTACAATGTCCTGGTGTACGGCCTCATCCTCACGGGAGTCCTGGTGTTCTTCCCCCACGGCTTGCTGACGGGAATGGCCGGGATTTGGCGGGGGAGGGAGAAAAGAGTGGCTGCGGGGATGGAGAAGACCATATCCTAAAGCGAAGCGAAGAAAATGGCTGAGAGAATTTTAGAAGCTCGAAATATTACCCTTCGCTTCGGCGGCCTGGAGGCGCTGAACGGCCTTTCCTTTGCCGTCGATCCGGGTCGGATCGTTTCCCTCATCGGACCCAATGGGGCGGGGAAGACAACCCTGCTGAATGCCATTACCGGGGTTTATCCCCTGGATTCCGGGGAAATCCTCTTCCGGGGAAATCCGATTTCCCGGCTCATGACGCACCAGATTGCGGCCCTGGGGATTCATAGGACGTTCCAGCAGTCGCAGCTTTTCCACGACCTGACGGTTTTGGAAAATGTGATGGTGGGAATGCATCCCAAGACCAAATCCGGTTTTTGGGGAGGGGTTCTCCATTTTCCCAAGGAAAGGAGAGAAGAAGAGGAAATCAGGGACCAGGCGGAGTCGCTCCTCGATTTTCTGGGACTTCTCCCGAAAGAATCTCAGCCGGCCAGCCAGATTTCCATAGCCGACCAGCGGCGGCTGGAAATTGCCCGGGCCATGGCCGGGGATCCGGAGCTTCTTCTTCTGGATGAGCCGGTGGCCGGACTGAATATCCGGGAGACGGAGGCCATGGGGGATTTGATCCTGAAGCTGAAAGAGAGAGGTCAGACCGTCGTTTTGGTGGAGCACAACATGCACCTGGTGATGGGCATCTCGGACCACCTGGTGGTCCTTCACCACGGTACGAAGATCGGCGAGGGGCGCCCGGAGGAGATCCAGAAGGATGCCCGGGTGATCGAGGCCTATCTGGGGAAAGATTCAGGTCCTGAGGAGGGTGACCCTCCACGTGGAAGCGGGGGAGGTCGTTTCCCTCATCGGGGCCAACGGGGCGGGGAAGACCACCTTGCTGAACGTAATCTCCGGGATGCATCCCTCCTGGGAGGGAAGCCGGCTGCTCAACGAGGTGGAGACGAAAGGGTGGAGGGCGGAGAAGCTCGTGGCCCATGGAATCGTCCAGATCCCGGAGGCGGAAAAAGTCTTTACTCCCCTCTCGGTCTTGGAGAACCTGGAATTGGGGGCCTACCTCAGGCGGCTCGGGCGGACGGCGCTGCAGCAAGAACTGGAAAAAGTTTTTGCCGTTTTTCCCGTTCTCCGGGAGCGGGAGAATCAACCGGCGGGGACTTTATCGGGCGGAGAACGGCAGATGTTGGCTCTGGGAAAGGCGCTCATGGCCCAACCCCGAATGATCATGCCCGACGAGCCCTCCCTGGGGCTGGCTCCAACCATTGTGGTGGAGATCTTCCGGATCCTCCGTTCGCTCAATGAACAGGGGACCACCATCCTGCTGGTAGAACAGAATGCGAAGGAGAGCCTGCGGATTTCCCACCGGGCCTATGTGCTGGACACGGGGAGGATTGTCTTGACCGGTACAGGGGAAGATCTGCTGCACAACGAGGAAGTCAAGAGGGCGTTCCTGGGCAAGGACTATCATGGGAAGTGGGAAAGGTAGGGGAGGGGAAGATGCCCATATTGAACCCGGCGATTGAGACGATGGACCGAAGGGCACTCCTGGAGCTGCAGAACGAGAGGCTCCAGATCGTGATCAACCAGGCCTACTCGAACGTGGATTTTTACCGCCGGAAATTCGATGAGGCCGGGCTGAGTCCGGACGACATTAAAACCCTGAAAGACCTGGAGAGGATTCCCTTCACCACCCGGAGGGACCTGATGGAAAACTATCCCTACGGCATGTTCGCCGTTCCCCTGCGGGATGTGGTCCGCCTGCAGTTTCCTCTGGGCCTCTACGGGAACCCCATCGTCATCGGCTATACCCCCAAAGATCTGGAGATCTGGAGGGAACTGGTGGCCCGGATCATGGCCGGGATCGGCATCACCGAGCACGACATCATCCAGGTGGCTTTCAACTACGGACTCTTCCTGGGGGCGATCCGCTTCAACCAGAGCGCGGAGTTGATCGGAGCGGCGGTCGTTCCCGCCTCCATCGCCCCGGCCGAAGTTCAGCTCCGGATCATGAAGGATTTCCGGAGCACGGTCCTGGCCTCCACCCCTTCCTTTGCCCTGCACATCCTGGAGGTCATGCAGAAGAAAGGGATTGACCCGCGGACCCTCTCCCTGAAAATCGGCCTTTTCGGGGCGGAGCCCTGGCCCGAAGAAGTCCGCCGATTCATCGAGGACAACTGGGGAATCAAGGCCTACGACATTTACGGGGTCATGGAGCTGGTGGAACCGGGGGTGGCGGGGGAATGCATGGCCCAGGCGGGGCTGCATATCTTTGAAGACCATTTCTTCCCCGAAATCATCGACCCGGATTCCGGTAAGCCCCTGGGGCCGGACCGTCAGGGGGAACTGGTTCTCACCACCCTGACCACCGCTGCTTATCCCCTCTTGCGCTACCGGACGAGCGATGTCACCGCCCTCCATTTGGAACCCTGTGCCTGCGGCCGGACCCTGGCCCGGATGGAACGGGTGTTGAAAAGGTCGGACCCGATGATCACCGTCCGGGGGATCAACGTCTTCCCCGAAAAGATCCGCGAAGTCCTGGCTTCCTTCGAGGGGACCGGGCCCGGCTACAAGACTTTGGTTTCCCAAAAAAAGGGGATGAACGACCAGTTGAAGATTGAAGTCGAAGCTTCTGTGCAGATTCTGAGGGCTACCGAAGAGAGAAGGGAAGCCCTCCGGGATGCGATTCGCCTGGCCCTTAGGAGGGCGATCGGGCTCAGGGTGGAAGTGGAATTGACCAAAAGGGTGTAGGGGGTAGGGGGTAGGGAGTAGGAAAGAAAGGAACGGAACATAGGGCGCAGGGAACGGATAAAGCTCATAACTCGTAGCTCATAGCAAAGAACACTACCCATTAGCTATGAGCTATGATTTTTCTTGAAGACTATGCGGATTGAGGAGACGGCAGGGAAAATGAAAACATTCATGCCTGGTTTCAAAACGGAAGATGAGCTCAGCGCGGTTCAATTGGAAGGACTGAAGTGGACGGTGAAACATGCCTTTGAGGGGTCTCCATTCTACCGGAAGCGGATGGAGGAGGCCGGGGTCCGGCCGGGAGCGATCCATTCCCTGGAGGACCTTCAGAAACTACCCTTCACTACAGCCGATGATCTGAAGGAAGGATACCCTTTTCCTCTCCTCTCCGTGCCCCTGGAAAAGGTCGTCCGGATTCATGCCTCCTCGGGAACCACGGGGAAGAGAAAGGTACTTTGCTACAGCGAAAAGGATATTTCGGATTGGGCGGATATGTTCGCCCGGTGTTACGAGATCGCCGGCCTTACCCGGGAGGATCGGGTGCAGGTGGCGGTGGGATACGGCCTCTGGACCGCGGGCGTCGGCTTCCAGATGGGAGTGGAGCGGTTCGGGGCCATGGCCGTCCCCGTGGGCCCTGGAAACCTGGATATGCACTGTGAGGTCATGGTAGACCTCCAGACCACGGTCTTCTGCTGCACCGCTTCCATGGGCCTGCTCATGGCCGAGGAGATCCAGAAACGGGGTCTTCAGGAAAAAATTCATGTAAAGAAAGTCATCTTCGGGGCGGAGCGGCACAGCGATGCCATGCGGCGGAATATCAAGGAGTACCTGAGGGCTGAGGATACCTTTGATATCCCGGGGTTGACCGAGCTCTACGGGCCAGGGACCGGCCTGGAGTGCCGCGCCCATGAAGGCATTCATTACTGGGCGGACTACTATATTCTGGAAATCATCGATCCCCAGACGCTGAAACCATGCGCACCCGGAGAAGTGGGAGAAATGGTGGTTACCACCCTGCGGAAGGAAGCCGCTCCCCTGATTCGCTACCGGACCCGCGACCTCACCCGGCTGATTCCGGGGCGGTGCTCCTGCGGGAACCTCCTGCCCCGTCACGACAAAATCCTGGGCCGTTCGGACGACATGTTCATCATCCGGGGGGTCAATATTTATCCCGGCTCGATCGACCACCTTCTTTCCCAGGAACCCCGGGTGGGCAGCGAATTCCAGGTCGTGTTGGAGCGGGGGGAGGATGGAAAAGATTACCTGACGGTGAAGGTGGAGAGGGCGGAAAAAGGGGACCCCCGGGAAGACCGGGCCGTGGCTGACCAGATGGAATCCCGTTTCCGGCACCAGCTCCTGGTGAGCGGAAAAGTGGAGATCGTCGATTTCCAGAGCCTGCCGCGCACGGAAAGGAAGTCGAAGCGGGTGTTTGATAACCGGAAATAAGCTTTCAGCGATCAGCTTTCAGCGTTCAGCCAAAGATTAAAGATTTTGTTCTTGTCTTAATTGACGGCTGAAAGCTGACCGCTGAGAGCTTCTTATCAAGGAAGGTGGTTGTGGTTTTCAATCCGAAATCCGCAATCCACAATCCGAAATCAAAAGGAGGGAGAGTTATGAAAAAGATGTTTCCAGTCGCAGTTGTAATGCTGATCCTCATGCTCGGTGGGGGCCCGGCATGGGGAGCGGACCCGATCAAGCTGGGGGCCTTCTTTGATCTCACCGGACCTGCTTCCGCGATCGGAACCCCGACGAAGCTGGTGGCGGAGATGGTGGTGAAGAAGATCAACGGAGAGGGAGGAGTCAACGGGCGACCCCTGGAATTGGTGATTGCGGATACGGAAGGAGACCCCACCAAAGCCGCCCTCATCGCCAAGAAGTTCTGTGAATCGGACAAAGTAACGGCAATCATCGGGCCCACGCGTACCGGGACGGGCATGGCGTCCAAGCCGATCGTCGAACAGAATAAGGTACCCACCTTCATGACCGTGGGGGGAGATCCAGTGATCATGGTGAAGCCCTATCACTGGACCTTTAAATCCCCCCAGAGAACCTCGGTGGCGGTGAAGAAGACCTTCGGTTACCTGAAGAAAAAGGGCCTCCAGAAAATCGCCATCATCACCGCCGCGGACGGTTTCGGACGGGATGGGAAATCCTGGCTGGCCAAGCTGGCTCCCGAATACGGCCTGAAGATGATCGCCAGCGAATCCTTCCAGGCAACGGATACCGATATGACCGCCCAGCTGGTGAAGATCAAGGCCGCCAACCCGCAGGCCATCATCTGCTGGACCATCGGCAAGGCGGGGTCCATCGTGGCCAAGAACGTGAAGCAGCTGGCCATCAAGGCCCCCCTCTACCAGTGCCACGGGCTCCCCGATCCCATCTATATCAAACTGGCGGGAGATGCTTCGGAGGGGAATATCATGCCCTCCACGAAGTTGATGGTGGCCAGCCAGCTGCCGGCCAGCGATCCCCAGGAAAAAGTCATCCAGGAGTTCATTCGTCTCTACAAGGACGTTTATAAATATGACACCCAGTTTCCGATCAACACCCACTCCGGCTATGCCTGGGATGCCATCTACATCGTGGCCAACGCCATGAAGAAGGCGGGAACGAACAACGAAAAGTTACGCAGCGCCATCGAGGCAACCAAAGGCTACGTGGGAATCAGCGGGATTTACAATATCACTCCCGAGGACCACAACGGGCTGGGAACGGATTCCATGGTCATGGTCCAGATTTCAGGGGGCCAGTGGAAGAAGCTTGATTGATTTTTAATGGGACACAGATGAACACAGATCAACGCAGATAAGATTTAAGAACCTTTAGGCGCTTGAAACCCTTTTAACCGCCCTCGGTTTATCTGCGCAATCTGTAATTTTTATCAACCGAAAAGCATCCCCCCACCCTAACCCTCCCCCTCGAGGGGGGAGGGGAGGGAGGGGGTGACTCCTTGGGTTACAAGTTAAAAGTTGATCGTTTCTTTTGGTTGCGGCTATGCCGCGCTGTGTTCATCTGGGTCCAATAATTGTCTTTGATTTCCGGAAATCTGCGTTTGTCTGCGTCCAAAAAAATCGGGGAGGGTTGAATGGAGGACACGAGAGTTTTTTTGAGTGAAAAGGAAATGCCCCGGCAATGGTACAACATCCAGGCCGACCTGCCCAAACCCCTGCCGCCCCCGCTCCATCCGGGCACCTTGAAGCCGTTGGGGCCGCAGGACCTGGCTCCGATTTTCCCCATGGGGTTGATCGAACAGGAAGTGAGCCAGCAGCGCTGGATCGATATCCCCGAAGAGGTATCGTCCGTTTACAATCTGTGGAGACCCACTCCCCTCTGCCGGGCCAAAAAGCTGGAAGAGGTGCTGAAAACCCCGGCTCGGATCTATTACAAGAACGAGTCAGTGAGCCCGCCGGGGAGCCACAAGCCGAACACCGCCGTAGCCCAGGCGTACTACAACAAGAAAGAAGGGGTGAAGCGCCTGAGCACCGAAACCGGCGCCGGCCAGTGGGGCAGCGCCCTGGCCTTTGGCTGCAATGTCTTTGGCCTGGAGTGCAAGGTTTACATGGTCAAGGTGAGCTACCAGCAGAAGCCCTACCGCCGGGTGATGATGGAAACCTGGGGTGCCTCGGTAACCCCCAGCCCCAGCGATCAGACGGAAGCCGGCCGAATGATCCTGGCCCAGGACCCGAATTCCCCGGGAAGCCTGGGGATCGCCATCAGCGAAGCGGTGAATGACGCCGTCCAAAGGGAAGATACCCGGTATTCCCTGGGCAGCGTGCTCAATCATGTCATTCTCCACCAGACGGTCGTGGGACTGGAGACCAAAGCCCAGCTGAAGAAGATCGGCGTGGAACCCGATGTCCTCGTCGGGTGCGTGGGGGGAGGGAGCAACTATGCCGGGTTCTGCTTTCCCTTCTTCCCCGAAAAAAAGCAGGGGAAAAAGATCCGCTTCGTGGCCGCTGAGCCCACCGCCTGCCCCACCCTCACCAAAGGGTTGTACCGCTACGACTTCGGGGACACGGCGCGGATGGCCCCCATCGTGAAGATGTACACCCTGGGCCATACCTTTGTTCCCCCCGGGATTCACGCCGGGGGACTCCGCTACCATGGAGATGCCCCCCTTCTCTGTCTTCTGTACGACGAGGGGGTCGTCGAAGCCGTTGCCTACCCGCAGAATCCGGTCTTCGAGGCCGCCATGCTCTTTGCCCGGACGGAAGGAACCATCCCGGCCCCGGAAACGGCCCACGCCATCCGGGCGGTCATCGACGAGGCCCTAAAGTGCCGGGAGAAGAAGGAGGAGAAGGCTATCGTCTTCAACTTCAGCGGCCACGGCCACTTCGACCTGGCCGCTTACGATTCGTTTCTATCGAAAAAATTGGAAGACTACGAGTATCCGGAGGAAAAGATCCGGGAGGCGCTGAAAGATCTGCCGAAGGTTTGAAGAAAAAGGCCCGAGGTTCGAGGTCCGAGGAGCGAGGCTCAAGGAAAATCTAAAAAAGACAGGGGCGGCTCGTCAACCGCCCCTCCGTGCTTTCAGGGTGGTTTTGATTTTCTTAGGTTTTTGTCCTATAATTTTATAAGATTCCCTGGGAAGGGACCTAATGCCCAAGATCTTGGCAGCCTTTATTGTTATATTCCTCGCCGGCTGCGGTTATCAGCGCCCGGTCCTCTATCCGAACGCCCAGCTGAAGCAGGTCGGGGAAGCTCAAGCTCAGACGGATATCGCCGAATGCATGGAGATGGCCGAGGCCTACGTCAAATCCAACCCGGAAGCGAAAGTAGTGGGAAGCACGGCAGCGGGAGCGGGGGCCGGCGCGGCCGTGGGAGGGGCCATGGGGGCGGTAACCGGCAATCTGGGAAGGGGTGCGGCCATCGGGGCGGCCGGCGGAGCCGTGGCCGGAATCATTCGGGGCGCTTCCCGGGCCTCCCGCCCGTCTCCCACCTATAAAAACTTCGTCAACCGCTGCCTGCGCGAGAAGGGCTACGAACCCATCGGCTGGGAGTAAGCACGGCCTGGGGGAAGGATGCCCTTTGGCAGGCTAGGCCTTACCGATGTCTTTCCCGTCAGTCTCCCAGAACTTTTCCTCCATCTCGGGGGAGAGGCCGGGCATTCCCTCGGATTCTTTTTTCGCGATTCTCATCCCGTAGATGGCTTCCAGGTGGGGAAGAACCTGTTTCAACTCCGGTGAACCCTCGACCTTCTGGCTGATTAAACTCCGCTGCCTGGCCGCCTTGTCAAAATCCTTTTTATCGATGGGAATGTCGTACAGCAGATTCATGACCTCTAACAGGCGGACTTTCCCCAGGTAATCCTCCTCCATGTTCACGTACTGGGGGAGAGAAACGATGAAGGTGATGGTTTCGATCCCCAGGTCCGGGGAATTCTGGGCGATCAGATGGGTGATGGTGGTAGGGCCCTGGTAGTTGCTCTGCTGAACCCCCGCCTTCTTCAGGTCCTGCTCCGCGTCCTTCCCGGCAGCCCTGCCGTTGACCAGCAGGGGCTTGGTGTGCGGGACCGCGTCGTACATGCTTCCCAGGACGCAGTACCGTTTCACCTTAAAAACCTTGAAGATCTCCAGTACGGAATCAACGAAGTCTTCCCCCCGGGCGTGGGGCTCCAGAAGCCGCAGGAAGAGAAAATCGTTTCCCTTTTCTCGCTTCGCGTAGCTGAGAGTGGTGTTGGGAATCTTTACCCGTCGAACCCCCTCTTCCAGGTAAAGCATGGGGCGGTACCGGGTGAAGTCAAGAAAATCCCCGGGCCGGGCCAGTTTCCCTAT
>Ga0111180_1095_pt1 | contig 19423 bp, 20 predicted proteins | sample DeeMarSWOR324_28_FD_80237 | JGI IMG/M metagenome (GOLD analysis project Ga0111180, IMG submission 80237) | Deltaproteobacteria bacterium SM23_61
TGGCGGATCGATTCGGGCACAAACGGATCGTCCTCTTCAGCCTGGGGACCAGCTGTCCGCTTTTCATCCTGTTTCTCCTCAGCTCTGGAATCTGGGCGTTTGTCTGGCTCATCCTGGCCGGGGTGATCCTCATCTTTTCTTTCTCCGTTTCCATGGTCATGGGCCAGTCTTTCATGCCCCGGAACGTGGGCCTGGCCTCCGGCCTCATCCTGGGCCTTTCCTTTGGAATGGGGGGGCTGGGGGCCGCCGTGCTGGGGCTCTTCGCCGATCTCTGGGGGGTTCCCGCGACCCTCTGGATCATTTCTTTTCTTCCCCTGGGAGCCTTCCTCCTGGCCGCCCCGATACCTTACCCGATGAAAAAATAGTTGCTCGTTACTCGTTAATGGTTACTCGTTGCTGGCTTCTCGGTTCTCAGATTTCCCCGAGTATTCACCCAGCAACTAATTCCGTGCCTCGAAGATCAGGCGATAAACCGCCACGTGGAGCCAAGGGTCGGACCGATGGGCGCCGCCAAAATCTGGCGGGAAAAGCCTACCTACGTCCGTTATCCCTGGGATTCCGCAGAGGAACGCGGGACCAAAGGCTACGCCTTGGTAAGATCCGTAGGGGCGATTCATGAATCGCCCCTACATTGGCGGTATGCGTCGTAAAATCTGCGTGGCCTCAGGAGGCACCACCGCCTATTTTGGCGAGCGCAGCGGTCTGGGCCTTGGCTCCTGGCACCAGGGTCCGACCTGGTAAAGGTGTTTCTCAGCCGCCACACCAGTAACCAGCAACCAGATTTTACAGAAAATATTTTTTCCCGTTCAAGGGAAGGAAGAAGCGGTTCTCTTTTTCGTCGAGCTGGATATGGGGCGCCATAATTTGGTAGGCATTGCGGGAAAAGCGGGCTTCGAACAGGCCCTTGCGGACCTGGCAGTAGGGAACGTGGTCGGGTGCGATGCGGAGGGTTTCGGGGTTGAGTTTCTCCCGGGTCTCGTCGTTCAGGGTGATCCAGAGGATTTCTTCTTTCCCCGGCCCCGCCGGTACGAATTCGATGGTCGTCACCACGAAGGGGGCATCTTCCGCCTCCACCGGGCATTCCTCCCGGCCCACCCGGAGGATCATCCGGCCCGATTCGTCCCGGGTCAGACTGCGGCAGTAGAGAAGATACGTCTTGCGGTGGGTAATCTCCTCCCCCTGGTAGAACCAGCGCCCTTCCTTATCGATTTTTATCGGCGGCGTTTTCATCCATGTCCCATTTTATCCGCAAATTATATAAAGGTATAAAGGCCCAAACCAGCGATGAACCATCTTTTTAGCATATTCAGCCAGCTCTAACAATATCTGAAGTCATGCCATGCTCATCACAGAAATCGAGCATTTCCTGGGTCTCGGCAATGATTCGGTTTTCGATCCCCGCGTATTCACATGGAATATCCTGGTTTCTTGTATAGCTTCCCCGGGGGGTTAAGAATATCCGGTTTATAGACCTTTTCTGCCCAATCCTCTGGTTTGATTTCTTCAATAGCTACAGAAACCGATTCTTCTCCACACCTTATAATAGCGACAACGTCTTTAACGATTGCTTCGGCAAGTCGAATCTTCTGCTGTTCTGATCTTCCGGGATAGAGCTTTACGATAACATGAGGGTCTATTTCCTCCTTTAATTCTTCATCTGACAGAGTCTTAAAACCACTCACGTGCTCAGCGCCGCCTATCCCTTTCAAATCGCATACGGCAGCAGTACCCAGCGCGATTGTACTTTTCTTCAGAAAACTGCGACGTGAAATTTGATTTTCCATGCCTTTTCTCCTTACGATAGGGGGCCATTCCTAAGGCGTAGGATCATACCCGAAGGTGTTTGATGGCTCCTGCCGCAAGATTCATCTGCCCCATTCCTGATTCATGGGCGAGTTGGATGTGCAGAACCTCCGGGGGGTTCACCTTCAGCAAATCACCTTCAGCAAATCGCAGCAGAGGGCGTCCAGAGCGACCATGTCTTTGCCGGCGTAAACCTTTTTCGGATGGATCACTCTTCCGGGGCCAAATGGCCCCCCCCGCGTGAGAATGGTCGTGGCATCGACCAGGGAAAGGGCGGGTGAAAAGAGCGAAGCCAGGTCGACAATGGCCTGGTGCAGGTAGAGATCTCCCTTATGGAAGGACCAGTTGTCGTCATTCGTCCCCATCAGATTCTTCAGGCAGCCCGTGACCCGGGTGTAGTTATGCTGTTTAAAGATGGGCATGTTGATGAGAACATCGGCCTGTAGGGCATCCCGGATCACCTTCACTTCCTTCCGGGCCCGAGCCTTGGGAATGGCGATGGTTGCCCAATCGCGGTCCGAATCCGGATATTTCATCCGTCCCCCTGAAGCTTCGACTTTCTCGATGATGCCGGTCCCGCGCCAGTCCCCTAGGCCGTGGCAGGAAGATACGCTCACCGAAGAGGCGCCGGCCGCCAGACAAAGCCTTACGATTTCAGCCACCATATCCGGGTTGGTGGTGACCCCCCGCCCGGTTCCCTGGGGGTTCGGGAGGAGGACAACCCGGTTTCCCCGCCGGACAAACCGCTGAATTCCCCCCAGAAGGCGGATGGCCTCCCGGACTTGGGCGGCGGGATCTCCTCCTTCCACGACGGCAATCTCGATTTTTTCACCGGAGGCCTCCGTTTCCGCGGGCCGGAGCCATTTCCCGCCGATCGCACCCGCCAGCAAGGCTGCCTTCTTAAGAAATTCCCGGCGATGCATACGCTCTCCTTCCATTATTTCAAAATCTTCTTAGGATATCCCTCTACTTACCCTTGATAAGCTCAACCGTCACTCTTAGGGATCCGGGCACATTAAGAGCTTCTATGCCACTGTCTATCTTTCTGATCTGGGGACATATCACTTATTTTGAGGGTTCCTAAGAGGACGACCTGGCTTTCTTTTCTGAAGATCTCGCCCCGTCAACCTTTCCAATTTGCTCAATCCCTTTCCATCCATCCAGGGACGCCCTGTCCTCGTTGACTTTCGTATGCCCAATTCTTCATCCTCTCGCCATTCACCAACGTATTCCTTCCAGTTTCCCGAAAACCCCCACAACGCCTGATCGTCAACCAAAACATCCTTTGCACGCTCTCCCACATGATACCCAGCACTTGACCACGGATACTCCCATGCCACCCGAACAATCCCCGCCCGAACCGGATTACGCTCCACATAGCGTACCGCCGCAACCAAATGCTTTTCATCCAACACGCAGGATCGGAATCGACCCTGAAATAAATACCCTCGCACACCCTCGTCAAAATTCCTCATCCGGCTATACCTCTTATGAGCCTCTCCAATCCCCCTGGCCAATCCTCCCAGATCTAGCGGGACGGCAATCAAGTGTACGTGGTTGGCCATAAGGCACCAAGCCAAAATCTTTACCCCAAAACGCCTTGTTTCCTGGGCCATGAATTCCAGGTACATTTTTCGATCTTCGTTATTGCGGAAAATCGACAGGGAACGAACGCCACGTTGCGTTACATGATGTGGGTATCCGGGAGCAATTACTCGGGCAAGGCGAGCCATGAGCAAAGTGTAGGGAACAAACCGCGGTATGTCAAGAAATATAAGTGATATGTCCCCCGAATAAATAGGCACCACCTTCCGAAAAAAGAGCTTCAGGGATTCCCAGGCGCAGCGGCTCAGATCGGAAAGCAGGTCCAGGTCATTGAGGAAATACCGGCGCAGAATCTTCGGGATGCTGCAGACGAAATGCCGGTGGGGAACCTTCTTGAGCACGTGGGAACAGAGCCATTCCCCGAATTCGACGACCCGCTTCTGATGGCAGGAGGGACAGAAATAGAATCCGTATTGAAGGAGATTGAAGGGCGGCGAGAAAAGAAAGGCCTTGGAGCCAAAAATGGGTCGGAAGTGCTCATGCGTTTAGCTGAGGAAGTTAGCTCGAAATTGGAATTGCCCCCGGCGGAACTGAGGGGGGGTAGCCGGAGAAGGCTAGTAGTAGAGGGAAAAAATTTGATTAGTTATGTGGCGATACATGGATACGGAATTACTTTGACCCATGTGGCGAGGGGACTAAATGTGTCGATTCAGAGTATTATTCATGGAGTGAATAATGGGGCCGAGGGTTTCCGGAAGAGAGGATGGAGGCTTCAAGATTTTATCAAACAACTGTAGCAACGGAAGTATCGGAGCTACGTCCCCTAAAACGTCCCTTTTCCCTAAGGTTTTCTATCTTTTTCCTCTCTCTTTCTTCTCAAATTCCAATATTCTTTGGTAATAATTTCTTGTTATCAAATCTCTTTCTTCCACATCTTTTGAGGTCCAAATATTAATAAAATGACTTTCCAATAATGTGGCAAAAAAAGCAGAGTTATCTACCATTAAAACGGGAACAAAACCACCAAAACAATCAATAAACGGGATCCCTTCTTTTTCTAATTCGTTCCTTATAATATCGTTTCCTCCGCTATGATATTGTTCTACAAAAGTAAATTTGTCTGTTCTTACAATATGTGTAGTAGGGTCATAAGGAAAAAAACGAACCTTCATCTGTTTTTTTATCCTCTCTCTTATATTTCTATCTAAGAATTCAGGAGGACTATCTAACCAATTCGCGACATTTTTAATCTCAGTAAAAAGCGCAGATTCGATATATCCATCTCTTATAACTTTTTCTTTTTCTTCCACTAACGCTCTCGCCTTTGCTGCTTCTGATGTCGGGTCAAGTAATAATATCCTGATTTCAATTTCTTTTTTAAGCATTGCAAAAATTGCTGCTAGATATCCTTTATCATGTCCTGGCCCAAAGAAGTCTCTAAGGGAATTGCTCATTAATAAAACTTCTTTTTGTTTCTCTGTGCTTGTGAGCTGGTTAATTAGTTCTTTCTTATAATTTGCATCTTTTCGCCGAGATTCAAAGATATGTAAAACTCTACATTTTTTGGCTTCTTCTAATATATCCATTTTATTTATTAATTCATCCCTTAAATCTTCGGATTTAATTGTTAGCGCATCCCCCGTGATTTTAATTTCCTCTTTTATTTTCCCAATCTCTCTATCAACCATTTTTTCTACTTCTTTTCCAGTGTCGGCCAATATCCACATTGCTATAGCTGACACTATCAAGGCCGCACCCAAATTTACCATTAGAATATAGATTTCAGAAGATTTATCCAAATATGTGGAACAAAATAAAAGCGCTAAACCTGTCGCCATGAGTATTAATACGGCAATCCTGGTATGATCTCTAATATATTCGCCTATTTTCTTCATTGATCCACCACCTTCCTATGATTTTTTCCTTGTTTTTTTGCAAATTGCGTATAACTCGGCCTCCGTTTGGTATTTTTTTGATAAGAACTCGCTTTTGGTTGAGATGAATATAGGAAAAAGGCAATTGTGTGTCAAGGGAATTTTGGCCCAAGAATCAAACGCCTGTGGCAAACTCCTGATTATATGTTCCGGTTTCATGGCTTACGTCCTTTGTCGAATGCTGTCGCTTAGGAAGTACCCCTTTTATCTTGCGTCATTCAATCCCTGACACAAAGAATGATACGCTACCGTGGTCTTCAGCTTCTTGACAGAAACGCCAGCGTACCCTACACTGGACCCATGACGAAGCGAGTTTCTATTGTTATCACTCACGAACACTTGCAGGAGGATAAATAAAATGAGGGTCGTTACGTTCGAGAAAGAGGGCTCGGGCAGCAGAATTGGCCTTATACACGGAGACAAAATTGCCGACCTGCGGGCCGCGTTTGAAAAGGCGCTTGCGGAGGGGAAGGCAGTCCCGGCCGGAAGGGCAAAAGATAGCGCGGACCAGCAGATTCCCGGCTCTATGATTGATTTAATCAGGCGTGGGGATGATGGCATTGCATGCGTTAAGCAGGCGTATGAATTTCTTCACAGGGCGGAGGAGAAAAGACTGGCATCCTCTCCTGGCGGGGAGAAGATAATTTATGAAAAGGACGAGGTTCGAATCATCAAGCCTCTGGAAGTGTTCCGGGCCCTGAATGTGGGAGCGAACTACAATGCGTATCTGGCCATGATGAAAATCGTCGAGCCATACGAGGGGACGACGGAAACGTTCTGGGTCCTGCCGCAAACGGTAATTGGCCCGGAGGAAGAGATAAAATGGCCGGTATCGTCTCAGCAGGTTTCTTGCGAGATGGAGTTGGGCGTGATCATCGGGAAAAAGACCAAACGCGTCTCGAAAGACAAGGCGCTGGATTGCGTTTTCGGGTACACGGTGGTGAACGACGTAACCGCCATTGACCTCATAAAGCGGGGGCTTGGCGAAGGCCGGGAAGGGTTGCCGGGATTTTTCTATCTCTGCCTTGCAAAATCATTCGATACTTTCCAGCCGATAGGCCCCTGCATCACCTTGAAAGATGAGATTCCCGACCCTCAGAATCTGCAGGCGGAGTACCGGGTTAACGGTGAAATGAAGGTAAAGGGAGATACTTCCGACATGAGGCTCAAAGTGAACGAAATAATTGAGTTTATTTCCCAGGATATAACCCTGTACCCCGGCGACCTGATTGCCACCGGCGCCATGGCGACGAAAGAATACGCCCCCCAGGTCAATGTTCGGGTTGGCGATAAAATCGAGATGGAGATAGAGAAAATCGGTGTTTTGAGAAACCGCGTTGCCGATTAGGCGTGAAAGCTTTCCGGACGCGCCGGGGGAGGGAATGGGAAATCCAATATAAATTTTTTTGTTTGCGGCTTCGCCGCGCTGTGTTTATCTGTGTTCAGCTGCGTTTATCTGCGTCCCCTTACGCCCTTATTTCCCGATGCAGAACTGGCTGAAGATGCGCTCCAGAATATCGTCGGTTGTGGTATCTCCGACGATCTCCCCCAGGGCCTGCAAAGCCCTCCCCAGGTCCAGGGAGATAAACTCCGCGGAGAGATTGGCCTGAGAAGCCTCCAGGGCCTGCTCCAGTCCCTTCCTGGCATTCTCCAAGGCCTGTTTGTGGCGAAGATTGGAAAGAAGAATCTCGGCAGAGGAGTCCTGGCCGCCGTCCAGGACCAGGTCCCGGATGGCCTCCTCCAGTCGGTCAATCCCCGAATGGTGAAGAGCGGATACGGGGATCAAGGGCGCCCCGGGGAGGTGCTCTCCCAGGTCGCCCGGGTTCAGGCGCTGGGGCAGGTCATTTTTGTTCAACGCCACTACCGTCTTCCTCGGTTGAACCTCGGGAAGGATATCCAGATCCTGGGGGGTTATCGGCTCTGAAACGTCCACGACCCAGATGACCAGGTCCGCCCGGGCCATACGGTCCCGGGTGCGCCGCACCCCCTCTACCTCCACCTGATTCCGGGTGTGGCGAAGACCGGCCGTGTCCATGATCTTCAACGGAATCCCCCGGACGTTTACCACCTCCTCGATGACGTCACGGGTAGTGCCCGGAATGGAGGTGACAATGGCCCGGTCCTCCCGCAGAAGGGCGTTCAGCAGGCTTGATTTTCCCACATTGGGGCGGCCGACGATGACCGCCGAAATCCCTTCGCGGTAAATCTTTCCCCGGTCGTAGGTTCGCAGAAGAGTATCGAGTCTTTGCAGGGCCCCCTGCAAAGGTTGGCTGACTTCGTCTCCGGAGATCTCGGGGACTTCGTCTTCGGGGAAGTCGATTCCCGCTTCGAGCAGGGCCATGAGGTTGAGAAGTTCCTCCCGAACCCGCCGGATCTCCATTCCCAGACGACCCTCCCGCTGAAGGTTGGCCATTTCCAGGGAGCGGCGGGTCTTGGACTGGATCAGATCGATGACCGCCTCGGCCTGGGTGAGATCGATCCGCCCGTTCAGGAAGGCCCGCTTGGTGAACTCCCCGGGCTCGGCCAGGCGGGCGCCGGAATGCAAAACGGCGTCGAGGATTTCCCGGAGAACCAGAACCCCCGTCGCGGGGGCGTATGATTTCTCCGAGGTAGAAACGGTGAGAAAGGAGGGGGCCCTTGCCTTGGCGCCGTCGGAAGACCTTTTCCAGGATCTCCCGGGTTTGAGGGCCACTGAGGCGCACGATGCCGATCCCCCCGACCCCCAGGGGGGTGGAGATCGCCGCAATCGTGTCCCCTGGATTCATGAAGACTTCTTTTCGGGGCTGATGATCAATTTCCGGTATAGTCCCGTTCCCGTGGACCAGGTGCGCAGGGTCTTGTCGTCCTGCAGGGCCAGATGGATGATCCGCCGATCGTGACCGCTCATGGGGCTGATGGTTACCGGACGGCCAAGCCGCTTGGCCTTTTCCCCCAGGCGCTGGGCCAGTTTCACCAGGGAGTCTTCCCTCCGGAAACGATAATTCTCGGTGTCCACGACGATCCTTTTTTTATCTTCCGCGTCCTTGTGGACGATCTTGTTGATCAGATACTCCATGGCATCCAGGGTTTGGCCCTTGCGCCCGATGAGAAGCCCGCTGCCGTCTCCCCGGATGTCCAGCAGAATTCGCTCGGAATCCTCCTTCAGGTCGACGGTCGCTTCCACTTCCAGGAGGCGGAGAATATCCTGAAGGGTTTTCTTGGCGGTTTCGGCCGCCTGGTTGTCAGGATAGGCGGCTGAAGGACGGGTTTCGGGGGAACGGGGGGCGGCCGTTTCCCTTACCGTGGCCCGGATTTTGGCATTCTTGGCCCCCAGCCCCAGGAATCCGCTGGATCCGTTGGAGAGGACCTCCACCTCCAGGTCCTCCCGGGATACGGTCAGTTCTTCACAAGCTTTATGGATCGCTTCCTCGATGGTTTTTCCCTCAGTCTCGACAGACTTCATGGGTCGCCTCGCAATTATTTGTTTTTCCGGTTCAAGTAAAGCTGCTGTCCGATCGAGAGCAGGTTGCTGAAGAGCCAGTAAATGACCAGACCTGTGGGAAAGGACAAGAACATGAAAGTGAAGACAACCGGCATGATGAGCATCATCTTGGCCTGGTTGGGATCGCCCGTGGTGGGGGTCATCCACTGCTGGACGAACATGGAGGCCCCCATCAGGATGGGGGAGATGTAGTAGGGATCCGCGGCGGCCAGGTCCTTGATCCACCAGTAGAAGGGCGCATGCCGCAGCTCGATGGAGTACAGGAGGACTTTATAAAGGGCGAAGAAGACCGGAATCTGGATGGCCATGGGCAGACAGCCGCTCATGGGATTCACCTTGTAGCGGCGGTAAAGATCCATGAGCTCCCTGTTCATTTTTTCCTTGTCGCCCCTGTATTTCTCCCGCAGCTTGGCCATCTCGGGCTGGAGCTTTTTCATCTCCGACATGGACTTCATGCTGAGCTGCGTCGGGTACCAGAAGATGATTTTGATGATGATGGTGAGGATGATGATGGCCAGGCCGTAGTTCTCCACGTACTGGTAGAAGAATTTCATGGCCCACAGCATGGGCTTGGCCACGATGTCGAACCAGCCGAAGTTCAAGGCCTTATCCAGGTCGGAGCCAAAAACCTTGAGGATATCCAGGGCCTTGGGACCCAGGAACATGAGGTAGGACTGGGAGAATTGCATTCCCGGAGAAAGGGATGCCTTGGGGCCGGCCATGCGCATCTCGGCGGCCGTATCCGACACCTTTTTCAACAGGAGCTCGGTTCCTTCCGATTTCTGGGGGATGAAAGCGGCCAGGAAGTACTGGTCCTGAAATCCTCCCCACTGGACATGCTCGGTGAAGCGCTTTTCTCCCCCTTTCAGGTCGCTCAGCTCGATTTCCTGGAATTCCTTTTTGATCAGCGCCGTAAAGGGGGGAACCATCGCCCTCGAGTTGCCGCCCGAGCCCGGGAGACAGGCCATCCCGCCGCCGCTCGAGGGGGAATGGATTTTCCCCGCCCAAACCAGGGTCGGCCTTCCTTCGACCACCCGGGAAGAGAGGTTGGCCATCTGAAGGTTGATGTCGATCCGGTAACTCTCGGCATGGAAGACCATCCGCTGGGTTAGCTTCAGGCCTTCGCGGGACTCCCAGGTAAAAACCAGTTCTCCCTTTCTGCGGTCCGGGCCCAGATTGAGCCTTTCGTTATTCACCCTGAAGAGAAGGTCGGGCGAAAAGGGAAAATTGGCATGGGTCACATCCAGGCCGAAGGGATATTCGGCTCCCAGGTTCTCCGTGGCCAAGTCGATCGGCTTGGCCCCCTCTCCGATTTTATCCATGTAATTCTTGACCCGGAAATCTTTCAGGCGAGCCCCCCGGGTGTTGAAAACGGCGGTATACATGGGCGTTTCGACGGTCACGTCTTTCCCCGGCTCGGCCTTGATGGCCGGGGCCGGGCGGACCTGAGGCGGGGGGGTGACCCCAGGAATTTTCTCTCCGGGGGAGATGGCCTTGACCGGCTCCTCTTTGGCCGGCGGTGCGGTCTGGCCTTTGTCCGCAGCCGGTTTTTCCGGAGATGGGGGAGGGGGGGCAAAATAGGCCTGGTAAATCAACAGAATGATCAAAGAAATAACGACTGCCAACAGGGCCCGAATCTGCATAGCTTACCTCCGTGGGCTTACCTCCGGGCCGACCGATCGGGGTTTTTCACCACCGGATCGTAGCCGCCGGGATGAAAGGGATGGCACCTCAAGATTCTCCAAGCCGCCAGGAGCAGCCCCTTGGCCGGACCAAACCGCTCCACAGCTTCCAGGGCATAAGCCGAGCAGGAGGGTGCAAAGCGACAACAAGGAAAGGTCAGCGGGGAGAGAAAATAGCGATAAAACCGGATCAGACCCAGAATGACTTTGGTCAACATCCCTGCGTCAGAGGGCTAGCGCCCCCGAAACAATCCTTTCAATTCTTCAGATACTTGCCAGAAGTTCAGGCTTCCCGCCCCTTCCCGGGCCATGACCAGGAGATCCGAAGATCCCGGCAGCGCGTCCTTGTTCAACCGAAAAAATTCCCGAACCAGTCGTTTGACGCGGTTGCGCTGGACCGCCGAACCGATTTTTTTCCCCACCGTGACCCCCAATCTGGAATGGGACAGACCATTGGGGCAGATGGTTACCCGAAAGTGGGGAGTCTGGATTTTGGCTCCTACCCTGGAAATACGCTGGAAGTCGGCCCGCTTGCGAATCCTCTCCTCGTTTCGGAAGGTAAGCCGGGCCATTTTCCAGGGCTCCGATTTTCTAATGAGAATCGGTTCTCAGGACTCCTTTACCTCGACGATCAGCCTCTTCCTGCCCTTTGCTCTCCTCCGCTTCAGGACCAGCCGCCCGCCCTTGGTGGACATCCGCTTCCTGAATCCGTGGGTTCTTTTCCGTCGAATATTGCTGGGTTGGTAGGTTCTCTTCACCCATGCACTCCTGGTATAAATTTTTTATGGGCTAAAAATTGCTCCGCTGATGCGTCTCATCCCCCTTTTTTAATTGGGGGGTCGGGTAAAAGATATATCAAAATAATAAATTATATTCCTTGCATTTATAAAGCGCAAGTTTAAAATATAAACATATGAAACCGCTGCCAGCCGGGGAAATGCCCGGCCAACTGATTTCTTCCCCGACAAACACAAATCACCTCTGTTTCTTCGACATGGACAAGACGCTGATCTCCGGAAACTCCGGGGTCTCCTTTATGCGCTATTCCCTGCGCCGGGGAAAGACCACCCGCTGGAAGGTGGTTAAATCCATGTTCGATTATCTTCGCTACCGCTATGATCTCCTGAACATGGAATTGGCTTACCGGGATTCCCTTCGCCCCCTCATGGGGGTCCGTGAGGAAGAACTGATTCAATTCTGCCAGGAGTGGTTCAATGATTCGGTCCGGTCCCTGATTTATCCCCAAGCTCACGATTTTGTTCGTCAGCACCTGGACCGGGGGGAAAGAGTGGCCATCATTTCCAATGCCATGACCTATGCCGTAGCCCCCCTGGCCCGGTACCTCGGCGTCCCCCACATATTGGCCACCCGATTGGAGGTCCGGCAAGGGATTTTCACCGGCGATTATATTCACCCCCTCTGCTTCCGCCAGGGCAAGGTATTCTGGGCAGAAAAACTCGCCCGAGAACTGGGGGCGGAACTCAGCCAGGGCACCTTCTACACGGACAGCATCACCGATCTTCCCCTCCTGGAAAGAGTAAAAAATCCCCGGGTCGTGAATCCGGACTTGAGGCTCAGACGCCTGGCCAGGAGCAGGGGATGGCCGGTATGGGATTTCTTTCCTGGGAACCGGTAAAAACAAAAAAGAGAAGGCATCCCCCCGGATGCCTTCTCCGCAAGCGGCCAAAAATGACGCCAGGTTTCTATACTGGGCCGGGCAATTTCTTTAAAAGACTTTTTTGATCGAGGTGATGGTTTTGCCGATCACCCAGACATTCACCACATCCCCTACATTGACCCCTGCCAGGCTTTTCGCCGCCGTCTTGCCAAGCTTCAGGTTAACCTTCTTCTGCTGTTTCACTGAATTCTGGACGATGGTGATTTTTTTCCCGGCCGCATCCACCGCGGTTACCTGTCCGCCCATGCGGTACACAACGGGTTTGGGGGGAGCTTCCTTCTTGGGCTCGGCCGGTTTGGCCGGCTCTGCAGGTTTCGCCACCTCGGCGGGCTTGGCCGGTTCCGCCGGCTTGGCCGGCTTTTCAGCTTTGGCCTGAGCGAAGGCCAATCCGGTCAGGGAAAGGGCGAAAACCAGCGCGATGAAAAGCACCAAGAATTTTTTCATCCTGCCTCACCTCCTTGTTTTTTTAGGATTATTAAGGATAAATATATCCTTTTCAGAACTTCAGCGCAAGAATACAATAAGAAAAAAAATATTGCAACGGAATTTTGGAGGATTTCTTTCCTGGGGAAAAGGGGGAAAATGCCGCGCTCAAAAGTTCCGCAAGAAGGATTCTCGACGGGAAGGCGGGCCTTCAAAAAGATGGTGAAAGAGGCCCTGGGAACCATCCCCGGGGAGCTGCAGAATCGCCTGGAGAATGTGGCTTTCATGGTTGAAGACGAGCCCTCTGACCTCCCTGAAGAATGGAAAAGGGGGGGCCAGGATCTGCTTGGCCTGTACCACGGAATTTCCCGAAAGGACCGGGGCTTCTGGTACGGAAATGCACTTCCGGACCGGATTCTCATCTACCGGAAGCCCCTGGAAAGAATCAGCAGGAACCTGCAGGAATTGAGGGAAAACATTCGTCAAACGGTGATTCATGAAGTAGGCCATTACTTCGGGTTTGATGAAGAAGAGCTCCGGGCACTGGAAGAAGAGGCGTTTGGGACCAAAGGATAAAGAGCAAAGAGCATAGAGCATAGAGCATAGCGCATAGCGCATAGCGTACATGGCTAAGAGCCAAAACCGTTGACCTTGCTTGCTTATTTGTTAACGGACCTATACTCTATGCTCCACGCTCCAAGCTTCATGCCCTGGGCTCCATGCTTTTGGGGTTACCGGAACGGACAGGTGCATGGACTGGAAGAACACAGGGGACAAGCCCGGGGGTATTTTTTCAGGACTTCGGCCTCCAGGTCGATTCCCAGAAGGTTCGCTACCGATACCATCCAGGCCAGAACGTCAGCCATTTCTTTCCCCACCTGATCCTCTCCCCGCCGGTAGGCCCGGGTGAGTTCCCCCACTTCCTCCAGGAGCCAGAGGAAGGTCTTGTCCGCTCCCCGCTTCTGGTCCCGGTCCAGGTAGATCTGACGGATAAGATTTTGGAATTCTCTGATTTCCAAGGGTTGTTTCCTCCACCAGCTGGATCTGGAAAAGATTATTTATTACCACGACCTAGGAGATAAAACAAGTCTTGGGAAGAGATATTTTCCTTGACAAAGGGGGATTTCATTATATATTTAGATCTTTATATTCGATTCGGAGATTTTTGAGCCTTGGTTATTCGAGTCGAAGACATACCCGCGCAGGGGAAGCAGGAGTCCTTTCTGGAGGACGAAGGATCCCTGAATGAGCGTTTGGGAGGGGAAGCCACCGATTCCGGCCTTCATTTTTTCGGCCCGGTGCAGGTCTGGATGAATCTTTCCCGTTCGGGTAGGGTGATCCTGGTGAAGAGCCGGATTGAAGCCCGGGTCAAGTGTGTCTGTGCCCGCTGCCTCGATCCTTTCACCCTGACTATTAACTCCGAGATTCAAGCGAGCTTGAAGCCCAAACCCGACCCCCATCTTGCTTCTTCCGAGGAGATTGAACTCAGCCGGGAGGACCTGCAGACCGATTTCTATGAGGGGGAGGAGGTGGATTTGAGCCCCCTGGTGCAGGACCAGGTTCTATTGACACTTCCTCCCAAGGTCGTCTGCCGGGAAGATTGCCGGGGGTTATGCCAGCGTTGTGGGAAAAACCTGAACCGGGGGACCTGTCAATGCGAGGGTGCCGAAGTCGACCCCCGGCTGGCTCCCCTGAAAGATTTCCGGGTTCATTAACCACGAGGTAAATGCGGTATGCCCAATCCGAAAAGAAGACATTCCAAAACCAGACGGGATAAAAGACGGACCCATGATCGCCTGGCATCTCCCCAGTTTTCCGTATGCCAAAGCTGCGGGGAGGTCAAAGCCCCTCACCGGGTCTGCCCCCACTGCGGGAGTTACCGCGGCCGGACGATGATCGAGACCGAAGAGACCTAGGGGAACGCAAGCCGATGAAAATCGCCGTCGATGCCATGGGCGGAGACTTTGCCCCCCAGAATATCGTGGAAGGGGCGATTCTCGCAGCCCGGGAATTCGGGGTTCCCGTGAATCTGGTGGGAGATCAAGAGGCCGTGCGCAGGGAGATCACCCGCCACCCCGGCAGTGATTCTCTTCCCCTGACCGTGGCCCATGCCTCCGAGGCGGTGGCCATGGACGAGTCTCCGCTGACCCCGATCCGCAAGAAAAAGGATTCCTCCATTAAGGTCGCCTATGACCTGGTGAAGAAGGGAGAGGCCTCCGCCCTGTTCAGCGCGGGCAATTCCGGGGCGGTCCTGGCCACGGCGGTTTTTGTGCTGGGAAAATTGAAGGGAGTGGACCGTCCCGCCATCGGGACGGTTTTCCCCACGCTGAAAGGCTGGACCCTCCTGCTGGATGCCGGGGCCAATGTGGATTGCAAGGCCTTTCACCTGGTCCAATTCGCCATCATGGGCGAGGCCTATGCCAAATACATCTTGAAAATCGAGAAACCGGCGGTGGGCCTGCTGAGCAACGGGGAAGAAGAATCCAAGGGGAACGAGCTGATCCGGGAAACGAATGCCATCCTGCGCAAGAGCTCCCTCGGGTATATCGGCCCGGTGGAAGGGCGGGATATTTTCAACGGCCGGGCGGATGTGGTCGTCTGTGATGGTTTCGTGGGCAATGCCGCCCTGAAGATCTGTGAGGGTCTGGCCGAGACCATCGGGTCCATGATCAAGGAAGAGGTCAAGGTCAGCTGGATGGCCAAAACGGCCTATCTTCTCGCCCGCGGCGCGGTGAATGATATCAAGAAGAAGCTGGACTATTCCGAATACGGGGGGGCACCCCTTTTGGGAGTCGACGGTGTGGTGATCATCGGCCACGGTCGTTCTTCGCCCAAGGCCGTTAAAAACGCTATCCGGCTGGCGCACGAGTATGCCCAGATCGGCCTTCCCAAGCTCCTCATCCAAAGCCTGGAAGAGAACCAGGAACCCCAGTCGCAGGGCGGCCTAGCCAGGGTCTGGGAACAGATCAAAGAAAAGATCAGCAGCTGAAAGGATCGTTCTAGAGACTGCTCTTCAGTCTTCCCTCTATTGGGAAGGGGAAAAGGGGTCTAATACGCGGAGCAAGATAAAAAACATGATCAGGGCGCGCATCATTTCCACGGGTTCTTACGTTCCTCCTAAAGTTCTGACGAATGCGGAATTAGAAAAGATGGTGGATACGTCCAACGAGTGGATCGTCTCCCGCTCCGGAATCCGGGAGCGGAGGATCGTGGAGCGCGACGTGGCCACCTCGGATCTGGCCGTCCAGGCGGCCTTGAAGGCGCTGGAGATGGCCGGCATGTCGGCGGAGGAACTCGATTTCATCATCACCGGGACCAACAGCCCGGATATGTTCTTTCCCTGCACGAGCTGTTTCATCCAGTCCAAAATCGGGGCCAAGAAAGCGGCCGGTTTCGATATTCTGGCCGGGTGCACCAGCTTTATCCATACCCTTTCTATGGCGGACAAGTTCATCAAAGAGGACCCGAAGCGCAAGGTGATGGTGCTGGGGGCCGAGATCATGTCCAAAATCACCGACTGGAAGGATCGGGGCACCTGTGTTCTCTTCGGGGACGGAGCCGGGGCGGTCATTTTGACGGGGGAGGAAGGGGAGCGGGGGATCCTTTCGACCCACCTTCATTCCGACGGTTCTCTCTGGGAGCTCCTGTATATGCCCGGAGGGGGCTCGGCCAACCCCCCTTCCCATGAAACCATCGAGAAGAATCTGCACTGCATCAAGATGGCCGGAAACCAGCTCTTCAAGGTAGCCGTCCGGGCGCTGGCCGAGGTCTCCCAGGAGGCCCTGGACTTTAACGGCCTGAAAAGCGAGGATATCGACTATATGATTCCCCATCAGGCCAACACCCGGATCCTCGAAGCGGCGGCCAAGCTGATCAACTTCCCGACGGAAAGAATGTACCTCAACATCGAGCGTTTCGGGAACACCTCTTCGGCCACCATTCCCATCGCCATAGATGAGATGAACCGCTCCGGCAAGCTGAAACCGGGAAACCTGATCCTGCTGTGTTCTTTCGGCACCGGGGTCACCTGGGGCGGGGGCGTGATCCGGTGGTGATTTTCTTAGGCCCAGAGTTCACCGAGGGCACAGAGATAGAATGGATAAGAAGGTGATCTCTATGCTCTCTGGGGCAAATATGTCTTGATGAGGAGAAGAACGGCGCATGGATTATTTTCTTACGGAAGATCAAAAATCCATCCGGGATCTGGCCCGGAAGATCGCGGAAGAACGGGTGGTCCCGGTTCGGGCCGAGCTGGATGAGAAAGAGGAATTTCCCTGGGGGCCGCTGAAATACCTGGCCGACGCCGGCCTTTTCGGAATCTACATTCCGGAGGAATACGGGGGGTTGGGTTTCGGGTCCTTTGAAAACTGCCTGGCCATCGAAGAAATCTCCCGGGCCTGCATCGGGGTCTCCGTTTCCTTTGCCGCCTCCGGCCTGGGGTCTTATCCGTTCCTCCTCTTCGGGAGCGAGGAGCAGAAGAAAAAATACCTTCCCCCCGTGGCCTCGGGCAAAAAACTGGCCGCCTTCGGGCTGACCGAGGCGGGCGCCGGGAGTGACGCCGGGGGGATTCGAACCACCGCCCGCAAGGATGGAGATTCCTACATCCTCAACGGGACCAAGCAGTGGATTACCAACGGCGGGGAGGCGGAAACCTACTCGGTCATCGCCCTTACCGACAAACGCAAAGGTCCGCGGGGAGCCACGGCCTTCATCGTGGAGAAGGGCACGCCGGGTTTCGACTTCGGAAAGAAAGAAAAGAAACTGGGAATCCGCTGCTCGGCGACCCGGGAGCTGGTTTTCGAGGACTGCCGAGTTCCGAAAGAAAATGTGATCGGCCGCGAAGGGATGGGCTTTATCGTGACCATGCGTACCTTTGACAAAACCCGTCCGGGAATCGGAGCCCAGGCCGTGGGTCTGGCGCAGGGAGCGTTTGAAGCCGCCGTGGCCTACGCCAGGGAACGGCATCAGTTTGAAAAGCCGGTCATCTCCTTCCAGGCCGTTCAGCATATCCTGGCCGACATGGCCGCCCAGATCGAGGCAGCCCGGGCATTGGTTTACGCTGTGGCCCGCTGGGTGGACACCAACCCCAAGGACATCTCCAAGTATTCGGCGATCTCCAAGCTTTTTCCCACGGACGTGTGCATGAAGGTCACGGTGGACGCGGTCCAGATCTTCGGCGGCTACGGGTTCATGCGGGATTACCCCGTGGAGAAGATGATGAGGGATGCCAAGATTCTGCAGATCTATGAGGGGACCAATCAGATCCAGCGCAACGTCATCGGCCAAGCTCTGATCAAGGAGTTAATCAGCCGATGAAGAAGATGGCCTTGGTATTTCCGGGGCAGGGCTCCCAGTACGTGGGGATGGGAAAGGATTTCTTCGATCGCTCCCCGGCCGCCCGGGAAGTCTTCGGGGAGGCGAACGAAGCCCTCGGGTATGATATCGCCAGGCTGTGTTTCCAGGGGCCGGAGGAAGAGCTGAAGCTCACGGCCAACACGCAGCCGGCGATTCTTACGGCTTCCATCGCCGCCCTGCGGGTGATGCAGGCGGAGAGGGAGATCCTCCCGGCCGTGGCCGCGGGGCACAGCCTGGGAGAATACGGGGCTCTGGTCGCCGCCGGAGGGCTGCGGTTTGCCGATGCCGTGCGCCTCGTTCACCTGCGCGGGAAGTTCATGCAGGAAGCGGTTCCAGTGGGGATGGGGGCCATGGCCGCGATCATGGGGATGTCCGGGGCCGAAGTGGAGTCCCTCTGCCGGGAGGCCGCCGGGGGCGAGATCCTCTCTCCGGCCAACTTCAATTCCCCCGGGCAGATCGCCATAGCCGGGCATGCCACCGCCGTCCGGCGAGCAGTGGATATCCTTTCCCGGCAGGGGGGAAAGAAAGCGGTGCTGCTCCCGGTGAGCGCTCCGTTCCACAGTCCTTTGATGAAACCGGCAGGAGAACGGCTGAAAGCTGAGCTGGACGAGACCGAAGTGGGAGATCTGCACTTTCCCGTGCTCTCCAACGCGGACGCCGATTTTTACCCCGGGAAAGAGAAGATCCGCGAGCTCCTGGTCCGACAGGTGGATCACCCGGTGCGTTGGGAAGAATGCATGCAGAAGCTCCTGGCCACCGGAGTCAACCTGATCGTGGAAGTGGGACCGGGAAAAGTCCTCTCCGGCCTCATGCGGCGGATCAGCCGGGACGCCAGGATGGTTAACGTGGAAGACGCGGCCACCTGGGAAAAGGTGCAGGAGCTGTTGAAAAACAATTAATGAATCGGGACACAGATAAACACATATGAACACAGATGAACACAGATGAATAAAAAACATTGCTAACCGGATTCGTCTGTACTGTCAATTCTACATTTTGGGAAATTTTTTATATTTTTGATGCCTGAAAGGTTTTATCTGTGTTTATCTGTGTTCATCTGTGTCCAATATTTTTTTGAAATCTAGGGAGTCGGTATGGGTAAATTGGACGGAAAAGTTGCGCTGGTCACGGGTGGAGCTCAGGGCATCGGCAAGGCCATCGCCCTGCTTCTGGCCCGGGAAGGGGCCCAGGTGGCAGTGTCGGATATCAACCTGGAAAAAGCCCGGGAGACCTGCCAAGAAATCGAATCTCTGGGGAAAAAGGCCGTGGCTGTGGGCGGGAGCGTCGCCGATGCCAAGGCCTCCGAGGCCATGGTGGAAAAGACGGTGGAAGCCTTCGGGGGATTGGACATCCTGGTCAATAACGCCGGGATCACCCGCGACGGAATCCTTCTTCGGATGAAGGAGGAAGACTGGGACCAGGTGCTTGCGGTCAACCTGAAGGGGGCTTTCCACTGCACCAAAGCCGCACTGCGGCATATTCTGAAGCGGAAGGGGGGCAAGATCATCAATATCGCCTCGGT
>Ga0111180_1140_pt1 | contig 19405 bp, 16 predicted proteins | sample DeeMarSWOR324_28_FD_80237 | JGI IMG/M metagenome (GOLD analysis project Ga0111180, IMG submission 80237) | Deltaproteobacteria bacterium SM23_61
TCGATTATTTTTTATTTTGTCCTTCTGGGTTCTTTTCTTGCAGCGGCAGGGGCCCTTACCTTCTTCAATGACTTGGCAAGCTCATTGACTGCGCGAAGAGTAGGGGGACAAGCCAAAGCCTCTGTGGTGGCGAGCGGATTCGTAGCCATGATTTCGGGAAGTGCGGTAGCGAATGTGGTAATGACGGGAACCGTCACCATCCCGATGATGAAAAAGGCCGGGTTCCCGAACTACTATGCCGGGGCAGTAGAAGCCGTGGCCTCCTCGGGGGGCCAGTTGGCTCCTCCTGTTATGGGGGCAGCAGCATTCATCATGGCTATGTATACCGGCATCCAATATCGGGATATTTGCTTGAGTGCTGCCATTCCGGCTTTTTTATTCTACCTTTCTATTTATATAGCCGTTCACAATGAGGCCATCAAGCAAAAAATCAAGCCTTTGGCCGCCATCCAGCTGCCCAAATTAAAAGATTCCTTAACGAAATTCTATTATTTGATCCCGATCGGGATATTGGTTTATCTGATACTGGGTTATTATCCGCCAGCTTTATGCGCTTTTTATTCCCTCCTGGCAGTCGTGGCGATCGGTTTTATAAAAAAGACCGAGAGGCTCAACCTTTCCAGGATTGTTGAGGCGATTAAAAAAAATGCCACATCGATCGCTCCCGTATCTTGTGCATGCGCCGTGGCCGGAATCGTGGTGGGCGTCCTTACCATGACAGGCCTGGGCCTCATCATTTCATCGGCGATTATTGACCTGTCTGGAGGGGACAAACTCATTATTTTGCTTTTTACCGCTCTAACCAGCATAATCCTGGGTATGGGGCTGCCCACCTCCGCCTGTTATATTATCCTTGCCGTTTTGGTAGCCCCCGCTCTGGTTAAAGTGGGATTTCCTGTCATCGCCGCCCATTTGTTCGTTTTCTATTTCGGCATTATTTCTGCGATTACCCCTCCGGTTGCCCTGGCGGCCTACGCAGCCGCGGGGCTGGCGAATTCGGACCCATCAAAAACCGGGTTTTATGCCGTGAAAATCGGGATTGCCAAGTTCTTAGTACCTTTCATTTTCTGCTACAACCCCGGTTTGGTAGGAGTAGGGGGGGTTGGAGAAATGATCTCAGCTATTTTTTTTGCGATTGTTTGCATCTTCGCTCTTCAATTTTTGGTAAGCGATTATGCACTCGCCAAAAATGGTCTGATCGAGAGTATTCTTTTTTGCCTAGAAATCCCCCTGTTAATCATTCCGAACCCCACTTTAAAATTCGTAGGTTTGTCTTTGTTTTTGATCAGCATGGCAATTTCCTATGTAAAAAGACGCCGTGATTTCCGGTAGCGCCAAAAGCCCCGATCGCCAAGGGGTTAACTTATTGACCTCAGAATAATGCCCAAAAGGCTGGCGCTTTCTCAGCTGGGTATATCCGGCATAGTTGCTCCAGGCATACCCCTTTCAGAATCCTCCGCTTCTCTTCAACAGATTGGCTTCTTGGGTCATCAGAAGGAGGTGGAAATGATTCTGCATGAGGACATAAGAATGCAGCTAAATCCTATAAAGCTTGAGATTGGCTGAAAGGATTTCAAGGAACCCGTCCCTGTCAGCACCATCCCGGAAGATCTTCCTTTTCTCGTTCCTTCGGCAGCTCACGTGATACCAAGCCCCTGGATATTCTATGCGAAACGGACGAGCCCTGAGGAAAGAATACAAAAAGAAAGCTTTTTAGTAAATACTTTAGGTTTGACCCCTTTTGTTAGGTTTGACGCCTTTTGGTTTTATAAGAAAGTATTTGAAAATTTAAACTGAAAGCTGAGTTCAAATCAGCACGATCCTTCCAGCCACATCTTGGAAGAATTCCTTCGACCAGACCTCCAGAGCCTCGGGGTTCTTCACAAAGGGTTCCACCTCTTTCCTGGCCCTTCCTTCAGGTGCCCGCTCTGAATCATCCTCTTCTCCAGGTGGCTGAGGTGAAGCTGGGGATGGTACGCGGCATACCAGACCAGGTCGTACCAGTCACGGCCTTTTCCCCGGCTCTTCCACTGCCTGCAGAGGACGGCGTGCATCTTGCCTGCAAAAAGGTCAGGGAGGACAAAGGCTCTGACCGAGAACGGGATCGGATGGAGGAGGAACTTGTTTTCTGTGTCAAATCCCGGCGGCGGGTCCGTATCGACCTCGATCTTGATCTTCATGACCTGGCCACGAGGGATCTGCCTGGCGATTTCTTCGGCAGTCTCTATGACCAGCAGATGCTTCAGGGTGTCGGCCTTGAGGAATGCCGACTGGAGCGGGCTCTCTACCTTCTTCTCTCTCCTCGTCACGCTGACCTCGAACCCGAACGAACGGATCTCACGTTCCAATGCGCCGACATAGCGGGAAAGGTCAAAATCAGGCATTGGCTTGAGCAGGGAAAAATCGAGGTCTTCTGAAAAACGGTCCATCCCGTAAAGTATCCTGAGTGCCGTGCCGCCGTAAAATGCCGCCTTCTCGAAAAACTTGCTGCGCCAGAGGCCAAGCAGGGCAACTTCCTGCAGGATTTCCCGCAGAGCCCTCACGTAGTCGCCGACACTTCGACGCTGGTACCGGTCAAGCATGCGGACAATGGCGTCATTCATGGCCAACCTGCCGCCCGCCAAGCCCGCGAACCAGGCCGCTCAGCAACCGGATCTTCCTGGACCCATAACGGGCGGCGATCAGAGCTAGAATTTTCCCATCCAGCCTTTCCAATCCGCCGGGATCGATCCGCAGATGGGTCAGCAGGTATTCCCTCATTTCGGCCTGACTTCGAACAGCCGTCCCCCGGTCCTCATGGATCTTGTCGGCTAAGGCCTTCTCGGGAGTCGCGATCAGGAAGGGACGGCCCCCTTCGAGTTCCACTTGATCGATGCCGATCGGATAGGCCCTCATGGGAACCCTGCGGTAAATGAATAGACCGACGGGGGTGGAGAAGCGTCTGCCCCGGCCGCAGGTGACCGATGTCACCGCCTCGACGCGCTCCGGGATCAGACCATGATAGTGGAGGGCGTAGTCGAGGGATATATAGGAAGGCCCGAAGATCATGTTGGCCAGGATCTCCCTGGAAAAAGGCCGTCGTGCGTACCTCTCCCCGAAGACATAAATACCCTTCTTCACCCGGATGATGGCCCCCTGGCGCAGGAGAGCGGTGATCTTGTCGCGCGGGCGCTCATACTCCCTGAGACCATCCAAAAGGGCCTGATAGTCAAATTCTTCCCCCGCTATCCGCTTTCTTAATTCTTCAATCATCTTTTTTCCTAAGGTACTGTGAATCACTCCTCCAGTCAATTTATAGCATATTTTTGCATAGTATGTCGACATTTTTTCGACATACTCTGTAAGAATTAGATGATTGGATATGAGCCAGTTGTGGAGGATGAACAGGTTACAGGAAGGCAAAGCCTGCTTTCAAGAGGTGATAGATTTCAACTATCTCTCATTCTATCCGGCGGGTTTCACAAAGCCTGGTGCGAAGTTTTTTGCTGCTCCGCTACACCTGACTGCCTTCCCTTTTAAGCGCCGGGGCAGGGCTAATGGCTGAGCTTGGCGCTTGCCAGCCGATTCAGGCTCACACCGGCTTCTGCTGCCTCTATTGCCAGCTGCCGATGCACGTCAGGAGGAACGCGGACCATGAACTTGCCGCTATAACGTTTGGTGGCGATGGGATCAGGGATGGATTCTTTGTTCTTAGTCATGTCAGCAACAACCTTGCTCACCAGCCTCCGGATGCCCTTCAGCGCTGCCTCGGGTGTACGTGCCAGCCAGCTGAGGCTGGGGAACTCGGCGCAAAGCCCCACATATTCGCCGTCTTCTTCCGACCAAGTAACTCGATAGGTGTATTTGCTATTTTTCACCGCCATGTTCGGCCTCCAATCGTTCAATTGCCTTGATAATCTGTCTGACCTGATATGCTTTTGCATATCCTTTGCTGTTCTGAATGTTTACCCGTGGGTCGCCACTCCACGGGGTCTTGTAGACGCGATGGCTTCCGCTCGCCTGTCGGGCCTGGCCAAAATAGTGATCACATACCCTGCAGACGTCGGCAAAGCGCACCCCGGCGGGATTATTGCGCATTTTCTCAAGAATGGATGTCAGCGTGGACACATCAAAATAGTATCATTACTGATACCGGCTGTCAAGGATGGGGCGTTAAAGGATGTCGGCGGTAAAAATATTGAAGGTTATTAAAGAAAAAGCCAGGGGATAACCCTGGCTTTCTACTGGCTGCTTCGCAATTTCAGAGGCAATCACCAACCCTATTTTTTCAATTGAAAGGAAGTCAGTTCCCAATTGAAAATTTCCTTAGCATCGTTCCATGCTTTATCATATTGACATTTAACAAAATATTTCACGGCGGGAGAGTACCAATAATGATTTTTGATTTCCATACCAACACCTGTCGGCATAAAGTTAGAAGTGCCGGTAATTACCCGTTTGTATTCCAACCTCAATGCTTTGAATTTTCCTGCTCGCACCTCTACATCTTCCCACCCTTGAACTTTGATACTTTCAGAATAATCATTGACCCATCGGTTTACCCCAAATCCAAACAATGGCGTTGATGAATAAGCAGATTTCCACTCCTTCGCGGTACCAAGAGGGAATTTTAGGATGTTTCTTAATCCCTTAGAATATTTTTTGCGCTTATCACCCGATAGCATATAAATCCGTTTAAGAACGGATTTTTCAAATATGATTGTTTTGCATCCCTGATTTTCTTGTATACACGTGTCCTCTGAAAATTTTAAAAAATAACCATTCTGGTCATTCTTGACAACTTCGATGGAGCCCTGGGTAAAGACCCATTTGTCTCCTACATTCCAGACCGGTGCCTCAACCTTTTCTTGCCCCCATGCCATGGGAGCAAGAAATAGAACCAACCATCCCAATAGAATCATCCTCCTCATCGCATCGACCTCCTTTCCTTCTTTTCGCTATCCCCACTTATTTTGAATCATCACTTCCCCTTCTCTGCCCGCTCATAGGTCATTCGATTAAACCATTGTCTCCCCGGGCGTTTAATCGTCGGTGTTGTAATGATCAAACGATCTTCTGAAAATTTGAAGAATAGCTTCTTGTCGGTGCCCACTTCCTTAGGCCATAAACTCCCTATTATATGGTTAATAATGGTTCCCTCCTTTTCATTGGTCTTATAAGTCGCGAAGTAAGAATAGTAACCTTGGTAGGCAGCCTTAATTTCTTCCGGAGTCGCTTTTTGGGGACCCGATGCAAAGGTCGGTCTGGGGTCCCGCATAAGCTGCACGGACATATGACCCGTCTTATCATACATGGTCTGGCCTAGCGGTTTTTTCCCCATCCATGCATAGCTGATTTCACCAGTGGATAGAACAGATTCAAGAGAAATAAGTTTCCATGTCCCGATAAGCCTCTCTGAATTAGATTGGGCAGCAACTTGCGGGCTAATTCCCAGCAGCATTACGGAGATGATTAAGAAAAAGGATAATGGGAGCCAAATTGCCTTTTTTGTAATCATGATCCTCTCCTCCTTTTTTTATATTTTTTTAGATTTAAAAAAACGGCCCCAGAAGGAAATAAGAATTCCCCTGTGGCCGTCGTATGGGCAACTTCAGGAAACTCCTTCTCATAAAATCCTCCAGAGATTGGCTGTCAAAATCCATCCATTAGCCTTGAATGATCAATTCGTGACAACTATTGAGATAACAAACCTTATGCCATTCTCTCTTTTTTAACCTATAATTTTTATCTTACTGAATTTATTGATCTTTTGATAAACCAATCATTTAATGGTCGCAGGAAATCACGAAATTTTCACAAATTATGCCAATTTTGGCATTGCCATATTTGCCATTTTTTGTAATTTTCTTGCATTTTCACCGTTTTTGTGTTTAAATTTTTTTGGACGTGAATTTGAGAACAAACTTGAACTACTCCCACCTGAAAGTAACCATTCCGGGGAGGAAAAAATGAAGGCCTCAATTTCCTTTTTGGAAGCAGTGCGGTTCTTTCAGCGGCCGCCCGCCGGTATTCCCGGCACCCCCGAATATAATGCCGCTTTCTGCCGCCTACTGGCCGAATCCGCTTCCGCAGATGCCGCCTCCATCTGGCAGGCCGATACGGAAAATCGATTACACCTCGTTTCAAGCACGGATATTTCCATGGACAGGGTGAAGGACATTACCCTGCGCCAGGGGGAAGGGATTGCCGGAGCCGCGGCCTTATCGCGCCAGCCTGTTTTTGTGGTAAACGCCCAGAAACAAACTTTTCATGACTCACGGGTTGACGAGCGGTTCGGCCTCAGGACCTATGCCATGATTTCAGCGCCGGTACTTTTCGAAGACCATCTCTTCGGGGTCGTGAATATCCTGAGCCATCACCCCAACAAGATTTTCCCTCCCGAGTGGAAAGAGCGGCTCTGCTCCCTGGGAGTGATGTACGCTGCCTCGTTGGCCAAGGCGGGAAAATTGGTTCCTTATCGATCCCTTTCGAAGACGGAAGTGGGTATGGAGGGGCAGTCTCCCCAATTCGCCAACGGGAAGACGGTCATCGTAGGCATAAGCCAGGCCGTGCAAGAGGCCCTTCATCTTTGCCTCAAGGCAGGGGAAACCGATATCCCGGTATTAATCTGTGGGGAGACGGGGACGGGCAAGGAGCTGGCTGCGCGCCGGATTCACGAGGCCAGTCCCCGCGCTCAGGGACCCTTTCTGGAGGTGAACTGTGCCGCCTTGTCCGAGACGCTCCTGGAAAGCGAGCTCTTTGGTCATGTCAAAGGGGCTTTTACCGGGGCGACCCACGATCGTTCGGGGAAATTTGTGGCCGCTTCGGGGGGGATGCTCTTTCTGGATGAAATCGGGGAGATGAGTGTGGCCTGCCAGGCGAAAATACTGCGGGTCCTGGAAGAAAAGAAGGTGACCCCGCTCGGTTCGGAGAAACCCGTGCCCTCCGACACACGCATCATGGCCGCCACCAATAAAAATTTAGTGGAGATGATGAAGGAGAGGAAATTCCGGGAGGACCTCTATTACCGGCTCTGTGGCATTGAAATCAGGATTCCGCCCCTGCGCGAGCGGGTGGAGGATATTCATCTCTTGGCGCTTCATTTCTTGAATAAGGCTCACAGCCAGCAAAAAGGAAAACTCCCCCGTGAAAGACCCCTGCGGCTTTCGCCGGAAGCATTGGATCGGTTAACGGCTTTTCCTTGGCCGGGAAATGTGCGCCAGCTGGAACAGGCCTTATTCGCCGCGGCGGCGCTCTGCGAGGGAGACGAAATCACCCCCGCCAATCTCCCGGCCTGGATGCACAAGGCTGGAATGCCCGGGGGAGAAGAACAACTCTTTTCCCCATCCGGAAGCCATCCCCCTGGCATGGAAATTGTGCCGAAGAAAGAACAAGAATTTCTAAAGGAGGAAGAACGAGCACGCTACCTGGAGGCCCTTAACGCGACAAAATATCGGGGGACCGGACGCTGGAACGTAAGCGCGGCGGCACGTCAATTGGGTATCCCCAGGGAAACCCTGGCTTATCATTTGAAGAAACTCGGCCTTTTCCGATAAATCCCAACCCGGCCGCTGTCTCGGTTATGTTCACCTCACCGGTGAAAAAGCGGAGAATCCTAAATCGGTGCACCAGAAATACTCGTCTTTCCCCTCGGGCGTGCCCCCCGGGTACCGGAAAACAGTCCCGCAAAACTCGGCTCCCCACCACTTCTTTTCATACTTCCAGCAGAACATATTGCCTTCAATCCGCACCTTGCCGGTGTCAGAAGGAATGGAACCAGGCCCGCGCCAGGTGAATTCCCCATTCTTCTGAAACGTCATCCAAAACTGCTGGGGATAAAAAATGTGCCCGGTGATCGTGGAACCGAGGAACAGGCGCTTGATCTCTTCTCCGGTCAGGCGGTTTTCTTCGAAGGCGGGGAAATACCCGCCGCGTATGGGGGCCGGCGAAAGCCCTGCCTTGAGGAGGCCCTCGACCAACCTCTCGGCGACTGCCCGGTCCTTGTAGGGCGCGTTGTTCATGATGTATCGCAGGTTGTACGTGCCCGCCTTGGTGAACTTTTCCTTTTTCAAAGTCTCAATCAAAGCACGTCCTTCCTGATCCCGCCCCAGAAGGGCATGAAAGGCTGCAAGACACCATCCCCATGCCCACGGTGCAGTTTCCGGGTTGAGTCTCATGGCTTTTTCGTACAATCTGACTGCCTCTTCCAATTCCCCCATGGAAAAGTGGGCCCGCCCGAGGCCGGTCAAATACCGGGAGGGATTGTGGGGATCGAGCCGCATCCCTTTCTTGAAAAATTCAACCGCCTCCTTTGGCCTGCCGGCAAAAGTTAGAGTGTATCCCATATGATAAAGAGAAGTCGGATCGTTTGGATCGAGGGCAAGGGCCTGCTCCATTTCAGATATCGCTTCCTGATGTTGACGCCTCCAGAGATACCTTTGAGATTTGACGGAGTGAGCAATTGGTCCTTCCGTTGCCTTTTCCAGGCATCGAATCGTCCGCACCCGGACTTCATACCAGGAGATCCCCAGGTCCTTGAGCAGTACCGGCATCACAGAGGCATCCCAATAAACCGCGGACAGGGCCGCGTAAGCCCGGCCGTAGTTCGGGTCCAGTTCGATGGCCCTCTTAAAGGAAGCTTGCGCCTTTGCAAAATCTTCCGGCGTGAGCCTTAAATAATGCCCCCGTCCTCTCAAGAAAGCATCATAGGCCGCAACGTTGTCGGTCCCTTTTTTCGCTATCAGCTCCTTTTCATTCCCGGTGAGTTTCACCGCCAGGGCTGAGACGATCTTCTGGGTGATCTTGTCCTGTAAAGCAAAGATATCCTCCATGCTGCCGTCATAACGCTCCGCCCACAGGTGATAGCCCTTCATGGCATCGATAAGCTGCGCGTTGATACGTACCTGCTCACCGGCCTTGCGCACACTGCCTTCCAGCACGTAGCGCACGCCGAGTTCTTCCGCCACCTGCTTTATTTTTACGTCCTTCCCCTTGTAGGTGAACGTTGAGTTGCGGGCGATCACGAATACCCCGGAAATCTTGGAAAGATCCGTGATCAGGTCGTCGGTCATCCCGTCGATGAAATACTCTTGACCCGGATCATCGCTCATGTTGGCAAAAGGAAGCACAGCAATAGAGGGCTTGTCCGGCAAAGGATAGGCCATCTTTTCTTTGGAGGCAGCTTCCACCGGAGGGGGAGTCGGACGAACATATAATCGCCAAACCGCCACGGCAGCAACCACCAAGAGCAGAGCCAGGATGCCCAAAACAAGCGCTTTTTTGCCTCTCGCCTCTATCCTCAGACCTTTCCCCGCCTTCGTTACCCCCGGCTCCATCAGGACTCGATAGACCCGCACCGGCTCCGAAATGTTTTTGACCACGTGCTCCCCCAGGGACTGAAACCCGAAAGGTAGCCGGTTCTTCACCTGGTCATAGACTGTCCCCGAAATACACACCCCCCCCGGCTCCGATAACCTTTCCACCCGGGCCACGATATTCACCCCGTCCCCGAAGATCTTCTCCCCCTCCTCCAGCACATCCCCGAGATTGATCCCGATCCGGAACTCCATCCGCCGATCTTGCGGCAAACCCGCGTTCCTCCCCTTGAGTTCCTTCTGAATGTCAACCCCACACTGGACCGCATCCACCACGCTGGAAAATTCGGCAAGCAGGTTGTCGCCGGGGGCATCCACCACACGCCCGCCGTACTGACGAATGAGGTTTCCCATAACCTCCTTATAGGCGGTGAGCGTGCGGACGGTCGCCTCCTCGTCCACGCTCATGAGGCGGCTGTACCCTTGGACATCCGCGCTCAGGATGGCGACGAGCTTGCGTTTCATGTGCTCTGAAGTCATGGAATCACCCCCTTAGGGTTCTGCAGGGGGAACGAAGCAAATAAGGATCTTGCGAAGTCTCGCCTTGAGAATGGATGAGAGCCCGAAAGGAGCAGGAACCTCTTTTGAGGTTTTCCCGGCGGCACCTTCCGGATACTCTTTTCCATCGTATCCTCCAGAAGGCTTGGGTTAAGGCAGGGTAAAGTGTAAATGAAAACCGTTTATACGTTAAGGCCTGAAGAACTAAATGGATTTTAGCAGGACCAGAATTTTTGTCAAGGTTGGCATTGGGGCATTCTTGAGGCCTGGAGTCTTCCTGCGTTTTTCCCGGCATTTTGATCCCGGGCTTTCTGCCTAATCTGTATGATCTGAGTATAAGGAGTGGAAATGGGAGAGGCTTTTTTCTATAATGGGAAAACCCATCGGCCCATTTTGTGGGCGGCCACAGGGGGTCGCCCCTACAACTTCTTATTTGGTTCCGGCTTGTCCAGGTTAGGTCTATCTCCTTTATTGAAAGCGAGGACAATATGATCGGAAAAATGAGTCCGGTAAAAGTCGCCGTCGTGCAAGCTGCACCGGCCCTGTTCAACTGGGAAGCCACGGTGGAAAAGGCCTGCCGTCTGACCGCCGAAGTGGCGGCCCAGGGCGCAAAGCTGATCCTCTTTCCAGAAGCCTTTATTCCGGCCTATCCCCGGGGTCTCAGCTTCGGGATCGTGGTGGGAAGCCGGAAAGAGGAAGGGCGCCGCACCTGGCAGCGGTACTGGGAAAACGCCATCGAGGTACCCGGCCCGGCCACTGAAACGCTGGGCAAGGCCGCCCGGCAGGTTAATGCCTACCTGGCCATCGGGGTCATCGAGCGGGACAGCCAGTTCAGCGGAGGCACCGTTTATTGCACCCTCCTTTATTTCGGCCCCGATGGAAGGCTGATGGGGAAACATCGCAAGCTCAAGCCCACCGCGGGCGAACGCCTCATCTGGGGAGAAGGAGACGGCAGCACCATGCCCGTTTTCAACACCGAGATCGGAAAGATCGGGGGGCTGATCTGCTGGGAAAACTACATGCCCCTGGCCCGGACCGCCATGTACGGCAAAGGTGTGGAAATCTACCTGGCTCCTACGGCCGACACATCGCCTGCGAGGGGCGCTGCTTTGTCCTGGGCTGCAACCAGTTTGTGACCAAGGACATGTATCCTGCGGACCTGTCCATGGTGGAGGAGCTGGCCAGCATGCCGGATATCATCTGTCGGGGCGGCAGCGTCATCATATCTCCCCTGGGAGAGGTTGTGGCAGGTCCCCTCTTTGATCAGGAGGGGGTCCTTTATGCCGAACTCGATTTAGGAGAGGTGGCCCGGGGAAAACTCGACTTTGACGTGGTCGGGCATTATGCCCGTCCTGATATTTTCCAACTGATTGTGGACGAGCAGCCCAAGCCGCCGGTGGTCAGCAAAGCGGTCAAGGATTAAAGACTTCACGGGACACAGATGAACACAGATAAACACAGATTCTACTCACAACTCACATTTTACAGCTTTTATTGGGACGCGGATGAACACGGATAAAAAAATCAGCGTGGAGCTTAGAGCGGAGAGCTGAGAGGAAAAAACATTTTACACCTTACGCCTTACGCCGCGCGCCTTGCGCCTTACGGCCTTTATTGGGACACAGATGAACACAGATTTTTTGGCCGAGCTCCCCAAAAACCCCAACGGCAAAATCGCCCGGCGGCAGGTCAAGGAAAAATACTGGGCGGGAAAGGATCGGAGAGTGAACTAAAAACGGCGTTTACCGATTTTAAGGTTATTTCTGCAGTTTTTATTGGTGGCACCCCCCAGTAAGCTGCGCATCTAACGAGACTGATATGTGAAGGTGATTTGGGTCTCCACCGATTCGGATGGCCGATGGATTCTACTGCCTTGCATTTTGCGCTTGATCAACAGTAGATGATCGATTTTCCCCCCTTGGTTCCTAAATCCAGGCATTGAGGATCTCGTTTCCCCATAAGAACGATTGCCCCTGGGGCGGCTGTACTCCAAATACTCGTAATTTGTTTCTACTCCTCGACGCGTGCGAATATTGACCCCCACATGTTGGTTGCCACCGTAAAGGGGCACAAGAATCCAATAGACCTGGGTATCACCTTTGCGGAAGCCGAAAACCCTCTCCACAACCTTTTTCGGGTATCTTCCTGACCTGAGTTGATCGACATTATTCGGGCCGATGTGAATTCTCTTCACCCGGTTATAATTTTTCTTGAAGTAGCTCAATTCTTTATAAAGTTCATTGCTGGAACTGCCCGCTGAAGGGGCGAATGAAAAAAGAAACAAAATTACCATGGGAGCAATCACGGACAATGATCTAACCCTTTTCATCCTCGCCTCCTCCTGGGATGCGCACCGTGATTTGAGCGATGCCCATCCTAAATTTGTAGTAAATTTTTATCTCGATTTTATAGACAAGCAAATAATATGCCATCTCTCAAATATTTTTTATGGCTATGATTTTATTGTTATTTCAGAATCTTCTGGTCCGGGGATGTTGGTTAGAAATCTAAAGGGGTCAGAAATCTAAAGGGGGCATTCCTTGACATTTGATCGATCTGCAAGGATTGATTCTTAGGCTGACCGGAAATCGAATCGTTTGCCAACCGCTCCTTCGAAGGTCAAAGAATCCGCCACGGGTGATTCATGAATCGCCCTACAGCCCATGTTCCGAATTATGACGAGGTTAGGAAGAGGAAGCGGATAAAATCCGGCAGGATCGTAGGGGCGGTTTGCGAACCGCCCCTACAACGGGAATTCTGCAGTCTGTAAAAGGAAAGAGGGCTTTCCGCTACCTAACCGCTAATGGGCCCGAACCTTGCCCGAGGTCGATTTCGTTCCCGTGTTGAAGCCAATCCTCATAATCGCATCCGCCAGGATCTGGGCCCCGATGGTTGCATCCTTCCACCGGATGGACTCATCGGGGCAATGACTCTTGCCCTCCTTGCAGGGAATGAAGACCATTCCCGTGGGAATCCCCCGGGTGGGAAAGGTCATGGCGTCGTGACCGGCGCCACTGCCCATTCTTTTCCAGGAAACCCCCCTCTGCCGGCAGGACTCCTCGATGAGTCCCATGATCCTGGGGTCCATCTTGCTTCCATTCTTGGAAAGGGCGGTCTCCAGGCGGGCCCCCGGGATGGAGCGAAGGATCTCCCGGATTTTTCCTCTCGCGGCCTTCAACAGAGACTTCTTCATGGACCGCAGATCCAGGGTCATCTCCACCTTCCCGGGAATGATATTGAAGGCTCCCGGATGAACCTTCATTTCCCCGATGGTTCCCACTATTTCCGGCCCCAGAAAGCGCACCGTTCGATTGACCGCGGTGACGATTCCCGCCGCCTTCACCAGGGCATCGTCCCGGAGGCGCATGGGGGTGGTCCCGGCATGCCCTGCTTTTCCCTCGACCTCGATCAAATGGCGATCGATGGCCACGATTCCCTCCACCACTCCCACGGGGATTCCGAGGGAATCCAGAACCGGCCCCTGCTCGATGTGCAGCTCGAGGAAAGCCCGAAACTCCGAGGGAGAACGGACCGCCTTGGTGTATTGCGCCGGGTCTTTCCCCATCCGTTCCAGGCTCTTCGCCATGAAGGGGCGCCCCGCACCCTTGGATTTGTAAATCTCATTTTCCACCAGAAGGTCGAACATGGCCCGGCTTCCGAAAGTCCCGGCGTAATGCCCCCCTTCCTCATCGGTGAAGACGATGAGCTCCAGGGGGCAAGGAATGGGAATTCCGCTTCCCTGAATGGCCCGCATGGCCTCCAGGCTGCAGCACAGGCCCGCGGCGCCGTCGAATTTTCCCCCGTGCAAGACCGCGTCGATATGCGACCCCGTGGCGATGCACGGGGCCCCCTGTGCTCCGGAGGCCGGTTCCAGCCGCCCGATGATGTTGGCCACCGTATCTTCCCGGACCTGTAAACCCGCATCCCGCATCCGCCCCTTAAACCACTCCCGCGCCTTGAGATCGGCGTCGGAGAGGGCCGGCCGCAGGATCCCTCCATCCGGTTCTTCCCCGAACTTTCCCAGATCTTCCAGGTCCTTTCGCAATCTGACTTTATTTACTCTTATCCTGGATATGTCCATCATTCCTCCTGGGCGGGAACGAACCGACCGTACCCCGGTTGCGCGAGAACATCCTTGCCGTTATAAACCACCTCCCCCCGGAGAATCGTGGTGACCACCTTTCCCTGGATCTCCATCCCCTCATAGGGCGACCAGCGGGCGGAGGAATGCATTTCCTCACCCCGGACGGTCCAGCGGGCATTCGGATCGAGGATGGCCAGATCGGCGTCGGTTTTTAAAGCGATCCGTCCCTTTTTCGGAAAGAGCCTGAACCTCCGGGCGGGGTTTTCCGAAAGAAGCCGCCCGAGGTGAACCGGCGATAGGCCTCGTTTTGCGACTCCTTCGCTGAACATGAGGGGAAACAGGGTTTCCACTCCGGGAGCGCCGGAAGCGTTGTCGAATATGTCCGGCGCCTCCTTCTTTTCCAGCGGCCAGGGAGCGTGGTCCGAGGAGACCAGGTCGACGAAGCCGATTCTTAAAAACTCCCACATCTCTTCCACCGCCTCCTGGCTGCGCAGGGGGGGATTGATCTTCGCCCGGGCCCGGAGCCGGTCCATGTCTCCTTCGTTAAGAACCAAATAGTGAGGGCAAGTCTCGGTGGTTACATCCAGCCCGTCCTGGAAGAAACGCTGGAGGAGAAGAAGCGACCTTGGGTGGCTGAGGTGATAAAGGTGGAGCCGGCAGCCGGTCCAGCGGGCGAATTCGAGAAGTTTCAGGACCGCCAGGGTTTCCGTTACCGGGGGGCGGGTTTCCGGGTGAGCCTTGGGGTCGGTCTTCCCCTCCTTCCGGTATTTCCGGATCAGGTGAAAGATGAGGTTGTCATTTTCCGCATGGAATCCCACCGGGATCTGATGCTCCGCCATCACCGGCAGAATCTCCCCCAAGACTCCGTCCTCGATCCGCGGAAAGCGGTCCGGGTCGGTCTCAAAAAGGGAGAGTTTGAATCCGCAGGCCCCCAGTTTTACCAGGGGAAGAATCAGCTCCGGCGTCCCCTCTTTCTTCAAAGTGGCCAGGAGGGCGATATCCACTCTGGCCAGTTCGTTGACCAGGTCGATCTTTTTTCGGAAAGCATCGGGATGGACGGTGGGTGCACCCGCATCGTAAGGCATCTCGATGAAGGTGGTCACTCCCCCGGCTGCCGCGGATGCGGAGGAATGGAGAAAACCTTCCCTCCCGGGAATGCTGTAGGAATGGACATGGGCGTCCACGATCCCCGGGATCCAAATCTGGATGACCCATCGATCCCTCCCAGCAGCATTTTTCATTGCCTAGGAAATTATGAAAGTCTCTGCGCCCTCAAAGGATAAAGGAAAAATTAACCGCAGAGCACGCAGAGACCACAGAGTTTTCCTTGGTAAAGACAAAAAAACATAAATCATTCTATGGAAATGGAGTTCTCTTTGCCTTTCGATCCTGCGGGAATGTAGACAAGAGAATGAACGAAGAGGAGGCAGAGAGCGCAGAGATCGTTCCCTGAACGCCCTTTGGCCGTATTGATCTTCCGGGAAGGGAAAAGGGCCGCGTTTCCCTTTGCCTCCTGGCGCCGAGCATTTGGCCATTTCCACCTCTGTGTGCTCCGCGGCCTCTGCGGTTATGTTTTTTTTGGGGGGCATTGATCATTGCGTTCTTCCGGGGATTAATTGAATTTAGCTCCCCGGGCGGCGAAATTCAAGGCCTAAATCCCGCTCAAAATCCCAATCCGTAGGGGCGATTCATGAATCGCCCCTACATCGGCCTTGCAAAGCAGATAATTCTTTGCCCACGCCTCACCGCCCGGCTTGAGAAAAAAGCCGGTTTCCTATAGAATGTAATTATGCATGGATTTTCAAAAATCTGGCGGGAGGGGAAAAGATGAAAAAGCAATCTGTTCGAATCCTGGTTCTTCTCATATCCTGCGCCCTGGTGGGGGCATTGGCCCATCCGGCCCTGGGCCAGGAGAAACCCAAGGCCGAGTCCGCGGCCATGGAAATGACCCTGGCCCGGGCGGTCGTAGGGACGGGGGTCGACAACATGGAGCCGGTGGGCGTTGCCGAGACTTTTCCCGCCGCCACGGAAAGGGTCTTCTGCTTCATCGAGGCCAAGAACATTCCCAAGGACACGGAAATTTCCCTGGTCTGGTCCCTGGGAGGAAAAGAAGTGCGGACGATAAACCTGCCCCTGACGGCGGGTCCCAGATGGAGGACCTGGGCTTACAAGAACCTGGCCGGCCAGAAGGGAGACTGGAAGGTCGAGATCAAGGATGCCGGGGGGAAGGTTCTAAAAGAGGTGAATTTCAAGGTGGAATAATGTTCCCACCGAAAATATTCATACTGGGCACAGATGAACACGGATAAACACGGCTCATTTCAAAAAAAAATAGGAAACTGAAAGACAGCCATATACCCAAGCAACAACCCTGCCCAAAAAATTGATTTTTCCAGCCGGGTGATCTCAGAAATCCCCCCACCCTCCTTTGCAAAGGGGGGTGGGGGGATTTCAGCGATGGGGTTCTCGATCGATACGGCTTAGATTTGATTTTGCCACGGCCAAATGGATAGGGATTCTTATTCTTTCTTTTCCGCCGGCTTTTCTTCCGGGGGCGGGGAAGCCGACGTGGTCTTGATGTCTTCGATCCCCAGGTAAACGGCCAGGGCTCCTCCCAGGACCAGGATGATGGGGATGACCCCTTTCAACACTTTAAGAAATTCAAACCACCAGATAAACAGGCCGATGCAACCGATGATTAGGGCCACAATCCCGCCGAGCAATATTTTCATATTCTCCTCCTTTCCCCTTTTTATTGATATTAGTGAATCTGGTCCTGTCTGTCAAATCAAGAATTTCTTCTCCCGGGAGACAATTCTGGGGGAGCCGGGACCGGACGTTCCCCGGTTTGATTCCGGGTTACCCACAAAATAGCTGGGAAACCCTCTTTCCCTGTGCTAATAATACAACGTCGGAATAAAAAAAGTGGTTCATCTCCAAATTCGTTGGTCGAATTTTTCATGAAAGCCTGCCAAGGGCCCGGAAGGAAAGCCAGATTGCGCAGCAAGCATCGGCGGGAGGTCCGCTTTCCAGGAACCCCCTGTCGGTCATCCGCAAAGCGCAGCGGGGGCGGGATACGTGAGCCTCGAAGAAATAACCGATACCCCCGCCACCGGTGGGGAGAGATAGGCGCCTCATGATTGCAAGCAAGATGACTTTTCTTCCGGGCCCATGAATTCACAGGAAATTCTGAAAAGACCAGCTCTTTGGTTTTCAACGAATTTGGAGATGATCCAAAAAAGTTAACCTCAGAGGCCGCTTTTCTGTTTCAACTCTGTGAGCTTCATTTCAAGGGCAGGAGGGAAACATGCCGAAAGTCCGAGGGAATACCATCAATCTTTACTACGAAGAGGCGGGAAGCGGAATCCCGGTGGTTTTCGTCCACGAGTTCGCCGGCGATTGGCGCAGCTGGGAAGCACAAATGCGGTTTTTCTCCGGCCGCTACCGCGCCATCACCTTCTCAGCCCGGGGTTACTTGCCGTCGGATGTTCCCGAATCTGCAGACGATTATTCTCAGGAACTGCAGATAGAAGACCTCAAGGGGCTCATGGATGGGCTGAAGATCGAAAAGGCCCACCTCTGCGGTCTCTCCATGGGGAGTTACACCTCGCTTTTATTCGGGATGAAATATCCGCAACGATGCCTTTCGCTCACCATCGCCGGCTCGGGGTATGGCAGCGGTGCGAACCGGGAAGAATTTCACAAGCAGATCGCCGAGGTGGCGGACCAGATGCTCAAGGGGGGGATGAAAGCGGTCTCCGGGACTTATACCCTGGGGCCGGCCCGGGTCCAGCTGCAGAATAAGAATCTTCGCGCCTGGGAGGAATTCCGCCGGCAGTTCGAGGAACATTCCGCCAAGGGTTCCGCTTATACTTTTCTGGGGGTGCAGCGGAAGCGGCCTTCGATTACCGACCTGGGAGATCCGCTCAAAAAAATGACCCTTCCGGTGCTGATCATGCTGGGGGATGAGGATGAGCGGGGGCTGGAGGGAAGCATCTTCATGAAGCGGAATATTCCCCGCGCCGGGCTGGAGATCTTCCCCCGCAGCGGCCACACCCTGAACCTAGAGGAGCCGGAGCATTTCAACCGCTCTCTCCTCGATTTCATCACTGCGGTGGATGCGGGCCATTGGGAGGCGCGAGATCCCCGCAGCCTGGCCACGACGGTATGATCATTTAGGGTCTGACCTTTAAAACCATAAGCACGGTCAGGCTGATGGCCCCGGCAAAGGCCAGCCAGAGGATCTGATAACTTCCGGTGGAATCAAAAACCCATCCGGCCAAGGTCGGCCCCACGATTCCCCCCATGGCCGCTGATCCCATGACGATCCCCAGCATTTTTCCCAGGTAGTCCCTGCCGAAATACTCCCGGAGAATCGCTCCTCTCAACACCATGCTGCCCCCGAAACTGGGGGGAAAGAAGAAAAGGAAAAGAAGGATCATCGCCGGGATCGCGGCATAGCTGAAGGCCAGCATTCCCAGGCCCATGGCCCCGAAGGCCAGGGCCAGGACTTCCCTCTTCGGAAAGCGATCCGCCAGCCATCCGTACCCCAACCTTCCGATGATGCTGGAAAGGGGGATCCCCGCGACGACCAGGGCGGCCGAGGCTCGGGATATCCCCAGGTTGTTGAGGTAGGGCATGGAATGGGTCACCACGGCGGAAACTAGCATCATCCGGACCACCTCGGCAAGGTTCAGGTATAAAAAGGACCTGTGCCTCAGCGCCTCCCAGAATCGGATCGGGGTTTTTTCAGGCCTCCTTGCCTCCTGCGGGCTGGCCGGCAAGCCGGGTTCTCCATCGGGCAAGAGCCCATAATCTTCCGGCTTGTCCCGGATGACCAAGAGCAGGGGAATTCCCAGAATCAGGAATCCTACTCCCAGGAGGAGTAACGTGGTCCTCCACTGGAAGGCGTCGATGAGCCAGACAATCAGGGGAATCAATAAGCCGCTGGCCCCGAAACCGGTAGACATCAACCCCAGGGCTTTTCCCAGATTCTTCTTGAACCAGTTCGCCACCACCGTGGTCGTGACCACCGTGGTGCATCCCCCGGCCCCGAATCCAAGGATGAGTACGACGCCATAGAACATGAGCAGCGACTCGATCCTGCTGAAGAGAATGAGACCCAGGCCCACGGCCAATACTCCCGCGAGGATGAGCTTTCTTGCCCCGTACCGATCGGCCAGGAACCCGATCAGGGGAGCGAAGATCCCCATCTCCATTCCCCTCAAGCTGACGGCGAAAGAAATCTGGGTGTAGCTCCAGCCGAAATCCTGGATCAGGGGATCGATAAGGGCGGTAAAGCCGAAGAAGAGGATGCTGCTCACATACAGGTTGATGATCAGGCAGGCCAGCACAACCCACCAGCCGTAAAAGATCTTTTTAATCATGAGCTCCGTTCCGAATCCCCAGGGATAGCTCATTAAAACTTCATCCCTGGGGAAAAGTCAATGGGCGCCTTCAATTGCGGATT
>Ga0111180_1027_pt1 | contig 19208 bp, 15 predicted proteins | sample DeeMarSWOR324_28_FD_80237 | JGI IMG/M metagenome (GOLD analysis project Ga0111180, IMG submission 80237) | Deltaproteobacteria bacterium SM23_61
GAAAACGCATAGATCATCCCGATCCCCATGACCAGCGCCAGGGGCCACCCGATGGACCACCCGAATAAGAAGGAGCAGGTCATACTGGTAGCCGCCAGAAAAAGCATGACCCGGCCCCGGCCCAGCCGGTCCGATAAGGATCCCATGGATAAAGAGGCCAGAAGACCCATCAAGTGAAAGGATGCCGCTATGTACGCCCCTGATCCGGCAGCCTTCGACCCCACCGTCCCCGCTAAGCTGAGACACGTGGCCATGAACGCCGGGGTCCAAGACCACATGCCCGAGATCTCCCAGCTGTGGCCGGTGTATCCCGAGATCAAAAGCATGGCCGGGCGGTTTCCCAAGACCTCCCGGGTGAACCGCTGTCCCTTCTGGCGCACGGCCACAGGGATCACGGTGCCGCGAAGAGTCATCCAAGCCAGGATCCAGCCCACCATCGGACCCAGGCAGGTGAGGAGAAACGAGAGCCGGTAGCCTCCCAACGGGAGGGCCACTCCACTGATGGCTAAAGAGCAGGCATAGCCGCAGGAGGTGCTGGCGATAAAATACCCAACGGCCATCCCCCGACTCCGGGTTGCATACTGATCGGCAATGATCATGACCCCGGTCGTATAGGTTCCCCCCAGCGTGATTCCGACAAGGGTGTAAAGGATCAGGGCGGAGATGAAATCCCGGGCGAGGAGGGCAAACCCAAGGGAGGAGACTCCCGCGGCGAACATGGACCCGAGGTACACCCTTTTGGGACTGATCCGGTCCGCCATGCTGGAGAAGATTACCAGGGAGACTGCATAGCCGATCTGGAACCCGCTGGCCACGGCACCGGCCTGAGCGGCCGACATTCCCCAGTCCCGCCGGAGCTCAAAGAGAGCCCCCGCATAGGTCATGAATACCAGGCCGTTGAACACCCTCGACGCGCAAAGCCCAGCAAGCCAACCGTCGAATCGGGTCCGTTTCTCCGAATCAGAAACCACGGGCTTTCCAAGAAATCCAGAAAGGCGAAGTCAGGGGGAAATGCCATTCTCCACATTCTTTCCCAACTTCTTCCAAAGCTCCAGTATGGAAGAAAACCATCGTATCCAGGTGTATCCATTCATTACCCATAGAACCTTACACCCTGCGGGTAAAAACTTCAACGGATCCTCTCATTTCCTGTTCTTTGATATCATGATTCACCGCAGGAGGAAGTACCGCATTCAAGCGATCCTGCCACCCTACGCACCTAACCAAGTTTCCAGAAATTCCCGGGGACAATAAGAATATACCATCAAACCTTGGCAATTTTCCCTCCATCGATGGGGACGGCGGCTCCGGTTATGAAGGAGGATTCGTCGGAGGCCAGGAAAAGAGCCAGATGAGCGATCTCCTCGGGCTTGGCCATACGGTTCATGGGCGCTTTCTTGGCATTTTCTCGAACCGCATTTTCGAGGGCTTCTCCCTTTAGACTCCCGCTTCGATCGACGAAGACCCGGATCATGGGAGAGTCGATGCTTCCGGGGCAGATGCAGTTCACCCGGATATGATGCGCGGCAAGATATACGGCCAGCGACATGGTGAGGGTGACCAGCCCCCCCTTGGCCAGCGAATAAGAGGGGCTCCAGGGGGATGCGCGCAATCCGGAGACCGATGAGGTGAAGAGGATCGCTCCCCCTCCTGATTGTTTCATGTGGGGAACCGCGAATTTGCTGGCGAAGAAGCTGCCTTTGACGTTGATCGCCATGGCCCGGTCAAAAGCTTCCTCCTCGGTGGTTTCCAAGGTTCCCGGGCCCGGTATACCGGCGTGATTCCATAAAATGTTCAGTCGTTTATAAGTCTGTATGGTGGTATCGATCAGCCTGCGCATATCGGCCACCTTGCCGCAATCGACAGGGACAAAAACCGCCTCGCCGCCGGCTTCCTTCACCATTTTGACAGTCTCCTGGCCGCCTTTGGGATCGATGTCCCCCATCACCACCTTGGCCCCCTCCCGGGCAAACAACACCGCCCCGGCACGACCCGAGCCTGATCCTGCCGCCGTTATAATGGCTACTTTGTCCTTCAGTCTCATTTTTCTCCTTCTCTTCCATCGTCTTCCGGGGCGATTATTGGCCCCCATGCAAATACTGGGCGGCCCATTCGATATTCAATTCCACGAGCCTTGCGGAGGTGGGGACACCCGACTCGTCCCACCCGAGCATCTGATAATAGACCTTCTGGGCTGAAGCGAGTTTTTCCGGGTCCACTCCGACCCCCTTCAAAGTGCTGTCCGTCGGGGAGGAAGCAAACCTCCGGGGCAATGTATCGTCCCTCCGGGAAAACCCCTCCCGCAGGTTGAAGATCCGGGCCAGGGTCATGGCCCGTTCCACGGTCTTCATGAGTTTGTGGGAACTCATGGGCCAGCCGGTAATCGCTTCCAGGGCCTGGGTAACCTGCTCGTTGCTCCAGGGCACAAAGAGGCAAAGACCGATAGAATTGGCCAAATGGCGCCACAGACCGACCTCGTAGAGCATCCGGGCCTTCCGCCCGCTCATTTCATAAACCGGTACGGATTCCGCCAGGCCGATCCAGTCCCATTCCGCCAGCTTCTTATTCACCACATCATCATGAATTCCCGAGCAGTGGTCGGCCCCGGTGGCATGGACGCTGTAGTGCAGTCCCATCCCCTGCTTATAGCGAGGCTCATGCATGGGAATCTCCTCCCCCTTGACGTGCATGGCCCATTCCGCTGACCCTTTGCCGATGACCTCAGCGGCCCTCTTCGTCCCTTCCGCCAGGATATTTCCCAGGCCTTTCCGCAAAGCGATCCGCTCCACCATTTCAACCATGGCGGGGCCATTCCCGAAGGTGAGCTCCAGACCATCCGTTTCTTTCAGGGTTAAAACCCCTTTCTCGAAGCACTCCATGGCGAAGGAAATCGTGACTCCCGCCGAGATCGTGTCCATTCCATTACGGCAGCAAAGCTCATTCGCCTTCATAATGGCCTCGACCTGGCCGACGCCGCAGCAGGACCCAAAGGCCCCCAGGGTCTCATATTCCGGCCCTCCATAGATAGGGTCCACCTTCCACGGCTGATTCAGCTTTACCATTTTCTTGCACCGCACCGGACATCCGAAACAACTCTCCATCTTCTCCACGTAGCCCTTCTTAAACATACTCTGGGAGGTGATCCCTTCCACCTCGGGGAAGCGGCCCGCGGCAAAATTCCGGATGGGCAGATTTCCGGAAGCTTCGTAATAATCCATCGCCTGTCCGGTTCCGTACTGCCAGAAATTCGTCTTGGTCTTGAAGTTCTGCCCCATCCAGCGCGAAAGTTCCAGCACTTTCTCGCGGTTTCCCATCTCCGGGGGGGCGTTCCCCCGGACGGCAACCGCCTTCAACTTTTTTGAGCCCATCACCGCCCCCATCCCCGTCCTGCCGGCTGCATGGGTGATGTCGTTGCAAATGGAGGCATACCGCACCAGTTTTTCTCCCGCGGGTCCGATGGCCGCCGTCCGGACCCTCGCGTCTTGAAGTTCCTTCCGAATTTCCTTCTCCGTCTCGGCCACATCCAATCCCCAGAGGTTACGGGCATCCCGTATCTCCGGCCGTCCATTCTGGATCCAAAGGTAAACCGGCTCGTCCGACTTTCCTTCAACGATGATGGCGTCGTATCCGGACCTTTTCAGCTCTGCGCCCCAAAACCCTCCGGCCTCGCTCTCCCCGTACCCTCCGCTGAGGGGCGATTTGGCTCCCACGCTGTTCCGGCCGCTCCCCGGAAAAGGATGGCCCGTAATGGGGCCGAGGGCAAAAACAAGTTTGTTCTCCGGCCCCAGGGGATCCGCCCCCCGGGGAACTTCTTTCAAAAGGGTATGAACGATGAACCCCCGTCCCCCCAGGTAGGTCTTGTAGTACTCCTCAGTCGGCTCCTCCGATGAAACCTGGCGGGTGCTGAGATTCACCCGCAGGATCTTTCCGTTATACCCTTTCATGAAATCCCCCTTTTTTTGGAATCAAGAACGGCCCGCATGAAATTTATAAAGGCCGTCCCGGCGTGACCCGTTTACTTCCCGGCGCGGATTTTCTCCAACACCGGCAGGAGGTAGCGACGGAAAGCGATGGGGTTCTCCGACATGGGGAAATGGCCCATCTCTTTCATGATGGTCACCTCGGCTCCTGCAATTTTAGCCCCGGTTTGCTGGGTATCCTCCGGGGTGCATGAATAGTCGTACTCGCCGGTCAGCAAAAACACCGGGCAGACCCTGGTGTCGATGCGGGCCAGATAATTTAGGAATTCGGATTCGGCCTGCTGGAAATAGAAGTAAAGATCGCCCTTGAAAACGCCCGGCCCGCTTTGCATGTACCCCCAGAGCGTATCCCAGCGGGTTTCCTCCGGGCTCTGGGGGGCCATTAATCCAGAGACGCGGGCAGCACTGACTTCTCCCCCATGCACATCCGGATGGTGTAACCAGGTGTTGTCAAACCAGGGCTGCACCTGATAAGCCGATTCAAGGCCGATGACCGCCCGTAATTCTTTCCCATGCCGCGCCGCGAGGGGGAGGACAATGCGGCCACCCATGGAGCATCCTATCACCACCGGTCTTTCCAGCTCCAAGGCCCGGCAAAAACCCATGATCGCCTCGATATAGGCTTCGGTGGTCAGGCGGTATTCTTCCTCATGCCAGCCGGATGGCGGGGTGGACTTGCCATGCCACGGCAAATCGAAGGCCAGCACCCGGTAATGGTCGGTCACCGCCGCGTCCACCATCAGGTGCCGGTACTGCCGGGTGTCGGACCCGGCGGTGTGCAGGCAAACCAGGGGAATTCCCTTGCCCGCCTCCTCAAAATAGACCCGACAGGGGCGCTCGCCCAGCCGGAGGTGCATATAACGTCCGACGATGGATTCAATCTCTGCGCCCATGTCAGTGACCTCCCTTCAGTCTTCGCGGGGTGGCCAGAATCTCTTTCATGTAGCGGAGATTGGCGATGAGCGGCTGCAGATCCCCTTCGATGCGAGCCTCGCCCCGTTTCATGACCCCTAGAATATCCGTGTACCCGGGCCGGGGTACCGGGTCCCATAGTTTCTCCCAAGCTTCCGCCGGAGCCCGGACGGAAAATTTCCATGACCGCATATAAAAGGGACCCCGCTCCACGGACACGATACGCCCCGACTGGATGGAAACGAGATAGGAATCGTCTCCGACCTGAATCAGGAAATCCACCGTGAGAAACCGGCCCCGCCATACGAGCCTTTCATCCCCGTTGACCAGTTCCGGAAGCTTTTCGATCATGGTCACACCCGCCTTTCCGGATCGGAATAGCAGAGGGGCGATTGACCCATCGCCCTTCTACCGAACCTTCGGATTTATTTCGCTCCTAAAATGCCCGGTGATTTCCGGGTCCTCTGTGGCTCTGTGGTGAAAATGTCTCTATCCCAGCAGTTTCACCGCCGAGAGGGCATATACCTTCGCCGCCTGTACCACTTTCTCCAGCGCCACCCTTTCATTGGCCTTGTGGGCCAGATCTTCCAACCCCGGTCCAAAGCAAACCGAGGGAATCTTGCCGTAGTGGTAAAGATGGGAGGCGTCCGTGCACCCCGCTTTCCCCTTAATCTGCGGGAACTTCCCCGTCACTTCCTCGACCGTCTCGCACAGCCCTTTCACCCACGGCGATCCTGGATCTATGGCGTAGGGGTCCCATCCCTCGTGGGTGACCCGGACTCCGCTCGAAATTCCGTCGGAAGAACATTTCCGCAGGATTTCTTCAATTTCTCCAAGGACGGATTGGGAAGTCTCTCCGGGCATCATCCGCCGGTCGATGGAAAAGGAGCACCGCTCGGGAATGATGTTCGCCTTGGATCCCGCCTGGATCATGGTGACCGACAGGCTGGGATGGGGAATTTCGAAAAGAGGATGGCGGGCCTTGAAGGTCAGGCGCTCCAGCTCGCCGATGATCCGGGCCGCGGCATGGATGGCGTTGGCTCCCACATGGGGCCTGCCGGCATGGCTGGCCCGCCCCTTCACTGAAACCTCCAGCCAGCGCAGGCCCCGGTTGCCGATGGTCACATTCAGGTTGGTGGGCTCGGAAACCATGGCGAAATCCGCCCCTGCACCGATTCCTCTCCGGATCATGCACCGGGTCCCTGCATCGCTCCCGGTTTCTTCATCCCCCACCGCCTGGAAGACGATGCGGCCCTTGAAGGGCGAGCCGGCTTTCTTCAGGGCCCCCAGGGCGATGATCATGGCCGCCACCCCGGATTTCATGTCGCTCGTCCCGCGGCCGTAAATGAAACCATCCCTGTACTCCCCGGCGAAGGGGTCCATCTCCCAGTCCTCTCCCGGCGTGACCACGTCAAAGTGGCCATTCCAGATCAGAGTCTTGCCTTTTTCCTTCCCGTCAAGTTGGGAAACCACGTTGGCCACGCCGGGCTTATCCTCGATCATCTCCGCATGCAGCCCCCGGTCCTTGATCTCCCCGGCAATGATCCCCGCGCACTCCCTAACATCCCCCGGGTGGTTCACGCTCTTGGAACGGATCATCCGGGTGAGCAGAGCACGCGTCTCGTCCGGATGGATAAATTTCATCAAGTCGCCCATTTTCCCCCCCAAGAAGGGGAGTTGCGAGGTGAGAGGTGGGAGTTGTATTTCTTTTCAACTCTCAACTCTCAACTCCCAACTCACAGCGCTCAACTCCCAACTCTCAACTTACTTTTTACAGCAACCCCTTTACCGCACCCAGTGCCCGATCGTAGTCCGGCTCCTTGGTGATCTCGGGTACCATCTCGATGTAACGGACGATGTCCCGATCGTCGACGATGAAGACCGCCCGGGCCAGAAGCTGCAGTTCTTTTACGAGCACCCCGTAAGCCAGGCCAAAGGAGCGGTCCTGGTAGTCGGAAAGCGTTTTCACCTTCTCCACTCCCGCCGCCGCGCACCACCTTTTCTGGGCAAAGGGGAGGTCCATGCTTACGGCCAGGACCACGACGTTGTCCGGCATCTTGCCCGCCTCCTCGTTGAACCGTCGGGTCTCCATGTCGCAGACCGGCGTATCCAGGGAGGGAACCGAGGTGATGATCTTGATCTTTCCCCGGAAAGAGTCCAGGGTGGCCGCCTGCAGGCTATTGTCCGCCACCTTGAAGTCCGGGGCTTTGTCTCCTACCTTGATCTCCGGCCCCACGAGGGTCATGGGCCCGCCCTTGAAGGTGACCAGGCCTCGCCTTTCTTCCGGCCCTGTAACCGCCCTGGTCACATATTCTTTTGCCTTGGCCTGCAGGTCGGCGATCTTCTTTTCGGCTATCCTCTTGTACTCCTCGAGATCCTTTACCTTGTCCCCCCACTGCTGGCCTTTCTTCTCCAGTTCTTCCTTCAGCCGTTTATATTCAGCCTCCGCCTTCTCTTTCCATTCCATCAGGGTCTGGTTGGTCTTTTCCCTGATGGCGGAGATCTCTTCCTGTGCTTTTCCCATCGCCTCTCTTACCGTCTTCTCTCCCTCCTGGAGGACCCCCTTTTTGTCCATCAGCTGTCCTTTGAGTTTCTTGATCAGTTCATCTTTCTGGGCGATAAATTTCTTCCATTTGCTCTCGATCTTTCCCGATCCTTTGGCCGCCTTTTTTGCCGGTTTGGCGGCCTTCTTGATCGCTTTTCCCGCGGTTTTCTTCACCGTCTTCTTCACCGTTCTTTTCGCCTTTCTGATCGCCATCATGTCCGAACCCTCCTCTCCTTTGGAAAACGTAAGCAGTGAATAGTGAGGAGTAAGTGGAAAATACGGGAAGTTTTGCTGTTTTTTCCCACTAACCACTCACCTCTTACCTCTTACCATTATCTGACCTTGCCACAATTTCAGCCCAAATTCAACCCTCTTTCCAGAGCGCCCAAAGGGCAACCAGATAGCAGAGGCCGGACAGGAAAAATACAACCTGGAAACCCCAGGTCAGCGCCAGGAGGACCGGTAAAATGGCTCCCAAGACAGAGGCGCAACCGTTGGCGCACCATCCCCAGGAGACGTAGACCTGCCCCCTCAGGGCTGCCCGCCGAATGCCCATGGGGAAAGGCATTCCCAGGAAAAATCCCAGGGCGCCAATCAGGACAAAGGTGAGGAGCCAGCGGAAAAATGCCGGGCTCCCCTGGAAAAAAGAGAGGATCAGCGGGTAAAAAAAGGCGGCTCCAACCAGGAGAATGCACAGAAAAGGGAGAAGGAGTTTCAACCGGCGGGAAGACCGGACGTCGAGCCGGATGGAGAAACGGCTTCCCAGCCCCGCGGACACGAGCAAGGAAAAAATCACCATGGAGACCGAATAAAGGGGATGGCCGAGAAAGAGGATGAACTTCTGAATCAATGAAATCTCCAGGAACATGAAACCCAGGCCCAGGACGGTGAAGTACAGGAGCCAGGCAAACCGGCGCCTTCCCCCGGGGTTCTCGCCTTCTCCCCGCCCCCGGAAACACAGGGGAAGAAGAATGAACAGGATGCTGAGAACCAGGGCCAGAAAGAATACCACCGGCACCAGGAATCCGCTCTCCAGCAGGATCTGCCATTTCCCGCCCGCCAGGCGGTAGATCTCTTCCCAGTATTTCCACCGGAAAAAGGAATGAAAAAACGGGCGGTTGTCGGTTGCCGGGCTCAGGTCGAAGGGGTAGCGCCGGTAAAACCTCTCCCCTTCCCGTAGCAGATCCCGCATGCTCTCAAAATAAATAGGGCGGGGGAACCGGTTGTAGCGGTTCACCTCCCCCGGGGAGATGCCGGGGTAATGAACCAGGTCAAACCGCATCTGCCGGCAGAAATCCTTGAGGTCTTCGACCTCCCGCGGCCCCACGGGATCTTTTTTCACCAGGAGCGAAAAAGTCCCCCACGTGCGGAAGGCCAGGAGATGGTCTGCGGGGCGTTTCCCTTCCAGCTCCAAAGCCCTCCGGACGGTGGAAACCAGGCGCAGCTCCCCCCTCGGAGGGGGAAGGAGGTAGAGATGGAGAGATAGAAATCCGCCCGGTTGGAGGGTTCCTAAGTATCCCCGGAAAGCTTCAGCCGTCAGCCGGTAGTCCTCCCGCAGGCCGCTGAACCCGGTGGCCGAAGCGCCCAAGCTCTCCGCGAGGGGAAAGACAATGAAATCAAAAGAGGCCGAGGACCTGCGCACATAACTCCTTCCGTCTTCCACTTCAACCCGCACTTCCGGACGGTCATAGATTCCCCCTGAAAACTCCCGGTACCGAGTCTTCAGGAGATCCACAATGAGCGGATTGGTTTCCACCGCGACGACTTCGCCGGCCCCGTGGTACAGGGCGTTGAGGACTTCCAGCCCTCCCCTGGGCTCGAGAATCAGGACCCGCCTCGGACGGAGGTTCCGATAGGGAAAGGAAGAGGGAAGAAAATCCAGGAATTTCAATTCCCCAGCCCCCGCCGGTTCCCCCCGAAAGCGGGTGATGGCGTTGAGCTGATCCCCATCCACGGCGAGGCCCAATTGATCCGGAAGGGCGGTGAGATATTCCAGGCTCAAGCCGGGGGCGGTCCGGGCTGCCGGGCTCTCCAGGACGTCCACCCGGGAAAAAGCGTTCCAATGCGTCTCCAGCAACCGGGCCCCGGGAAAACGGAGAGCCACCCTCAGGCTTTTGTACGGAGAGAAGCGAAGTTCCATCCAGGAAGGCTGCCAGAAGAGGAGCAGGACGAGGAAACCGGTCCATATCCAGGGGAATACAACCCGCGGTCCTTTCATCCTCCCCCATACCGCCCAGGCCAGGCCACCCAGCAGGCAGGCAAACAAAAGCGTTCCCGGTCCCCCCAGGATCCCAAAGATCCCCAGCGTCAGCAGGCACCCCAGGGAAGCGCCGGCCAAATCGGAGAAGTAGAGTTTTCCGGCCATCGCATTCCAATGGGTCAGGGCGGAAGAGATGACCAGGCCGGAGAAAAAAAAGGGAACCGAAAAAACCAGGTAGAAAAGGAATAGATAAAGAATCTGCCAGCGATCGAAGGAGACCCGGGCCAGGTCGAAGGGAATCCAATTGCCGGCGATATACGCCAGGAGTGCGCTCACCGAGAAGAGAGCGCCGGCCCGGGGTAAGAGGCCGAAGGGACCTCTCCTCAGCAGGGAAGGAAAAGAGGATAAAAAGGACCCGCTCGCTCCATACCCCAGGAGCGCCATGCTGACCACCAGGAAAGCAAAGTGGTGCCACTGAGCCACGGAGAGGAGGCGGATGATGGAAAGTTCAAGGGTCAGCGTTGCGGCGGAGGTCAAGAAAATTCCCAGGAAGAGAGAGTTCGGAGTTCGGAGTTCAGAGTTCGGAGGATCAGACAGCGGCATCTTTCAGGCGTCTCCCGATCAACCCCAGGTGGAGAAGCGTTTTCCCGGCAATGATTTAGGACCTTAAACTTGAAACCTGAAACTTGAAACTTTTTTTCCCCTCGGGCCGGATAGGATTATAATAATAGTATAGTTATGGCGTCGGTCCAATCGATAAATTTTCCCCGAGGGCCATGAAAAAATACGAAATCTTCGATCATACGGCGGATATGGGTGTCCGCGTCTTCGGACGGACCGTGGAGGAGGTCTTTGTCAACGCCGCCTACGCCCTTTTTGATCAATGGACTGACCTGAGAAAGGTCCGCAAGCAAATCTCACAGGAGATCTCTATTCGGGGGTCGGACCGGGAAGATCTCCTGATCCGCTGGCTGGGAGAGCTCCTTTTTCTCGGTGAAAGCCGGGGGTTTCTTTTCAAGGAGTTCACGATCCGGCGCCTGGATTCAACCTCCTTGAGAGCCATCGCCCGGGGGGAAATCTTTGACCCTTCCCGGCATTCTTTTAAGACCGAGATCAAAGCCGTCACCTACCATCAGGTCGAAGTCAAGGAGGTGGATGGAAAATGGGAAGGCCGAGTCATTTTCGACATTTAAAAAGAAATGGAATAATGGGTAAAACAGGGGACTCCTTACCTGCCCAACATTCCATTATTCCAATATTCCATCATTCCAGTCTTTCTTGCTGTGGAGGGTTTTCATGAACGGCCAGGACAGGATTCACCTGGAAAAGATTGATGACTTCCGCTGGCGCATTCCCCGCACCGGAAGGATGCGGGTGGAGGGGGTCATCTACACTTCTGAAGAAATGTTAAGGGACCTGAGCCACGACGAAAGCCCCAAGCAGGTGGCCAATGTGGCTCACCTTCCGGGGATTCAGAAATATTCCCTGGCCATGCCGGACATCCACTGGGGGTACGGGTTTCCCATCGGGGGGGTGGCCGCTTTCGACTGGAAGGAAGGGGTGGTCTCCCCCGGGGGGGTGGGATATGACATCAACTGCGGAACCCGCCTGCTCCGTTCGAACCTTTCCCGGCAGGACTTGCGGGACCGGATCAGGGATCTGGCCGATGCCCTGTTCAAATCGATTCCCTCGGGCGTGGGTTCCAAGGGAACCTTGCGGTTAAACTCCCAGGAATTACGCCAGGTCTTGAAGAAGGGATCGGCCTGGGCCGTGGACAACGGGTACGGATCCCCCGAAGACCTGGAGCGGACCGAAGATCATGGGTGCATGGATGGGGCTGACCCGGAGGTGGTGGGCGAACGGGCCATGGAGAGGGGACGGCCCCAGTTGGGCACCCTGGGATCGGGAAACCACTTCCTGGAAGTGGGGTACGTGGAGGAAATCTATGACCCGGGGGTGGCCCGGGTCTTCGGCCTGGAGAAAGATGGGGTAACGGTTTTCATTCACTCTGGGTCTCGGGGATTCGGCTACCAGGTATGCGATGATTTTCTGAAGAAGATGGGCGAGCGGGTCCGGGCGCTCGGGCTGGAACTCCCCGACCGGCAGCTGGCCTGCGACTTCATTCATGACCGGACCGGACAGGAATACCTCGCCGGCATGGCCTGTGCCGCCAACTACGCCTGGGCCAACCGGCAGATGATCATGCACTGGACCCGGGGGGTCTTCGAGCGGTTTCTCCGGATGAGTCCCCGCGACTTGGGGATGCACCTGATCTACGATGTCTGCCACAACATTGCCAAACGGGAGATTCACGTGGTGGATGGAAAGAACCGGGAAGTCTGCATTCACCGCAAAGGCGCCACCCGGGCCTTCCCTCCCGGCCATCCCGCCGTCCCTCATATTTACCGCCAGGTGGGCCAGCCGGTTCTCATCCCGGGAGACATGGGCAGGTATTCCTACGTGCTGGTGGGAACGGAAAAGGCCATGGAGGAGACCTTCGGCAGCACCTGCCATGGAGCCGGGCGGCTGCAAAGCCGGACGCAGGCCAAAAAGGCCAGTAAAGGAAGGCCCCTCCATCGGGAGCTGGAAGATCAGGGCATCCTTGTCCGGGCCGCTAGCCGGGCAACGCTGGTGGAGGAGGCGCCCGAAGCTTACAAGGACGTCAGCCAGGTCGTGGAAGTGGTCCACCGAGCAGGCCTATCCAGGAAGGTGGCAAAGCTGAAGCCGTGGGCCGTGGTAAAGGGATGACGCGGGAAGGGGGGGACGCGGAGAAAAGAAAATTGTTTTCTTCTCCGTGTCTCCGTGTCATCGCCTCTCCGCGTCAGGTTATCTTATTTTCGAGGGGTCCTCGTCGGGCAGACGTTTCGCCGCGGAGGGAGGGTTTGATCCATCGGGGGAAGGCTCCGTTCCCTCCTTGAAACACTCGAAGAGCACCTTGCCCGATTTCACCCAGCGCATGCTCTGCATGGGCTCGCCGCTTTCCTTGTCCACTTTCACAAAAACGATCCCGTCCGGAACCGGAAAGTCATCCACGGGCACGTCCTTTACCGCTTCCTTCATAAACTCCAGCCAGAGCGGAAGGGCGGCCACGGCCCCGGTCTCGTGGTTTCCCAGCGGCTTTTCGATATCATAACCAACCCATGCCCCGGCCACCATCCTCTGGGGCAGGTAGCCGATAAACCAGGCGTCGCGCGTGTCGTTGGTCGTCCCGGTCTTCCCGGCTGCCGGCCGCCCCAGGGCTCGGGCCTTCTGTCCGGTCCCCTCCTGAATCACGTTCTGCAATAGGCTGGTGATGAGATAGCAGGTCTGCGGGCTAACCACTTCGACCGAAGAAGGTTCGGTCTCTTCAACTACATTCCCGTCCCTGTCCTGGATCTGGGAGATCAGTACCGGGTCGGCCCGGTATCCCCCGGCGGCAAAAACCCCAAAAGCCCGGGTCAACTCCAAAAGGGAGACGTTCGCCGACCCCAGGGCCAGAGAGAGATTGGGCTCGAGTTTGCTCCTGATCCCCAGGTTCCTGGCATAGCTGATCAGGTAGTCCAAGCCGATGGACTGGGCAATTCGCACCGTGGGAACGTTCCGGGAAAAAGTCAGGGCCTTGCGCACGGTGATCGGCCCCCAGAATTCACGGTCGAAGTTCTGCGGTTGCCAGGGATCTTTCCCGGGAACATCTTGGTAGGAGAAGGGCTCATCCACGATCAGCGTGGCCGGGGTGAAGCCCTTATCCAGGGCGGCGGCGTACACGATGGGCTTGAAGGCCGAACCCGCCTGTCTTTTGGCCTGAATGGCCCGGTTGAACTGGCTGGCCGAATAGTCCCGCCCTCCCACCATGGCCAGAATGTATCCCGACTGGGGTTCGAGGGCAATCAATGACCCTTCGATCCCTTCCCTCCCTTCCCTCCCTTCCTCTTTCTTTCCCCGGGATTCGAACCCCTCCAGTCCTTTCTCCACCGCTTTCTGGGCCGCTTTCTGTAATCGGGAATTGATGGTGGTGTAGATCTTCAGGCCCCCCTTGTAAAGCAAGTCCTTCCCGTACTTCTGTTCCACGTGCAGGCGGACCTGCTCCACCACGAAGGGCGCATCGAGGTATTCCTTGGGCCCCCGGGGCCTGAGCCTGATCTCCTCGGCCTGGGCCTTTTTCGCCTGCTCCGGGGTGATCATTTTTCGCTCCACCATGCGGTTGAGGACGTAAAGCTGGCGCTCCCGGGCCTTTTGGGGATTGCGCAGGGGGGAGAGGTTGTTGGGCGAGGGTGGAAGCCCGGCCAGGATGGCGCACTCCGCCAGGGTCAGGTTCTGCACGGGTTTGCCGAAATATGTAGCGGCCGCCGCCCCCACCCCGTAGGCGCCTTCCCCCAGATAGATCTGGTTCAGGTAGAGGAAGAGGATTTCATTCTTGGTCAGGTAGTGTTCAATCCGCTGGGCCAGGATGGCTTCTTTGATCTTGCGGAGGTAACTCCTCTCGGGGGTGAGGAAGAATGATTTGGCGATCTGCTGGGTAATGGTACTGCCGCCCTGAACCACATCCAGGGCCTCGATGTTGCGGAAAGCCGCCCCCAGAATTCTCCAGTAATCGATCCCCCCGTGCTCGAAAAACCGGGCATCCTCCGCGGCAATGAAGGCTTTGGGAAGGAAGCGGGACATCTGGGAGAGGGGGACGACGGTTCTCTTTTCGATATAAAACTCCCCGATCAATACTTCATCGTCCGAGTACACCTCGGAGGTGATGTATGGCTGATAATCCTTTAGGGTCGTCAGCCGGGGAAGGTCGAAGACGATGGTAAAGTAAAAGGCCAGGCCCGCTCCCACCAGAACCACGATCGACACGAGCACCGCCAGAAGCAAGGTGCTCCATTCTCTTTTTTTCTTGTTTGGCCGCCGCCCCTTTTTCACTTCAGCCGCCTGATTTTTCTCATCCGACATCCAGCTTCCGATTTCTTTCATCTCTTGCCCGTCCTCGGCCGTCGGTCATCGGTCATCTGAAATCCGCTAGCCAGCCTATGGGTTTCTCTTGAATACCCCGATGCCGTTGGGCACCCCCCAGCGCCCGGGGATGTCGATCTTCAAATGCTTATACTCGGCGTACATCTGCGCCGAAGGCCCTCCGTCCAGGACCAGCGCATCCCGGCATCCCAGCCCGCCCTGGGATTCGGGCAGGTGGAAGATCCGGGCCAGGTCCTGGGCATAGACATCGGTGTCATCGGTGTTGAGGAGGATGAGCTGGTAATTCATCGTTACCCCCAGGGCGGAGCGCCTGGCAATCTGCCTTTTCATCTGCAGCTCCCGGCCGTTTACGACCAGGCGAGGGCCCACCTGCATGGCCTGGGATATGTTCCGGTCATTCTGAAATTCATTGGTGTGAATGATTCGGGGCCGGTTTTCCTGAATCAGGAAAACCCCCCAGTCCGCCCTCCGCAGGGGGTTGACCTCTTTTCCGTCCACGATCAGCAACCCGAGGGGGCGGTATTCAGGGGTGAAAAATCCTCCGTTGATCGCCGCCAGGGCCTGAGCCTTCTTGGCCAAAGTTCGGATCTCCATCCGATCGGCCCCGTAAACGCGGGTGTCCAGCACCCGGACCTGGAATTTTTCCAGGCTGACCCGCAAGACCTTCAATTTGATGGGCGATTGATAGGGATGCCCATCAATCCTGGCGGCTTTGAATTCAAACCCCTCCTCGATCTTCTGCCAGGGGAACCCGTCCGAAGAATGCCCTCCGGGGGGCGCCAGAAGGGTAAAGACGATGAAAAAGCAATATAACGGAGCTGGTTTCATCTCCCAAAGCCTTTCTTATTATTATATTTCCAAACCGAGCGGCAAAGCAATCTTTTCCCTCTGCCCGATCCGCTTCCCAAGGGTTCCCAAAGCCCCTTTTTTCTGGTAAATTGGTTAATATGGCACGGGTCAACGGAAATAAGAATTACTATGAAATTTTGGGGGTTGCCCCAGAGGCCGCGCCCGAAGAGATTAAAAAGGCTTACCGCCAGCTGGCCTTGAAGTTCCACCCGGACCGGAACCCGGGAAACCGGCAGGCCGAGGAGCGCTTCAAGGAGATCAGCGAGGCCTACGGGGTCCTCATGGACCCGGAGAAGAGGAAACAGTACGACCTCCTCTCCCGGACCCCCTTCGGGGCTGGCCGGCGGCCTGATTTCGCCTACACTCAGGAAGAGATCTTCCGGGACATTTTCAACAACCCCCAGGCAAATGATGTCTTTTCCGAACTCGGGCGGGAATTCGCCCGCATGGGGTTTCGTTTCGACGAGCGATTTTTCGACCACCTCTTTTTCGGGGGGCGGGGGTTTTTCTTTGTTTTCGGAGGACCGGGAGGTTTTCGCTACTCCGCGTCCGGAGGGTCTGAGGATTCCGCCAGGAATCCCGCCGAGATCTTCTCCCCCCTCCTCGACAATATCATCGTTCCCCGAGGGCGCACTCTGAAGGGAAGAGTTGCTTCCTGGCTTTTCCGGAAAGGGCTTGGTTTCTTCCTCCGCAGGCTCCAGCCCGATGCCTTCCCATCCAGCCCCGGCGCAAGCAACAGCCTGGACCTTGTTTACACCTTTCCCCTCTCTCCTGAAGACGCATCTTCTGCGACCACCAAGGAAGTTTCATTGCCGCGGGATGGAAAACTCGAACGGCTGACGGTGAAGATCCCCCCCGGAGTCCGGAATGGGATGATGCTCCGCCTGAAGGGAAAGGGGAAAAACGAGGGGGGAAAAGCAGGAGATCTCTACTTGAAAATTCGCCTCACCTAGAAGTCTGTGCTGGCCATTTTCCGGGGAAAGCGGAAAACCGGCCTTAGAATTCAATTGTTCAGGCTCGTGAGCGGGGCGGGGATCCGTCCGCCGAAGCGGATGAAACCGGAGGAACGGTTGACGTTTCTCACTTCGATGACCTGAGCCTCCCCGAATAGCCCGCCGAAGACCGCCTTATCGCCCACATCCTTCCCGGGCACCGGAATCAAGCGGACCGCCGTAGTCTTGTGATTGACCACCCCGATGGCCATTTCATCGGCCAGAAGAGCGGCAATTGTATCCGCGTCCACCTTTCCCGGAAGGGCGATCATGTCCAGGCCCACGGAGCAGACTGCAGTCATGGCCTCCAACTTTTCCAGAGAAAGGTAGCCTGCCTGGACGGCTCGGGAAATGTTCAGGTCCTCGCTTACCGGGATGAAAGCACCGGACAATCCGCCCACCGAAGAAGAAGCGAAGGCCCCTCCCTTCTTCACCGCATCGGTCAGCAAGGCCAGAGCTGCTGTGGAACCAGGAACGCCGATGGATTCGAGGCCCAGGCATTGAAGAATTTCCCCTACGCTGTCCCCTACCGTCGGGGTGGGAGCCAGGGATAGATCCACGATGCCGAAGCTGACCTCCATCTCCCGGGCTACTTCCCGAGCGATGAGCTCTCCCACCCGGGTTACTCGAAAGCTGGTCTTCTTGATAATTTCCGAAAGATCTCCCAGGGTAAGCTTCCTTCCCGAATGGACGGCCCGCTCCAGCTCCTTCTTCACCACCCCCGGCCCGCTGACCCCTACGTTGATCACGCACTCTGGTTCCCCGAACCCCAGGTAGGCACCGGCCATGAACGGGTTGTCCTCGGGCATATTGGCGAAGACCACCAGCTTGGCGCAGCCAAAGCCGTCCCGGTCGAGGGTACGCAGGGAAGTCTCCTTGATCGCCCGGCCCATGAGCGACACGGCATCCATGTTGATTCCGGCCCGGCTGGAGGCCACATTCACCGAGGCGCATACCCTTTCCGTTCCGGAGAGGACCTCGGGGATGGTATCGATGAGGTGAAGATCCCCTGCAGTGAATCCTTTCTGTACCAGGGCCGAGTATCCCCCCACGAAGTGAACCCCCACTTCTTGCGCCGCCTGATCCAGCGCCCGGGCGACGGACACATAATCTTCTCGTTTCAGGCTCTCCGCCACTGCGGCGATGGGGGTCACGGCCAACCGTTTGTTGACGATGGGAATTCCATACTTGTCGGCCACCCGGTCGCAGGTGGAAACCAGGTTTCGGGCGTGCTTTAGGATCTTCTGACGGACGCGGCCGCAGAGGTCTTCAGCAGACGGGCCGGCGCAGTCCCTTAGGCTGATCCCCAGGGTCACGGTGCGGACATCCAAGTTTTCGTTCTTCAGCATCTCCACGGTACGGATGATTTCTTCAGAGCTGAGCATGATTTTTGTCCCTCTCGATCATCGGAACTGTTTCGGAAGAGTTTGTGGGTTTTGCGGATGGTCCCCTGGATGACCATGTTCCCAGTTGCCAGTTCCCAGTTCCGGGTTGGAAACGAAACGCGCTACCGGCAACGGGCAACCGGCATCAGGTCGTCTAGATTTGATTGATGGCCCGGAAGATATCCTTGTGCTGCAGGTCTACGGAGAGGCCCATCTCCTTTCCCCGCCGGCGGAGTTTCTCCTTCAGGAGGCCGTAGTCCAGGTTCTTGGGAACGTCAACTTCAAACAGCTGGATGTATTCGGACCTCTGACCCAGAAGGGCCACCCGGGCCCCCAGGTTGGTGATGTTGATCCCGCGCTCGGCCAGCACCTCGGTGATCCCAAACACCAGTCCCGGCCGGTCCTCCCCCCGCACGGTGATGATGAAGGGCTCGCTTTCTCCCGCCTGATAAGGGACCAGGTCCTCGGATTCGAGCTCCCGCAGATTGATCTCCAAACCCGTGTTTCTCGATAGCCCGGAAAATTCATCCCTCAGGACACGAATCGGTGTTCCTTCCCCCAGCGAGGCGATCAGGATCATGGCAAACTGTCCCCGCAAGACGGTCTGGGCAAGCTCCTCAATGCTGCAACGATGGTGATAGAGGACCCTCGAGACATGAGCCACAATCCCCGGCCGGTCGCGGCCGATGACTGTAACCGCGACCCATGCATTCTGTCCTTTCGGCCTCATCTTCCCTCCTGCTCCTGAAAAGAGCAACCCGCACTAACTCTTTTCCAGGGCCGCGGTGAGACGCTTCAGGTGGTTCCTCTCCTGGTTGGAAAGAGCCTGAAAAACCTCCTTCGTTTCCTTGCCCTCCACCCTGCGCTCCATCTTGATGTAGAGGTCGATGCTATTGACCTCCAGGGAAAGGGAAAACTCCAGGATGTCTTTCGGCCCCTTCCCCTGAGCCCATTCCAGGGCTTTCTCCAAAACAATCCCGCCTTCCAGATAATCGACCCCGGGTTCCAGGGAGAGGAGCGACTGGGGAAATCCCGGGTCTGAATCTTTTCCGGAGCGTTTCTGGTAGATTTTGAAAAGCGAGGACTGGTGTTTCTTTTCGTCATCCGCCAGGTCCCGGAGAAGGGCGGCCGTTTCCGGACTCCTCTCTTCTTTGCCCATTTCGGTGTAGAATTTGCGTGACCCTTCCTCCAGCATCCAGGCCAGAGCGATCAATTCCTCCGGGCTCTTACCCGGCTCAAAGTAGGCCATGCCGGCTTCCGGAGCGCCGGTGGCCCGCAGGCCTTTCCAGGCATGGATTCCCCCTTCCATGCTGTAGGCTTTCTGGAAACCCTCCCGTGCGAGAACGGCGGCAGCGGCCCGGCTGCGCACCCCGGCCGCTCAGTAGGTGATCGTGGGTTTGTTCC
>Ga0111180_1053_pt1 | contig 19135 bp, 12 predicted proteins | sample DeeMarSWOR324_28_FD_80237 | JGI IMG/M metagenome (GOLD analysis project Ga0111180, IMG submission 80237) | Deltaproteobacteria bacterium SM23_61
GGGTGGATTCCCTGGGGATTCAGAGAGGGACCTACCAGCGTCTGCGGGATCATCCGGTGCCTTTTGATAATCTCTTCACCCGCCTGCATTGGGACGGAGGGACGCTGAATGTCCGGGACTTCACCCTGGCCGGTCCTTCCGTTCAAGCCCGAGGGTCCATGAAACTGGGACTCTTCCGCCCTTCCCTGGGTCTGGACTTGCAAACCACCCTGGCCGACGAAATGGCCGGTCTCGATTCTTTCCAGGTTCAAATCCGGCTGGAGCCGGTGGAAGCGCGGGAAGAGGCCAAGGGATCTTTTTCCCTATCCGCGCGGCGAAAGTCCGCCGAACAGCTCCAGGTGGAGGGAAATCTGGGTTTGACCCGCTCCTCCCTCCAGCTCCAAAACGTGCGTCTCCTTCAGCCGGGGCGGAAGGGGAGAGTCCAGGGGGAAGGGAAAATCGTCTTTGGAGAGAAGCCGGTCTTCTCCTTGAAGGCCGATTTCTCCGGGATAACCCCGGTTCCGGGACTGGAACTCCTAGCCGATCTCTCCGGAACCATCGAGATCAAAGGTCCCCTCGATAAATACCGAGGGCGCCTCACGGTCGCCAATCAGGCCAAGGGTTGGCAAAAAGCCCGGGCAGCGGCCGTCTTCCGCGGAAGCCCAAAAAATTTGGAAGTGACCACCCTCATGGGTGGGTGGCTAGGCGGTTCGGTAAAAGGCCCCCTGAGGATCTCCTGGGCCGACGGAATCTCTGTGGAGGGAAATCTCCAGGGAAGAAAGCTGCGCCTTGGGTCTTTCACTCCAGATTTGAAAGGAGAAATCAACCTGAACCTGGAGGGCCGCCTTGCCTGGCCCAAGACCCGGGAGCCGGAGGCGGTCTTCAAGGCGAAGCTTCTCGAAAGCCGACTTCATGATATACCCGTAGCCGGAGAGGTGGAAGGAAGCTGGAAGGAAAACCTCCTGCACATCGCCCACCTTCGCCTTGGCGGGAAGGGCTTTGATCTCCGGGCTGAGGGCACTCTCCAGGAAAGAATCAGCCTGGAAGGGGAACTGACCGACCTTTCCCAGCTCATCTCCCAGGCCAAAGGTCAAATATCCGCGGCAGGTTGGTTTCGTTATGGGGAAGACCGCCTGAGCGGGATGCTCACCGCCGAGGCGAAAAACCTGGTGGCGAAGGGAGTAAAGGCTCAAAATTTCCGCGCCCACCTTCACCTGAAGGAATATGGCCCCGGGATTTCTCCCGCTTTGTCCGTCGAGGCCCGGGCGGAAAACATCAAGGCGGGCCCCCTAAATCTTTCTTCTTTTGATCTCCAGGCCGCCGGAAGTTCTTCTTCTCACCGGATCCAATTTGACCTCGCTTCAAACCATGTTCATGCCCGGGGAGATGCAACGGGGGCTTACCGGGATGGCTCCTGGAGAGGGACCCTGGAAAAGCTCCACGGCCGGGAGGCCCGGGGTCCCTGGAATCTTCAGGGTCCGGCGCAGGTCACTTTTTCAGCGGATCGATTCCTGGTTTCTCCCCTGGTTATAAAAAGCGGGCAGGGAGAAAGGCTGGAAGCCCGGGCGGACCTGACCCTGAATCCGGTTCTGGGATCTCTCCAGGCGCAATGGCAAGAGGTCGATCTGACCCGGGCCAATCCCTGGATCCCTGTGGGCCGGGTATCCGGGCAGTCCAGCGGATCTTTCTCCGCCCGGGGGCAAAAAGGCGGATGGCATATTTCCGGGAAAAGCCGTTTCAAGGGATTTTTTGCTCATGACCGCCTGAGTTTCGAGGTTCCCTCCGGGCAGGTTCAGGTGGACTGGAACGGGAAAGGTCTACGGGCGGCGACATCCTTGAAGCTTAACCAGGGCGCGACCCTGGACGGAAAAATATCCTCCCCCGATCCCTTTCAATTCGATCTTCCCCGGCAAGGGAAACTGGAAGCCCGGTGGAACTCCCTAGACCTCGGGCTGTTTCATTCCTTATTGCCCGGAGAACTGATTCTTATTGGAAAAAATTCAGGAACCCTAACCTGGGGATGGCTGCCCGGTTCACGCTTTGAAGCGGCCGGAAAGACCCGGGTCTCCCAGGCCGAGGTTCATTGGAAGGGAAGGGCAAAGCCCATTTCCATCCCCTTGAAATCGGCCGAGGTTGACTTTGATTGGCGGGGCGAGGAATTTCGGGGGAACCTGAACCTGAATTCCGCCGAGCACGGAGCCTTGAAGGGGGGCTTCCTTCTGCCCCTTTCGGCCCGCATTTCGCCGTCTTTTGCCCCCGAAGGCCCGTTCGAAATTTCTATTCAGGGGCGGCTTCAGGAAAATGGGCTTCTCTCCCGCCTCTATCCGGAATGGATTCAAAAGAGCCGGGGAAAGGCAACCTTGGGCCTCAACGCCGAAGGTACCTGGTCCAAACCTCAATGGGAGGGAACGCTTTTGATTTCGGATGCCGGATTCCAGATCGATAGCTCCAAAAAAGACGGGAAGCATGGCAAGATATCTTCCTCGATGAATTTTGAGGTGCCCCATGCGAAAGCTGTGGCCGAATGGGGACCCCGGGGCTTGATTGCCACGCTGGCGGCCATGTTGAACCAGAACGGCAGGATCGGAGGGGAAAATGAAAGGGCGAGTTTTGCCTGATTTTCGTCTCGCCCTTGCGGGGGAATGGAAGGTCTATCGGGGGAATTTGAGCTGGAAGGGAGAACAGGGGATCATCAACGCGGCCATCAACCAGGCGGACCTGGATTTTATCTGGCGCGGAGAGGGTTTGCAGGGGACTGTCTCCCTTTCCCTGGCTGACTACGGTTCTCTGAAAGGGAACTTCCGGGTCCCCATTTCCGCCCGGATCCCTCCGCGGCTTGACCCGGCTGGTCCTCTGCGGGTTTCCCTTCAAGGCCGGGCGCAGGAAAAGGGGCTCCTGGCCGCTTTTTTCCCCGGAATGGTGGAAGAAACCAGGGGAAACCTGGACCTGGATTTCAAGGCCGATGGAACCTGGGAACGGCCGAATCTCCAGGGGACCCTGCAGTTGAGCGGAGCAGGGATGGGCATTCCTTCCCTCGGGATCCGGGTCGAAGATCTTTCCTGCCGATGGAAACTCCGGAATGAGCGGATTCAACTCGAATCGCTCCGGGCCCGATCCGGCCCTGGACATTTGGAGGCTACGGGGACGATCTGGTTGAAACGGTGGAGTATGGACCGTTTTGAAGGAAATTTGAAAGGGGAGAATTTTCAGACCTTCTATCTCCCGAACCTGAGGATCCAGAGCACGCCGAGCCTCGAATTCCAGGGGACTCCCCAAAAAATCACCGTGCGGGGAGAAATCCTGCTTCCCGAGGTCCATATTTCCGAAGTCTTCGGTCCCGCGGTGGTCCGGACCAGCTCTGACGTGGTTATGATCGACCATCCCCCGGAGGGAAAGCCGTCCCTGTCCATGGATGTTCAGGTGCGGGTGATCTTAGGTGATCAGATTCAGGTGAAAACCGGGGGAATCGATACCCGGCTGGCGGGAAACGTGGATTTGAAAATTTTGGGCCTCAAGCCGGAGGAGGCGACTGCCCGGGGCGAAATCCGGCTCACCCAGGGGACCTACAGCGGCTATGGTCTAGGCTTGCGGATCGACCGGGGGCGCTTTATCTATTCGGGGGGCCCGGTCGATAATCCCGCCCTAGACATCCTGGCCCTTCGGCGCGCCGATGACCTGGAAAAAATGTACAATATCAAAGTGGGACTGGCCATTTTCGGGACTCTCAAGAAACCGAATGTGAAGCTCTATTCCCAGCCGGTCATGAAAGACGAGGAAATTCTTTCCTATCTCCTTCTGGGTCGGCCCTACGACCCAAAGGAAGGAAAAACGTCTCTCCTCCTGGCAGGGGCAGCAGGTCTTTGGGCCGGCGATTCCATCGGCGTGGTGGACCAGCTGAAAGGCCAGCTGGGGATCGATACGGTGGACATTCAAACGGGGGGCGGAGACCTGTCGCGGTCTATGGTGACCCTGGGCAAATACCTTACCCCTCAGCTATACTTAAGCTACGGATATTCCGCGTTTAACAACGAACAGCTTTTAAAAATCAGATACCGGATTTCGAAAAACTGGGAAGTGGAAACCTGGCGGGGGAACGAAATGGGGGTTGACTTATATTACCGGATCGATTTTTATTAGCTTTAAAAAACCTTCTTCTCGTTCTGATGCATCTAAAGACATAGATCATCTCCAAATTAGTTGAAGGCCAAAGAGCTGCTATTTTGGAAATGTCAAGTAATTCCAGGGTCCCGGAAGGAAAATCATATTGCTTGCAATCATGAGGCGGCTGTTTTATCTTGGCTGTGGCGGGGGTGTCCTGTTGCTACCTTGAAGTTTTCTTTTCCCGCCCCCGCGGTTCTTTGCGGAAGTCAAGCGGGGAGACTTTGGAAAGCAAACTCCCGCCGATGCTTGCGGCGCAATCTGCCTTTCCTTCCGGGCCCTTGGCAGGTTTTCATGAAATAATGAGTAAGTTCTGAAACGGAAGGAAGACGGAAAGAGGTTAATACCTCGAGCTCTGACTCCCAATTTTCGGAAAGGAGGAATTCATGTACAACACGATTCTGGTTCCTTTGGATGGTTCCAAGCTGGCGGAGTGCGTTTTTCCGCATGTGGAAACCCTGGTGAAAGGTTCTCAGGCCAAGAGGGTGATTTTCGCCCGGGTCGTGGAACCCTTCCGCCCCCCGATGACCGACTATGTCCTGAATGAGGATCAGCTCAAAAAGGTAGATAAAGAACATAAGGAGCATGCCGAGAAGTATCTGAAAGAGATCCTCGGTCAGGCCAAATATGGAAGCGGAGTCCGGGTCGAGACCGCGGTCCTCCACGGAAACGCGGCCGATGCCCTGGCTGAATTCGCCAACAAGAACGAGGTGGATATCATTGTAATCGCTACCCACGGCCGTTCGGGAGTCAGCAAATGGGTGTGGGGCGGGGTGGCCGACCGGATCCTCCGGTCCTCCTGCGTTCCAGTGCTGATGGTCCGCGCCCCGGGTTGCGCGCCGGGAATCTAATGGAGTGCGGATTGCGGAATTCGGAATGCGGAATTCAAAAAGATTGTGGGGGCACGATGCATCGTGCCCCTGCGGCCGAGATTAATAAGAAAATCTTCCTGCCAAAATACTAATTTTTTGGGGCCCCCAGCGCTTATCTTGCAAACCCGGCCTTATCCCTCCTTGACAATCCTCCACAATTTTTATATTTTCCCAGCAGCGTGATGGGGCGGTTCGCAAACCTTCTTAAGGATGAGGGAATCCGGCAGTTTTTGGGGGTAAAATTCGAATTCGGCAAGGGCTTTTCTCTTGAATCTTATCCGTGTTTATCCGTGTCCCAATAAAAGCCGTGAGGCGTGAGGGGTTAGGGGTGAGGGGACAAAAATCTTTATCTTGAATTTTAATTCATTTTTTGGTCTGTGTTTATCTGTGTTCATCCGTGTCCCGATAGGAAATTTTCCGGTTGCCGCTCTGCCGGGCTGCGTAATCTGCGGATAAGCAGTCTCGAACTCCGGAGGATCTTATGAACGTGGGCGCCCTCCTGACGATGCAGGCGAACAAATTCCCCGACCGGGCGGCCCTCATCTGCGAAAACAAGAGATTGACTTACCGGCAATTCAACCAGCGGTGCAACCGGCTTGCATATTCTCTCCTGGGCTTCGGCCTCAAGAAAGAGGACCGGGTGGCGACGCTGCTCTTTAATTCCCCCGAGCTGGTCGAGGTCTTCATGGGAACGGCCAAAGCGGGCGGAGTCTTTACGCCGATCAACTTCCGCCTGGCCGCCGAAGAGGTGACCTACCTGGTCAATCATTCGGATTCCCGTATCTTTATTTTTGGAGAGGATTTTTTCCCCCTGGTGGGGAATATCCTTCCCCGGCTTTCCAAGGTGGAGAAGTTCATCTCCGTGGGAAAGGCCCCCTTCCCCCGGGCTATGGCGTATGAGCCCCTCTTGCAGGCGTCCATGGATGAGGACCCCCCAGTCGCCGTTTCGGAAGAGGATGAGTGCCAGATGCTCTACACTTCAGGGACCACAGGCAAGCCCAAAGGGGCGGTGCTGACCCACGGGAATGTCCTCTGGAACCTCCTCAACACGCTCCTGGCCAGAGAGGACAGGGAAGGGGAAATCGCCCTTATCACCGGTCCTCTCTATCATGCCGCCGCCCTCAACAACCATTTTCTGATCCGGCTGGCCCTGGCCGGAACCAGCGTTCTGATGAAACATTTCGACCCCCGAAGATTCATGGAAACCATCGAGAAGGAGAAAGTCAACGTGATTTCCGGCGCGCCGGCCATGTTCCACCTTCTCCTCAACCTGCCGGATGTGGATCAATACGATACCCGCTCCATCACCCGCTGCACCCTGGGTGCTTCCACCCTGCCCGATGAAACCAAGAAAAAGCTGCTAAAACTCTTCCCCAATGCAGGGGGCATCTACGACATTTACGGGGCGACGGAGGCCTCTCCCACGGTTACCGCTTTGAATGCCGCAGATTCTTTTAGGAAAACCGCCTGCGTCGGCCCCGCAGTTCCGTTCCTGGAAGTGAAAATCGTGGATGGCGAGGACCGGGAGGTCTCCCGGGGAGAACCCGGTGAAATCGTCTGCCGCGGTCCCAATGTCATGAAGGGATATTACAAAGATCCCGAGGGAACCGCGGAAGTCCTGAAAGGGGGCTGGCTGCATACCGGCGACATCGGCCGGATGGATGAGGAAGGGTTTGTCTACGTCGTCGACCGGAAGAAGGACATGATCATCAGCGGTGGGGAAAACATTTATCCCCGGGAAATCGAAGAACTCCTCTACCACCATCCGGCAATTCGGGAGGCAGCAGTGGTGGGGATTCCCGATCCTCTTTGGGGGGAATCGGTAAAGGCCTTCGTGGTTTTGAAGCCCGGAATGACCCTGTCCGAAGAAGAGGTCATCGAATACTGCAAGGCCCACCTGGCCAGCTACAAGAAACCCAAACAGGTCAAGTTCATAGATTCCCTGCCCCGGAATCCCTCGGGGAAGGTTCTGAAAAACCTTTTAAGAGGGGGACAGGGGTGAACGAACAAGAAAAGAACAGCCAGCGCGATCTTCTGCTTTCGCCCTTTCGCCCCTTCCCCTTTTCCCCCCTTCTTTTTCCTTTCCGTTTCAACCCATCCGATCAGGCAGCCACATCCCGATTTGGGGGAAAAACATGACCAAGACCAGAACCAAGGCCTGGCAAATCACCCAGGGCCATACCGAAGCGTAGATTTCCCCCATGGAACAATCTTCCGGCACGATGGCCCGCATGTAGAAGAGGTTGAACCCGAAAGGAGGGGTAATGTAGGCCATGCCGCAGTTCAGGATGAAGAGGATACCAAACCAGGTCGGATCAAATCCCAGAGTGGTCACGATGGGGAGAAAGACCGGAGAGCAGATCATACACATTCCCACCGGATCGATGAACATGCCCAGGATAAAGAAGATAAACTGCATAATCCCGATCATCGCCAGGGGGGGAATCTTTAAATCCTGAACCAGGCTCAGGATGAAATCGGAAGCTCCTCCTGCACTATAAATGGAGGAGAAACATTTGGCTCCGATCACGATCCACATGGCCATGCAGGTGACATTGAGAGTACGGATGGCCGCTGTTTTTAAGCTCTTCCAAGTCAATCTTCTATGGATGAGCGAGCAGATGATGGCCCCCAAGGCACCGATTCCCGAGGCCTCGGTAGGAGTACAGATTCCGGTATAGATGACCCCCAGGACTAGAAGGATCAGCAGGAGGGGAAGGATGATGCTCTTGAGGGAAATGAACTTTTCTTTCCAGCCAGCCCTTTCCTCTCTGGGTAGAGGCGGCCCCATATGGGGGTGGAAGAAACATCGAATGGTGGTGTAGAGGATCATCACCAGGGCTATGGTGATGCCGGGAATCATCCCTCCCATGAAAAGCTTTCCCACCGAAGTTCCAGTGATGGAACCATAGAGAATGGCAATCACGCTGGGAGGAATGATAATCCCTAAGGCCCCTCCGCACATAATCCCGCCGATGGCCATTTTCCGGTCATAACTTCTCTTGAGCATCGCCGGCAGGGCAATTAATCCCATGGTCACTGTTGCCACCCCGCTGATCCCGGACATGGCCGCAAAGATGGCGCAGATCACCACCGTTCCTGAAAGTAATCCACCCGGAATCCCCCCAAACCATCGGTACATGATCTCGAACAACTTCTCCGCGATTCCCGACCCTTCCAGCACCACGGCCATGAGGATGAACAAAGGAACCGACACCAGAATAAAATTCATCCCTTCCCCGTAGGCATGGGAGGCCACCATCAACAATCCGGCAGGCCCCCAAAGCCAGAGAGTGAAAAGAATTGCCAGCCCTCCGAGGGTAAAAGCGATGGGAAGCCCCAGTAATAGCAGAACGATCAGAGAACTAAAAAGCAGAATGGTCAAAAAAGAAGGATCCATCCGTCCCCTCCTCTTTTCCGGTCGAGGATCCCAAAGGGTTTCTCCCTTTACTCTTTTCTCTTGTCAAAGAGGCCTCCTTCCCCGGACACAACCTTGCTGGGAAAGGCATTCTGGCCGGTCCAGGCCGTGGAAAAATCCCGGATCCATTTCGCCAAACCTTGCAGGCCGATCAGCAATCCCCCGATAGGAACCATAATCTGGCTGGGCCAGAGGGGAGGCGCCCAAGCGCTGGTGCTCACCCGGCTATCTTTGATGGATTCCCAGGCCACTTCGCCCCCATACCAAACCAGAATAAGACAAAAGGAAAAGAAAAAGATGTAGGTAAATAAATCAATGGCCGACTTTGTCCGGGGAGACCACTTTTGGTACAGGAAGTCCACTTTTACCTGCCCACCGTGGAGGAATGCATACCCTCCTCCGAGAAAAGTGATCCAAGTCAGAATAATGCAGCTCATCTCCAGCCCCCAGATCGTGGGCCGCTCGAAAAAATATCGCGCGCAGACATCGTAAACCACCAGAAGCGTCAAAATCACGGCGAGAAAAGAGAATATTTTGCCCAACCACTCATTCATCAGATCAATTCCGCATAGGATCTTTTTCAGAAGGTTCATGCCCCCTCCCTCCGGTGCCTATGGACAGCGGGGGCGTTGGCGATCCCGCCCCCGCATTTCAGCCCTCATTTCTTCCCGAGCTCTTTGGAAATCTTAACCAACTGGACACAATAGGGACTCTTCTTCTCCCATTCTTCCCAGAGGGGCATTACGGCCTGTTGAAATTTGGCAAACTCGCTGTCTGCAAGCCAGGTAGACTCCACCCCGTATTTGCTCTTCCCTTCGTCCCGGGCGATCTTTTCCAGATCAGGTCCGGATACTTCGTAAGTATACTTGGCCATCTTGGCCACTTCTTCCTGGAGGATCGATTGGTATTCCTTGGGCAGCTCGTTCCAGGCGTTCAGGTTAACCAGAAAGTTGATGCTGGCTGCGGCGTAGATGGGCGGCCAGGATACCTGCTTGGCCACTTCGAACATTTTATAGGTGATCCCGGCGTAGGGAGGATACATCGTTCCATCAACTGTTCCTCTCTGCAGGGCCATATATTGCTCGGCACCAGCCAAGCTTACAGGAATAGCTCCATGGGCAGAGGCGATTTTGGCAGAGGTCCCGGTGGCCCGGATTTTTTTCCCTTTCAAATCCTCCAATTTTTGAATGGGAAAGCGGGTAAGATAGTTGTAAGAGCTGGCGCTGCACAGGCCGACTAAATAGACTTGATGTTTTTCCGCATAGGCCTTTCTGAGAATGGAAAGAAATTCCGTCCCCAGGATGAGTTTGGCGTTCTCCTGGGAGGTCTTGGCCCCATAAGGGAGGCCCCATTCTAACAAGGCCTCGGGGAGGATACTGATATGGTAGGGGCCGCTGCTGCAGATCATTTCGATGGCTCCCTTTCGCACCGCATCCGGAGCCTCCAAGACCTTAAACAGCGCATTGGGCGGAAAAACCTTAATGTCCAACCCCCCTTTGGTTCGTTCTTTTACCTGGCGGCAAATCTCGGCGACCTGTCCATATCCGCCCCAATGACCCATATACTTTTCCGGGGGCGGCCAGGCGGACTGGATCTTCCATTGAAAAACCTTGGAAGGCTTCGCCTGGGCGAAGGCCGGCGCACCCCCAGCCGATAGAATGAAACAAACAGAAACCACCAGAACAACGGCTCCAGCCCAGATCCTTTTCGTCTCCATCTCTCCCTCCTTTTTTCATTGCTTGGAAATTATAAAAGTCTCTGCGTGCTTCGCGACCTCTGTGGTTAGGTTTTTTTATTTCCGTGAAACGATCACTAATGGGCAAACCCCTTGGCGATCTTGACCAGCTGGGCGCAATAATCGCTCTTCTTCTCCCACTCATCCCAGAGGGGCTTCACCGCCTCGCGGAATTTCCCGAATTCCGCTTCGGAGACGAACACCGCCTCCGCCCCGAACCGCTTCTTTCCCTCCTCCTGGGCGATCTTCTCCAGGGCCGGACCGGAAATGTCATAAGTAAATTTGACCATTTTGGTCACTTCTTCCTGGAGAATCTGCTGGTATTCCTTGGGCAGCCTGTTGAAGGCATTCAGGTTGGCCAGCAGGCTGGCTCCGATCATGGAGTAAATCGGCGGCCAGGAATGGTACTTGGCTACTTCAAACATTTTATAGGTGATTCCTGCATAGGCGGGAAAGATCGTGCCGTCCACGGTTCCCCTCTGCAGGGCCATGTATTGCTCTGCCGGGGCCAGGTTGACCGGGACCGCTCCATGGGCCTGGGCGACTTTGCCGTAGGCGCCGGAGGTCCTGATTTTCTTCCCCTTCATGTCCTCCATTTTATGGATGGGAAAACGGGTTATATAATTGTAGGCGCTCGTGCTGGTCAGGCCCAGCAAAACGACTTGATGCTTCTCCAGGTAGGCTTTGCGGAGGATCTTAAAATATTCACTCTCAAAAAGAAGCTTCGCGGCTTGCTGGGAAGTTTTGAGCCCGTAGGGAAGCCCGTAATCCAGATTGGCCTCCGGCAGGATGCCCACATGGTAGGCGCCATTGCTCAGGATCATCTCCACCGCTCCTCGCTTCACCGCGTCGGGGGCCTCCAATGCCTTGAAGAGAGCGTTGGGGGGGTAGACTTTAATGTCGAACCCTCCCTGGGTTCGCTCTTTGACCCGCCGGGCAATCTCCGCCGCCATCCCGTAGGCCCCCCAATATCCCATGATCTTCTCCGGGGGCGGATAGGCCGCTTGAAGCCTCCAGGAGACATTTTTCGCCTGCTGGGCCTGGGCCATTGAAAGGCTGCCTCCGGCTAGAAACAGGATTGCAACAAGGAAAGCGGCAACCACCGAAAAATAATGATTTTGAACCCTTTTCATGAATCCCCTCCTTTCCTGTTGGGACCGGGCAGAAAGCCCCGGCCTGGTGTTGTTCTCCCCCCAGAATTACGGCTGGGTCACGATTTCGGCGAAAGCCTATCCCGCAATTCCCTCTTGAGCACCTTTCCCGAAGCATTGCGGGGCAACTCCTGGGTAAAATGGATTCCCCCCTTGGGGAGCTTGTAATCCGCCAGGCGTTCCCGAAGAAAACCCATCAATGCGTCGATTTCGGGGGCCGGCGCTCCTTTTTTTAAGACCACAAAGGCCAGCGGGGTCTCCCCCCAGCGGGGATGGGGGATCCCCACCACCGCGCTTTCCAGCACCGCCGGGTGAGTATCCAGTACATTCTCGATCTCCTTGGGATACACGTTGAACCCCCCGCTGATGATGAGGTCCTTTTTCCGGTCCACAATGTAGATGTACCCATCTGCATCGACGTATCCCAGGTCTCCCGTATGGTACCATCCGCTCCGTAAGGCCTCGGCGGTCTCCCTGGGCTTTCCCCAGTATCCTTTCATGATGTTTTGCCCGCGCAGGACGATCTCCCCCACCTCTCCCGGCGGAAGCTCCCGTTCCTCGTCGTCAAAGATGCGCACTTCGGTGTTGATCCCTTCTTTGCCGATGGATTGAAGGCGTTTCTCCATCTGCAGCGATCCATCCAGGTAGTGGTTTTCCCGGTCCAGGAAGGCAATGTACCCCGGCCCGGTCTCGGTAGCCCCGCAGGCGCCGATGAAGTCCCAGCGGAATCGTTCCATGGCCTGCTTGAGGGCCCCCACGGGCATGGGCGCCGCTCCGTAGACCACGGTGCGCATGCTGCTCAGGTCGTACCGGCCACTGTCCGGAAATTCCAGGAGCTTGAGGATCATGGCCGGGACAAAAAGGGCGGTGGTGACTTTTTCTCGCTCGATGGTGGCCAACACCTTGGGAGGGTCGAACCCATCCAGAATCACGATCGTGTTGCCCCGGAATACATTGGCGATCATGCTTCCAAAAGCTCCGGCTTGATAGAGGGGGGCGGTTACCAGGGCCACATCGTCCGGTGCCAGGCGCCGGGTGACGCAGGAAGACCATACGTCGGCCAGGAGGTTGCGGTGGGTCAGCATGACCCCTTTGGGTTTTCCCGTCGTGCCGCTGGTATAGATGAGGATGGCCGGGTCGTCGTCATCGGCCACGGGTTCTACCCGCGAGGGGGGATAATTCCCGATGAGGGACTCGTAATCCGGAAGGGTTGTGCTTCCCCCGATGGCGTAGACCTGGCTCCAGGTTTGTCCCGGCCCTTTCGGCGGGATTTTGGGGAGGTAATTCTTGTGGACCAGAAGAAGGGAGGGGGCGGCATCCTGCAGAATCTCGGCGACTTCCGGGGGCGCCAGGCGGACATTGATGGGAACCGGAATCCCCGCGGCTTTCATGGCCCCGAAGTAGACTTCGAACAGCTCCACCGAATTATGGTTGATTACCGCCACCCGGTCTCCGGTTTTTATACCCGCGTTCAGGAGCCCCCGGGCCATGGCGTTGGTGCGGGAGTCAAATTCTCTGAAGGTACACCGGCGGTTTTCGTCAATCAGAAAAGTTTTATCCGGATAATATTTGGCGTTCTTGTCGGCCAGGTACCCGAAGAGCATCTGGTTGGAACGGACCACGTTACCCCCCTCGGATTTCCCCCCCGCCCTTATCCCCTCTGCCCGATGGAGGAGAAAGGAGGCTGAAGGGAGAACGGCGATCAACTCCGCAATCCCATCTGCCTGGCAATGATATGCCGCTGGATTTCCGAAGTCCCCTCGCCCACCAAGTAGGCCAGGGCATCCCGGTGAAAGCGGCCCACCGGAAATTCCCGCATCTGCCCGTACCCTCCGTGGATCTGCATGGCCTCCTTGGAAACCCGCACCGCCACCTCGGAGGCAAAGAGCTTGGCCATGGACCCCTCCCGGATGGGGTTCTTACCCTGGTCCATCATCCAGGCCGCCCGAAGGACCAGGAGACGGGCCGCGTCGATCTCCGTGGCCATGTCCGCCAGCTTGAAGGCGATGGCCTGAAACTGAGCGATGGGCCGACCGAATTGAACTCTTTCCCTGGCGTACCGGATCGCCGCCTCATAGGCTCCCTGGGCCATGCCCACGCAGTTTCCGGCCACCCCGATGCGCCCCTCGTTGAGGGTCTCCATCACCCGGTAGAAGCTTCCTTCATCGCCGATCAGGTTCCCGGCGGGGATGCGGCAGTCTTCAAAAAGAAGCTCCGCGGTCTCGGAGGATCGGATTCCTTCTTTCTTCAGCTTGCGGGTCACGAGGAAGCCGGGGGTTCCTTTCTCCACCAGGAAAATGCTGATTCCCCGGTATCCCCGGCTCCTGTCCGTGTAAGCAATCAGGGTGAGAAAATCGCAGATGTTCCCGTTGGTGATGAAGATCTTCCGGCCGTTGATGACGTAGCCGTCTCCCTCCCGCCGGGCCGTGGTTTCGATGGCCTTTACGTCGCTTCCGGCGTTGGGCTCGGTGAGGCCGAAGGCGAAGATCTTCTCCCCCCGGATGGCGGGAACCAGGTATTTTTCCTTCTGTTCTTCACTCCCCCAGTGGAACAGCGGAAAGGATCCCAGGTGGGAGTGGGCCGACCAGGAGGAGGCAATCCCCTGGGACACGCGGGAGATCTCTTCCCGCATGAGAACCTCGGAGACCTTGTCGATCTCCGCTGCCCCGTACTTTTCCGAGTAGCGGGGACACAGGTATCCCAGTTTTCCCATCTGGGGAAATAGTCGGAGGGGAAAAGTTTCCGTCTCCTCGGCCTCTTCCACCAGGGGAGCGATCTCCGCTTCCGCAAATTTGCGGAAGGTGTCCTTGAAAATGCGCTGGTCTTCCGAAAGAAAAAATTCCATAATGTCACCCCCGTTCTCTTGCACCACAACCTCACCCCCTCCCATCCCTCCCCCCTCCCCGTCGAGAGCCTTCGGGTCAAACGAGAGGGGGAAAGCAAGGGTGGGGGGGAACGTGCAACCAGCAACTTGCAACCCGCAATTAGTTCTTGAGCATTTCCCGCAGCTCCCTCTTCAGCACCTTCCGGTTCGGGTTGCGGGGAAATTCTTCCACGAACTTCACCGCCTTGATGACCTTGTAATTGGCCAGATTCTCCTTGCAGAACTGGATCAGCTCCTCTTCGCTGACCTTCTTGCCAGGCCGGGGGATGATGAAGGCCATGGGGCTCTCTCCCCGCTTGGGGTCGGGGATGCCGATCACCGCGGCCTCCATCACTGCCGGGTGCGTGTGAAGGAGCTCTTCGACCTCCCGGGGATAGACGTTGTAGCCGCTGCAGATAATCATGTCCTTCTTCCGGTCGAGAATGTAGACATACCCGTCTTCGTCCTTCTTCCCCAGGTCTCCGGTGTGCAGCCAGCCTCCCTTCAGGGTCTCGGCGGTCGCCTCCGGGTTGTTGTAATACCCTTTCATCACCGCCGGCCCCCGGATCACCACTTCGCCCACCTCACCCACGGGAACCTCCCGGTCCTGTTCATCGAAGATCCTCACCTCCAGGTCGGTAAAGGGAAGGCCGACCGAACCAGGCTTGCGGACCCCGAAGACCGGGTTGGAAGTCGCCGCCGTGGTGACTTCGGTCAATCCATAAGCCTCCACCATAGGGATCTTGAACTTCTCTTCAAACTTCTTCAGCACTTCCACGGGAAGGGGCGCGCTTCCCGAGGTTCCTACCTTCCAGGTGGATAGCTTATAATGGGCGGTCCGGGGATCATTCACCAGCATGTAGTGGAGGGCCGGGGCCCCGCTGATCATGGTGGCCCCGTATCTTTCATTGGCCCTTAGGAACTCTTCGAAGTCCAGCTTGGCCAGGATGACTGCCGTGGCCCCCAGCATGACCACCGCCAGCATGCTCACGGTCAGGCCCATGGCATGGAAGAGTGGAGTTACGGAAACGCGGATCATCCCCTCGTCCAGGTTCAGATGTTTGATGATCCCTTTCACGTTGGAATCGAAATTCCCGTGGGTAATCATGGCCCCCTTGGGAAAGCCGGTGGTGCCCGAGGTGTAGATCATGGTGGCCGTATCATCAGGGGCGCAATCCACAATCATTTCCCTCCCAGGCTTTTCCGCCAGGAGGGCGGAAAAGAGGAGAGCGCCCGGCAGGGGCTGGGCCCCGATGGTGATTACATTTTTCAGAAACTTCAAACCAGGCCTTATGGACTGGATGATTTCCCCCTGGCCCTGGTGGACGATCAGGGTGTTCACCTCCGCATTCTCCAGGATGTACTTGGATTCCCGGGCCTTCAGCATGATGTTGACCGGGACGAAGACCGCTCCTAACTTGACCGCAGAGAACCAGGAGACGACAAACTCCAGGCTGCTGGGCGCGAAGACCGCCACCCGGTCGCCTTTCTTCACCCCCAGCTTCTGCAAACCGTGGGCGAAGGCCTCGGTCAGGCCCTGGAGCGTTTTGTAGTCCGTGGGCTGGTCGTTGAAAACAAAGGCGGTCTTATCCGGCAGACGCTTGGCGGTCCGGGGAAGAATTTCGGCAATATTCATCACTCTTCCTCTGCCAAAGCCAAGAAACGCCATGCACTATGCGCTGAGCGCATTGCGTTTTTAAATACTCACCGGCTCCTTGAACTCCCCAAAGACTTTCTTCAGGGCGGCGGTAATCTCCCCGACGGAAGCGTAAACCTTAACCGCCTGGATGAAAGCGGGCATGAGGTTTTCCTTTGCCTCTGCACTCCGGCAGAGTTCATCCAGCGCCTTTTGGGTCTTAGGATTATCGCGTGAGGCCTTCACCTCTCTCGTCCTCTGAATCTGCCTTTCCACGGATTTCGGGTCTGCCCGGTGAATGACCAGCCGGCGCTTTCCCCCTTCCCCGGTCTGGAACTTATTTACCCCGACGACGATTCTTTCCCCCCTCTCCTCTTCCCGAGCCACGCGGTAGGCCTCTTCGGCAATGGCCATCTGGGGGTATCCTTTTTCAATCGCCCTCACCGCTCCCCCCATGGACTCGACCTTCTCCATCTCCCCCCGGATCTTCTCTTCGAGTTCCCGGGTGAGAGCTTCCACCAGATAAGACCCACCCAAGGGATCGGCCACCTTGGTAATCCCCGTCTCAAAGGCCAGAATCTGCTGGGTTCTCAACGCCAGGCGGGCGGTGTGCTCCGTGGGGATGGCGTAGGCCTCATCCATGGCCGGCTGGAGCATGCCCTGGGCTCCTCCCAGGATGTTGGCCAGCAGTCCGTAGGCTCCCCGGACCAGGTTGTTTTCCGGCTCCCGGGCCCGGTAGGTGCTCCCCCCGACTGTTCCGGTAAAACGGAGGAGCATGGAGTTCGAGTTTCGGGCCCCGAAACGTTCCTTCATCATCCTGGCCCAGAGCCGGCGCAGCGCACGGTACCGGGCCACCTCCTCGAAGATCTGCAACCCCGTGGCAAAGAAGAAAGAGATGCGCGGGCCGAAATCGTCGACCGCCAGCCCTCTCTTCAGGGCATCTTCGACGTAGGCCACGGCATTGGCAAAGGCGTAAGCCCCCTCCTGGACCATGCTGGCTCCGGCCTCCCGAAGGATGATTCCCCGGATGTTGTAGGGGTAGAAGCGGGGAAGATGGCGGGAGCAGTACTCCACGATGTCCGTGCTCATTCTCAGGGCCGGGCCGGGAGGGAAAACCCAGGTTCCGCGGGAGATGTATTCGCAGAGCATATCATTGGACAGGGTCCCGTTCAGTTTGGCCGGGGGCACATTTTGCTTCTCGGCCAGGGCGAGGTACATGGCCAGCAAAACCGCAGCCGGGGTGTTGATGTTGAAAGAAGAAGTGATCTGGTCCAGGGGAAGGCCGTCATACAGGATTTCCATGTCCCGGAGGGTATCGATGGCCACCCCCACCTTTCCCACTTCCCCCTGAGCCATCGGGTCATCGGAGTCCAGTCCGATCTGGGTGGGAAGGTCGAAGGCACAGGCCACGCCCATATTCCCGGATTTGAGCAAAAACTTCCACCGCCGGTTGGTATCCTCGGCCGACCCAAAGCCCGAATAGAGACGCATCTGCCAGGGCCCTTTGCGGTACATTCCCGGGTAGACTCCCCGGGTGAAGGGGTACTCTCCGGGAAACCCGAGGTCGCGCAGGTAATCGATCCCCCGAAGATCATCGGGGGCAAAAACTGGGGGGAGGAGCCGGCCTATCTCGGAATGGGCGGGGGGCAGCTCTTCGACCTTCTTTTCCTTCGCCCAGCGCTTCTTCTCCTCCGCGATCTTCTTCACATCATCCATAAAAACCTCAAAGAACTATTCACCACAGAGATCACAGAGAACACTGAGATAAAAAAGGTTTAGAATAGGGTTTAAATTGCAGGTAACCCGTTTGGATTTTTTTCTTTTAGAGTCTTGGCTTTTGCTTTTTCCTGCAATGATCTCTGTGTCCTCTGTGCTCTCTGTGGTGAAAATGTCTTTTAGTAGTTTTCGTGGGTGAACTTTGCCAATCCCTCCCGGAAATTGGGGTGGGCGATGGCCGTCAGGGCCTCCGCCCTTTCCCGCAGGGTCTTTCCCCTCAGATCGGCAACCCCGTATTCGGTCACCACGTATTGAATCGAGTGGCGCGGATGAGTTACCGCCGAGCCGGGGGCCAGCTGGGAGATGATCCGTGAATTCTTCCCGTCCGGCGTCGCCGAGGTGATGGCCATGATCGACTTCCCCTGGGGAGAGAAGAGCGCCCCCTGGAGGAAATCAAAAGATCCCCCGATGGCGCTGATCTGTTTTCCTCCCACCGTTTCGGCGTTCACCTGGCCGGTAAGGTCCACTTCGATCGCCCCCAGGAGGGAGACAAACTTCTCGATCTGACCCGCCACCCGGGCGTTAATGGTGGTCATGATGGGCCGGCCTTCCACCAGGGGGTTCTCATGGACGAAATCGAAGAGCCGCTTGCTTCCCAGAATCTCGGTGACGATCATCTTCGGCTGCTGCCCGGGAGTTGCGGACCTCTCCACCAGCCCCTTCTCCACACAATCCACCATGGCATCGATGCCCATGGCAAAGAAGCGCAGGTCCCGCTTCCCCTCCAGGGATTGAACCACGGCGTCCGGAATCGACCCGATCCCGATCTGCAGGGTCGCGCCATCCGGGATCAGGCCGGCAACATGATTTCCGATCTTGCGCTCCGCCTCCCCCACTTTTTCGGTGGAGGGATATTCCAGGAGCGGACGGGAGGTATGGACCAGATAATCGATCTGGGAGATATGGAGGAAGGCGTTTCCCAGAACCCGGGGCATCTGGTCGTTCACTTCGGCGATGACCCGCTTCGCTTCCAGCGCCGTGGGAAGGGAGTGTCCGATGGAAACCCCGAAGCTGAGATATCCGTTTCTATCCGGGGGGGAGAGATGGACCAGGGCCGTATCAATCGGCCAGATCCCTTGGCGGGAAAAGACAAAGGGAGCATCCCCCTGGCGCATGGGAATGTATTTCACCGTGCCCTTCTTCAGCAGGTGGCGGATCCGGGGGGCGCACTGCCAGGTGCGGAAAGAGAAGCTCTCTTCCAGCCCTTCCTGGAGAAAGGGATATTCGATCTGCAGCCCGCTGACGATCTCCACGCCGCGCAGGCGGTCCTTCTGGTCAATCAGCGCCCCCATCAAGGTCTGGGGCAGTCCACAGCACAGCGGAAGGATCAATCTTTCTCCGGAATTCACCCCCGCCAGGGCCTCTTCTGCCGAAACCCACCTGGAAAGACGCTTCATTTTCCCTCCGGCCCCAGGAGTCCAACCGCCCGGCCTACGACGGCTTTTTCTCCGTCTTGTCTTTCGACCAACAGATCGCACTCGACGGATGTTCCCTGAACCTGTTTCACTGTTCCTCCAATCCGGATCCGGTCCCCCGGCCGGATGGGA
>Ga0111180_1055_pt1 | contig 19035 bp, 16 predicted proteins | sample DeeMarSWOR324_28_FD_80237 | JGI IMG/M metagenome (GOLD analysis project Ga0111180, IMG submission 80237) | Deltaproteobacteria bacterium SM23_61
CCTAACGAAAGGCCCCCTTTTCCGAAGGAAACAGGGGGCCTCTCCTCATCATTTAAGGGGTAGCGATGCCGCGGCTTTTGTAGAATTCGAGCGCCGCAGGATGCAGGGGGAGCTTCAGGGTTTCGGCCATTCCTGCAGCCTTAAAATTGGTCAGGGCAGCGTGATGTTTCGAATAGGCCTGAGCATTGTCGGCCAGGGCCGTTAAAATCGCCTTCACCACGTCAGCCTTTACTCCAGCGTTCACGATCGCCTCGCCGGAATCCGTAGGGCAAAGAACGTCTTCCGTGATACCCGGATAAGTATTCCCCGGAATCGCATCCTTCCCAAATCCGAATCTCTTTTTCAGCATGCCCAGAAGGTCCGGGTCCCATTTCAGGATCTTCATGGGTCGGGTGTTGGTGAGATCCATGGCCCATCCGATCTTGCGAACGCCTACGGCAAGGATTCCGTCTGCATGGGCATCTTTCACCAAATTCACGCCATCCGCCCAGGCTACGAAGTTCATCTTCCCGCCCCACTTGGAAATATCTTCCCAGGTAATGCCTTGGGATCCAAAAACGTTTCTCCACATCAACTCGGTGGTCGTTCCCTTCTGAATGACACACAAGCGAACGGAAGGCTTTTTCTTAAACAGCTCTGCCAGGGTGTTAACCTCCAAATCTTTCCTCACGATGGCGAAGTAATAAAGCTTGTCCTGGGTGCTGTACAGGGCCTTGACTTTGGGGAGGGGTTTATCAAAAGGAGCCTTTTTCGCTTCGGCGAGGGCGCACATAGCGGTGGTTGTGCTGCCAATGTCAAGTTCGCCTTTTTCGACGCGATAGAGATTGCCCACCCATCCCCCTGGAACGACGGTAATATCAATCTTCGGATAAGCCCCTTTTACAACCTTGGACATGCCGGTCATGACCATAAAGCCGATTCCTCCGACGGCCCCGCCGCCAGCCTTCAATACGGCACTGACCTTTTTAGGATCTGGTCCGGCAGCGGAAGAAATTCCTCCTAAGACCAAGGTTAGGCCGAGAAAAACGACAAGAATAAGGCTTTTGCTGGGGTTCAATCTCATTTTGCGCCTCCTTTCAATTTTACGAAGTCTTTTCAAAGTGTTGGATTGCAACTGCGGAAAAAATTTAGCAGAAGTAAAGTTATCACCCCCTTCTCCATGGTTTCATGAAGGCCGACTACCCGAAGGCTGGCTATGGATTCCGTTCCAGGATACCCTTGCAGCAAACGAGATCCCTTGGCGCGGCCTTATGCCGTACAGTCGGCGGAGGGCAGGTGTCTCTCTAGGAATGGATCAAATTTGGCCTACTTTTCTAGTTTATTGGTTGAGGAAAAGCGGAAGCATTTCATAAATTCTTCCTGATGTATTCGACTGCATTCCGAAAAATGGCCAACCCCATCCCCTCTTCCGGGACCTTTTCCCGGGTCCACCGGGGATGATTCACGAAATACAGGTAAGCCTCCGGGTGAGGCATGAGGCCGAAGAGCCGGCCGGTTTCGTCGCAAATCCCGGCGATGGCCGAGACGGCGCCGTTGGGGTTTCGTGGGTACTCCATGGTGGGATTTTGATATTCGGGATCCGAATACTGCAGGGCGATCAGGTTTTCCCGGTCCAGTTCGGCCAGGACTTCTTCATCCCGGGGAATGAACTTTCCCTCTCCGTGGCGAACGGGCAAGTAAAGTCCTTTCAGCCCTTTGGTAAAAACGGACGGACTTTCAGGGTTTACCTTCAGGTACACCCACCGGTCTTCAAACCGGCCCGAATCATTGAAGGTGAGAGTTACGCTCTGGTGTCCATAGCTTTTTCCCATGGCGGGAATCAGCCCCGATTTGACCATGAGCTGAAAGCCGTTGCAGACCCCCAGGATCAGCTTGCCCTCGCGGATGAAGCGCAGGATCGCTTCTTCCAGCCGCTCCCCGCTCCCGGCAATGCGGGCGTATTTCAACCGGTGGGCCATGGCCTTGGCCGACCCGAGGTCGTCGCCATCCAAAAATCCGCCGGGCAGGTTCAGGAAATGGTAATCATCGAGTTTTCCTTCCCCGGAGAGGAGGTCGTAAATGTAGACGATATCCACCGCGTCGGCCCCGGCCAGTCTGCAGGCATGGGCCATCTCCATTTCACAGTTAATTCCGTTCCCCGCCAGAACCAGAGCCTTGACTTTTTTCATAATCACCCCTCTAAATACAGCATAGAGCGTGGAGCGTGGAGCATGGAGTAAAGAATAAGGTTTTAACTCCCTGCTCCCCGCTCCTTGCTCTTAGCTCCCCGCTTCTTTACCACATGAGCGGTTTTTTCCAGGCCGCTTTCAATTCATCGATGTCCGCGCGGAGAACGATCGTTCCCCGCAGCCCTTTCAAGGTGAGATATTTTTCGGCCTTAACCCGGCCGACCCGGGCGAAGACCTTGCCCTTCATGCAGGCCTCGAAGGCCTTTTGGTTCTGCGGATGAACCGTCACCACGAAACGGCTCTGGGACTCGGAGAAGAGAAGAACATCATTCCTTTCCACCCCCGAGGAAGGGACCAAGCGCAGGTCCACGTCCATGCCCAGGCCTCCGGCGAAAGCCACTTCGGCCAAGGCCACCCCGAGCCCGCCGTCGGAACAATCGTGGCAGGAGGCTACCAACCCTTTTTTCATCGCCGCGCTCAGGGCTTGGTAGAGCTTCTTGGCCTTGGGCCCATCCACCCGGGGAACCTGGTTGCCGATGGAACCGTGGAGGGCGTAATACTCGGAACCTCCCGTCTCAGCCCGGGTCTCTCCCAGCACATAGACCAGGTCCCGGGCTTTCTTGGCATCCATGGTTACACATTTGCGCACATCGGGGACGACACTGACCACGGAGAATAGAACCGTGGGAGGGATGGAAATCTTTGTCGACCCGATGAGGTAGTCATTTTTCATGGAGTCTTTGCCCGAGATACAGGGAACTCCGAAAGTCCGGGTGTATTCATAGAGAGCCTGGTTGGCCCTCACCAACTGAGCCAACTTGTATTCCCCGTCCGGGGTCTTCTCCGACTGGATGGGGTCGCACCAGCAGAAGTTGTCCAGCCCGGCCATCTGCTTCAGATTCCCGCCCACGGCGATGTTGTTGCGGATGCCCTCGTCGATGGCGCAGGCCATCATGTGATAGGTGTCGATATCGCTGTACCGGGGGCAGACCCCGGAAGAGACCACCACTCCTTTCCAGGAGTCAAGGAGGGGCCTCAGGACCGCGGCATCTCCCGGCCCATCATTCTCGGCCCCCACCATGGCCTTCACCGCGCTGCCCCCCTGGACCTCGTGATCATACTGGCGGACCACCGACTCCTTGCTGCATACATTGTATCGAGCCAATACCCGCTTCAAGTCGGGAGTCAAATCTTGAGGGTCCGGAAAGGAGGGCTCAGGATATTTTTTCGGTTCCCATCGGGCCCGCAGTTCCATGGTGGGATAGCCGTTGTGGAGAAAATCCATATCCAGGTAAGCCACCGTCTTCCTGTCATTGAGGATGTGGAATTTCCCCGTATCGGTGAATTTTCCCAGGATGGTGGCTTCCACTTCCATCCGCCCGGCCATTTCCATGAACCGGTCGATCTTGTCCGGGGGAACGGCCAGCGTCATCCGCTCCTGGGCTTCGGAGAGGAGGATCTCCCATGGGTCGAGGCCGGCGTACTTCAGCGGTGCCCGCTCCAGGCTCATCTCGCAACCGTTGCAGTCCCGGGCCATCTCTCCCACGGAGGAGGATAGGCCCCCGGCACCGTTGTCGGTGATGGCATGATAAAGGCCTTTGTCCCGGGCCCGGAGGAGGAAATCGGTCATGCGCTTCTGGGTGATGGGGTCGCCGATCTGCACCGCGCTGGTGGGCGACTCTTCGTGGAGTTCCTCGGAGGAGAAGGTGGCCCCGTGGATCCCGTCCTTGCCGATCCTACCGCCGGTCATGACGATGAAATCGCCGGGCTTGGCCTGCTTCTTGTGGGAGGGCCTTCCCCGGATCAGCCCGGGCATGATTCCTCCCGTTCCGCAGTACACCAGGGGTTTTCCCGCGTACCGGTCGTCGAAGACGATGGAGCCGTTGACCGTGGGGATTCCGCTCTTGTTGCCCCCGTGTTCCACTCCCTCCCGCACCCCTTCGTAGATCCTCTTGGGATGGAGGAGGCGGGGAGGGAGAGGCTTGGAATAATCCGGGGGAGCAAAACAGAAGGTGTCCACGTTGAAGATCAGCTTGGCCCCTTTCCCGGTGCCGAAGGGGTCCCGGTTGACCCCCACGATCCCGGTGAGGGCCCCGCCGTAAGGATCGAGGGCCGAAGGGCTGTTGTGGGTCTCCACCTTGAAGACCAGGTTCCAGTCCCGGTTGAAATGCATGACTCCGGCGTTATCTTTAAAGACCGAGACACACCAGTCCTTCTCCCCCATGGCTTTACGGATTTCGTCGGTCGACCCCTTGATGTAGGTGTCGAAAAGGCTGTCGATGCGCCGGACCTTTCCCCCTTCGTCGATGTAGTCGATCAGCCCGTTGAAGATCTTGTGCTTGCAGTGCTCGGACCAGGTCTGGGCCAGGGCCTCCGCTTCGCAGTCGGTCAGGTGCTCCCCCAACCCGACTTTTTTCCGCTCCGCCAGGCGGGCCGGGTCCTGGGCGTATTGCTGGAGAGCCTTCATCTCCTTGAGGCTCAAGGCCAGCACTCTCCGCGAGCTGATCCGCATGAGTTCTTCGTCGCTGACCTGAAGGTTCAGCTCTTCCACCCGGACCTGATTCTTGGCCAAAACCTTGGGCACGGTAATCCCCATCCCCACGGCCGGGTCCCATGAGGCCCGGTCTTTGACTTCAAACCTCTGGATGAGCGTATTGGCCAGGAGACCCGTGGCGATGGATTCGGCCTGGCTGCGGGCCAACTTCCCCTTGAGAAAATAGAGGACCGAAGTGTAAACCCCCTCGCCGGGTTTCAATTTCCGCTGCAGAAGGGTTTCTACCGCCTCCCGGGCCGTCCGCCCCACGTTGTCCGTGACCCCGGGCTTGTAGCCCACTTCGATGGCCCAGTCAAAATCCATTTGCCCCAGGGGTTTTTCGAGGGAATGGTCCTGAATGACAGGGTCCAGGAAAGGACCGGTGGCTACCTTCTCCATTTCCTCGCTGGACAGGGAAGCGTCCACCGTGTAAACGTCTACGGTCCGGACCGCATCAAGCGAGATCTTCAGGTCGTCGATGATGCGTCGTTTGATCTTTTCTCCCCGGGCGTCTCGAATGCCGGGTTTTAATCCGATCTCCACTCGGCAAGCCATTTTTTCACCTCATCTCGCGTTTCCCCGGAGGGGTGTTGGAAGTTGCCGCCAGTGTATTTTTGCCCTACCCGCCTGGGTCTTACCCGGGATGGATCGGGACTGAGTACTGGGAAAGCCTGGCCGACAGGCGGGAGGACGCCCAGATGCCCATTCCCAGAGCGGCCGCCCCAGCCAGGAAAGGAAATCCCGTGCCGAAACGGTCGGCCATCATTCCGCCCAGATTCGGCCCCAGAAAAAAGCCCAGCATGCGTGTGGTGAAGAAAATCCCCATGCTTGCCCCTCGGACTTTTTCCGAGGAAAGGTCGGCAACGGCGACCCGCACCGAGGGGGAGTAGGTTCCCAATCCGGCGCCGGCGACAGCCAGGACCAAAAGGAAATAGAGCAAGCTTCCCCCGAGGGACAGGAGAAAAACAGCGGAGGCATAGATGCTCATTCCCACAAGAATGGGAATTTTCCGCCCGTGCCGGTCCGACCATCTCCCCATGGGCCATTGAAGGAAAATGAAGACGATGAAATAAGCGCTGAAGAGCCAACCGATCTTCCCCGGCGGCACTCCCATGCCGGAGGCCATCACCGGAAGCAGGGTCATGATCATTCCCCAGACAAAAGCTTCCCCCAGACCGATCAGGCAGAGGAGGCGGATGTCGGGCAGTCGAAGGGAGGCAAATCCATAACGTTCCAGGAAACGGACCCCAACGCTTCTGGGGGCGAAAGTCTTTTCTTGGATCATCCGCCAGATCAGTCCTGCAGCCAGGAAGGCCAGGATCGAACAGCCGAAGAAAGGGAGGTTCATTCCCCCCAGGGAATAAAGCGCCCCTCCCAGGAGGGGACCGACGGCAAACCCGAACATCTCCATGCTGGAGAGGAAACCCATGGTCTCTCCCCTTCGCTGCCTCGGCGCCTGGTCAATTATGAAAGCGGCCAGGGCGGGCCAGATCATTCCCGCTCCCAGCCCATGGAGGAGGCGGATCAGGAAGACATGGGAGAGGGTGTCGGCCAGGACATAAAGGGAAGCGACCAGCCCGTAGCAGGCCAACCCTCCAACCATCAGGAGCTTTCGCCCGAAGCGGTCGGACAGCCCCCCAAAGAAAGGTTGGACCAGAAATTGACTGATGGTAAACCCGGAAACGATCAGCCCCAGCTGAAAATTGTTGGCTCCCTTTTGGGCCACATATATGGGAAAGAGAGGGATGATAAACCCCAGCCCCATGACCGCTATGGTGCCCGCCAGGGCGACCAGGATCAACTCTTTCCCGAAGGTTAGAATCATAGGGAAATATCTTGAATTTTCGGCCTAAATGGGTAAAAATATTCTTCGTTCGGTCCGCGCTCTTTGAGGAAGATACGGAAGAGCTTAGGGGAAGACGTTTTGACTTTACCACAAGGTTCCCCAAAAGGTCAACTTGCGGATGGGTATGAGCGGGGAAAATCCCCTCCCCTGCTGATGGTCGGCACCGTTCATCGCGATCCGGGGGGGAGGCGCAAGCTCCTGGAGCTTCTCCGCCGGGAGCAGCCGTCGGTCATTTCCGTTGAAATCAGCCCCTACGCCCGATTCTTCCGGGCCCGGAAAGGGGCGGCTTTCCGCGCGACCCTGAGGGAAAACCTCCGCAGAATTCAGCGGGAAACGGGAATTTCCTGGAGGGACCTTCTTTCCCATGGCGCCATCCAGGGGATCTTCCTGCTGCTCAAAGAACCCTTTGAATGGCAGGCGGCCAGGGAATACGCGGAAGAAACGGGAAGCAGGGTCCGGGATATTGATCTCTCCGAATTCTCGGAAGAGAGGCTGTCGCATCTGTCGGAAACCGTATCTGCGGAAAATATCCGTGCCCTGTTGGCACTTCGCTCCCCCCCCCTGCGGGTACAGGTGAAAGGCCATTATGATCGGGCTCGATTCCTTTTTTCCCACCCGCCTTCGGTATGGGTGAAAAGCCGGGAAATACAGGAAAGAGAATTTATCATGGCGGAAAAGATTCGCATTCTTTTTCTCCAGAGACAGAGAAAAAAAATGATCCACGTCGGAGGCTGGGAGCATCTCCTGGAATTTTCCGGGGAGCCCTCCCTCTACGGATTGTTGAAGGACCTTCAGCCCCGTAGAGTCCTCCTTGCGGAGGGGGAGAATTGAGGAAGAAATCGAAACCACCCGGAGGATACGGGGGAAAACATTATCCACAGAGATTGTGAAAAAGTTGTGGAAAAGTCCTTGATTGGGTAGCATAATTTTAGAAAATCTAAGGGTTTTATCTTCACTGCACATTTTCGTATCAATAAAATTGTCAATGATATCAATAATTTGTATCAAGGTGCCCGCCGGGACTGAATTCTCATGGCAGGGCGGGCCGGAAACCCTGAATGATCAACAATCCTGGAGCAGGCTGCATTGAAAACCCGCATGGAAAGCGGCTGTTAAGGATGCACGTGCTGGATCGCTAGGTCTGGTGTCCATCTTGGAACCGGAGTCCATAGCATAAAAACGGAAAGGAGGCTCTGTTATGCCAAACTACGAGTTCCAATGCCAGAATTGCCGCAAGAAATATTCTCTTCACCTTTCGGTAAAAGAGCGGGAGGCAAGGAAATACAAGTGTCCCAAATGCGGGAGCAAGAAGAGTCAGCCCGTTTTCGGCGGCTTTTTTGCCAAAACTTCCAAAAAGAGTTAGCCCCACATAAAGGAGGACTCCCATTTCCAGATACCATTCACACCTCGGATCAAGGTTTTGGTTGAGAAGATGGGGAGGGCTTTTTCTCCTTCCCATCCTATTTGTTTTTTTTCTGAATGCCTGCGAGGAGGAGGAATCAGCTTCCCCGGGACCGCCGGAAAAGCACTCGCGGGTCTATACCCTCAACGAGAAGTACATTATAAGGGGAGTCGCCAACCTTCTCAAGGAGAAGGGGTATGCCGACCCCAAGGTGGATACCGAGAAGGGAACGGTGGAGACAGATTACATTCCCGCCGGGAACGTGCGGACCAAGGTGGTAGTTACGGTCAAGAAGCTTAATCAGCGCGAGAGAGAAGTCACCCTGCTCATCACCACCGAGAAAAAAGTCAAAGAGGGATGGAAGGCGATCAAAATTCTCGAGAAACCCCAGTACGACAAGTTCTTTGACGAGATAGAGATGCAGACCTATCGTGAGCTGGCCAAAGGGTATTAATAACCGGCCAGAATGCCCGATGTTCGGAATGATCCTCCTTACTGGGCGGGGCCGTCCTCAAAGGAAGCTCAGGTTTCCCAGGAAGACTTTCATCCAGGGGCTGCTTTTTCTCCTTTTCCTCTTTCTGTTCTCTCCCGCTTCGGCCAAAACCTATCAAGGCCAAGTCGTCAAGGTTTTCGACGGGGATACCTTTCTGGCGTGCATCGAGGGGCAGGAGGAGTTCATCCGCCTGCGGGAGATCGATGCGCCGGAGATGGCCAGCGGCAAACAGGAAGGGCAGGAGCCTTGGGGAAGGAAGGCCAGAGATTTTGCCCTCTCCCGGCTGAAGCACCGCAAGGTCCGGCTGGAAACCGAAAACCGGGATGAGCGCGACGCCTACGGGCGCCTCCTGGCTTATGTTTTCATCGGGGAGTCCTTCCTCAACCGGGAAATGATCGCGTCGGGAAACGCTTTTTTCTACCGGGCTGCGGCCCCGGGTAGGTATACCGCGCGGCTGGAGGGGGCTGAAAATTTGGCGCGGGAAAAGGGGTTGGGGGTGTGGGACCGGACCCAGGGGCTCAAAGAGCATCCCCGCGATTTCCGGACCCGCCACCAGAGGGATGAGAGTTTTTTTTCTCCCTGGAGACGTTTTCCCGAGAGAGACAAAAAGAACCGCTCTTTTGAGGAATATCCGGTACCCGGGCAAAAGATTGTGGGCAATCGAAGAACCATGGTCTATCATCTTCCGGGGAGCCGCTCGGCCGCGCGGGTAAGCCCGAAGAACCGGGTCTTCTTCGACTCGGCCGAAGAAGCCGAGAAAGCAGGATTCCGGAGGAGCCGATCCTATCCCTGAGAAAGGGGTTCCTCAGAATGGCCAATGATCCCCTGCGGAACATCACCATCGTCCTGGTCAGGCCGCAATACGCCGGCAATATCGGGTCAATCTGCCGGGCCATGAAGAACATGGGCCTCTCCAGGCTGATCCTGGTTTCCCCGGGGCAGGACCCTCTGTCGGCGGAAGCCAGGATGATGGCCACGTCGGCCAGGGACATTCTCCAGAAGGCGAAGATCTTCTCCTCTCTCGAAGAGGCCCTCCAAGGCTTCCGCTGGATCGCGGGGACTTCCGCCCGCAAAGGGATCAACCGCGGCCCTTTCATCTCTCCCCGCGAAATCTCCCCGGAGATCCTCCAGCACGCCCGATCGATTCCGGTGGCAATTCTCTTCGGGCCGGAGGACCGGGGCCTGACGAACCGGGAACTCGACCCCTGTCAAGCGCTGATCCGGATTTCCACTCATCCCGGACTATCCTCTTTGAATTTGGCCCAGGCAGTGATGGTGATGGGTTACGAACTGTATCTGGCAAGCCAAAGTGAATTGCGGATTGCGGATTGCGGATTGCGGAAAAGGAAGGAGGGGCACAAGGGCGAAGTTTGTCTATCTCCGGGTGGATTACCCAAGCTGGCCGAGTTCAAGAAGATCGAGGGGATGTACAACCACCTGGAAGAACTCCTCCTGCGGATCGGCTTTCTGGACTCCAATAACCCCAAGAGGATCATGCACACCCTGAGGCGAATCTTCGGAAGGGCCAACCTCGGCGACCGCGACGTGGCCATCCTGCGGGGAATTTTCCACCAGCTCGAATGGTATGCCACTCATCCAGACCGGAAAGGGAGAGGCGGATGACCGGGGCCTTCCGAGAAATATTTGGGTTGACTTTCCCCTCCGGGTCATTTAGAAAAACCTAAGAAAGGGGTTTTTCCGATCTGTGGGCTTTGTCGCCCCGGTCCTTTTTCAGAGCGCCGAAAGAACCGCTCATCCCTAAAGATCTTTCGGAACGCTTCTCGCCGCATGTCTCCATTCGGGGATGGGGAGAAAAGATGGATCCACGGCCGCGGACCGAAGAGAGATTTTCCTGCACCCTCATTCGAGGGGAATCTCTCCCCGTAACCGTCCGGGCTCGATTCGGTTGACCATGAAATATTATCCATCGGTACTCAGCTCTTTTTTCTCCGGCCAGACCCAGAAGCGAAATATCCGTTTGCTCCTGAAGTTTTTGCTGGTCCTGGCATGCCTGGTCTGTGTTTACAGCGTCGTTTTTCATTTTCTCATGGCCGCCGAGGGGCGGGAATTTTCCTGGATTACCGGCTTTTACTGGACCCTGGTGGTGATGACCACCCTCGGCTTCGGCGATGTCACCTTCACCCAGGATCCCGGACGGGCATTTTCCATCCTGGTTCTCCTGAGCGGGGTCATTTTTTTATTGATCCTGTTCCCTTTTACCTTTATCAAATTCTTTTTTTCCCCCTGGATGGAGGCGGAGTCCAGGAGCCGGGCTCCGCGTTCCCTGCCGCCGGAAACCAGGGATCATGTCCTCCTCACCTGCTACGAGCCCGTCTCCACGGCCCTGATTGATAAACTGACCGATCACCGGCGCGATTACGCTCTCATCGTCGGGGACCTTCAGCAGGCTCTGACCCTGCATGATCAGGGAATCCGGGTGGCGGTGGGAAATGTCGACGACCCGGAAACCTACCGCAAAATGAGGATCGAACGGGCTTCTCTGGTCGTGGCCGCGAGCACCGACGAGATGAATACCAACATCGCCTTTACCGTGCGGGAGCTGAACGAGCGGGTTCCCATCGTGGCCACCGCCAATTCCCCCTACTCGGTGAATATCCTGGAAATGGCCGGATGCTCCCGGGTGTTACAGCTGTATGAAATCCTGGGGCGTTCCCTGGCAGGATGGACGATGGCCGGCGATTGCCGGGCCAATGTCATCGGCCAGTTTGATGAACTGATCGTGGCCGAAGCCCCGGCCCTGGGCACCCCGCTGGTGGGAAAGACGCTGGCCGAGTCCAAACTGCGGGAAACTATCGGGGTGAATGCGGTGGGGATTTGGGAAAGGGGAAGATTCGAAATCCCGACCCCGGAAACGGTGATCCAGCGAACCAGCATCCTGGTGCTGGCAGCCACGGAGAGGAACCTGTCGGCCTTTGACGATGTGTACTCCTTCTACCATCTCTATCGGCAAGCCGGGGACCCGGTCATCATCGTCGGGGGAGGACGGGTGGGGAACGCCGTCGCGGAGAGGTTCAAGGAAAAGGAGATTTCCTGCCAGATCATCGACAAAAATCCGAGAAGATTGCAGGAAGAGCAGCATTTTGTGCTGGGCGATGCGGCCGATCTCCGCATCCTGAAAAAGGCCGGGATTGAAAAGGCGCCCGCCGCCCTTCTCACCACCCACGATGATGCCATGAACATCTACCTGACCAAGTACCTGCGGAGTCTGCGCCCCGAGATGCAGATTCTCAGCCGGGCCAACCTGGAGCGGAATGTGTCCACCCTCCACCGGGCCGGGGCCGATTTTGTCATGTCCTATGCTTCCCTGGGGGCCAATGCCATTTTTAATTTCCTGGAAAAAGAAGACACCCTGATGCTGGCCGAAGGATTGAATATTTTCCACCTCAAGGCACCCCCGTCCCTGGTGGGGAAAGCCCTGTCCCAGGCCCGGATCCGCGAAGAAACGCAGTGCACGGTCGTGGCCATTAAGGCAGATGGTCAGCTGATGATCAATCCGGACCCCAAAGTTCCGCTCCGGGAGAATGCTGAAATCGTATTGATCGGCAGTCGTGAGGGGGAAAAGAAATTCTTGCGGGTCTTCGGGCCCTGATCTTTTTTCGCGCGGTTGAGGAGAAGAATGAATAACTTGACGATCAACCCAGAGGCTCGGGAACGGCTCTTTCCATCGGAAGTTTCGTTGCCATCTTTGGCCCAACATGACTTTTAAGTGCCTCAGGATATCTTGCGGAGGTTAGGATGGCGAAGAAAAAAGTGTTGTTCTTCTACCCCAGGTTCGTCGAGGAGTACAAAGCCCTGCTGGAAAAGGAAATCCCCGAAGCGGATTTCATGATCTGCACGAGCCGGGAGGATATGGAAAAGTATGCGCCGGAGGCGGAGATCGCCCTGGTGGGGATGACCTTCCCGCAGGACCTTTTCAAGAGGATGCCCAAGCTCGAATGGGTTCAGGCGCTGGCCGCGGGAGTCGAGAGCTACATCCAGAACGCGGAACAGTTTAGGCACATTCCCGTGTGCCGGATCGCCGGCGCATTCGGGAAATACATGGCCGAGTATGTCCTGGCCTACGTTCTCTATTTTTGCCAGCATATCCCCCGCGTGCTTAAGGCCCAGCGGGAAAAGAAATGGGACCCCTTCCGGATGGAGTTCATTCATCAAAAGACTCTCGGCGTCATGGGGCTGGGACACATCGGCAAGGTGGTGGCCCAGAAAGCCAGGGATGCCGGGATGCGGGTGGTCAGCTGGGACATGGCCCGGGCCGAGGCTCCCTTTGTGGAACGCCAGTTTGGATCCCAGGAGAGGTCCGGTTTTCTGAAAGAGGCGGATTTTGTCGTTCTTACCCTGCCGGCGACCCCGGCAACGAAGAACATGGTCGGCCGCGACTTCTTCAAAGCCATGAAGAAAACCGCTTATCTGATCAACATCTGCAGGGGGGCCATTGTAGACGAGGGTGCCCTGGTCGAAGCGCTGACCTCGGGTCAAATCGCGGGTGCGGTCATCGATGCGATGAAGGAAGAGCCCCTTCCCCGGGAAAGCCCTTTGTGGGACTGCCCCAACCTGATCGTTACTTCCCATATCTCCGGGCCCAGCCTGCCGGAGGACATGGTGGAGATTTTCAAGGAAAACTTCCGGAGGTTCCTGAGAAAGGAGCCCCTGGTCGGACGCATCGATTTTTCAAGAGGATTCTGACAGGTCGCGCCCGACCCCCGATCTCAGCAAGGCCAATTTCCGATTCAAGGTCGGACCTGGATGATCCGCTCTAGCGAGTCGGGTTTTCGCCGAGCGGATGAAGAAAGAGGCGATTTCCGCTTTTTCAGATCCTCCCTTTGGTCTACGGACGGGATTGGCGAATGGCATCCTTAGATCGGGGAACTCGTTACTCCAGGGCAATGGCTTCCATTTCCACCTGGGATTTGCGGGGAAGCTCTTTCACCCCGATGCAGGTACGGGCGGGAGGTTCTTCGGGAAAATATTCCCGGTAGATTTGGTTCATCTCCTCGAAGCGGGACATATCGGTCAGGAAAACGGTTGTTTTTACGATCTGGGAGAGCGAGCCTCCGGCCGCATCCATGATTCCTTTCAAGCTCTCGAGGACAAATCTCGTCTGAACCGCAAATTCCTCGGAGACGACCTGCCGGGTCTTTGAATCCACGGGAACCTGCCCGGAAATAAAGATCAACCCGCCCGCTCTCACGGCCTGGGAGAGCGGGGAGGGGGACAGGAATCCCTTTTCAGTTCGGATGACCGCTTTTTTCATCTTGACCTCCATAATTTCATTATAGTAAACCCCCGGCTCTGCCGGGGAACGATTAGCGTTTGATATTTCCGGGATGCTTGGGTTGTGGCCCGGGGCAAGGAGCTTCCGGGCAAAAAGCATCGGCCGGGTGGTCACCCATCCCAGGGGCTCCGACCGGCATCCGCAGGATACGGCGGGCCGATCGGGCGACCGGTCGATAAGACTCGACTGCGAGCCCGTCGCCCCTACTCGGAGAGAACCCCTTCATCCGAGGCTCAGACGGCTAGCCCGCCCGGTCCAGGATGCGGAAGCCGCCTCATGGTTTTTGTCCGGGAGATCCTTGCCCCCGGGCCTGAGGGTGGAGAGCAACCGGAGGTGCTGTCGCGCATAAAGAAATCAGGAAGCCACGCAGTATTCCCGGATTACGTCCATGTCCACTTCCAGTCCGAGGCCGGGACCGGGCGGCAGACAAAAGAATCCCCTTTCAAACTGGGGGGCCTGCTTGAAGACGCTGGCTTCGAGGGTGACGTAAAGATATTCCACCCAGTCGGCGACCGGCGATGAGGCGACCAGATGGGCCGTAGCCAGGAGGCCGGGGCCGAAATAAGGGGAGTGGGGATTGACTCTCACGTTGTGGGCTTCGGCCAGGGCAGCGACTTTGCGCCATTCGCTGATTCCGCCCACTTTGATGACGCTCGGCTGGGCATAGGTGACCGCCCGGGATTCGAACATCTCTCTGAAGGGGTGGACGGTCTGCGCATTTTCTCCGGCGGCGATCGGAATTCCACCCATCCGGCCCAGTTGAGCCAGGCTTCTGAAGTCCTCCGGGGGCCAGATGGGTTCCTCCAGCCAATAGAGGCCGTAAGGGGCGAGTTGCCGGGCCATGTCCAGGGCCTGCCTCGGGTCCCAGGCGCAGTTCACATCCAGGGTGATCCTTATTTTCTCTCCCGCAGCCTTCCGGGCGACGGCCATACTTTCCACGTCGGTTTGATGAAGCTTGATCAGGTCGTAGCCCGAATGGATGGCATGGCGGGCGGCGGCTCGGAGGTGCTCCATGTCTTTGTATTTTACCAGGCTGGCGTAGGCCGGCACTTTCTGCGCCTCCGCTCCTCCCAGGAGGCGATAGAGGGGCAGGCCGGCGCACTTCGCGGCGAGATCCCAGAGGGCGATGTCCACGCCGCTCAGGGCGAACAGGGTTATGCCCGATCGGCCGAGGAAATGGGTTTGGCGTTGCATCCGGTCCATCAGGGCGGAGATGGAGGTGGAATCGGCACCCATCAGCATGGGTTTCAAGAGATGCTTGATGACCGAGAAAACAGCGTGGGGGGCGAAGTATCCAAAGGCCTCTCCGAATCCGGTCATCCCCTCATCGGTGGTTATGGCGACAACGACCTGGTTGAAGTTCCCCCATACCCAGGGAGCGGGAAAATCCTTCTCCTTTATGGGGATGGCCAACAGGTAAGGCTGAACATCAGCGATCTTCATGGTCGACCCTCCGTCGGTTTGAATGGCCGGGATGAATGTCCCGCGGCAACATCTCCCCCATAAGCTGTTTGGGGGCTTATTGTGGAGTCAGGCTCGACAATTTGACAATCAAGGATTCAAATTTCGTTTGGTTTGATCGATCGGATCTCGCCTGAACGCACAAAGAAAAAGGCAACCTCCTTTACCTCGCATCCCGCTGCTTCCCGGGCAGCCCGGGCGTACCACAGGCCCTGATCCCGGTAGGATTGGAAACGCTGTTCCAGGGCTTCCCCGGAAACATCGTCGGTCTTGTAATCCACGATCACCCAGCCGCCCAGCCGCCTTCCTCTTCGAAGAGGAGGTCGATTTTTCCCTCCACCAGGTTCCCGTCCAGAGAGACTGCAAAGGGGACCTCCCGGAATAGACGCCTCGCTTTTCGGACCCGCTCCATCAGCGGGTGCCCCAGGCATTGGCGGATCATCGCCCCCAGTCTTTCTACCGATCCGGGAATGGAATACGCAAGGGTCTCGATCCGGCAGAGCCCTTCCAGGTTATTCCCGCCAGAAAGGTCCAGGCGCTCCATGACGCCGTGGAAAGCAAGGCCGAAATAAATACCGCCCTCTTCTCCCTCTCCCCGGGAAGGGCTGGGTTCGATCCATTCATCCAGGCGATGGGAAGGCAGGTCGAGGGTTGAAGGAAGGGCGGAGGAGGGGGCCAAAAGGGGGAGGCCGACCGAGGCCTTTTCTTTGACCCCATCCAGGGATTCTTTCCATCGAAGACGCCTTTCCCAGGCGGTGCCTTCTTCTTTCCCCGATTCCCCCGGGTCCAGCCGCAGGGGCGGTTTCTCCCCCGGTTGAAGCCTGAAGCATCCCCGGCCGGTGATGATCTGCCCGTCGACCACCGACCCGGGCTCCATCGATTGCAAGGATGGCAACTTTTCTTCCAGGAGGCTGAAGAACCCCCGCCCCCTTTTGCCCCAAAAGAGAGGAAGGACCAGATAGTCCCTGGCCCGGGTGGCGGCGACGTAGAACAGCCTCCGATCTTCCGCCTCCATCTTGGCCTTTTCCCGCTCCAGGGCTGACCCATATCCGGCGGTCTGGAAATTGCCGATGCGCATTTCAAAAGTCCCCTGGAGCCTCAGGGGGATGAAATCCTGCCTGCGTCTTCGTTCGCCCGCCAGGTTGGCGAGGAATACGACCGGAAATTCCAATCCCTTGGCCTTGTGGATGGTCATGAGCTTCACGTTCTCCTCGCCTTCTTCAGACCAGGGGGACTCCCCCTCTCGCGCGCCCTCCTCTTCCCGGGTTCCCAGCCACTCCACGAACCGGCGGAAGGTCGCCTGGCTCTCTCCCTCGAACGCCCTGGCCTGTTCCAGGACCTTTCGGAGATTGGCGGCCATCTGTTCTCCTCCCTGACGGAGGAGGGAGAACTCCATGGCTTTGGTCCGGGAGAGAAGATCGGAAACCGTGGCCGAGATGGGCCGGGAGTTCCTTCCCCCGTGGAGATCCTTCAGCAAGGACAAGGCTTCGGAAAACCCTTCGGCCTCTGCTGCGGGAGGTTGAAGATAGCTCAGCCGGTTGCCGGAAGCGGCGAAGAGGAAGATTTCTTCATCGGAAAAGCCGAAAAAAGGAGAACGCAGGGCGCCCACCAGGGAGATGGCGTCTGCCGGGTCATCGATCGCTTTCAGGCAGCAGAGGAGACTGCGCACTTCCTGGCGCATGTAGAATTCCTTCCCCCCTTCCAGCCGGTGGGGAATTCCCCGCTCCTTCAGGGCCTCTTCGTAGGCGTCGATCCCGGTCAGGGCAGGAAAGAGTATCGCCATGTCCCGGTAAGATACGGGCCTGGGCCTCCCTTCTTTTTTATCATGGAGCATCCATCGTTTTTCGGGTCCGCCGGCGGTCATCTCCTCGATCAAAGCGGCGACGGATTGAGCTTCATCCTCCCGGACCTTGGTCGCCGATGCTTCACGGGGGTCGAAATCCGGCGGGGGGCCGAGAAGAAGGACCGCCGGCCGGTCCTCGATGACCTCTTTCCGTTCCGGGTGAGGGACCAGGGGTGCGTAGGCAGGCTGGAAGGTACCCCCTTCCGAGGGCTGGATCAGGCCGGAAAAGACGCGGTTGACCCAGGAGAGGATGGAGGGAACCGTCCGAAAGTTCTGGACGATGTTTACCCCCGCCCCTTTGGAGACCAGCCTCTCCCTGGCCTTTTCATAGGTTTCGATGTCCGCCCGCCGGAACCGGTAGATGGACTGCTTGGGATCTCCCACCAGGAAGAGCTTCCCGGGCTTGCAGGGGGTCCGTGTCCTGGAATTCGTCCACCAGGATGTAGCGAAAAATTTTCTGAAAATACTCGCGAACCTCTTGGTTATCCCGGAGCAGGTTCCGGGAAAAGATCAGGAGGTCCTGAAAATCCAGGACTCCCCTCCTTGCTTTTTCTTCCTCCATGGCGGCCACAAATCCCTGGACCCAGCCCACCAGACCGGCCATAACCTGGGCACGGAGGGCGTCCTTGAGGGTTTCCAGCTCCCGGGCCAGTTTTTTAAGGATCTGTTTTTGCGCGTCGCAGCTCGCGGCCGGTTTCCAGTTGGACTTATTTCCTTGGGCTTTCATTTCGAGATCCCGGAAGAGAATGACCTCTTGCCTTTCCGGGGAAGCTTCTTTCAGATCTTTCAACTTTGCCCGGAGGCCGAGGATGGCCTGGTACCCCAGGTCTTCTTCCTTCCGGCAATCCGATTGAGCCAGGTCCCAGGCCCGCTGGACTTCTTCTTCCAGGATCTCCATGAACCTCTCCGGGGAATAAAAGGGCTGCGGCAACGGCCCCTGGGGGAGGAGATCCCGGTTCTCGTAGATTTGCCGGACGAGGCGGGAGAGAGGTTCCATCTCCATCCCCAAGGCCAGGGCCCGCCGGAGCACCGCAGGCTTCTTCTCCATCTCCCTTCCCAGCCACTGATCCCAGACCTCCTGGAAGAGGAGGTCCATGCCCATCTCGTCCAGGGGTTCGAAATTTGGGTCCAGGGAAGCTTCCACCGGACGTTCCCGGAGGAGGCCAGAGCAGAAGGAATGGATGGTGGAGATCGGCGCCCGCTCCAATTCACCCAAGGCCTGCCCGAGAGACTCGGCCTCCTCCGGCGGCGAAAGGAGGAGGGCTTTCTCGATCGCCTCGCGCAACCGCACTTTCAGTTCCCCGGCAGCTTTTTCGGTGAAGGTGATGGCCACGATCTCATCCAGGGCAGCCCGTCGTTCTCTGAGCAGGGAAAGGATGCGATCCACCAGAAGGGTGGTCTTCCCGGTTCCAGCGCCGGCTTCCACCGCGAGGGAACGGTCCAGATCATTCCGCGCGATTTCTCGTTCTGCCTCATCGGCCAGGTATGTTTTTGGTTGCATTTTAAGGGTATTCAGATTTGTGTCAGTGTTTATCCGCGTTCATCCGCGTCCCCCCCACCCTAACCCTCCCCCTCGAGGGGGGAGGGAAGGGAGGGGGTGATTCTTTTTGGTTGCGGCTGTGCCGCGCTGTGTTCATCTGTGTCCCCTTAGGTCTTTTCATCCTGTCTTTTCATTGCTTAGGAAAATATAAAAGTCTCTGCGTCCTCCGAGGAGGAAGAAAAAATGAACCGCAGAGAACGCAGAGATCGCAGAGCTTTTTCTTTGTAAAGACAAAAAATAAATCATTTTACGGACATGGGCTCCTCTTTGCCTTTCGGCCTTGCGGGAATCGAGACCAAAGGATGAACGAAGAGGAAGCAGAGAGCGCAGAGATCGTTTCCTGAAAACCCTTTGGCCATTTTGATCTTCCGGGAAGGGAAGGAAAAGAGGGCCGCTTTTCGCCCTGCATCCTGGCGCTGAGCATTTAACCATTTCTGCCTCTGCGTTCTCTGCGAC